>Ga0208411_1000296_pt1 | contig 39487 bp, 34 predicted proteins | sample ETN01SmetaG_4_FD_185793 | JGI IMG/M metagenome (GOLD analysis project Ga0208411, IMG submission 185793) | Marine microbial and viral communities from oxygen minimum zone, Eastern Pacific Ocean - ETNP2014F12-01SV261 (SPAdes) (version 2) | ecosystem: Environmental > Aquatic > Marine > Oceanic ... | reverse complement strand
GCTCTAAACTTTTTTGGGAAGCTGCCTCATCAAAGGGTCCATCAATGAAGGCGGCATGATGGTCGCCATCCATACCGCCACCGCCATGGGCCAAGGAAAGGTGATGCGCGGCTTGTTCCGTTCCAGACCCTTGCGGATGATCCGCGCCGCCTTGGTGGCGCAATAGGCCGGCGCCCAGGGCATTCCCAGAAAACTTGCTACGGAACTGACGATGGCGATCTGCCCCCTGTGATGAGAATATTGCGTGGATTCTTCATGGAATAGCTGTAGCAGCTTGTAGATATTTTCGCCATACATCCAAGTGAGACGCTGATCACGTCTTGTTGCCACAGCCCACAAGGTATAGAGTATTGCCACTCGACATTATACAAGATACAGGGGGTTAGGTGAGCCTTTCGAGTATGACCGGGTTTGCTCGCGTAGAAGGGAAAAGTGACGGCGTGAGCTGGGTTTGGGAGACGAAAAGTGTTAACTCTCGGGGCCTGGATATCCGGTGCCGCCTGCCTGGGGGGATGGAGTCTCTTGAGCCCGAATTGCGCTCACGGACCCAGAAAAGATTTAAACGCGGCAATATTACCCTTTCCCTGACCCTTGACCGGCCCGCAAGTGGTGTCCAGTTGCATCTTGATGAAGAGGTGGTGACACAACTGGCAGATGTCGTTTCCAGCCTGACAGCTCGCATTGATTCAGCGCCGCCCCATCTGGATGGCTTGTTGCGCGTACCCGGCGTTTTGGTAACGAGAGAGGCAGGAGAATCCGAGGGCAGCAGAAAAGTCCGGGAAGCTTCTATTCTTGAGGGGCTGGAGGCGACCTTTGACGATCTCGCCGCTATGCGGGAAAGCGAAGGAGAGCGCTTGGGTGCTCTTCTTGGCGAACAACTTAAAACCTTGGCCCAGCTTTGCGATGCAGTGGAAAAATCTGCCGCCGCCCAGCCCCAAATACTTTTGGAGCGGCTCAAAAGCCGCATTGCCGAACTTCACGACAGCCTTCAGGCAATAGATGAGGGTCGGCTTGCCCAGGAAGTGACGTTTCTTGCCGTGAAGGCGGATATAAGGGAAGAACTGGACCGTCTTCGGGGGCATATCCAGGCCGCGGAAGAATTGATGTCACTCAAGGCGGGTCCAGGGGAGGCGGTGGGACGTAAACTGGATTTTCTGTGTCAGGAATTCAACCGAGAGGCCAACACCATCTGTTCCAAGTCTGCGGATATGGATCTGACAAAAACAGGCTTGGAGATCAAGACAGTGGTCGAACAGTTCCGCGAGCAAATCCAGAATATTGAATAGGTAACAACCCAATGACGACTCCTTCAGATTCCGATTACGGTTCTCCTTTCAGAATACGCCGCCGTGGTCTGATGCTGGTTCTTTCTTCGCCGTCGGGGGCGGGCAAAACCACGATTTCACGCACCCTGCTGGAGCGTGAAGACAACCTCGCTATGTCGGTGTCCGTGACAACAAGAGACAAGCGTGAAGAAGAAGTGGCGGGCGGGGATTACCATTTTATAGACAAGAGCGAGTTTAACCTGATGGTAAACCGCAAGGAACTACTGGAATACGCCAAGGTCTTTGACAATTACTACGGCACTCCCCGGGCTCCAGTGGAGGAGGAGTTGGCCAAGGGGCATGACGTCCTGTTCGACGTTGACTGGCAGGGAGCGCAACAGCTTGAACAGAACGCCGGCGACGATTTAGTAGGTATCTTCATTCTACCGCCGTCAACCGCCGAGCTTGAACGGCGGCTGCACGGCCGCGCCCAGGACAGTGACGAGGTGGTGGCCGTCCGTATGGCGCAGGCTGCGGACGAAATGAGCCACTGGGATGCTTATGATTACATCATTGTCAACGATGATGTGGAAGACAGCGTCACCAGGGTTCAGGCAATTCTTCAGGCGGAACGTCTACGGCGCAAACGACAGACCGGATTGGCCGAGTTCGTCAAGGGTTTGCGTGAAGGTCAGTAAGAAGCAGGCTGTTAAGTTTGACTGGGCAACGCACGGGCGAGAGCGCAGAACTGTTCCACCACAAGTTCCTCTGCACGAGCCGTGGGCGGGATATCAGCCGCCTCGAGGAGTGATGCTGTGTCAACGTGCAGGGTTTTCATTGCGCTGCGCAGCATCTTGCGCCGTTGACCGAAGGCAGCTTTGACAACCCTCCCCAACGTGTCCGGATCGGCCTCGGCTAGAGGTTTGCTGCGGGGGATAAGCCGGATCACCATTGATGTTACCTTTGGCGGTGGGATGAAGGCCCGTGGCGGAATCTTGAACAAGATACTTGTATTACATCGCCACTGGGTCATGACGGAAAGGCGGCCATATTCTTTTGACCTTGGCGCGGCCGTGATGCGCTCGGCCACTTCTTTCTGAAGGGTCAGGGTCATTCCGGTAAATTGCTGCGCCGATTCGAGCCATTTGAAAATCAACGGCGTGGCAATGTTGTAGGGTGGATTGGAGATAATCTCCGGAGGGTCCCCGGAGGGGGCCAGGCTCGAGGGGTCCAATTCCAGGGCGTCACCGAAGATGATGGTGAGTTGTCCGGGATAAACATCGGCAAGTTCTTCCATCGCCCCCCGGCATCGCATATCACGCTCGATGGCGATAACGTGAGCTCCCTCCTGCAACAGGGCGCGGGTCAGACCGCCGGGTCCGGGGCCTATTTCAATAACTGTTTTTCCAGAAATGTCTCCGGCCGAGCGGGCGATGCGACGGGTGAGATTCAGATCGAAAAGGAAATTCTGACCTAGTGACTTTTTGGCGGAAAGATTGTAACGGGTGATGACCTCACGCAGGGGCGGCAGGGGGACAGCCGGTTCGTTCGTTCTATGCCGTGATTCAGGCAATGGATTTCAGGTCGGTATTTCTGTGTCTTGCCACGTCACGTGCGGTTTTTAGCGCCGCCAACAGACTGAGTTCACTGGCGCTGCCATGTCCCGCTATATCCAGGGCCGTTCCGTGGTCAGGTGAGGTGCGGATAAAAGGCAGGCCGAGTGTAATGTTGACACCGTTCTCGAAGTCTACGGTTTTAAGAGGTATCAGGGCTTGATCGTGATGCATGCATAGGGCGACATCGAAACCTGATCGGGCGGAAGGATGAAACAGCGTGTCTGCGGGGCATGGCCCGATAACATTTATTCCGTCCCGGCGGATTTCCTCTACCGCCGGGACAATGATCTCAATTTCCTCACACCCCATCTCACCCCCTTCTCCGGCATGGGGATTAAGCGCGGCAACCGCCAGTCGCGGGCTTGGGATGTTAAAATCCCGGATCAGTGAGGTGGCTGTGATACGTGCGGAACACACAATCATCTCTGTTGTTAAACGACGGATCGCATCGGCCAGGGAAACATGAACCGTCACTGGCACCACACGTATTCCCGGAGCCGCAAGCATCATTACCGCCTGGGAATGTTCCCCCGTGCGTGCGGCTAAATATTCAGTATGTCCGGAATAGGCGAATCCAGCTTTCGCAAGACATTTTTTGTGGATGGGGTTTGTAACAATGCCGGATGCGAGTCCTTCCTGAACCAGCTCGATTGCACGGTTAATGGACGCTATGACGGCGGGAGCATTTTCCGAGTCGGGCCTTCCTGGATTGACGGTTACGGGGCAATCTAAGGGCATGACAGGCAACGCATCGGCAAAAACGGATACGGCCTGTTCGGGGGTTTCTATAGGATGGATTGGTGCGCCAATGTTAAGACGGCGGGAGAGTTTTTCCAGACGATGAGGGTCGTCGATGGAAAAAAAGACCGGCGGTGTTTGATCGTTTCCGCCGTTCATCTTTTGTGAAAAACGTCGCCACGCTTTCAGGGAGATTTCTCCACCAATACCCGCGGGCTCACCCATAGTCAGCGCCAGAGGCAAGGCTGGCCGATTAGGTTCTCGTATAAATGACATGGCTTCATGAACCCAAAAGGGTATTTATTCAACACGTATATCGATATGAGCCGCGCGGCGAAGATTGCGAAGATAACGCTGCGCCATCAGACCCAAGCGTTGGGATTCAATCTGATCGGCAATTTGATTGTGTTCCGGAATAGTGGACTTAGGCTCGGTCCGGCTGCAAACCATTAATACCATGACCCCCCCGCCAGCCACCACGGGCTCGCTAGGCTTTCCGATTTTAATTTTCCTAACCACTTTCTGAACATTGTCAGGAAGATCACTTATTTCAATCATTCCTAGATCATTGGACAAGGAAGCTCCGCTATCGTCGGTAAGTGCGGTCATGGCCTTGCAGCCGGAAAGACCTTTACTCAATTTGGCGACCCTCTTTGTCACGATCTCAATTTCATTTTCACTTGCCCCTGGCGGTAGTGGCTGGAAAATCTGACGCAATGCGATGCTTACGTCTCCTTGGGAGCCACTGATCCTCTTGCCACGCAACCCTAGAATATGAAACCCCGTAAGGCTTCGGATAGGCCCGACCACCTGATTCGTCACCATGGATGCGAGGGCCTTTTCGACTTCCTCATCCAGATCGCCGGGAAGGACCCATCCGATGTCACCTCCGGTTGCGGCAGAAGCGGAAGAGGAAAACTGGTGCGCCAATTGCTGGAAAGAGCGCCCTTCTTCCAAGTGTCCCATAAGCTTTTCGGCTGTTGCCTTTACTCTCTTCTCCTCATCTGGCGTGTCCACTTGAAGAAAAATCTCCGCAACGAGATACTCTGGTTTACCTTTGTTTTGTTGCATGCGCCCTATAACTTCGTCGATTTCCTCCTTACCCACATTAATGAGGGGCAGCAAACGGCGCTCAATCAGTTCCCGCCACATCATATCGGCGCGAATCTGTGTCTCCAGCGTGGAAAAATTCACCCCTTTGAGAGCCAGATATTCTTTAAATTTTCCTTCCTCTACCCCGTTTTTCTTTTCAAGGAAACGCACTGCCTTTTCTATACGAGACTTGCTAATGGAAACTTTTTGTTTTTTGGCCTCTTGAAGCTTGAGCCGTTCATCCACCAGCAAGCGAATAATCTGAGGTATCCACTCCTTGTGGACCTCTGATGAGTCTTGAATCTCCAGAGACGACAGAACCAGCTTCATACGGGCATATAAATCATACATGGAGATCACATCGTCATTAACGACCGCGGCGATGCCCTGCAGCTCCTGAGTTCGTGTGCCGGGCGGCACAAGAAGTAAGAGACAGATAAAAATAAAAAGAAGAGAACGCCGCATTCTCAATGGCCGGAGCGCGATCTGTATTTTCCCAGGTTCGTTCATCCTAGATGGGGTTTGCTGTATCAGATGAGGATTCTTGGAAAGTTTCCTGGGTCTGAAGGGCGAACTGATCGCCAAGACCCTTGAACATCAACTGGACGAATATCGTATCCGTTGGCTCGAGATCCCGGTCCCGGGTAAAGGAACGGGAATAATTGGAGAGAATAGAGAAGCATTCGTCTTCATAGGTCAGACCGCTTGTCATCACAACCATGCCTCCACCAGAAGTCATGTCTCGCGTCGCATTTGCCGTGATTTTCCAATTTTCGTGGAACTGCGAACTGGCACCAAAGGAGATCTCCTTACGTTCCTCGATGTCACCAGAGCCAGCGCCGCTTTCGATGTCGATATAGTTTGTATAGACTCGTAAAATGGGAAGTCCGGCTCCAAAGGACAAATCACTTAATATGGGACTCAGGTTGTCCTTATCGAGTCGGAACCGGTAAAGAACATCAAAATGGCTCCCAGGCCTGATATGAACATTTCCCACATAATCCGAAAAATGGTCTTCCAGGCCGGACCGTTCCTGAAAAATGCTGTCATCGCGCAGGCGATAGCTCTGGCCGATAAAGGCCGTGGTGTTTCCTCCCTTTGACCCGTAAGTTCCCAGCCGAATGCCGTAATCCACCCGCTTGCCGCCTTCCACCCTGTCGAGTCCGACAAAACGATTGGGGATGAAAAGATCTGAATCGTCAAACTCGAAGGCGAGACTGTCCTCATTGGGAATATCATCAGGATTACCGCCATTGGGTGCGAGAACAACAGAGGCGATAGGCTCTATCAGCTGGCGGGTGGTTCCCGTTCTCCGTTCAAGGGGAAATCGCCAGTTTGCGGAAAGCTGGGGAAAAATGCGGCCGGTGGTCTCATCAAGATTAGAGCCGTCAGCTTGGTTGACGTTATAGATATCGCCTCTGAGGGTGGCGGAAAGATCGAAAACATGGCCATGGATATTGTTGAAATTACGATGCCACCCGCCCTTAACAGAGAACCTGCGGCTATCAATTCCCTCTTTCCTCACAAGATTCAAAAGATTGGCGTCAAGTGTCCAATAGTCTCCCCATCGTGAAGGCTGTCCTACAAAATTATAGTCGAGGATGGGAAGAATCTGTGTCGTGGCGTCTGAAAGGATATCGGAACGAAGGTCTTGAAAAAGGTAGCTGTCGAATGACGCATAGTTTCGGCCGCGGAACCCTTCCGCATAGAGACGGGATTTCAGAATTTGTTCGCCATCGAACTCGTAGAGCCGAAGATAGGTGTCATCGGTGGTGCGGAAGGCATCAATTCCCCAACGCCATGTGCGGTTGATATCAAAGCGCCCCTCGGCTTTGACATGGCCACGAATCTTGTCTGTTTCGATCACGCCCAGATTTGAGGTGCGGTCTGCTTGGGTTATGCTTCCTGCAATTTCAAACTTTCCATTTTTAAAACGTTCTCGGAATTCTCCGGCGAGAACCGCCCCCTGATCGGCTGTGTAAATGGGGATCAGGGTTGCGTCCATCTGTGGGTTGATCACGAAATAATACGGAATCTTGCTAGTAAAGCCGAGATTATTGCTGCTGCCAAAAGATGGAGCCAGGAATCCACTCCGACGTTTTACCGTGGGGTCGGGATGGGAAAAATAAGGTGTGTAGAAAACTGGCACCCCGAACATTTCAAGGAAGGCGTCCTTGTATTCGATATTGTGGGCCTTGTTGTCGTGAATCACCTGATTGGCCTTGATTTGCCAGAGAGGTGGCCTCTCGGGGTTCTCTTTACATATTTTACAGGGTGAAAAAACGGCCTTGCTCATATGAGTTATGGGGCCTTTTTTTCGGGCGCCGTTGGCGGCCATCCGGCTGTCATCGGTCATGCGCAGGCGTAGCTGTTCAATGATGCCATCCCTCATTTCATTAGTCAGTTTCACATAGTCGGCGAAGAGCACCTCGCCGGAGGGTTCCAGCAGGGTGACATGACCCTTGGCGCTGATAATATTGGTGGACTGGTTGTAGGTAAGGGTGTCGGCAAGAAGAACGCGCTCTCCCTGCATGATCTCCACTTTGCCGGAGGCAATGATGAGATCCCGGTTTTGGTCGTGCTTGATCCGTTCGGCGGTGAGATAGACGGGAATATCCTTGGATAGAGTGATTGTGTGTCCGGGAAAAACAAGCGCCATAACAAGGACAAAAGCCACCAGGCCGATGAACAAGAAACGGCGAAAGTCCTTTAACTGGGAAGTGAACGGATACATTCAACCGTCCTCAAGATGCATAAGCATGGCGAGCCCCAAAAGAACGCTGATGCCCACAGGCGACCAGGCCGCGAGCATGACCGGAAGACTTGAAGAAAGACCAAGAGCATATACGACGTCGGAGAGAAAATAGAAAAGGAAACCAACAAAGATTCCTCCCGCGACGATCAGCGCCGTGCCCCCATGACGTACCAGACGCAGGGAAAAAGTGGCGGCGATCAAAACCATAGCGCACAAAAGAAAGGGAAGCGCGAGGAGGGTATACCAGTGCAGGCGGTGTCTGAGGGCGGAAAATCCCGCATTTTCCATAACCTTAATAAAATCGGGGAGATTCCAGAAAGACATGGTTTCCGGTGAGGCAAAACTTTCCTGAATCTTCTCGAAGGTAAGCTCGGTCTTTACGCGATAGTCGGTTTTAAATCTTGGGGGGGTATTCGGAGCCGTTATCCAGGCATTGGCAAGCTGCCAGTTTCCATTGTCGAGAGTCGCCGTCGATGCGTCGATACGACCAGCAAACTTGTCTTCGTCTTCGAGCAGGAAAATAATAACGTCCTGAAGCTGGAAGCCCTCAGGCAGGACACGCTGTGCATGAATGATGGATTGTCCGTTCTCATCAGACTGGCGCAACCACAATCCAGTGGAAGACACGGCTAAAAGGCTTGATTTTCCGCGCAGATAACGGCTTTCGAGGTGTTCGAAACGTGAGGTGGTAATGGAAGCGAAAGGATTGAAAACCGTTACACTGAAACAGCCGATGAGAAAAGCGATCATCAGGGCCGGAAGGAGAAATTGCCATACGGAAACGCCTGCCGCCCGGGCCACCACTAGTTCATGAGCGCGGGTGAGCCGGGAAAAGACAAGCATGCCACCGAAGAGAACGGCAAAGGGGATAATTTCCTGGGCCATCAGGGGAATTTTCAACAGCGCCATTTGGGCAATGATATCCAGGGTAGCTTGTTGCTTGGATGATGCGCGGCGCATCAATTCTACCAGATCGAGCATAAAGATGATGCTTGCCAGGGAAAGAAAAATACCGCCACACCAGAAAAAGAACTGGCGGCCGATATAGGCTGATAGTGTCATCGAAAGACGCATTCCACTGCTCCGAATAAAGGATTACGGCTATTCAGGCGGGGTAGGTTGTCTGGTCAACGGTACTGAATGTGTGCTTTTTATGGCGGAATAAAACGATAATCCCGCCGATGAGAGGAAGCAGGGCATTAAGATAAATCAAGGGGACCAACCATGGGAAACGGGCGGCCAGATTAGTGAATCCCAAAGCGGCTCCCTGAATGGCAACAATCAGAAGAATGGCCGTAGTGATTCTCTTGCCTAGGCCACGCCGGGCATAATCACCCGAAAGCAGAGCCGCCAGCGCAATTACGGTGAAGGTCAGGGCATAGATCGGCAGAGTCAGCCGTTGATGGCCCTCCGCTCTTAGCTTGGCTGCGTTGAACCGGTTGTTTCCATCCGTCATGTCAGGGAAAAAAAGTTCATCGAGAAAACGTTCACGCGGTTCCCTCCATCTCTTGTCGAGGGTCTTATCCACCGAATGAACGTCCAGTACATAACGGTCGAAATAGAGAAGCGAGAGTGTCCCCGAGTCTTTTGATACTTCCTGCCGATTTCCGTTGACCATGATAACCTGAGGGCCCTCATCTGTCCGTACCAATGCTCCGTTTTCCGCCATCATGGTCACAGGTTTTTCTGGGTTTCGTCCGTCATGAACTAGGACGCCGAGAAGTTCTCCTTCGGCTCCGCGTTCGCGGACAAAAACCGTGATCCCCATGGCAAGCTCTGTGAACACGCCCTCCTGTAGAAGAACGGTGGAAAAATCGTTGCGGATGGTGACTTGTCTGTCCTTGAACTCGCGGAAAGATAGCGGTAACAGGTATAACGTCAGGCTGTAGATGATTACTGTGACAATGCCCGCCAGCAGAAAAGCCGATTTGGACAGGCCGGTCTGGCTGATGCCTGCCGCCCGCATGACCAGCAATTCACTGTCCATGGTCAGCCGGTTATAGGCGAACAACACAGCGGTAAACAGGGAGACGGGAAGTATAAGTGCCAGGAAAGTAGGCAGCATCAACATGGACATATAGAGAAACATTGAAAATGGCAGGCCACGATTGACGATAAGGTCGATAAGCCGCAATGACTGCATCATCCAGATTGCGCAGACCAGGGACAAGGTTACGAAAAGAAAAGCAACGGTAGACCGGCGCAGAATATAGCCCGAGACTTTTTGCATGAAAGGCTAACCTTGAAAGACGTGACCGCCCCTTCCACATCCGGAAAAAAATAAGGGCCTCCGGACACATGAAAGGGCGAGATTATCACATAAAACTCATTGATATTGCACGGGTTTTTCCATGGCTTTCGGGGATTATTGCTTTCTCCACCCCGAGGTCAAGTTTGACTTCCCTTTGTCAGAGGGATGGGTAAAGTCATGGTCGGCCAAGCCAAGCCGTGCTTTTCTGGAAGACTTTCTTCCGCTTCTTACCTAGAAAATGGAAAATTCCTAATGAAAATCACTTTTTCCACTCCTTCCCAGCCTCGATCCGGAACGCTCGTTGTCGGCGTTCTCAAAGGGGGGCAGATGCTCTCTACGACTGCTGCCTTAGACAAGAAAAGCGGCGGTGCGGTGAGCCGGGCCATGAAGACTAGCCGTTTTAAGGGCGAGAAGGGGCAATGGCTGAGTCTTCTTGCACCTTCTAATCTGCCTTTAAACAGGCTTGTTTTGCTTGGAATCGGCAAAGCCAAAGATATTGACGACAAACGTTTACAGGCAGCCGGAGGGCGCATCGTTTCCATGCTTGCCAAGAAGGGAGACAGCACGGTCCGTGTGGCGGTCGATGCCATAAAGGAATCACCCATACGCTCCAGTGACATGGCCGCGCAGTTGGCTTTTGGGGCGCTGCTGCGATCCTATCGTTTCGGAAAATATCGCACCAAGGAAAAAACCAAGGACAAGCCCTCGCTTAAAACCTTGATGATTCAGGTCAGAGGACATGATGCGGCTCGGAAGGTTTTCGCACCCATGGAAAAAACCGCCAAGGGTGTTTTCTTTACCCGTGACCTGGTTTCGGAACCCTCCAATGTGCTCTACCCAGAAACCCTAGCAAAACAGGCCAAGACCTTGGAAAAACTGGGTGTCAGGGTAGAAATCCTCAATCAGGCGCGGCTGAGAAAACTGGGCATGGGGGCCTTGCTCGGCGTCGCTCAGGGCAGTGTACATCCTCCCTATGTGGTGGTGATGCAATGGAAAGGCGCCCCCAAGGCCAAGAATAAACATCCGGTGGCTTTCGTTGGCAAGGGTGTGACATTCGATACCGGGGGCATCTCAATCAAACCATCCAATGGCATGGAAGATATGAAGTGGGATATGGCCGGATCTGGAGTGGTTATTGGCCTGATGAAAGCCCTGGCCGGCCGCAAGGCAAAGGTCAATGCCGTAGGCGTGGTGGGTCTTGTGGAGAACATGCCCTCGGGTTCCGCCCAACGTCCGGGCGATATCGTTACCTCCATGTCGGGCCAGACTATCGAGGTTCTCAATACTGACGCCGAGGGGCGGTTGGTTCTGGCCGATGTTCTCTGGTACTGTCAGAAACGATTTAAGCCCCGCCTTATGGTGGATCTGGCGACTCTCACGGGTGCTATTATCGTTGCCCTGGGAACTGAAATTGCCGGTCTTTTTTCAAATGATGATGATCTGGCGGAGCATTTAACCGAAGCCGGAGAAGCCGTAGGGGAAGAGGTTTGGCGCTTTCCCATGAACGATTCATTCGACAGGCTTCTCAATTGCAATATTGCCGATATGAAAAATATCACCGGCACCCGTGGCGCCGGCAGTATCACGGCATCGCAGTTCCTCCAGAGGTTCATTAATAAGGTTCCTTGGGCCCATCTGGATATTGCTGGCGTTACCTGGTCATCCAAGGACAAACCCACTGTTCCCAGGGGCGGGACCGGTTTCGGCGTTCGTCTTCTCGATCGGTTCGTTGCCGATTATTGTGAAAAGGGATGAGCCGGGCGAAGGAAAGATCGTGACGGAAGTACGTTTCTATCAGCTTAAAAAGCATCCCTTGGAACGGGTGCTTCCGAAACTGTTGGAAAAGGTGGTGTCCAGTGGTGCCAGGGCTGTAATCATGGCGGGATCCCAAGAGCGTATCGCGGCGCTGAATTCTGTGTTGTGGACTTATGATCCAGGGGCTTTCCTTGCCCATGGCAGTGCCGAGGACGGTTATGATTCCGATCAACCCGTGTGGCTTACGGCTTCGCCGGAAAACCCCAATGGAGCGAGCGTTCTTGTGCTGACCGACGGAGCTTCTCACGATGGCATGGACAGTTTCGAGAAATGCCTGGAAATATTCGACGGCAATGACGAACGGACTCTCACACAGGCCCGTGAGCGATGGAAGATTTACGAGCAAGCCGGTTATCCTTTGACCTATTACAAACAGACAGCTCAGGGTGGATGGCAAATTAGGGAATAAGCCCTGACCCCACACATCACACTTTTCTTGCCGAAGACGTCAGGTAGGGATATAAGGCCGCTTCTCCGGCAGTTTTTCCTGCTTCTTTTCCCATTAACAAGGGTTCGAGATTTTCAGAGACTATGGCTGTTGAACGCACCCTTTCCATCATCAAGCCAGACGCCACACGGAGAGGCCTGACTGGGAGAATTAACGCTAGATTCGAGGAGGCGGGCCTACGCATTGTGGCGCAGAAGCGAATCAGGCTGACGCGTGAGATTGCGGAAAATTTTTATGAAGTTCATAAAGACATGTCCTTTTTCGAGGATTTATGCACATTTATGACTTCCGGGCCGGTTGTGGTGCAGGTTCTCGAGGGAGAGAACGCCATTGTCCGCAACCGTGAAATTATGGGTGCTACCAATCCTGCTAACGCCGAGGAGAAGACCATCCGCAAGGAATTCGGAGAGACTGTGGAAGCTAATTCAGTACATGGTTCCGACAGCCCGGAAACGGCGGCACGGGAAATAGTCTTCTTCTTTTCTGAAGTGGAAATCGTCGGCTAGTTATTCATATTTAGCCGGTTTTCGTTAAAAAAGGCCGCGCCTAAAGGCGCGGCCTTTTTAGTGAAACTCGCGACGTTTAGCCGGGCGTACGTTCGGTCAGGAAAGTCGCCATCAGGATCAAAGTAATACCGATTGCGGTGAGGCTGTATTTCATCAGTGAGATGAAATTTTCCCAATCTGTCTGGTGGCGCTGTGTTTCGCTGTCAGCGGACATCTTCATTCCCCCTTGGTTTGCACGGCCAAATCAATGGCAGAAGCTATAGCGAAATGTTCAGTTTAAGGGAAGGGAAAGATTTCAAAAAATGACCACGCAGATCAATGAAGCCCATGCCTCAGGATTCCTCGATTGGATTGAGCATAGCATCGGCGGGAGCAATCGCTCCATCGATTTTCACCGTCTCTTCAACCACGCGCACCCGGCCCTCAGCGATCAGACGTAGGGCCAGAGGATAAGCACGGTGTTCCGCGGCCAACACCCTAGCGTCCAGGTTCTCCACCGTATCGCCACTGTGCACAGGGACGGCGGCCTGGACGATGACGGGACCATCATCCATTTCCGGGCGTACAAAATGGATGGTGCAGCCGGAAAAGCTCACCCCTGACTGCAGAACCCGGGTATGGGTGTTGAGGCCCTTGAAGGAAGGCAACAACGAAGGATGGATATTGATGATGCGGTCTCGCCACTTATTGACCAGCTCCTCGCTTAAAATGCGCATAAATCCGGCAAGGCAGACTAGTTCCACCTTATGATCGCAGAGAACCGAATCAAGAACTGCATCGAATTCAGCGCGTTTTGGAAACCCCTTCTGGTCGATGACGTGGGAGGTGAGGCCCGCTTCTTTTGCGTATTCCAATCCAGACGAATCCGGATTGTTGGAGATTACAAGAACCACTTCAGCGGGGAAGCCGGGTTCGTTACAGGCGGCGACCAGCGCTCTCATGTTACTTCCGCGCCCGGAAATCAATATTGCGGCTTTCAGCTTCACCATGATTTCTCCATCCCCGACAGGTGGACACGGGCCGCGCCTTCCCGGCAGGGGATCACCTGCCCGATGGTCCAGACTGTCTCGCCGTCTGCGCTCAGAGATTTGCTCACCTCGGTGGCATGATCGGCGGCAACAATAACCACCATGCCAATGCCGCAATTGAAAGTGTGGGCAATTTCCTCCATTGCAATTGGCCCGGTGGCCACAAGCCAGGCAAAAATATCCCCGAAGGGCCAGGCGCCGGTGTTGATATCAACGCCGAGTTCTCCGGGCAGTACGCGTGGAATATTCTCGGTAAAACCACCACCGGTAATATGGGCCAGGGCCTTGACCATGCCTTTATGGATAAGAGGAAGGCAGCTTTTTACGTAGATGCGGGTGGGCACCAGCAAGGCTTCACCAAGTGTCTCTGAAGGCCGGAATGGAGCTGGGTCGTCGTAGGAAAGATCGTTCTCTGATACCAGTTTTCGCACAAGGGAGAATCCATTGGCATGAAGCCCGCTGGAGGCCAAGCCCAGGACCACATCTCCTTCGGCCACGTCTTCCCCGGTCAGAATCTTTCCGCGCTCGGCCGCACCTACGGAAAACCCCGCCAGATCATAGTCTCCCCCCGAGTACATGCCTGGCATTTCCGCCGTTTCACCGCCGATTAGGGCGCAGCCGGCAAGATGGCAACCTTCGGCAATTCCGGCGATAACATCTTTTGCCACCTCCGCATCAAGCCCAGCACAAGCGTAGTAGTCGAGAAAAAACAGGGGTTCGGCGCCCTGAACCAGAAGGTCGTTGACGCACATAGCGACAAGGTCAACACCTACGCCGCGATGGCGTCCGGTTGCGATCGCTATCTGAAGTTTGGTGCCAACACCATCAGTGGCGGCAACCAGGATGGGGTCGTCATATCCGGTAGCGGTAAGGTCGAACATAGCGCCAAATCCCCCCAGTTTTCCATCGGCGCCAGGCCGGGAGGTGGACCGCGCCAGGGGCTTGATGGCCTCCACAAAGGCGTTTCCGGCGGTGATATCTACCCCCGCATCCTTATAAGTCTGGCTGCTTATGGTGTCCTCGCGCGTGATAAAGTATAAGGCTAGGGTTTGCAGGGAACCTTGACGTTTGAACATACTTTATCCTTCACGCTTTGCAATGATCCTGGCCCGCGGCACGTCACAGGTGCTCTGCTCCCCCCGGCTTATCCTGCGTTTCTGGGTGGTGATCCTGGCAGTTCTTCTGTTCCCGGTAGCCCTTGTGGTTCCGGCGCACATGGGCGAAGCGCTGGCCACGGATGTGTTCAGTGCCCGTGATGTGGCCGTTGACGTAACGGCGGGGTCCGCCACCAATGCCCGCAAGGCCGCCCTTGCCAATGGCCAGCGAAAGGCTTTTCGCACCTTGCTGGAGCGCCTGACGCTGCGTACCAATCATGGTGATCTTCCCTTCCTTTCCGATGCCCGAATCGCTGAACTTGTCAGTGGTATCGAGGTCAGTGACGAAAAGACATCTCCGGTTCGTTATCTGGCGAAAATCACTTATCGATTCAAGCCTGACGCCATTCGGGAACTCTTAAGTCAGGAAGGCCTCCCCTTTGCCGAGACAAGAAGTAAGCCGGTTCTGGTTATCCCCGTCTACCAACTGGCTGGAACACAGCTGTTGTGGGATGATCCAAACCCTTGGCGGGAGGCATGGGCCGGGTACCAGCATCAGGAATCCCTTGTTCCGTTTATTGTTCCAAAGGGAGACCTGGCCGATGTCGCCGATATTGGCCCGGTTCAGGCTATGGCGGCGACGCGCAAGCGGCTTGATACCATTGCTCGCCGCTATGGCGCCATGGATACGCTGGTGGCGGTGGCCTTCCTGACTGTGGATCCAGTAGCCAGCCGCTCCAGTCTCGACGTTTCCGTCAGCAGATTCGGCCTGGCGATCCAGGAATACACCAACATATTCAGTTTTACAGGCAGCCACGGCGAGACCATAGACAATCTGTTAAACCACGCGGTTGCGGGGGTGGCCGTTCAGGTGGAGGAGAATTGGAAGCGCGATAACCTGATGCAGCTTGACAGCCGTCAGGAATCCCTGATTGTCTCGATTCCCATAACCGGAATTAAATACTGGACGGATCTCAGTAAACGTCTCGATTCCATTGCCTTTATTCGCAGGAAAGAAGTGTTGTCCCTGACGCGGAGTGAAGTGATTGTTGGTCTGCACTTTGTGGGTTCCACGGCCCAGTTAGAGCTGGCATTGGCTCAGAGTGATCTGAATTTGAGTCAGGGAGATACCTCCTGGATACTTCGTCTGGAATTTTGATTGCCAACAGGATGGCTAGTGTATGCCTAGGTTAACCAACCTTCCCAATATCATCAGTATCGCGCGCCTGTTGTTGGTGCCCCTGGCGGTATGGCTGATTGTTTCCGGTCTGTATCCGGCTGCTTTCTGGCTGTTCATGATTGCCGGTGTTTCCGATGCCGTAGATGGATTCTTTGCCCGTCTGTTCGATGCGCAGACCCCGCTGGGGTCCTATATTGATCCCTTGGCGGACAAGATGCTTCTGGTGGGTGTTTATGTCACCCTTGGCCTCCAGGGCCTGCTTCCCGATTGGCTGGTAATCCTGGTGGTGTTCAGGGACCTGTTGATTATCGGCGGCGCGCTGTTGCTTTATGCCATGTCGGATCAAAGTCTGAGCATGGCTCCGTTATGGGTTAGCAAGATCAATACCGTTGCTCAGCTTGCTTTGGCGGCGATCGTTCTGGCCCGTGCGGCGTTGTTTTTCGATGATGGTGGAGCACTCGAAATCCTGATCTATCTGGTGGCGGTCACTACCTTTGTGTCGGGGATGGGTTATCTGGGACGATGGATAAGGGGCATGGCGGTAGACGTATGAATGGAAAAATAAATCGTCAGCTTTGGTTTTGGTCCGGCGGCATCATTGCCCTTGGACTTTTTCTCTATCTTCTTGGCAATATTCTTCTGCCTTTCGTGGTCGGCATGGCGGTGGCTTATTTTCTCGATCCCGTAGTTGACGCCCTTGAAGAACGCGGCATATCCCGGAGCCTTGCGGTTTTAGGCATCCTCGTTCTGTTCTTTGCGGTCGTTGTGTTCGGTCTGCTCCTGCTTCTGCCGCTGTTACAGGATCAATTCCTCGCTTTTCTCGAGCGTCTGCCCCATTACGTCACTTTTCTTCGTGATTTGGTGGCACCCTATCTCGAAATTATGCGTGACAGTTTCAAAGATGTGGATGTGGAGCGGTTCGGCAGCGCCGCAAGTGGCTATGCCACCAGTCTTACGTCGTGGGCGGGCGAGGCAATCTCCAAATTATGGAGCGGCGGGCTAGCATTGCTCAATCTGCTTTCACTTATTTTTATCATGCCTGTAGCGGCTTTTTATCTGCTGCGTGACTGGGACGTGATCGTTGCCCATATAAACGGCTGGCTGCCCCGAGACCATGCCGACACGATCCGCACCCAGTTTGGGCTGATTGATGAAACCCTGTCGGGCTTCGTGCGTGGGGTTTTTCTGGTCTGTCTAGTTCTGGCTGGATTTTATGGATTTTTTCTGTCCCTTATCGGTCTCGAATTCGGACTTATGGTGGGGCTTTTCAGCGGCCTTATTTCCTTTGTGCCTTATGTGGGTGCGGCTATCGGGTTTGTGGTCGGCACGAGTATGGCCCTGATGCAGTTTTCTGAAATGCTGCCGGTGATTCTGGTGGCCGCGACCTTCCTCACCGGCCAGACCGCGGAAAGTTACCTACTTACGCCTAATCTCGTTGGCGACCGTATCGGTCTGCATCCCGCCTGGATTATCTTTGCCTTGCTGGCTTTCGCGTCATTGTTCGGATTTGTGGGCATCCTGTTGGCTGTTCCTCTGGCCGCGGTTATCGGGGTGCTGAGCCGTTTTGCCATCGACCGGTATCTTGAGAGCTCCTATTACAGGGGGGCAGGAGATGGAGGCGGGGGACAGGCATGACAGTGCCGTGTCAACTGCCCCTGAATCTAGGTCACCGCCCAGCTCTGGGACAGGAAGATTTTCTTGTCGCCCCATGCAATGAACAGGCCGTAGGTTGGCTTGACCTCTGGCCGGAATGGGGAGCTCCAGGGCTTGTGATCCATGGGCCGGCAGGCTGTGGCAAGACCCATCTCGCTCATGTTTGGCGGGTACGCAGCCAGGCGATATTTCTTTCTCCAGAGTCACTGCAGGAAGATGACCCGTCGGAGATTCTTCGCGACAACATCTCGGCCATTATCGAGGACGCCGACCAGGCAGTGGGGTCCGCCGCCCGGGAAAGGAATCTGCTCCATCTCCATAATATATTGGAAGAACGTCAGGGAAGCCTGCTCCTGACAGCCGTGACGCCTGTTGCCGGGTGGCCGACGAAATTACCTGATCTGCGTTCCCGTATCGTCATCCTGCCGGCGGTGGATGTGGGCGTGCCTGACGACCCCCTGATCGGCGCCGTGTTGGTGAAAATGTTTTCTGATCGTCAGTTGCGGGTGGGCCAGGACGTCATCGCCTATCTTTTGACGCATATGGAAAGATCTTTCTCGGCCGCGAGGCGCATTGTGGCCGCTCTCGATTCACGGGCATTGGCGGCAAAGCGACGTATTACCGTGCCTTTCGTCGCCGAGGTTCTGGGCGGGCGTTAAGAGGGTCTGACCAGTTTGACCTGATTTTTGACTGCGGTGAGGGCCAGTTCTCCACGTTTAAGTGCCAACGCATCATCGCCAAACAGCTCTCTCCGCCAGCCATGCAGGGCGGGGACATCAGCCTGTTCATCGGCGGCGATCATCTCCAGGTCGGTGCTGTTTGCGATAAGTTTTTGGGCCACGCCATGAACCTCGCTCTTGGTCTTAAGCAGGACCTTGAGCAATTCCACGACCGGTTTTAGGCCGGGGGAAAGGTGGAGCTTTACAGGCGGCTGGGGGCAGTCTTCGGGGTTGCGTGTTTTTCCCCGTGCTACAGCAGCAAGAACGGCCCGGCCCAAAGAGGTGCCGGCCTGTTTGCGGGGAAAGCCACGTCCATGATCCAGCTCCTGTTCGGTTTGCGGTGCCAGACTCGCCAGTTCCACAAGCACGTCATCGCGAAGGACGTGGTTTCTCGGAACATTCCGTGATCGAGCCTCTTCTTCTCGCCAGGCGGCTAGCTCCTGAAGGATAGCTAGGAATCTGGGCTTGGCGTTGCGGAATTTAAGCCGCCGCCAGGACTCCCTCAGATCAACCTCATAGGACCCCGGATCCGTAATAACCGCCATTTCCTCTTCCAGCCATCCCTCGCGTTCGCTCTCATGGAGGCGGGCGGCAATTTTCTCGTAGACCGGGCGCAAATGAATAACATCGGCCAAGGCGTAGTCGATTTGCTTGCGCCTAAGAGGCCGGCGTGACCAATCTGTAAAACGCTGGGACTTGTCAATGTGCGCTCCGACCAGTTTTGCAACGATGGGCTCAAAGCCGACGGAATCGCCAAAACCGCAAACCATGGCCGCCACTTGGGTATCGAACAGGGGGGCGGGGATACGGCCCGAGAGATGAAAGAAAATCTCCACATCCTGTCGGGCGGCATGAAACACCTTCAGCATACCCGTATCGGCCATCAGGGCGTAGAGAGGCGACAGATTCATACCCGGCGCCAGCGTGTCGATGGCCACAGCCTGATTTTCGGTGGCGATCTGGACAAGGCAAAGCTGGGAATAATAGGTTTTGTCCCGAATAAACTCGGTGTCGACGGCAATATAGGGCTCGCCTTTGGTGTCCTGGCAGAAAGCAGCCAGGGATTCAGTATTTTCCAGCAAGGTCATGGCGGCGGATATACACGGCTTTGACCTCCGGTGAAAGCGCCAAGGCTTTCCGGGAAAGCCTGCGCCCCAGACATGGCTTGACAAGGGGGCTGATCCGTGTGCTTTTTCGCCCGCCGGCCTATTATCACTGGAGGCAGGCTGGAACAGTCCGAGACGAACGTCGTGAACGATCCCTCCCAGCATCCTTACAGATCCCACACATGCGGTGAGTTGCGTCTCGAGCATACGGGTTCGTATGCCCGCCTTTCAGGCTGGATTCACCGAAAGCGGGACCACGGCAATCTGCTGTTTATTGATCTGCGTGACCATTATGGGCTGACCCAGTGCGTGATCGACGTTTCCAGCCCTCTGTTCACGGCATTGGAACAGATGAGGCCGGAAAGCGTCATTACCGTCACCGGCAAGGTGGTGAATCGCGATCCAGAGACCGTGAACCCCAATCTGCCCACCGGCAAGGTGGAATTACGTATTGAAGAAGTGGAAGCGCTCAGTGGAGCCGACACGCTTCCTTTCCAGGTGGCCGTGGACGACAACGCCCCTGAAGAGCTGCGGCTTCGCCATCGTTTCATCGATCTTAGGCGTGAACAGATTCATAACAATATCGTGTTGCGTTCCGAGGTTGTCTCCAGCATCCGGCGGCGAATGGTGGAACAGGGGTTTACCGAGCTCCAGACACCCATTCTGACCGCCAGTTCACCGGAAGGCGCCCGCGACTATCTCGTGCCCTCACGCCTCCATCCCGGAAAATTCTATGCTCTCCCGCAGGCGCCACAACAGTTTAAGCAACTTTTCATGGTTGCCGGCTTCGACCGCTATTTCCAGATTTCCCCCTGTTTTCGGGATGAAGACGCCCGTGCCGACCGCTCTCCCGGCGAGTTCTATCAACTAGATCTGGAGATGTCCTTCGTCACCCAGGAAGACGTTTTCGCCGCCGTCGAACCGGTGATGACCGGGGTGTTTGAGGAGTTCGGCGATGGCCGAAGTGTCACTCAGGGGCCGTATCCGCACATTCCCTTTGCCGAGTCCATGCTCAAATACGGTAACGACAAACCTGATTTGCGTAATCCACTTATAATTTCGGACGTCACCGAATCCTTTCGCGGGTCGGGATTCGGCATATTCGCCAAAGCCATCGATAAAGGTGCCGTGGTTCGCGCCGTGCCGGCGCCTGGCGCGTCGGGCCGACCGCGCAGCTATTTCGACAAGCTCAATGACTGGGCCCGGGAGGAAGGCCAGGCCGGACTTGGCTATATCATTTTCAAAGACGGCAGGGGTAGGGGGCCGATTGCTAAGAATCTCGAAGCCGAGCGCGTGTCAGCTATTGCCGAAACCACGGGGCTTGGAGACGGCGATGCCGTGTTCTTCGTCTGCAGCAGGGAAAACGAGGCTGCGTCCTTTGCCGGCACTGTACGCAACCAAGTTTGTGACGATCTTGATCTTTTGGAGAAGGATTGTTTTCGTTTTTGCTGGATCGTCGATTACCCCATGTATGCATTCGATGAGACCACACGGAAGCTCGAATTCAGCCACAACCCCTTTTCAATGCCGCAGGGCGGACTTGAGGCCTTGGAAAGCAAGGATCCGCTGACCATCAAGGCGTGGCAGTACGATATCGTTTGCAACGGTGTGGAGCTGTCCAGCGGGGCTATCCGCAACCATTTACCAGAAGTCATGTACAAGGCGTTTTCCATTGCCGGATACAGCCGTGAAGAAGTGGAAGAGCAGTTTGGAGGGTTGCTTACCGCCTTTAAATACGGCGCGCCGCCCCATGGCGGGTCTGCTCCAGGGATAGACCGTATTGTCATGCTACTGGCCGACGAGCCGAACATCCGGGAAGTTATAGCCTTCCCGATGAATCAACAGGCCCAGGATTTGCTTATGCAAGCCCCGGCGGAGGTGCCAATGGAGCGCCTGCACGAACTCCATATCAAGCTTAATCTGCCTCCGGTGAAAAAAACCGACGGGGAAAATGACGACGGCGATCAATCCAAAGACAAAAAAGCGGAGAACGGTGGGAAAAAATGAATTACCTCCTGGCGTGTTTATACCTTCTGAACCGGCTTTAACCGGGGCTCCAGGGTTTATCCCCATAGTGAAAAATCACAATAATTTTATATAGTTGCCTATAATATTTGTTGCTTTTTTTTAAAATTCAACTATCTTTGCCTCAAGTTCGCGCTTGATCCTATTGAAATACATTAGAAAATATTATACAATCATTTAAGTTCGCCACTGATCCAGTTGAAATACATTAGAAAAATAGTGGTTACACTATAGTAACAAATTAAAAAACTGGATCTGGAATTCAATAACCGCCATTAAAGGCGGAGAGTGGGAAAGATTTATTGTTGTCTGGCAAGCTTGTTTTTAGAGGGCTGTTCATAGCCTTATTTCCCCTATTGATTGCGGGGTGTGCCCCCCCTGCCATCCACCAGATTGCTTCTTGGATGGCGGATGGATTGCTGTACGTCACCACCGGGAAAGGCACTTCCGATCACGTCATTTCCATTGCCATGCAAAAGGACTGCGCCATGTGGCGCGTGATCAGGGGCATGGAGATATGCTTAGACCATGCTCCGGCTGAAAATGACGACATTATAGTGGTGATGGGCGAGGACGGGACGTTGGCCCAAGACGACCTGGACGCTATTGCTGGACAGCTTTCCGCGATCGAAACGGCAGCAGACGGCGAGGTTGCCCCTGAATATCGTGGCGTTATGACCGCTAATCTTTCCTTTGGAAAAATGGTTCTTTCCCCACGTAAGAAGCGCTACGAACTCTCTGCGGGTATTGCCGACACGGAAACGGATACCGCCACAGCGCGAGTTGTTGGCAGTCTGTCGACACGAGTGGCCACCGCAGCAGCCGACAATATCCAGGAGGATAGCGTATCCCCAATCATTCCAGCCACCATGTCTTTTGGCAGGCCGGTGACTTTCGCCGACAAATTTATCCGGTCGCCGAGGAAGAGAAACAGGTTTATGCTGTCATCCGTTCCGGCGAGACAGCCCTTTGGACGTCCGGTGCGTACCGATTATTCCCAGCTTTCAGAGTCTGTGCCAGAACCCGCGGTCACCTCTGTTTCTGAACGGGCCAAGCTCCAGGCCGTCAGCACCTCTCCCCGTGATTTTTCCAACGGCGGGTCACGTCAACTAGCAGCTTTGTCTATGGCAGATGATTCTTTGTTCTCCGTTACCGGAATCACTAAAAAGACCCCCGCTGTTTCTTCTAAAATTTCAACAGTGGTCCCTGCTATTAAGCCTGTCCCCGGCACCTCATCCCGGCATCTTGTTCTCGGCAGTTTCCGTAACCGGCTCAATGCCGATGCCTTTTCCAAGCAACTTGGGGCGTTCAAGGCATTTGTGGCTACCGTCCAGCTGCCGAGCGGTACTTACTATCGTGTTTTGGCGGGTCCATCCTCTGGGGAAAGCCTTGAGGGCCTGAAGAGCCGTTACATCCAGGCTACGGGTGCAGAAAGCTGGGTGGTGACGCTATCGCAGCCCATGCCATCTAAAACGGCGGTTTTACGCTAGCTTATTACCGGTTTTTTCGTTTTCTTCCGTCCGGGCGGTTTGTCAGACTGCCCGGTCATGTTTAGTTGTGGCATGATATGGTTGAAAACTACCTATTGCATTAGGAAAAATCATGTTTTTGCGCCGAGTAATTTTGTACCTGTTCGTAGCCCTGATCTGTTCCCTGGTTTCCCATCCGTCGGTGCAAGCCACGAACCTTCCCTCCTATCGGGCGGTCTATACCCTTGCCCTCGACAAGGCCACGCCTCAGAGCGGCCTTGTGGGCGCACCGGGGTCCATGACCATTGAATGGCAGGACGTCTGTGACGGCTGGAGCGCCACCCAGCATGTGACTGTCAACCTGGATGAAGTTTCAGGAAATATTATTGAGACCGATTCACGTTTTGCCAGTTGGGAATCCAAAGACGGTCTTATCTTCCGGTTCGATGTAAGAAATTTCCGGGACGGTAGTCTTTACGAGCAATTCAACGGTCGTGCGACCCTTTCCAGCCAAGGTGGTCCAGGTCGTGCAGTGTATTCGACGCCAAAGGGTAAAACCCTTGATCTTCCCAAGGCTGTGGTTTTTCCCTCCGAGCATCTGCACCTTCTTGTGGATGCAGCAAGGAAAGAAGAGAAGATTCTCTCCCGCATTGTTTTCGATGGCGCCAGTGAGGAGGGAATGTTCGAAATCAATGCCGTTATTGGTGGCTTGACTCCAGTTGAAACACCAAACCCAAAGCTGGTTTTCTCACTGAATACGAAATACTGGCCCATGCGCCTGGCCTTTTTTTCTATGAAAGCCAGTGTTGATCTTCCCGACTATGAGACCACGGTCCATCTTCTGGAAAACGGAATAGCCAGGGAACTTCTCCTCGATTACGGAAACTTTAAAATAAGGGGGACTCTGGATAAGGTGGAATTTCCTCCCAAACCGTCTTGTTAGCATGATGTATATTTATCACGGATAAACTCCAGCTTTCCCATCCTCCAAGGCAGGGTAAGGCACAAGCTGAACTCCAGCGATGCGATCGATACCCTGACGAACCTGTTCATTCTACGCGGCTAAGGGAGAAGGCCGTAACCGCGTTGTTTCCACGTTTGAATCAGAATTTAAGTCCCCGGGAAAAAGCGCCGCCGGTTAATCATTGTTCTGAAGAAGAGAGAAAGCTGGGGAATATCGTGTTGTGGCCGTTTGCAGGGATGCGCTGAACCTTCGGACAGGCATTTTCAGTTTTATCTAAACGTTGGGGAAGTGGGGCGAAGGGGCCATCCCTACTTGATCTTTTCTTCCTTAAAATCCACATGCTTGCGCGCCACCGGGTCGTATTTGCGGAACGAGAGCTTCTCGGTTTTCTTCTTGGGGTTCCGTTTGGCGACGTAGAAATATCCGGTGTCGGCCGTGCTGGCCATTTTAACGACAATGGAATTTGGTTTGGCCATATTTCTTCCGTGAATCTAAGGGGCAGATGTGAAGGCGAGAACATACCCGCCCTCGACAGACTGTCAAGTATGATTGGTGATGAAGCCGGCCAGCCTATCGGTTAGCGATGGCAGGAAAGGAAAGATTCATAGCGCGGTTGTAGATCGTCAGCTCGGAGAGAAGTTGTTTCGCCACATCGATGTCTTGATCCGAGGTCTTTTTGCGCGACGGACAGATGGCGCGTAATTTTTCAATAGATTCCTTATTTGGAAGTTCCTCAGCCCGCCATTGCGAAAAAACGGCTTCCGAAACAACAACGCCGGCATGAAGCTTTTTCAGGCGTCGGACGAATTCAGCATTTTCCTCTCCAGCGTTATCAATTTTTTCCCGGCTGGTACAGATGGTAGGTAACACGCCAAGATCGTGAAGGGTGTAGCCAGAAGGGGCATGAAAGCGGGACCATGTAAGGGTTAGCTCACCATTATTGGGAAGGGTGATGACGTTTTGGACAGTGCCCTTGCCATAAGAATTGGACCCCATGACAACAGCCCGGCCATGGTCCTGAAGAGCGGCGGCGACAATCTCGGCTGCCGATGCTGTATTGCCATTGATAAGTACCGCCATGGGAAAGCTCTGCGCTTTATCGTCTTCGCCAGCGAAAAAGCTTTGATTGCTGTCAGGATGCCGGCCGTTGGTGGAGACGATCGTTCCTTTGGTTAGGAACAGGTCAGCTACTTCTACCGCCTGATCGAGAAGGCCTCCAGGATTCGATCTCAGGTCAAGAATAATCCCCTTTATTTCCCCTGTTTCGATAGCTGGCTCCATCTCGGCAAGGACGTTTTTAAGACTTTTACTGGTGCGTTTGTTGAAAGAGGTGATGCGGATATAGCCCAGGTCATCCATGATTTTATGGGTCACGGTGACGCCTACGATCAACCTGCGGGACAGGGTCACAGAAAAGGTAGAATCGCTGTCATCGCGGTTGATGGTAACGGTGACATCGGAGCCAATTTTTCCCCGCAAGCGGCTAACCACATCACGGATGGTCAGTCCGGCAACAGGTTCATCATCGATATGGGTAATACGGTCGTTGTCCTGAAGCTCCTTTTCCTCGGCGGGTGTTCCGGGGAGAACTGACACCACTAGGACTTCATCGGCATCCACAAGAATTTGCACGCCGATGCCGCCGAATCCATCACGAGAGGCGCGGTTGCGGCTCGCTTCGGTGGCGCTGGCGTAACGTGAAAAACCATCGAGCTCGGCAACTATGTTTTGAAAGATATTGGAGTAAATGTCTTCCGCCTGCATTTCCAGAAGGGGAGTAGAGACAATGCGGCCATTTTCGATCATTTCCACCGTAAGGTCCGCCCAGGCCTTGGTGTCGTTGTCAGAAGGGGCAGGCATTGAGCCCACAAAGCTGTTGCCAAGTGAAAGGTTCACATAGTCACCATTTCGGGAGACATCCAGTTGCGGATCAATGGCTGTTAGTCCCTCAAGCCCGTTCACGGTCAAGTCGCCAATATTCACATTCTCAATGAACCGTTCGGAAATATAGCTGTAACCGGCAGAAAATACCGGGGTAGCGTCCCTCTCGGTAAAGTGGGGGGAAATTTCTTCAACGGGAAGAAAGGCGCAGGCAGACGAAACCAGCGCCAGCAGGGCGCTGAAGCCTTTCATCTGTCTTGAAAAAAGTCCAATTCCCATAAAATTTCGTTCTATCAACCGCATGAAATGACCTTATCCCTTGATATCAAGCACCCAGTGTAAAGCAAGAACCGCGCCCTCACAGAGGTTTCCGGAATATGGGAATTGAGCTGCGTCATTACTTGGTGGTTATCTCAAACTATTGTCACAATATGTTTGCAATGATCAATCTGAAAAAGCGCCACAGATAATCATTATATAGGTACTGAAAGTTAAAATTGTCCTTTCCGCGCCCCATGGGGGGGTTGGGGTGATGGCGTTTTCGGATCCCGGGTTTTTCAGAAAACAGGAATAAAAATTTAACCTGCTCTGAGCTCCTTTACTTTTTTCCTCTGCGTTTCCGCCGCCCGGATGAGCCAGCCCCGCGCCTTTTCATGACCCGTCTTTTTTTTCCAGTCGTGGCTGGAGCCGGCTTCCCTTCGCGTCCCCCTTCGAGAATTTTAAACTGCATGCTGCCGGTTACTGGGTTGGCTTCTGTCAGTCGTACAGTGACAGGATCCCCCAGAGTAAAGGTTTTCCCCGTGGCGCGTCCACGAAGGCAATGGCTGGATTCGTCATGATCGAAGAATTCCGTGCCTAGGCTGCGCACCAACGCCAGACCATCGGCGCCTGTTTCATCCAGGGTCACAAACAGGCCAAACCGAGTAACACCGTTGATGCGGCCGGAAAATTCCGCCCCTATTCTTTCGCTGAGGAAGGCCACGGCATAGCGGTCGAAGGCATCCCGTTCCGCCGCTTCGGCGCGGCGCTCGGTATCGGAAATATGCTCGGCAATATCGCCAAATCGTTCAATGGAGTGGGCGCTTAACCCATGTTCGCCTAGTTTCAGGGCATTGATGAGGGAACGGTGAACAAGAAGGTCCGAATAACGGCGGATGGGCGAGGTAAAATGGGTATACCGGTCCAGCGCGAGGCCGAAATGGCCGAGGTTTTCCGGGCTATAGATCGCCTTGGACTGGGTGCGCAGGACAATCTCGGAGATCAAAGGCCCATGATCGCTTGCTGAGGCCTTATGCAGGACGTGGCTGAAATTCAGGGGCCGCAACGCCTGTCCGCGGGGCAGGGAATAGCCGAGGCTTTTCAGGAAGTCCCTCAGGGCATCCACTTTGAAAGGGTCGGGAGGCTCATGGACCCGGTACATGCAGGGCCGTTTGCGGCGTGACAGGGTTTCGGCGGCAGCCACATTGGCGGTAATCATGAATTCCTCGATCAGGCGATGACTGTCGAGTCGGTCACGGGTCTCAATACCGGTCAGATTCCCTGATTTATCGAGAGTTACCCGGCGCTCGGGCAGATCGAGATCTAATACGCCACGCTTATCGCGGGCTTTGGAAAGGGCCGCAAAAGCGCCGTAGATGGGCTGAATGACAGTATCGAGAAGAGGCGTCGTGGCGGCATCGCCACGGCCGTCTTTTGCGTCCTGGACTTGTGAATAGGTGAGGCGGGCAGCAGAGCGCATCAGGCCTCGGACGAAGCGATGGCGCCGCAAGCCGCCATCCCGGTCAAGCCAGAGATGTGCCGCGAGACAGGGACGATCCTCGTCGGGATGCAGCGAACACAACCCATTGGACAGGGCTTCGGGCAGCATGGGCACGACCCGGTCGGGAAAATAGACGGAATTGCCCCGGCTCTCGGCGCAGCGGTCCAGGATATCGCCGGGGCGCACGTAATGGGCCACGTCGGCAATGGCGACCATAAGGTGCCAGCCGTCCCTGTTATCTGGATCAGGGTCGGGTTCGGCCCATACCGCATCGTCAAAATCACGGGCATCCGCCCCGTCAATCGTCACCAGTGGCAATGAGCGCAGGTCCTCTCTCTTGCCCAGGCTGACGGCGCGCGCCGCTTCGGCTTGGGCGGTGGCTTCATCGGGGAAATCCGTAGGAATATCGTGGCTGTGGATACATACGAGGCTGATGGCACCCGGGGCGTCTGTATGGCCCAGCCGCACCGTTACGCGGGCCGTGGGCAGGCCGCGATGACGCCCTGGCAGGACCTCACCTATAACCAGTTCCCCGGTTTTTGCCCCTGAGGAGTCCTTTCCCAGAACCGCAAACTCGCTCTTGTGGCGGCGATCGGTTGATTCGATGCGACCTTCTCTCGCAAGCTTGCTGAACAGGCCTAGCACCTTACGCGGACGGCCGGCAATGACACGAATGGTACGGGCCTCATAGCTAGTTTTGTCGATGCGCTTGAGGCGGGCCAGCACCTTTTCGCCTGCACCAAGCGCTGGCCGTCCACGATGCTCAGGTTCCATGTAAATCACCGGTGGCGGCTTCTCGTCATGCCAGACAGTGGGGCGCCCCGTGAGCTCGCCGTCAGCATCGGGGCCGGTGATTTCTACGACGGCCACGGTGGGCAGACCGCTTTCAGCCGTCACCCGCTGTCGCTCCCCACGTTTTTCACCACGCCTGGAAGCAATCAGCCCTTCTTCTTTCATTTCCTTGAGAAGACGGTTGAAGGGAATACGGTTGGCGCCCTTGATGCGGAAGGCGCGGCTGATTTCTCGCTTGCCCACACGGCCCGGACTTTCCTTGATGAAGTCAAGGATCTCCTGCTTGCTGGGAAGAGGGGATTTTTGCGTCTTGGTCAAGAAATGACAGAAAGGTTCAGCCGGCAGTCGAGGACTTGGACTTTGCCTTGGTTGATTTCTTCGATTTGACCGCCTTCTTCTTTCTGCCGCTGCCCGCCGGCTTGCCATTTGCGGCAAGAAGGGACACGGCTTCTTCCAGGGTTATGGCATCGCTGGAAGTATCCTTTGGCAGGGAAGCGTTGATTCGGCCATGAGACGCATAGGGGCCATAACGGCCGGTTTTCAGGAATACCGGCTTGCCATCATCGGGATGAGCCCCCAATTCGCGGCCGCTGCCGCCCCCCCCCTTACGCGACCGGGAAATAAGGTCCACAGCCCGGTTGATGCCGACGGTCAGGACATCGTCATCGTCCCCTTTCAGGGAAGTATAGGCCCCGTCATGCTTGAGATAGGGGCCGTAAGGGCCGATATCGGCGGTGATGGTCTTGCCGCTTTCGGGATGGGCGCCGACGGTCCGGGGCAGTGCGAGCAGGGCCTGTGCTGCGGCTAAATCAACGGAGTCCGGAGAGAGGGTCCGGGGCAGGGATTTACGCTTCGGTTTCTTGTCTTTTTCACCCTCGCCAAGCTGCACATAAAATCCATAGGGGCCTTTTCGCAGGCTGATTTCCTGACCGCTTTGTTCATCGGCGCCGAGGTTGCGGGGCCCGCTTTCCGCACCGCCTTCGCCGCCATTGCCCACAGCCAGGGACCGGGTATAGGTACAGTCAGGATAATTGGAGCACCCTATGAAGCCCCCGGTCTTGCTGAGTTTTAGCCCAAGGTGGCCATCGGTGCAGGAAAGACAGACACGGGAATCCGTGCCGTCAGCCTTTTCGGGAAAGAAGTGAGGGCCGAGCTCTTCATCCAAGGCGTCAATGACCTGACGTACGGTATACCCGCTGGCGTCTTCCACGGCTTGGGTGAAGGTAGACCAGAAGTTTTCCAGCACTTTTTTCCAGTCAATGAGCCCGCCGGAGATATCGTCGAGCTGGTTTTCAAGATCAGCGGTAAAGGTGTACTGGACGTAGCGCTGAAAAAAGTTTTCCAGAAAGGCGGTGACGATCCGCCCCCGGTCCTCGGGAATAAAACGCTTTCTTTCCAGATGGACATAATTGCGGGCCTGAAGCACATCGATGATGCTGGCGTAGGTGGAAGGCCGGCCTATCCCCAGTTCTTCGAGTTTCTTAACCAAACTGGCCTCGCTATAGCGGGGGGGTGGTTTGGTGAAATGCTGTTCCCGTGCGACTTCCACAAGATCGTGGGCCTCGCCTTCTTCCATTGCAGGAAGGATACGCTCGTCGGCGTTCTCATCCGGCGTATCATCCCGTCCTTCCTGATAGAGCTTGAGGAACCCGTCAAAGAGAATGACCGATCCCGTGGCCCGAAAACGGGTTTTCCGATCGCTGCTTTCAAGGTCCACACCCACCTTTTCGATGTTGGCGGTAGCCATCTGGCTGGCGATGGTGCGCTTCCATATCAGTTCATAGAGCCGGTGCTGGTCTCGGTCGAGATGGCCCGCCACATTCTGGGGTGTTCGGGTCGGGTCGGTGGGTCGGATGGCTTCGTGGGCCTCCTGGGCATTTTTAGCCTTGGTCCTATACATGCGAGGCGCATCGGGAAGATACTCCCCGCCAAATTTCTCACCGATAAGCTGTCTGCAGCCGGCCACGGCCTCGCCAGCAAGGGTAACGCTGTCGGTTCTCATATAGGTAATCAAACCTTGCGTCTCTCCGCCGATGGTGACGCCCTCATAAAGTCTCTGGGCAAGATTCATAGTGCGCGAGGTCCCTAAACCCAATTTGCGGGACGCTTCCTGCTGCAGAGTCGAAGTGGTGAAGGGAGGGTAGGGGTTGCGCTTGACCGTTTTGCGTTCGACCGAGGCTACTGAATAATTTTCCGCCTTGGCTGCGGCTTCGGCCTTTTCAGCGGTATCGGTGTCGGCGAGTGAGAACTTGTCGAGTTTCTCGCCATTCAAATAGGCCAGGCGGGCTGAAAATTGTGCCCCGGAGGGCGTGCGAAAGGTGCCCTCAACCGTCCAGTATTCCTGTGGCCTGAAACATTCGACTTCAGCTTCGCGCTCACAAATCAGACGCAACGCCACCGATTGCACGCGCCCGGCGGAACGGCTGCCGGGAAGTTTGCGCCACAACACGGGCGAGAGGGTAAACCCGAAGAGATAATCAAGGGTACGCCGGGCAAGATAGGCCTCCACAAGGGCGTGGTCGAGTTCGCGTGGATGTGCCATAGCCTCGAGAATGGCGTTGCGGGTGATCTCGTGAAACACGACACGGCTGATCTTGATGTTCTCCAGGCCCCGGCGTTGCTTGAGAATCTCGGCGATATGCCAGGAAATGGCTTCCCCCTCGCGGTCGGGATCGGTGGCAAGATAAAGATTTTCAGCCCCCTTAAGGGCCTTGGCGATGGTGTCGAGATGTTTTTTGGACTTGCTCTCCACCTCCCAGGTCATGGCGAAATCCTGGTCCGGCTGCACCGACCCGTCCTTTGAAGGAAGATCACGCACATGGCCATAGCTGGCGAGCACGGTGTAGTCGCTACCGAGATATTTATTGATGGTTTTCGCCTTGGCCGGCGATTCGACGACAACGACGTTCATGGAGCGGCCCGTATTTAACCCGGTTGAAAGAGAGCAGCGGCTCTCATACATGATAAAAACGCCCACAGCTGTTGGTGACAATTGGCATCGCAAATAGGATTCGTCAACCGTCAGCAGACTTGGCGGGTGGTTTTTGTTAACGGTAGGATGCGCCCGCACCGGCTAACTGCACAGACGATTCCAGGCTTTCCGGCCACGCCGTCAAAGGGATGTTTTTTGACCGTTTACGGCTTGAGTCTTGTTATTGCTCTGGGCTTTAATTCGGGTTGCGTCATGCACTGAGGGCAAAGAAGGGTCTGAATATCAGGGAGGCCTTGGCTCCATCCATGAGCTTCGAAGTTCAAACATACAGAAATGAAAATCCGCTTCGAGTGCAGAGACGTTCCGTCGAACAGCAGTTTCAGAATCAGATTCTAAACGAACAGCTCCGTAACAAGCTGGTGACTAGCAAGCCCGCCTCTCGCTGATACCGCTTCTTATTCCACAAATCAATCTGCGCCGATTTTCGTTTCCTCACCGTTGAAAAGGCGGCGGATATTTTCGGTATGCTGCAGCCAGATGAGGGCAGCGGCAAGGGTCGCATAGACGGCCATGGGCGACTCATCCCACCACAGGGAAAAGAGCGGCGCTACCGCCATCGCCGTCAGGGCGGCTAGCGACGAATATCGGAATAGAAAGCCCACCGCGATCCACGTGATACAGGCCAGCAGCCCTACCAGCCAGTTGAGCGCGATCAGGGTTCCCAGGGCGGTGGCGACCCCCTTACCACCCCTGAATTTCAGCCATAGCGGAAAAATATGACCGGTCAGGCTGCCGGCCGCCGCCACCAGGGCCGCATCCCGTCCCCAGGACGCGAACGCCAGCACGGCCAGCGCTCCTTTGCCGCCATCCAGGAATAGGGTCAGGGCGGCAAGGGCCTTGTTGCCGGTTCTCAGCACATTGGTGGCGCCAATATTGCCAGAACCCATGGTGCGGATATCGCCCATCCCTCCAAGCTTGGTCAGGATCAGGCCAAAGGGAATCGTGCCGAGAAGATAACTGCCCAGCAACGCTATGAAGAGCATCAGGATATCGCCTCCAGGAATTTCCATTGCCATCACCAGCCCATGCTTTCAGGCGTCAAGATCGGAAGCATGAAAGACGGTATGGCCGGAGATCACGGAGCGAACCACGCGACCCTGGGTGAGCTTGCCATCGAAGGGGGTGTTCTTTGATTTGCTGAGCAGCTGGTCGGCGTCGATCTTCCAGGGCGCGTCCGCGTCGAAGATAACGAGATCCGCCGCGGCGCCTTTTCTTAGCCTGCCGGTATCCAGGCCCAGGATATCCGCCGGCACACAGGTGACTTTCCCCAGCATACCGGAGAGTGGAAGCGAGCTCTCGCGGGTGAGGTCGAGGGCCACCGCCAGCAGTGTTTCCAGCCCCACCGCCCCGCTTTCGGCCTGGGCGAAGGGCTGGCGTTTGCTGTCTTGATGGTGAGGGGCATGGTCGCTGACGATGGCGTCAATGGTGCCGTCCTCAATCCCTTCCACCACGGCGCGGCGGTCTTCCTCGCAGCGCAGGGGCGGGGAGAGCCGGGCAAAGGTGCGGTAATCGCCCACGGCGATCTCGTTGAGAGCGAAATAGGGCGGCGCCGTATCGCAGGTGACGTTGAGCCCGCGCGCCTTGGCCCTGCGCACCACATCCACCGAATCAGCCGTGGAGAGAAGAGAGGCGTGATAGCGGCCTCCCGTCAGTTCCAGCAGCCTGATGTCGCGCTCGAGGCAGATGGTCTCGGCGGCATTGGGAATGCCGGCCAGCCCCAGACGGGTGGCGATTTCTCCCTCGTTCATGACACCGTCACTGGCAAGACTGTTGTCCTCCGGGCGCTGAACGATGAGAAGGCCGAAGCTGCTGGCATAGCTGAGCGCCCTGCGCATGACCAGGCTGTCATCGATGGAGGATATACCGTCGCCGAAGGCCACGGCGCCGGCTTCGGACATCAGGCCCATCTCGGTGATTTCCTTGCCTTCAAGTCCTTGGGTCAACGCTGCCATGGGGTAAATGTTGATCAGTCCCGCCTCGCCGGCGCGGCGGCCAATGAATTCCACCAGGGCGACACTGTCGATGACGGGGTCGGTGTTGGGCAGAACAATGATGGTGGTGATCCCGCCCGCCGCTGCCGAGACCGTCGCTTCCCTGTGCTCGTGACCGGGGTCACGGAGCCGCACCCGCATGTCCACAAGGCCGGGAGCCAAGACACGCCCCCGGCAGTCTATAGTCTCCGCGTTCTCCGGCGCGCCGTCGGCAAACAGACCGGATCCAAAATCGGCGATCAGTCCGTCCTCGCTCAAGAGGCCGCCAGGGGCGTCGAGACCGCTTGCGGGATCAATCAAGCGGGCGTTCACATAAGCAGTTCTGGGAGCCGCTCTAGAGGCGGCCGTGGCAGTGGTTGCCGCGGCTGCCTTTTTCTTCACCGTTCTGGTTTTTTTAGCGCCCTTCGCCATCAGGTCTTACCCCCGCTTTGCGGGAGGGCTCCGGTAAGCGTTTCGAGACAGGCCATGCGCACCGCCACCCCCATTTCCACCTGTTCACGGATGACGCTGCGGTCGATGTCGTCGGCCAGTTCGCCGTCTATTTCCACGCCTCGGTTCATGGGTCCGGGATGCATAATCAGGGCGTCTGGTTTGGCTACTTCCAGCTTGGCGTAGTCGAGCCCGTAGAAGCGGAAATATTCGCGCACTGAGGGCACGAAGGAGCCGTTCATGCGCTCCAGTTGCAGGCGCAGCATCATGACGATGTCACAGTCTTTCAAGCCCTCTTTCATGTGATGGAAGGTTTCCACGCCGAACCTACCGATCTCGGCCGGAAGCAGAGTGGGCGGGGCCACCACCCGTACCCGCGCCCCCATGATGGAGAGCAGGCGGATGTTAGAGCGGGCGACGCGGGAATGCATGATATCGCCGCAGATGGCTACGCAGAGGCCGGAGAGTTTTCCCTTGCGGCGGCGGATGGTGAGTGCGTCGAGAAGGGCCTGGGTGGGATGTTCGTGGCGGCCGTCGCCGCCGTTGATGACGGCGCAGTTGACCTTTTCCGAGAGCAACTGGACCGCGCCCGAGTCGGGATGGCGCACCACCAGCACGTCCGGATGCATGGCGTTCAGCGTCATGGCGGTGTCGATCAGGGTCTCGCCCTTCTTGATAGAGCTGGTGGAGACCGACATGTTGATGACGTCGGCACCGAGCCGTTTTCCCGCCAACTCGAAGGAGGTGCGGGTACGGGTGGAATTTTCGAAAAAGAGGTTGATACAGGTGCGCCCGCGCAGGGTGGTGCGCTTTTTATCGGTCTGGCGATTCTGTTCAACGTGGGATTCGGAAAGGTCAAGGAGCTCGGAAATCTCGTCCGGCGAAAGCCCCTAAATGCCGAGAAGATGTCGGTGAGGAAAGCGAATCTTCGGCGTAGCAGCGGTCATTAAAGGCGGACTATAAGCACACCTTGGGGAAACCTGCAAGCGGTGGCGGGAGCGGGGCTTTAAATGACCCCTTTTTCCCGCAGTGCCGCCATCTTTTTCTCATCCATTTCTAGCAATTCTTCCAGTACTTCCGCGGTGTGTTCCCCCAGCTGCGGTGGCGCCTGACGGTAGGAGACGGGGGAGCGTGAGAGACGCAGGGGGCTGGCGATGAGGTCCATGGTTTCCCCGGAGAGATGGGGGTGGGGCATGTTGATCTTCATTTTCCGGGCCACCACCTGGGGATCGGCGAAAACCTGATCGATGGTGTTGATGGGGCTGCACGGCACGTTAACGCCCACCAGCCCTTCCACCCAGTGGGCGATGGATTTGCTGGCGATGATGTCGGCGAGGACGGGAGTGAGGCCATCACGGTTCTTCACTCGTCTGGCGTTGGTGGTGTAGCGTTCATCGGCGGCCAGATCGGGGCATTCCGCAAATTCGCAGAAACGCGTAAACTGGGCATCGTTGCCCACGGCCAGCACCATGAGCCCATCACTGGCCCGGAATACCTGATAGGGCATGATGTTGGGGTGCTGGTTGCCAAGCCTTTGCGGCATTTCGCCCGAAACCAGATAGTTCTCGCCCACATAGCTGAGCCAGGCCACCTGGGAATCGAGCAGGGCCATGTCGATATGCTGGCCCTCGCCGGTGAGATCACGGTGGCGCAAGGCCGCTTGGATGGCGATGGCCGCGTACATGCCGGTGATGATGTCGGAGACGCCGACTCCGACCTTGGTGGGCGCGTCGCCGGGCTCGCCGGTGACGCTCATGATGCCGCCCATTCCCTGGACCAGATAGTCGTAGCCGCCGCGCTCGGCATAGGGTCCGGTCTGGCCGAAACCTGTCACCGAACAATAAACGAGAGCGGGATATGCCTCCCTGATCTGGTCATAGGCGAGGCCGTATTGGGCCAGAGCGCCGGTGCGGAAGTTTTCCACCACCACGTCGCATTTGCCGATCATGCGCCGCGCCAGTTCCTGTCCTTCCTCGGTGGTGAGGTTGAGGGTGACGGAGCGCTTGTTGCGGTTGACGCTGAGGAAGTAGGCGCTTTCCGCCGTGTCCTTGCCTTGCGCGTCGGTAAGGTAGGGCGGCCCCATGCCCCGCGAATCATCGCCGCGCCCGGGACGTTCGATCTTGATCACGCCGGCCCCCAGGTCGCCTAAAATCTGGGTGCAGGTGGGGCCGGCCAGAACCCGCGTCATGTCGAAAACGCGGAGTCCCGAAAGGGGGCCGGTTGTGTGATCTGGGGGCGAGCCGGTCATGGGTAGATCCTATTTACCGGAGAGACTAGGTTTTATAGGCGAGCCCACGCGGCGCGGCAAGGAAAGGAAAGGAGCCCGCCAGGAGCGGGGATTGCCCCATGTATTTTGCCATAAACCATTGATTTTATTATATTTTAATTCTAATAGATAGCAAAATGTTGACATTTGTTAATATCCGACACGTAAGCAATTGTTTTTACATGGTTTTTCACAATGTCAAAGAGCAGCACCCAAAGAGAGGGCGGGGGATAATATTCCCATCACAGAGGGGGCGTGAGTCAAGAGGAAAGAGGTTCGGGAAATGACTAGCGGGAAACAAGGCGCGGGGAAGGGGGCGGCCGTCAGGTGAGCAGGATCAAACAGGCGGGCAGGGTGCAGGCGGCGGCCAGCGTCTCCACGGTGATGATACGCGCCATCAGGGCATGATCGCCGCCAAGCTGGCGCGACATCACATAGGCCGTGGCCGAGGTGGGCAGGGCGGCAAAGAGGATGGCCACTGCGGCGGTTATGCCCTGGACATCGAAGAGATGGAGGAAGGCGGCGGTGAGCGCGGGAAGAAGAACCAGCTTCGCAGCGCAGGAGGCAATGAGGGCCAAAAGGGGAGCGCCTTCGTCGCTGCGCGCGGCCATGGGATAGAGTCCCGCCCCCACCGAGAGCAGGCCCAGGGTCAGCGCCGCCCGCCCCAGGGTATCAAAGAGAGGCGCGGCCACTCCGGGCAGGCCGACACCTCCGAGGTTGAGGGTAATGCCGGCCAGCGAGGCGAGAATCAGGGGGTTGGTGACGATGAGAAGGAGCTGGGCTTTGGCTCCAGAATATTCATTGGAGGCATGGCGCGCCAGGGTCGAGGCCGAGAGCAGATTGACCAGGGGCGTCAAGACCACCACGGCCACGGCGGCCAGGGTCAGCCCGGCCTCGCTGTAAAGGGCGGCGGCGGCGGCCAGGCCGACAAAGGTATTGGGACGGATGGCACCTTGGAAGAGAGAGGTGTAGGGGGGACCGTCATAGCCACGGGATTGGAAGTGGGGCCGTGCCAGGCTCAAGCTTATGGCCATCAGGAGCACCGGAAAGGCCAGCGCCAGCGCCATGCCGGAGATGGCGAGATTGGCGAAATCGGCATCCGCCAGGGTATGGATGATGAGGGCTGGAAACAGCACGAAATAGGTGAGACGGTCGGCGCCCTCCCAGAATCCTTCGGAAAGAAAGCGTTTCCGCCGCAGGGCGTAGCCGAGCACGATGAGCAGGAAGACCGGGGCCAGAGATTCGATGATGGGCATCATGGGCGGGGTCTCACGGGGTTTCCTTCAGGCGGTCGAGCGCGCCTTGTAGGATGTAGGCGGCGGCCATCTTGTCCACCACTTCAGCCCGCCGCTTGCGCGACATGTCGGCCTCGAGAAGGGTGCGGGTGACGGCGACGGTGGAGAGCCGTTCGTCCCAGAAGGCGATGGTGGTGTCTATTTTTTTGAGAAGATTATCGGCGAACTGGCGTGCCGACTGGCAGCGCGGCCCCTCGCTGCCGTCCATATTGAGGGGCAGGCCGATGACGACTGCGCCGATTGTGTGTTGGTCCATGAGTGCACACAGGGTTTCCACACCGGATGAAAAGCGGGTGCGGCGCAAGGTCTCCAGCGGCGAGGCGATAGTCCGCCCGGGATCGGAAAGGGCCAGCCCAATAGTCTTTTCGCCTAGATCTATACCCAGCAATCGCTGGCCTTTTTCAAGCATTTTCGGCAGTTCGGTAAGGTTGCAGATGGTCATGCCGGGTGTTAGATTCCGCCTCCGTTTTCCGGCCCTTACAGGGCAATTTTTCCCCGGTTTTCAAGCGTCTTTCCGAGCAACCGGGGGAAAGTCATGGGGAGCATACCTTTTTTCCACATAACTTAAAGGGTTCCGCAGATGCCGCTCGACAAAGCCACCGTGGCGCGAATCGCCACCCTTGCCCGCATCCGGGTTCCGGAGGAAGAGCTGGAAAGCCTGGCCGCGGAGATGGACAAGATCATCGGCTGGGTGGAGCAGCTCGACGAGGTCACGACCGACGACGTTCCGCCCATGGCCAGTGTTGTCGACGTGGAGCTGCCCTGGCGCGACGATGAAGTGACCGACGGCGACTGCCGCGACAAGGTGCTCGCCAATGCCCCGGAAAAGGTGGAAGGATTTTTCGCCGTGTCCAAGGTGCTCGAGTAGGGGGTGGAGCTGTGAGCGAACTCAACTGTCTGACCATGGCCCAGGCCCGCGACGGGCTGGCAAAAGGGGACTTCACATCTGTCGAGTTGACGCAGGTCCATATTGCCGCCCTTGAGGCGAGCCGCGAATTGAACGCCTTTGTTACCGAAACGCCGGAGCAGGCTCTGGAGGCGGCTAAGGCCTCCGACGCAAGGCGCGTTTCCAGCAATAGCGGTGGCGGCGAGGCGGGAAGCATGGAAGGCCTGCCCATCGCCATCAAGGACTTGTTTTGCACCGAGGGCGTGCTGACCACGGCTTCGTCCCATATCCTTGACGGTTTCACACCGCAATATGAATCAACGGTAACCGCCAACTTGTGGCGGGCCGGGGCGGTGATGCTGGGCAAGACCAATCTCGACGAATTCGCCATGGGTTCGGCCACCGTCACCAGCTATTACGGTCCCACGGTCAATCCCTGGCGGCGTTCCGGCGATGACAAGAAACTAGTTCCCGGCGGCTCGTCGGGAGGTTCGGCAGCGGTGGTGGCGGCGCGGGCGGCGCTGGGGGCTACCGGCACCGATACCGGCGGTTCCATCCGCCAGCCCGCGTCCTTTTGCGGCATCGTCGGTATCAAGCCCACCTATGGCCGCTGTTCACGCTGGGGCATCGTCGCCTTCGCCTCGTCCCTGGACCAGGCCGGACCCATGACCCGCACCGTTCGCGACGGGGCCATCATGCTGGGCGCTATGGCTGGTCACGATGCCAGGGATTCCACATCCGCCGACAGGGAAGTGCCCGATTTCGAGGCGGCGCTGGAGAAGGGCGTGAAGGGGCTCAAGGTGGGCATTCCCGAGGAATACCAGATGGAGGGCATGAGCCCTGAATTGCTGGCCCTGTGGGATCAGGGCAAGGCATGGTTGACGGCTGCCGGGGCGGAGATGGTGCCGGTATCGCTGCCCCATACCAAATACGCCCTGCCCACCTATTACATCGTCGCCCCGGCCGAGGCCTCGTCCAACCTGGCGCGTTATGACGGGGTGCGCTATGGCCTGCGGGAGGAAGGCGAGACATTGCAGGAGATGTACGAAAACACCCGGGGGGAAGGTTTCGGAGCCGAGGTGACGCGACGTGTGCTGATCGGCACCTATGTGCTGTCAGCGGGCTATTACGACGCCTATTACCTCAAGGCGCAGAAATTGCGGACCCTGATTTCCCGCGACTTCCGCGAGGCCTTTGACAAGGTAGACGTGTTGCTGACCCCCACCGCGCCGAGCTCGGCCTTCGCCATCGGCGAGAAGATGGGCGATCCCATTGCCATGTATTTAAACGACGTGTTCACGGTGCCCGCCAGCCTCGCCGGCTTGCCGGCGGCCTCGATCCCTGCCGGACTTTCCGGTGACGGCCTGCCGCTGGGGCTGCAATTGATCGCCCGCCCATTCGACGAGGAAACCATGTTCCGCGCAGCACGCGCCGTGGAGGACGCCGCCGCCTTCGACTCCGAGCCGGCCCTG
>Ga0208411_1000293_pt1 | contig 39588 bp, 27 predicted proteins | sample ETN01SmetaG_4_FD_185793 | JGI IMG/M metagenome (GOLD analysis project Ga0208411, IMG submission 185793) | Marine microbial and viral communities from oxygen minimum zone, Eastern Pacific Ocean - ETNP2014F12-01SV261 (SPAdes) (version 2) | ecosystem: Environmental > Aquatic > Marine > Oceanic ... | reverse complement strand
GTTCCCCCGAATTGCCGGCCAAATCATTATAATCAATAGTAAAAGGGATTGATCCCTCGGCATCTTTTTCGGTAAGTACATGGAGATACCGGTATTGAAGTTCTGTTTTGGTCAGCTGTGATATTTCATTGCCATTGAGGGTCACATTTATTGTAAACAACGTCTCACTGGCCATAAAATCCAGAAAAATGGAATCTCCTTTCACAGCCAGGGTCTGATCGTAAGAGTTTTTGGAATAAAGCCTGATATTATCCAACTCTGGCGCTGTACCATCATAAGCAACTTTGCTCTCATCGGTAGTAGCAGTAACTACCGTCCCCGGATTCTGGGCATAATCCTTAAAATCAATACTGAAGGTGACCAATCCATCATCTTCATCTTCAAAAACATTTTCTACTTTCCAGGAATTTCCCTCACCAGTAGCTGGAAATTCGTCTCCATTGATCTCAACTACGGGCATGTTGATCCCTTCGCTGGCGGTGATGGTCAGGGTCAGCATATCATCAGGCTTGGCCAGGCTATTATTCTGCACATTTGTAGAAGTAACCGTGACCTCGTTTAATACCGGAATGGTTTCATCAATAGTCAATACACTGTCGCTTACAGTCCCCACTACGCTGTTGCCGGCCCGATCCCAGATTTCAGCGATAAACTGAGCAGTCCCGCCTTCACTGTAACCATCCAGGGAAACAAAATCCTGACGGGGAATCAGTATTTCCTTTAAATCACTAAGGTCTCCTCCCTCGATTGGAAAAGGCTGTCCCAGGTCTTTAAAATTGTCGCCGCCATCAAAGCTGACTCGGATCTGAACACGGCCGCCTTCCAGGGTTTCATCCTCAGCAATGGGGACATCTACTTTTACAGAAGTAGAAAGGCTGTTCCAATAGATAATGGATTCTTGGGCGCTAAGAAAGGAAAGTAAAATCAGTGTTACTGTGGTCAGGCGTTTCATGAAACTATTCCCAATCAGCAAGCAATTTTTTTGCAAGTTCTTTTTGTTCCGTATTTTCTACAAGTTCTTCCGGTAATAATGGCGCTGCAACTAGTTCCTGCAGCAAATTTCGAGCTCTTTTATGCAGTCCGTCTTTTTTCAATGCTCGAGCCAGATATACAGTTTGATTGGGGGTACTCCTGCCTGTTTCAAAAGCCTTGTTCAGGTATTTTACTGCTTCATCATTGCTTGGCCAGGAAAGGAAAAATGGAATACGGGGTGACTTGAAATGAACAGCCCCCAACATAAAGTACCCCCCACCATTTTGGTAATTTGGATCAAGCTCTATAATCTTTAATGATTGTGTACGCATGATATCAGCAACTCCCTCTCTCGCAGCAGTAATAATACCATAGACTTCTGCCCAGCTCCCCAGGTTCACCAAATACCAATATCGCAGTGCCCCGGAATCCGGGTATTTTTTTATCAGTTTTTCTGCAAGGGCTTTGCCTTTGTTGAAGGTCTCTTTTTGACTGTTTTCATCTTTAAGAACAAACTTACCTTTGAAATAATAAGAATGTAATAAATAGATTCCTGCATCCAATTCATTTTCTGGAGATTTGGCAGCTTTTCCAAAATAGTTTATAGCCTCGTCAATGGGTCCTCTTTGCGCAGTAGCGCCAGTACTTCCCTCCGCCCGTTTATTATAAGCAGTGATTCCCAGTTCCATATCAGATTGAGCCAGAAGGAAAGAAAACAATGATAAAAATATTTTTGTGGACCTGATCATGATCATTTCCTGCTTTTAAAAATATTCAATGTAGGTAATCTTAATCTCCCGCTTGAAATAGTCCACTTTATCCTCATCAAAGAGCAGGTTGTTAAAGTCCAGTTCCAGATGAAAGTGATCTACGAAGGTCCAGCGGATAGCAGCGTTTAAATAACCGCCGGTGCTGATGGACATTGTTTTCGCCGTCATATCATTTTCATTCAAGGCAGCGTTGTATTCCATAAGCAATGAAAATTCCGGATTCAGTTCCAGGTCGAGTCCAAAAAACAAATTTGGATCCTTATCACCATCCGCAGTTTCAATAAAACTATAATTGATCCCGCCGTGCAGGCCCGCGTTCCCCAGTGGGGTCTGCCAATTCTTGGAAGCGGCCAGGTAAGCACCATAAGCCTTGGTGTCATAGCGCAGCAGAGTGTCTGCTTCATTGAAGTTTCCATAACCCTGTGTGTTGATACCCAAGGCAATTCCCGGCATAGATGACTTTTCATCTATCAGCAGGTATTTAAGGCTGGCTTCCGGCCGCGGGTACCAGCGCAGGCTATCGTCTCCAATCAGGTTTGGAGAACCAAAGGAGAGTCCAAACTGGAAACGATCTGTCAGACCAACCTGCAGGCTGGTAATAATTCCTCCTGAATCCTGGATACGCATATCCAGGGCATAGCTGCCTCGCACCAGGGTTCCCGCTGTTGGTATCGTGATCAGATCGGTAGGTGGGGGATAATCCTGGCCCAGGGCCACTGCTGTACAAATGATAAATAAACTGTACTGAAGTGTTTTCATTATAATCCGCTCCGGGTTGGTTTGGGATAAATTACATCGCCTAACCTTGAGGTCAAAGATTTGACCCGGGTGATGGGAATGGTCAATAATTCACCTTCACCCTTTAGCAGAAACCGGATGCCATTCTCATTTAAACTCACAAAATCAACCATTAGCCGGTCGCCATTGGTCAGGATAAGTTCATCCCAGAATGTTTTGGGTATAATGCCTCCGCTATGGGGCACGATGATGCGCTTTTCATAAATTTCCTTGGCAATAATGTCCGCCTCATTCAAGACGTTGCCCGTTCGTGGTGGCGGCGTCCGATATAATTTGTCTGCCGGGGCCTGGCTTAATGCCATGTGGGATACCAGAGTCCCATCATGGTCATACTCCCAAATCTGGACTATTGATGCCATCACGTCGAATTGGTATTTGAAACGGCGGGTAATTCTACCAGAAGGCAGATTTCGCCATCGTTCTTCTGCCAGGTTACCTAAATAGTCATAATCCAGCTCAATCTGGCCATATTCCTGTCCATCGATGGTCTCAAAAACAATCCTAGATACATGTCGGCCGTCCTCCATGGTAAAACGGGTCCGTTGATCCGTGAAGGATAGCGGTTCCGATACGGGGAATTGCCAGCGGCGGAATTCTTTGCCCCAGGGTTCCTGATCGCCAATGACTATCAGGCGCTGGTATTTACCCTGGTCATCATATTCCCCCCGCTCCACCAGTTTTCCATCCTTATTGTAACGCAGCATTTCACGTTTGATCAAGGTACCGTTGGCTGCATAGCGTTCAATCTTAACCGGCAGATTATTTTCATTGTAACTCACCGCCAGATGGCTCAAGCCACGACGATCCGTGGACAGCATGGACAGGTTGGACATAAAATTTCTGTCGTCCTTGAAATAACGGATATAGGCTACATCCAGCTGGGCGACAGAAATCTGCAGTATTAGCAGCAGCACACCAAAGCGAATTTTTCTATTCATTTAATCATCAGGTTTAAGATCCTCATCAATAGAATTGGATAATTTAAAGCGGTAAACTGCACCATCGCCCCGATCACATACGTAGACCACACCGCGTTTATCTACGGTGACCGCTACAGGTTGATTCATTATTGATTCCTCAATATTGCTGTTGGATTCATAACCTGCTTCCTTAAAATATTTTCCATTTGCATCAAATACAATTACATCAGAATCTGCACCATCCACAACATAAACGTTTTTATTTTCATCCACTGCCACATCCAATGCGGATCCGTACAGCGAAGCATTCATGATATCACTTGCATCAGGCTGAAAGCCGGAAGAATAAACTGCAAAATCACCAGATAAATTGGGGATAATCATATGAACAGGGAAAAAATCACCTGCTTGAGTGTAATACAAATTTCCCTGATAATCCACTTCGATACTTAACGGTTTATTCACGGTTCCAGCACCAGTACCATAACCTTTAATGGTTGCTCCAAATACACCCGTGAAAGCCCACACCAGTTCCCCCGTTTGCAGTTCCAAGAGCCGGGATCTCTGGAAATTGATCTGCACCAGACGGAACTGATTATTGGTTCCGCCATAGCTGTCAGATACAAAGATCATATTCCCCTGACCAGCCGGCGAGGTAATACCGGTGAATTGACTGGAATCAGGCTTGTAATAAGGATCCAAGTACTGGTTCTTTTCCATGCTGCCATCATAGAATAAATAGGGATTGATAAGGGAATCAATCACAGATTGATCAGAGGTAAATGTGGTGTTCACCAGTTCCCATTCATCATTATTGAGCAGAGACAGCCAACTTTCTGTTCCCGCAGTTTCATCCTGCAAAGCGCCCGTTTGAATGTGCCTGAAAGATCCGGCACTGGATACCTGTGAAATGCCCGCGGTGTTCCAGTATTGATTCCATATAAACACCCTTTGTGAGCCATCAATAAAGAATACATTCATTTTCTGATCCACATCCATATCAATCGGGGAGATAGCAATTCCATTTCGATCTTCCAGGTTCCTGAGAGCGAAAAAACCATCTGGCCTACCCCCATCCTGATCTAGGACCAGGATAGAATGAGCAGCGGAATCAGCAATAAAAATACGACCATCCTGAGCGATGGATATTTCTGTGGGGTCACCAATACCATAGTCATCTCCCCAAATGGGGCTCAACTGCAGATAGGTGGTATCTCCAGCGCTAAATTCCAATTCGGATTCATTTTCTAAATCCTCCGGGATAGAAAATTTCTGCAGGCAGGCCGATAGCAATAGACCGGAAATCAGGATCAAATGGAAATTTTTATTCATCATTAAAAAGAAAACCCGATACTGAATCGTTTAGGATCCGACAAATGCTGAAAATTTGCATAGCCGTAATCAGCCCGAAGTTTCAAGGGCCCAACAGGAATAATAAAACCGGCACCAAAGGTGAAATCCTCCTCATTTTTATTAAACTTATACCCAGCTCTTAAAAACAGTGTCCTGAGGAACGAATATTCAATACCAGTAACGATATATTCTGCATTGTCAACCGGGTGATTAAGCTGCAGGGAAAGTATCAAGTGCTGTTTATCTGTTTTGACAGGATCTATCGCTCCTCCCACACGAAAGATGGTTGGTGGAGAAAACTGTTCAAAATGTGTTGTATCAATGATTTCCTGCCCTGTGTTCATATCCAGGATTCGTTTTTCATAGGAACCGCTCGGTGCTACCCGGCTTCCAAAATGAGACAATGACGCACAAAACCGCAGGGACTTATACCCCGTCCAATAGAAAGTACCCATATCCATGAGAACAGCATTCATGCCATATCCAGCCAGGTTTTCCGCGACATGCTTCAGAGTAATGCCAAAACTGAACCGATTGGTCATTTTTGCACCATAGGTCAGGGCAATGAACCTATCCTGGAACGTAAAATAATTACCCGTGCCCCGGGGATGATATTCTGTGGTCTCTTCCATAGGCTGCATATGCAGGATCCCGCCGCTGATCCCGATATAATTCCTGCCAAAAGCATGACGGGTAATACTGAAATAATCGTAATTGATCTCTGCCGGCCATTGGATTTGGGATATGGATATTTCTGTTTGATCCAGTTGGGCAATAACAGCCGGATTATAATAAATGCTGCCTGCGTCCTGATTCAGTGCCACCACCGATTCCCCCATGCCAACAGCACGGGCACTCACCCCAATATTCAGGAAGGAAAAGACCGAGGTTCCTGCTCGCTGACCGCCCAGAATAGGAAATAAACTCTGACTGTAACCAGTAGCCAGAAGTAAGAAGTACATTATAAATTTTTGCATATTCCTTAACATTAAAAAATCAGCTGCAGGCCCAGTTCTATTGCTCGTGGTTTACGGTATCTTGACGGATCCAGATTTGGGTCTGGACTGTTGGCCAGATAGTAACCAATGATTTCACCTTCATTATAGCCCCGTCCAGTGAAGGGATTTATCCTGCGCGGGATTCTTTCATCAAGCAGATTTTCTACTTCCAGGTAGGCCTTGATCCGGAAATGTGTTCGCTTGATTGTTCTAAAAATTTTTAGATCAATATTTCGGGAAGGGATCTCAGCAAGATAAGCATAGGGAAGGTCATCTTCCCGGGGACCGTTATAATATTCCCGTCCATTCACCACCAGGATCTCATCAATAATCGAGCGCGTGTACCGACGTCCGGATTCATAGTCCAGCCGGATAGAGAGCCCCCAGTTACTGGGATGGCTATAAGATAGATTGGTAAAAAAATGAATAGGCCGATCCCAACTCATATAATTTTCCCCCAGTGGTTTTTCGGACAATTGGCCGGCCTGTACCAGCAGATTATCCAGGGGTGATGAGCTTTTTCCGGTCACGATACTGTAATTGAAATTCACATCGGCATACCAGTTATTAAACAGGCGGCTTTTCAGGATTGCCTCCACACCCCGGGCCCGGGCATAGTCCGCATTAAAATACATATTGAAAGAAAGGTGAGCGTATTTGGGATTGGATGGACGAATGGTCTGAGACGTTTCATAGTCGAACATATCTTTCCAGTAAGCCTTCAATTCCAGGATCTGGTCTTCACTGAAGCGGTGTTTGATTCCAATCTCATACTGCACAGTGGTTTTCGGGTTCAGGTTCGGATTGCCAAAGACCTGATAGGTGGACTGGGCCTTAGAGTTTATTTTTGCATAGACATATTGAAATGTGGGCAGCTGTGAAAAATGACCGTAGTAAAAATAAAGGACATCGTTATCCGTCACCGGGTGGGAAATACCAAACCGGGGGCTCAACCGTGCCTTCATGCGATAGGGCCCTCCAATCCATGGAAAAGAAAAAGTTTCTTTTGTAAACAGGGCACGGGCCTCATCCGTGATGATAATATTACTGGTATCATCAATGGCCTCTTCCACATAGCGTCCCGGAATCCAGTAATCGGTGCGGACTCCCAGATTCAGGGTCATTCCCTCGAATGCGATCCTGTCCTGAATGTAAAAGGCGCCAAAATAAGTCCTGGCATTATAACTGTCATAGTTGGCACCAAAAGCAGATGAACCGCTCCAGGGTTCATCAATGTCCAGAACCTGCAGATCCGTGGTGGTGTGTTCAAATCCTGTCTTGATCTTATGCCGCGATTCGGTATGATAGGTCCAGTCCAGATCCAGGCGGGCATTGTCGCTGACCAGGTCATACCATTCCGGTGCAAATCCCGTATCATAAAATTCATCGCCGTAGGTTATATATATATTTCCGTCCTTGCTGGTTCCATCCAGGCTGTAGTTTATGGGTTCCAGGTCCAGCCGCTCCTGGTATTTATTCCACATCAGATCCTGGACTGCACTGTGCTCCATGGTCACGAATTTGCCAATGGTAAGTTCATAGAAAGATCTTGTGGATAAGGTATGGGTCCAATTGAGGTTCAAAAGCCGGGTATCCCGTGTAACCGTGTTATAGTTATCCAATATCTGCATGTAAGCATAGGGGAAATAGGTTGAGGCAAAAGCACGGGGCATGTAGTAGCCCTGGTTGATATTCATGGACATGTCATAGGACAGGGCTAGTTTTTTCTGGGCTGATAGTTCCCAGGCCAGCTTATACAGCGCGTGCCAGTCATTATTTTCCCGCGGCGCCAGAGATTGCATCATTTCATCCGCCGATGTTTCCGAAAGTAGCCCAGATGACCAGAAGCGGTGAGGATACAGTTTTGAGGCTACGGGTAAATTGCCGTCATAGACCTTACTGTATCCATTCAAGAAAAATGAAAAACGACCCGGCAGATCCATACCCAACCAGGCGGGGAGTGTTTGCAAAAAAGGGTCGGGACCGCCAAAGTTGAATTCAATGCGGTCCGTATTAAACTGATCGTCAAACAGTCGATCGCTGGCATACTTTAACGATCCTTCATACCGTTCCCGGCCCTCCTTCAATTTTATATTGACCACACCGGACATGGCCTGGCCGTACTCCGCATTGTACCCGCCGGTTACGATTTCCAACTCCTCAATGGCATCGGCATTGACAAACAGGTTTCCGGAATACCCGGTAAGCGGGTCTTTCACCGAAAAACCATCCACGACAAACAGGCTTTCATCAATACGTCCGCCGCGGATGTGAATCTCGTTATCCTGGGTGGTAACACCGATCTGTTCGGATAAGATGTCTTCAACGCTGGAGACAACCTTGTTCTCGATATCTTCCTTGCGCACCCGGGACAGGGAAGCAGTCTCATCCACATCAAAAAGGGGTTTCTTCCCCATAACAACTACATCTTCGCCAAAACTCAGTACAGTTTCCTCCAGGGTGAAATCAAGTGTTAATATTTCTTCCGGCTCGATCTTGACTCCCGTTTTCAGGATCACCTTATAGCCAATCATGGAAACTTCCACATCATAACTACCGGGATTTATTTTATCAATCCGATAATGCCCCTCCAGGTCGGATGCTGCACCGTAATAGGTTCCTTTTACCATCACATTGACACCAGGCAGGCCGGCACCGTTGATATCTATGATCTTTCCTGTGATCCCCCCTGCGCCCTGGGCAGCAAGAAACACCGGGAGCAAGGATATCAGAGAAACCCTCATTCGCTGAATTCCTCCGTAAATAAATACTGAAACAATTTTATAGAAGATCCATTGCCATTCAGTTTAGGGCGGTATCCATCATGTAGCGGCAAAGTCAGGATCACCACCTTGCCGGATAATTCCGTAGGCGAAACCCGATACTGGCCGATAGAACATACGGTAGGGTTCCCCTGCCAGTTGTCTCCACTTTCCGGATCTGCCATGTGATAGATTTCCCGTATCTCGGCGAACTCAGATTCATCCGGCCAGAAGCCTTTTACCCGAACAGCGATTAAATGAGAAACAGACAGGTTCAGTGTGGTATCAATATCACATATGAGTTCCTTGCCGGGTCGTAAGCGCCCATTAGGATTCAGCGTCATTATAGAATCAAGGGGAAACCAGGTAAAGGTGGTGTCCTCAAAATCAATAGGATTAATAAACAGGTTTCCTCCGCCCATAACAAAGTTCAACAGGCTGGCTTCTGCGGCATTATAGGTGTCATTGGCGGCAGCTGTGTTATTGTAGGCCGCAAACCAGACCACGTGCTTGAAATAATTGAGATTGGCTGTTATATCCGCAGATGAGTAAGGCAGTTCATCCCCAATCTCCCAGGTGGAGTAACCATTTTCACCAGTTATTGTATCCATCAGGCTCGTATACCAATTAAGAGTATTATTCTGACTATCCAGGGGATAATCATCTACAATCAGCACATCACCAATAACAGGTTTTACAACCCACACCTGGGCCTCATTTAGTACCGCTGTATCGGGAAACTGGGTAATGGAACTTATGGCACCTGCAATATCCTGACACCGCAGGTAAAATGTATGCCGCCCCGGCAATAATCCAGTGAGGGTCAGGCTGGATTGATTGCCGTTCAAGCGAATCCAGCAGGTGCTGCAGGTGTCATCCAGAGCATAAAAAATATCTGTAATAGTTTCATTGCCGTCCTGGTCATAGATATCCCAGTTGAAAGTGCGTGTGGGAAAGGTATAGCTGGTGTCGCCACCAATATCTGCGATCTGCGGATTGGAAAGATACCGAAAAGAAATAGTTGGTTCAGAATTACGAATTGGCAGTACAATTTTCGAGGGTGTGTTATCTACATTGCTATCATCATCTTCTGCTTTAACTTCAAAACTAAATACATCCAGTTCAGAGCGAATCGGGACATAAAAGGTGCCACTTTCCAGATCTGTATAAGTCCAGGAAGAATCCGAACTCCACTTATAATAATAACCAAGTACCTGCCCGTCAGCATCTTCTCCCCACCAATGGAGAACCTGCCTGCTGGTAGTAATGGTTGTGAAAGCCTGGTCAAGGGTATCCCAGACCATGCCCGGGTCAGGAGTTTCACCAATGGTATAAATCATGCTACCGCTGGAGTCCACACTGGCGTAGATGGTATCCGTGGCCGTCAAAGATAAATAGGTTTCTGGTGCTGCCGCCGGCACCATTTCTGAGGGGTCATCGTACTCCCAGCGACTGCAGGTCCAGCCAGCAAGGATAAAAATGAATAGAATGTATTTTTTCAAGGGTAGAAAATAAAAAGGGCAAAGTGTATCACTTTGCCCTTTTTTCACGTTATATAAACGTTTATTTCACCAGCAGCATTTTATTGTCAGCAATAAAACTTCCCGCTTTTATCCGGTAGATGTAGACACCGGAAGGAACGGACTGGCCATTGTTATCTCTGCCGTTCCAGTTCACTGCATGGAAACCGGGAGTATAGCTTTGGCCGTTGACAAGGGTCCGCACCTGGCGCCCCAGTGCATCATAGATTATCAGTTTCACCATTTCCTGTCCGCCCAGTTCAAAATGAATATGCGTTTCTGGATTGAAAGGGTTGGGGAAATTATCAAGAAGCCTATAGACATAGGGATTCAGATTGATATCATCATTGATACCCATGGTCTGTCCAAGATCAGCCAGGTCACGTATTTGAACCTTATACGTACCAAAACTGTAGTTGAAGATGCCCATGATATGTTCCAGTTCCTGACCTTCTGCAAGAGCGCTCATAAAATTATCAGCAGACATGGTAGCCATATCATCATCAATGAGTGTAATTCCTCCGGAAGCATCTGTAATGGACCAGTCATAGGGATTCAATGCTGAAACTGTAACACCTTCAAGTTTTACAACTACACCCTCGTAGGATTCAACTTCTTCACCATCCTGTGCCAAATCACCAGCAGACACAAGAGCAGGAGCCGGTTCATCATTTCCAGTACTGAGGACTATTACAGTTGAATTGATCAAACGCGTATTGCCATCGAATTTAAAGTGCCAGTCTGCATCAAAGTCATCAATGGTACCGGTAACTTCCACCTCATCGCCTCTGGTCAGGGTAACTAGTTCCGGGGTATCGAATACCAGTCCATTCCACTGGCCTGTTCCATCCTGAAAGGCGTAAGAACTGTATCCGCTGGAATACTGCGCTGTATCCGCAGTAACAATACCATTTAAGGTTACTACACAGTCCTGGTAACGGGTAATGCCGGAAGGCCAGGGAGTTTCCTGCACATGTGCAATGGTTAAATCATCTGTTACCAAAAAGCCCAGCTGATCATATTCTATGTCATAGGGAAACATACTGGTCTTCGGCTCCGCCTGATCCACACCATCGTCCGTAGCCGTGATATAATAATTCACCTCATTATTACTGGCTACTGGTATGATACCTGTCCAGGTAGAATCCCCCGTGGAAGACATGGTAACTGTTTGATAAGCACCTCCATCAACAGAGTAATGGATCTCGGCACTGGCAATATCAGAATTATCCATAATCACGCAGGATATGGAAACTTCTGTATCAGCGGAAGTTGGTGCGCAGGGCTCCCTGCCAATCCCCGATATAGATGGCGGACCAGAACCAAAAACCATATCATCAACATAAAGAGGGCAGAGTTTGTATGCCGTGGAATCTGCATTGCTACCATAGTGATGATAGAGCCAGCCTTCAACGGATTGCACCAGAGATCCAACCGGAGGCGGACCAACTGTTTCAAAGTAAACCTGAATGCTGTCAGAATCATCATCCACCAGCACTGAACCAGTACCATCATCCAAGGCAAATATTTCATATTGCAATTCATTATTTGTTACAATTGCATCTTCAACACTCACCATAACATTGCCCCATTGTTCAGCTGTTGTTGGCCATCGCAGGTCACCTGTATTTACAATATCAACTGCAGGCAATGGCTGTTCAAAATCAAGAATATTGATCGGTTCCGTAATAAACAGCTCCGTCATATTCGCGGGTCCTGTACTGTATTCATATATGTAGCCCGTTGCCTGGATCAAATCCCCTTCGAACAGCGCAGGAAAAGCGGAACTGTCTGGATCATAAGAGAGAATAGCACTCCAGGGGCCTCCATTAATATCCGCAAATATGAATTTCACACCATCACCGGCATAACTTAAGCCTGTTGGCATAGTTATGACGCCTTCTATAGTTACTGTATCTCCAAACATATAGGAAACATCTGATGTTTCATCTGTGCCTGCATTGATCAGGTCGCTATACAACACCTGCTGGACGCGCTGTACCCTTACAGGGTCACCCTCTGCTTCCACCACGTCCCGAGCCAGCCTGGGTTCGAGTTTTGTATTACTGTATGTATAAGTCATAACGCCGCTAACTCCAGCCAATACCTGCCCACTTTCAGGAAAATAATAATAATCCCAGATGTCATCTACGTGAACAGAATTTGTTCCATCTGTAACTGACCATTCACCGTTGCCAAGGTCCGCATCATCAACAGTAACATTATCTACTTTTACCAAACATCCTTCATAAGCTTCTGCGTCTGTTCCTCCAGTCATAATCTGTCCGGGCGTAACAACAGCAGGGCTGATCATATTGACAGCTGGACCATAAATAATAACTTCCGTTACATCAACAATTTCTGTTAAGCCGTAATATTCATCTACTGTTCCTGTAACAGTGACGCTGTCCCCTTCTGCTACTGAATGGACCGTTCCTGCCGATGATGTGAAATCAAAGGTGTCCCAGCCATCATATTCAAAACATACAACCCCGTTCCAGGGCCCTTCGGCATCCTGGACATAAAGATAACGATTACTGCTGCTCCCCCAGAATTCAGCTGTAACAATACCGCTGATAGTGACTGTTTGTCCATTCAGAGGCGAATCCCCTGATGAATCTGTTGTATATTGAATATCATAAATTGCAGTAATTGCTCCACCTGTTGAATTCACCAAATAAGAAGATTCAGCGGATGTGGTAGTGCCATCTTCATTATCAACAGCTGTGATTGAAAATGTAACAGTTGTACCAGCCGCCTGCGCCGGTATTGTCCCGGTATAGGTATCACCCGTTGTATTGGCCATGGTAACATCAGTGTCAGTTGATCCTGTGTTATAGGTCAATGTTGCACTGGCAATGGTTCCATCATCCGTGATAACTGCTGATACTGTTACATCATCTGCTTCCGTCGGAGATGAAGGTTGGATAGCAATACTGCTAATGGTAGGCGAAACATTATGCGGATGCGAACCAACATAATCCCAGGTATCCTGATCCAGTACAATCCACTCAGAATTATCCGTTGAGGTCCCTGCGGAAGCCGACCAATCCGTATTACCGCTGGTAATGGTGGATTTTCGGACGAGAGTGTGATCCTTGGTTCCATCTGTAACACCGGCCACATCCCATCCATTGCCAGGGTCGTCACCCCAATCGCCTACTTGATCTATTACGGTGTATGCGCTTGCCGTTGCACCAGCAAGTGTAAGCGCTTGAAAATCATCCCCATTGCTTAGGTAGGTAAATGTCTGATCACATTCTGCACTAATTTCATCACTCGCACTTCCATGACAGACTACATACACATCACCAGCAGCCAAAACAGTCCCAGCTGCAAATGTCACGTTATCTGGATAATCAAACTCGCCGGTAGCATCACAACCATTACTACAGGTCGATATACTATAGGCGCTTAGATCTACGCTTGCGTCCGAACTATTATAGATTTCCAGATATTTATTGTTACTGGAACCTTCCGCATATTCACTGAAAAATAAATCTGTTACATCTACAGCAGTTGTTTCCAATGCTCCTTCATCAATCCACTGGGCAATCAAGTCAATCTCATTACTGCTTAAATCCGGGTTATTCCCTGGCGGCATTGCGCCACTGTTAACTTTGTCCCAGAGCAGGCTGCTGGCGTGATCTCCGGCTTCTACTGCAGCACCGCTACTGCCACCTGCCATAACACCTGAATATGATGTCAAATTAAGTCCGGAAGAGTGGCCATAATCATGGCAGCTGGTGCAACTTGCGGTGAATATCGTCTGCACCTGGGAAGTATAATCCACTTGTCCCCAAACGATTCCAATTGTTAGTAATAACCATATCATTTTCTTCATGGTATTGCTCCTTATCTTATTTAATAATTAAAAATTTACCTTCTTTGATTGTACCAGTATCTTTGTCCTCAACAGTAAACAGGTAAAGGCCAGATGCGGTAGCCTGGTCATGCATTGTAATCAAATCCCAGGCATGTTCGCCACCGGACATGATTGGATTCTTTCTTTCATCAACATTGGCTATATCTTTACCCATATACAGTTCATCATGCTGGATTACTTCCACCAGGTCTCCCGCCAGGGAAAATATCCTGATCTCTGCTTTCGCCGGCAGACCCCTGAACCATATCATTTTATTGCGGCTGCCATAACCATCCCACAAGGCTTGCCCTTTGTAGGGGTTAGGATAGACCGTGGGCTGCCAATCGTCATTGCCGGCATCAGGTTCACCGGAGTAAACATAAATGCGGTTGGCATATATGGAACTCTCCAGGCTTTCCAGATTGGTATCAGGATCACCCTGATCATAGGCTGTAACTGTGTAGTAATTTAACCATCCATCCTTGATACCTTCATTAACAAATTTATACTGATAAAATAAACCGTTTATTTCCATACTATCCGGTTCGCCAAATTCATTGGTGATGCGGATGGCAGAAAAACCGGTGTTGTAGCCGATACTATTTTTTATATCATTTTCCGACAGCAGGGTAAATTCTCCCAGAGCTTCATTGGCAGTTTTTCGCGCACCATACACTCTATATCCTTCAAAATCCGCAATTTGGCTGATAGGATCCAGAAATGCTTCCGCATTATCCTGCCAGTACAGTGTAACTCTATTGGATTCCACCATGATCTCCATATTTGGCGATGGAGGTGGCGCCGGCAGAATATAGCGATCAATGATTTGATTATTATTCGCGTCCTCTCCTTCGTCTAAAACATTGTTGCGGTTTTTATCTTCGCCATCATAGGCTTTCTGGGCCCAGTCATAATTCACATAAAGATTTTTCCGCTGGGCAGGGGAATCGCCGCCTGCTCCGGGGGTCCATCGGGCACAGACAACTGTGAAAGCTACAGAACAGGAATCGCCTGGAGCCAGGCTCCAACTGGTTGAATCAGCCGTTGACGGGCTGGATCCCAGGGGCCCAGATGAAACCAGAAAAAGCCAACTATTCTCTGCAGCGGGATAGCCTTCAGCAGTGTATTCCGGGCCGCTGCCCTGGGGTACACGAGAAGACATTTTATCATAGCGTGCGTTATCATCGATTGGCATACTGTATGCAGGATAGTCACTGTTGTTAGAGTTGGTCCAGACCCACTGGTGATAATTGGTATGAAGATAATCCATGGGGACATTCGCTCCCAGAATTGAGATTCCCACATAAGATTCTGCCCAGCCATCATCTCCATCAACATCATACTGGTAGCCAATGCCCCGCTCAAATCCGGCCTCATCCACAGACCGATCAAATCCGTCCAGGTTATCATACCAGGTAAACCCACCGCCGGGGGTATAGTAGTCGGTATAATTAAAATTCGCCACGGAAGCATCCGACCAGATCCCGGCGTAAATATCTGCAATGGTGTCCATTGACATATTTTTAAAGGTGTAATTCAGGATAACAAAGGCATCCGCATAGGAATAATTCCAGGCATAAGCTTCCAGGTGGATATTTAGCCCCAGAGGATTGTGATTTGAAACTCCCAGTCCATCGGATGGGATGGTCCCATAATCCTTAAAATCTGCGATCATATCCTGATGGGATACAGCATAGGGTGAATAGTACTGGGCCATGGAATCCTGGGTTGTGGAGGCAATGGATGACTGTATGATGATGGGTGATTCAGCAAAAAGCTCAAACCCCTCGTCTCCAGCCTCAAATACACCATCAACGATGGCGGTGGAAACCCGCCGCTGGCCATTTACGATTCCACCCACCCATAAACCGGCATATGAAAAATGCTCCACTTGTTCCCGGAAGGTCTCGGTATGCTGCTTATACTGGCAGGAAGGCTGGATGCTGCCATCTTCCATACGGTTCCAGCCATTTCCCAGAATCCCAAAATTGGTAACCGTCAGGCCCAGCTGCCCTACAGATGTAAATTTATCATATTCATCGGATACCGCTGGAGAGGCAGTGGTGCGGAGAACTCTCCGGTCCTGGCCACATAGACTGCCGATCATCATCAGGATAAGAAAAAGCCTGGGCATTACTGAACCAAGGTTATTTTATTTACCTGGATATGATTTATACTTTCCATTTTCAACCAATACACACCGGAAGCCAAACCTGAGGCATCCCATTTGGCGGCATAGTGACCAGCGGTAAAATGATTATCAAATAATGTCTTTATTAACCGTCCTGTAACACTATAAATATGAATTGCATATTGGCCGGACACAGGGATCGTATACCGAATGGTAATCACCGGATTAAAAGGATTTGGGTATGGAGGATGCAATAGAAAAGTTTCTGCTATTCCGATGTTTTCATCAACACCAGCTGTACCCTGCCAATCGGTTCCTGGAGTTCCATAATCACCGTCCCCATATTGAACTGTTGATGCATACCAATTTTCCGCAATATTATTATTTGATTCCAGATCATGGATTTCCATGGCAATGCTATTGCCAAAAGCCCACGCATTGGTGTAGTGAACTTCATCCACAACAGCACCTGCGGCATCGGTCAAAATGATTTCATCTTCACTGTTGGATAAAGTAAAACCAGTATACGCATAATCAGCAACCAATCCGCCATTCAATGCTTCATTGCCATTTCGGGCCAATATAAAATAATCCCCGGGCACCACAAGAATAGACATTGCATCGTTGGAAATCACATGTTCATCGCTTCCAGCATCCTTAATCATCCAGCCTGCAATATCAATGGTTGAATCCGTCGTATTATGTATTTCAATCCATTCACCGTAAGAATCAGATACTGCACCGGGATTAGGCATGATTTCCGTAATCACAATGCCTGCATCATTGTAGGTCAAATCATCAAACCAAACATCCATATAAACCGGTAAATGATCTGAAGCGTCGTGCAGAGCATCTGCTATGGCATCACTTACAGATGAATTAGTTCCACTATTGATAGCCTGGTTAAAATGATTGCCGTCATTGCCGACTGCCCAATATGTATTATCTACATACCGCATTTCCGATGATTCATCCAGTATAACTGCAGATACAAATAACCAGTCAAAACGATCATCCATACCGCCGGGCGCACCGCCGCCGAAACTGGTTGTCCTTGGTGATTGGGTATGGACATCTGAGTAGGAACTATTATTATGCCAATGACCAATCCGGTCAATGGGATCAAATAACCTGCCATTGTTATTATCAGCATCACCGGTCAGCATATCAAATGCTGGTTCGGAGGACGAACCATTGGAATAAATATTGAAGTCACCTGCCACAATAAAATAATTCTCATTCAAATTATTTAGGTAAGTGCGCAGGATGGTAGCCTCCTGCAATCGTTCCTGAGCATTTGATTCGCCGGAACTCGCCTTAAAATGGACCCCATACACATTGAACTGTATACTGGATTGATTATGAACCATGATCCATTCAACAACATCCCGTGTTCCTGATGATTGTGCGGTATAAACCACATCCGTACTTATGAATGTAAAATGGTCATGACGGTAAAATAGAGCAATATCCTGGCTTGCACTTTGATTGGTAAAAGTAGCACTTGACCAGGAACCTGGTTCAAAAACATCAAGTACATCAGATTTAAAATGACTAAACCCGGTCTGAGCCACTATTTCTTCAGCAATGATCAGGTCCGGGTCAACAAAATCGATAATGGCAATAAAATCGTCCTCACGATCATTTTCATCTTCAAAATTCAACAGGTTGTACGTCATGATTCTAACTGTACTGGCAGCCAGCCAGCTCATTGAAAATAGAATAAAAAGAGACAGTTTAATTTTATTCATCCACCATTGCCTCAATTCGACCAATTTCAATCTGGTTATGGTTTTTCAGTATTCCTGCGCTGAATCGTTCTAACCTGGTCAGTTCCTTCTTATTCAATAATTGCAAATGTTCCAGTAATTTCATGGTGGACGGAGACAGGGCCCTGAAATTTCCATCCAGTACTTTTAGAGCCAGCCCCACACAGCCTCCATCGGCCTTTTTGATGGATACGCCTCTGATGGATTCGCCGCCGATCTTGGTAACACCGCGGCCCTGCAATGCTTCAATAAAAAGTGTGTCAAAAGTGTCTGATCCGGATACAAGAAAAGGGTGTTTCACCATGGCCTGGTAAGCTCTTTCTAATTCCGGGTGTTCCCCTGATCCCAGTTTCTGAAATAACCCTGCAATAGCGCCCAGGGTGATAAAGGGAGTGGGGGCAGAACAGCCATCTATACTGGTTGGTATTGCCTCAAGGCCTGTGTATTCCTGCAGCAGGGCAAAGATCGTTTCCTGGACCGGATGGCTTTTTTGAGTATAATTTTTTATTCCCTGGTTAAGGTGTTTGGCAAGGGCCAGCATACCGGCGTGTTTCCCGCTGCAATTGTTATGTAGCGCTAATGCCATCTGACCATCTTTTATCATTCCCCAGCGGGTCATTTTATCGGAAGGATAATGGGTACCGCATTCATAATCATTAATAGTTAGATCCAGTTTTTCAAGCATGTGCTGAGCCGTATCAACATGTTCTTTTTCACCTTTGTGTGAGGCGCACATTAAGGCAATATGATGATCGGAAAAACCGGCAGCATCTACGGCACCACCCTTGATGGCAGCAGCAGCCTGGAATGGTTTTAGAGCGGAACGTATACAGGTTAAATAATGAGGATCTCCTGCAGAGAAAAATGTTTTTCCATTCTCATCAACGGCGACAGCATAAACAACATGAATGCTTTCTGTAAAATCACCACGGGTGACTCTGCAAAGGATGGGCATTATAACTAATACAGCATATTTGAAACGAACTCAAATTTAAATCCTTTTCTCTTTAATTCAGGTATCTGTTTTCTTAGAACATTCAATGTATTCTGCTTTACGTGGCCGATGCCAATTGCAGAGCCATCCCGCTCTGCGATCTCAACCAAAGATAATAATTGCCTTGTGATTTTTTCCTCATCATGATCATTGTCCAGAAATACATTGCGTCTTGCAGATGGAACCTTCCAATTGTTCATTATGGATTCGGCAACTGTCTCCGGTGTTGTCCTGCTGTCAATAAAAAATTTATTGCGCTCTTTTAATACAGCAGCCACAGAATTCATTACACCGGGATCTGCAGTAGCTTGGGATCCCTGATGATTGTTCATGCCAATGGCTTCCGGAATTTGATCCAATGCGTCATATACCCGATTCTTTACAGCATCAGGTTTCATATCCACTCGCAGGACAAATTCCTCCTCCCCTCTGTTTTCACCTACATTCTCCATGGGCATGTGTACGATCACTTCGTGACCGCGACTCACTGCCTTTTCACCGAAGGAACTGCTGTAGGCATGTCCAGGAATCACAGCACAGGTCAGGTTCACACCCAGATGTAAAAAACCATCTGATATTTCATCGTTGCGGTATCCAAAATCATCAATAATGAGGCCGATTTTCCCTTTCACCCGGATCGGTTCTGTTACAGCACTGGATTCCTCTATTGTTTCTTTTGCCGCTGTTCCTGGTTCTTCAGCTGGTCCACCCATGCGTTTGATGATGATCAGCAATAAAACAATAACGACAGTCAAAAAGTAGATAATGGGCGTCCGAAGGTCCAATTTGCTCATGGCAGACGAAGATGCAGAGTGATGGATTGCGGCAGGCCGATATCCTGGGATCCAAAGCGAATGCCATAACTGATATTATATTGACCGAGCTGGAGCCCCATCCCGGCGGAGGCAGTGTATATTTCACTGGTTGCGGAGGTCCCCGCCATGATGCGGAGTTTTTTCCAATTAAATATATTACCAACCCAGATCTGAATCGTTTCAGCAACATCATTCCATTCGGAAGATAAATGCAGTGTATTGCTGTAGTCGCCAAAATTCAGCTCTTTCGCCAGCCCTACGAAAACACGGGTCGGCAATAAGGGCGCAGTTGACCCCAAGGCAGACATTTTGCCTATATTCAGGATCGAAAAGCCCAAGGACAGTTTGTTGGGAAAACGGTGCAGATACCCGGCATTCAGGGCCAGCCCTTGTGCGAATTCATTGTAAATCCCCATCCGGATCGTCTCCAGAGAAAGCCCGTATCTGGATCGGGCCGAACCAAACGAAACACCAACATTACCGGATATCCCGAAAGATGAAAAATGGGCCAGGGGCTCATCGGAGGGTCGGTGATCCCGCAGTTCAATGTCTGTCAGACCGCTGTATCTAAATTGTATGTGTAGCGTGCGATTGTTGATATTCTGGTTATAGGCCAAGTTCGTGGTGGTGACACCACCAAGCCAGGTGCCGTGGCATACAGACAATTCAGGATGTTTTTCAGGAGCCGTAAAAACTGCCGGGTTCACGGAAAAGAAACGACCGGCAGTGGGATGACTCCCTGCAGCAAGCTCTTCGGCATTGGAGGGCAGGGTTAAAAATTGGGTACCGACAGCAAATAACGGTACCTGGAGCAGATATAAGATCCTAGAAATTAAACGCATAGGAAATGGTATGGGCTGTTTGGGCAGCCCAGTCCATAGAAAATGCATAATCCAGATGCGAATCGAGATGGCGAAACAGGCTGTATTGATAACCAAACCCGAATCCTATCCGGCCATTGCCAAACCCTCCGCGGAATTTATACTGTTCCAGGATGGTATATTCCACACCGAGCCTGGGTATTAAATTGGCAAAGGAGCTATGGTCCGTAATGATACCCAGATCACCAACGATGAATAAACCCTTATAATTTGTTCGTGAACCAATGCGGTAAATCGTGGGAAATTTATCTTTGTAGGTTCTGCCTTCAGCATAAACATCACCTGTATTCCATTGATAATTCGAACTCAAATCCTGGATCATGATTCCCAAGGTATTGAATTGACCAGCCTTGATCAGCAGACCGATATCAAACCCGATTCCTTTGCCCACCAGCTGGTCTGATTCAGTGATGGGTAATTCATAGCGCAATATTTTTACAGTTGACCCAACGGACAGCCAGGGGAAAATACGCTGGGAGAATGTGATCATGAATGCATTTTCTCCTGTCTGCATCATACTGGTTTTCTCCCCGGCACTGGTGCGGCCCTGGATATTGGTTACTCCGGAATTGATCCAGGATAGACCAATGCCTGCTGTAGGCGGCAAGGGTGTAGAAAAGCTGGTGGCGGTGAGTCTGCGGTCCAGGGTCATATTGGAATAGCTGAAACCGACTTGTTTTTGGGTCAGAAGCGATGCCCAGGCCGGGTTATAAAACACCGCAAAGCCGTGGTCCAAATCAGCCGAGAAACCGCCGCCCATTGCCACAGAACGGGAGGTCATGCCCATCCGTAAAAAACCGCCCGGCAGTCCAGCCCAATCCTGCGCCGTAATCATGGAAATAATGCTAAAGGTAAGAATAAACTGTTTCATTATTTTACAACAATAACTTTTGTCCACTTTGGAGTGGGAGACTGACCTAGAGCTGAAGAAAACCTAAGCCGGGCAAAATATACGCCATTGGCCACATGATTGCCGTTCTGGTCACGGCCATTCCATTTTGTGGCTCCTCTATAGACATTAAGATCATAATCTTTATGGTACACTTTTTCCATGGAAAAACTGAAAACATCAAGGTTTAATTCGTCGCCAGTAATTGGACCAGTGTGAAAACGAACATAACCGTCACCTTCGAGCTGGTTATGGGTCAGTGGAGAGAATGGGTTGGGATAGGCATAAACTTCAGCACTATCATATTCTGCCTGAATGATGGACCAATCGAACCCGTGAATATCATTGGCAACAGCGATACCATCGGGTGTCCCCAGCCAGATCCGGGGTATGGTATCTCTTTCATCCAGGATCGCCGTATACACCACATCACTTAAAATTTGCTTCTGGGCCAATAACGTTTGGTCTATCGCTGAGTTAAACTGGGCCCAGTTCACACCATCCAGACTTTTCCACAAACCCGAGGCTGAAGATGCAAATACCAGGGAATCCCGGGCACTGATATTATAAATCCGTTCACCTATCAATGCTGTTTCCCATGTTGTGCCTCCATCACGGGTATAACTCAGCCCGCGCACCTCACCGGGTGCATCAGCATTCACTGTAGCTGCCCAGATGGTTATTTGCCCACGCCAGTATTGTTTCGCGAGGCCCACTACAAAATTGCCGGATAGACCATCTTCAGGGTAGGAATAATGTTTCCAACGGATGCATTCTATGGCACTCTGGCCCCAGAGAGTATCCCGTACGATCAGGCCCCGGTTTACACCATTTGCTGTTCCTACCCAGACCGTATCTCCATACGCCAATACAGAGAATGCTTTATGATTATGATTGCCACCATCACTGGGATCTCTGGGATTCAAATAATAATTTTGTAAAATTTTGGGACCTTCACTGGAGTCAAAATTGCCTTCATCGCACAGATCAAATTCAGTCTGGTTATCTAATGGAAGGGGTATATGCCGCCACTCCTTGCGAGGAAAATGATAGTTTCTAAGCCCGCCGGCCCAGCTAGCGATCCAAAAATATTTCCTGTTCAGGCTGGCATCATAAGTCACATTGGCTTGAGGAACAGTGACAGGCAGCTGCCTGAAATAACCAACACCGCCTACCAGCTCCAGTGAATCAGATTCCATATCTACAGGTTGTTTAAAATAAGTCCAACCTATCCCGTTTGTATCCTCGGCGGAAAAGGTCAGGGCTAGACCGAGGCCCATTTGTATACTGCCATCATCTCCTGAAAAGGCTACAAGCATGGAATCATTTAAAACAGCGATCGCAGGAATACCGCCCTGCGGCAACAGATTGGTACTGTCCAGGTTTTGCAGTGAATCGGTTGTTGTCCTGTACATAAAGACCATATTGTTATCATGAACTGCTAAGCCCCGCCCGGTACCAAACCAGGTGAGTGAATCACCCATAGTCCGAATCTCAGCCACTACATTGGTCGTTAGGCCTGCTTCCAGTAGCGTATCCGTTAATTCTGCAGTCAGTGAAAATCTGCTTGGCGCAGTTTGAGCCATACCCAATGCGTATACCCATAACAAACCAAAAAAATATTTTTTGATCCAGCCTATAAAAGTCTTATTCATAAACCACCAGAGAATCAATTTCTGATGTGAATGACCCGGCCCAGTCATTTAAATAAAAAGTGGCAAAATATTTCCCCAGAGGATTTTCATTGCCGATTGTGATCAGGCGGGAAAACACTCCATCGTTTGCAGTGCGGTCCCAGATGGAAATATTATCCTCACTTTTATTTCCGTCATCGAAAAGGTATATAGGCTCTCCATTATTTGCATAAGAACCATCCGGTTTTTGAAACATGAGGTAGCAACTGCGGATATCATTTATACCATTAGGGTCAAATACATTTACAAAAATACTGTCAATGGCATAATAGTTAGCTTCGGTGGGGTGCAACATGGAATCCGGAAATATGACGGCAAGAATTTTCGGAATAAGATTACCTATCTCAAATGAGTCAGGCTCAGATACTATTTCATCGCCGAAGGTTACTATATAGTGGATATAAACATTTCCGGAATCATTGCCCAGAGTGTTCAGGATCACCCCGGGATCATTTTCAATCTTTAAGGCATAAATATGATCGCTGCTTAGAATATCTCCCTGGGAGCCATCGTCAACAAGCGTCAGGGAGTCCGGTGTGTTCCCCTGGTCAGTTCCAAACCAAAGGACAGAAACAGAACTTAGCTGCTGGTCATTGTAGACAGTTTCAGTTTCCAATCCAAAATACAGTTTATTTACATCCTGGTGAAATGTGAATTGTGTATGTAAAATAGGAATTTCTAATTCCGGTTCCGGTGTCTCACCGGGACAAGCCAATAAAAAGATACCAAGAATCATGATGAGGGAGACCCGGTTCCAGAAAAAATTACTTGCTTGGCGCAACAATTCTATTCCTCTCTTTCCCCGCCCCGGTTATAAATATAATCCACCATCAAGCGTCCCACCTGATCAAGGCTTTTAGCACTGCAATTTTCCGCTACATCATCTATAGTATGATGAAAGTTGGCATAGGGATTTGGATATTTAAAATCAATGATATCAATTGCCGGGATACCGGCGATCTCATAAAGCGGCACATGGTCATCGTAAATGGCATAATCTATTTTTCCGCTGAAAGCATCCAGCCCCAGATCTTTGGCCCTGTCCCATAAATCACGTACCAAATCCGGATGGAAATCATAGGAATATCGTTCAATAGGCAGGGTCAGTTGTTTGTCTCCCACCATATCCAGATTGATGGCTTCATCGGGACGTGGAATCGGCAGATGTTTGGCAAAATATCTGGAACCCTGGCAGTAGGTTTCATTCAAACCAGGCGAACCGAGGTCCTCTGCATCGAAAAATACAAGATTCACACCAATAGGTGCCGGGTTTTCCGCCAGTATCCTGGCCAGTTCCAGCAATACTGCTACACCGGATGCCCCATCATTGGCACCCATGATGGGCGTACGACGGTTTCTTTTTTCCGGGTCTCTGTCTGCCCATGGACGAGTATCCCAGTGCGCGGATATGATAGTTTGAAAATCAGCATCTGGATTGAAACGCCCGATAATATTCTGGAAGTCATAAGTTTTATGATCTACTTGTTCCCGGTATCTAAAATCCTGCAAAACAATATCATCTGCATAGGCCTCCAATTCCTCGATAATAAATTGACGGCAGGCGTAATAGCCATCGGATCCTGGATTTCTGGGACCAAAATCACATTGATCCAGGAGATATTGAAAAGCGTTATCCTTATCGAACTTCGGAAAATTGGATTGGCATCCTATCATTCCGAACAGAAGGGTTATAATTATGATTCGCATAAATATCAGCCTGATATTGCCAGATTCACATCAAATCCAAAATCGCGGTCAATCTTTTTACCTGCTGTCCTGCTGTCACTCTCCCGGTATTCATAGCGGAGCCCACCGCTGATTTTCGTAGAGAATTGATAAGAAACACGGAGGCCTGCTTTCCAGTTTTCTGTAAAAGTACCTTCTTCAAAATTAATTTTATCGCCAGATCGAAATTCTCTACTTTCATTCAGATCGAAATTTAGTGTAAAACTCATTGTATTGTTCAATTTGAGATCACCATAATATGGGATCGGCAGGGTCATACCGCCTCGATGAGAATAAGTGCCGGTGGAGGTATAACTGTTGTCTTCCCGAATAGTCATTCCAGATGTTGTTTCATCCAGGGATTTATTGCGGTTATGCCGAAAAGTCATGGATATATTTTTTTTCAAGGTCATGTTCATACCTACTAGAGGTGAAAAATTACGGTTGACTTTGGCGGTTCGCTCAAACTCCTTATAATCTTGAATGAATGTTGAGAAATTCAGAAAATTCAGCTCTTCACGACTGATATTCTCAAACTGCCAGGAACGGGATTCCTTTCCTGAATAACTATGTTCCAGGGATACAGATTTGGCAACCCATTTTATCACCGGCAGCTTTTCAAGTCCGCTGAGCCGGAAACTCCAGCCGGGAATGGGCATCCCGTTTTCCATGTATTCACCATAGGCAAAATAATCCCGCTGCATGGACAATTGTTCCAGGCCGGAACTGGCACGATTCGTAGAAAAATTCTGCGAATAATTCAAATTGATTGATAAGGTTCGAGTTAATTTCAAACCGCTGCGGATAGAACCATCCCGTTTATGATCCCAGTTCCCCAGATTGCTGCCAGCCTCGGTTGAGTGGTCTAAACCATGTCCCGGAAGCCAGCCGAATTTATACCCTGTAGGTATTTCGCCAATAATCTGGTTTGCAGTCCTGTTTAAAGTTTCAGTGTAACTTAAACTGACCGGATTTATTTTTCCCACCAACCTGTGAATCAAAGTTAAAGATTTGTATTCCCGTCTTTCTTTTTTGGGTTTCTGTTCAACTTCCGGTTTTGCTTCCTGGTTCCTGGATCTGGACCGACTACCGGTTTTTCTGCTCCGTCCAGTTGATTTCGACGGCGGCTTATAAACAACTTCAAATAATTGTACCGGCGACAGTGTAAAATTTGAACCAAACCGTAATTGGGCGCTGACATTCTGGCCTTCCCGGGACAGATCATTGGTCCACCTGTAATTTGCGGTGTAAGTAAAGGAGGGTTTGAGCCACTTAAAAAACCCTGGAGAAAATGAAGTGTTCAATGCTTCCGTGGTCTGGGTAACAGTTCCCGGATCCAGATCCCTCAGGGCTATCCAGGCGTAACCGCGGTAATCGTTGAGCTTGCTTTGTCCGGACCAGGAGTACTTGGTGGATAGATTATTGGTGACCTTATAATCCAGGTTTAAGGATCGATCCAGACCAAAGTTATAATTATCCGGTGAGCGAATTCCGGATCTGGTCTGGTTCCAGCTCAGCTTTTCATTCAAGTTCAGGCTGGTTCTGAATGCGGAAGGGGTATAGTAAATCTGCAGATCACTGATAGAGGCACCCACCAGCGGCCAGCCCTTCATCCATCCCAATGGATTAATATAATTATTTCTGCCGAACGGAAAATTATAGGAAAATTTCCCGGAATAGGTTTCCGAACGTTTATTGCTGTAGGTTATATCCGATGACCTGGATTGCGAAGCACTGAAATTAACCTGAATGTTATCAATGGTATATTTAAACAGCTTGTTATCTGATTTACCTGTTTTGGACAGGGAAGTGCTCAAGGAAACGGATTCACTTAAGGTTAGCACGGAATCCGGCGGAGAATCCAAATCCACAAGTATATCTTCTCCAGGGAAGTATTTTGGCCTGTTTTGATTGCGGGTCAGCGATCCATTCACCGGCATGGACAATCCCCAGGAGGTGGGCAGTAAGCGATGCAGACCCAATTTACCGGATATATTCAGGTTTTCTGATGTATTGGTGCTCTTGGAAAGGCGCTCCTGCAAACGATGGTATTCCGCATCCTGCCGGCTGTAGACCACATTGGCATTCCCCAGGTCGGATAATTTTAAACTGGATTGCACACGCATGGCTACACCCTTTTCCTTCTTAACCCCGCTTAAGCGCAGTTCATCCAGCCACAGCTCCCCAGTGATTGCTTCGTCACCGATATTGCGCATACCCACCATGAAATACTGCAGCCTGTTCAGGGCAGGTTTTCCCGTTATACTTATCCGTTTGCCTGTCTTGAACCCCTCCTCATCCGTATAAATATATTGGCGCACATTGGCGGAATCCCTAATGATATCTGTTTCTCGCAATTTCACTCCAGCTGTATCCTGTTGCTTCAGAGTGGTAAGCCAATCCAGATCTATCTTGATACTGTTGCGTCCATCATCCTCATCCCAGCCATTATAAACCGGCTGGGTGATCTCATAGGAATCCTCACCAAGGCCAAACTTTAATAAAAACTCTACATCCGTCTCCTGGGATGTGATCCAGGGACTATCCCCATGAATATACATTTTCATGTAATCATAGGTCATGAAACTTCGTTTTTGATTATCATTCAGGGTATATAGTGTTTTCTGGGCAATTCCTGTATGTTTGGGCGGCAACTGATCAAACTGCAATACCAGGGACTGCTCCTTAGACCGTATCTCATTTAAAATGTCGTATTCGCCTTTCACGCCCTTGGGCGGAATATAATCTGCATTATCCTCTGTATTGATTACCGCAACCTGGAAGGAGGGCTCCAGGCCCACATACTCGGTGGAATCCGGGGCAATAATACCCATTTCCTGCCATTCATTTCCTACTATTTCTATCTTGGCAATTGCCAGGTTGGAAAAATTCGGTTCCAATCCGGACACAGCCAGACGCACATAACGAATTTCATTCCATTCGATATTGCGTACGCTTTTAAAATCAGATAAGGGAATACGGAACAGACGCCAGCCGGTGGGCTGCCCGTTTTTCACTGTTTCCCCGGCCAGATAGGTAGTATCTGTCAAATCAATACTTGCAGAAAAATAATCGTTGGTTTTATCCAGGAAAGTAGACCGGTCCAAATCTTCTGTATCCGGGTACTTTCCGCCTTCCTGGATCTTATTTCCTGTGCCATTGCCCTCAGTGCCGTTCACTTGGGAGTAATTGGAACTGCCCTGTTCGTAAAACCAGTTATCACCATTAGGGTCCTCCGGATCAACATCACCTGCCTCATTGATTAAATCGCTGTCCTCGGCTGCCAATTCTGCGTAAGTACCGCTTTCCAAGCACCCGCCCCAGCCATTTTCTGTTTCATCAAAACAGCCATCCAATCCTGTATCCTCATTTTCTTCAAGAAATCCATTTCCCAGGGTTAATCCTGCTGCAGGAATGTCCTCTGTATTCAAGTTGTTATTGCCGTCCATATCTTCGCTGATTTTTCCTAGATCAATTGATAAATTCCCTTTATTGCCATTCAGCCAGATCTCGAAAAACTTGCTTTGGGTCTGATCGTAGTCACCAGAATATAGAGAGGTCGTAATTCCAACCCAGATCGAATCCTTATTAATAGTATTTTGATGCTCCCTTGATTTGTAGCGCAAAATCAGTACATCTGTGGTCTCGTTCCCCGCCCGCAGTGAAGTGGACTGGTTGGGCCATATATCCCTTGTCCGGTACGGAATATAGGGATTATACCAGTCGAGTTTCCCACGGTGCCTCTGATTCAATTCATCACCAAATTCCTGGGTTATTTTATCAAAGGAAAGGGGAGCCGATGATTCTTTCCAGAACCTTCTTTGTATGGATGGGGATGTGGTTCGTTTGGCCCCTTCGAAATCATCAATGAAGGCAACTCCATTGGCATCACCGGTTTCCGGGTTATCGATTGAATTTGGATTCGGCAGCACTTGGGCAATTTCACCTTCTATGGATAAGGATGACATTTTGTCGGCTTCGATTAACGGCAACTTATCCAGCATACGCGTCAGTCCATCCATATCCCACTGGTAGCGGCCATTGAGATCCCAGATGAAGTTGCGGGTCGGTTCATAACCCACCTCCACTTTTTCATTAATGATCGACTGGTTGAAATACAAAGCCGTGGCTCCCAGAAAGGAATTATTCTGGCCCAAATCCATTTGCGCCCGAGTGCCAAAGATTGTTTTCTTATCAAAGGAAACCAGTTCATGCTTATCAAAGTTGATCTTTAGTTTTGCATTGGGGTCGCTTGCTGCGTCGCCCATGAGTACTATGGTACCCGTGAAATAATCGATCTGGTAATCTATACCCCGTTTCAGTGTAACACCATCCCTGATCACCTCTTCACTGCCTTCCACCAGCATGAAACCCAGGTTGATGGTGGAACTCTGATTGGTATATTTTGCCTCAATCATCCAGCGGTGGCCCAGGTTAACTTCTGAGGATACTGTGGAGGTATAAATTACTCCTGGGCCAAGTTGATCCTGTAAAAATTCAGATGTGTTGCCGCCCTCAATGGAATCGGCCTGTGCAAAAGGGTGCAGTGCCGGCAGCATCAGTTCACCATCGATCATATTTACAATATTGCCTGCGTCCTTATCAATGAGTTCATCATAGCTGCGGTTACCATTCTCATCCAGACTGTCCAGACCAAACAGGGTTATATAGGGCAGGCTGGTGGTCCTATCCCGTTCTGTGATCGGCGTGGCATTTTTATTGTATATCTGGATCTCAAACCCCTCCGGATTAATCTTAGTGGTCCCCATGCTGTACACATTTTTGAACATAAGTTTCCAGGTGGAATGGTTGGGATGACTGTTGCGGGGTTTGAGCATCATCAGGGATAAATTCGTGCCAGCTGAATCCGGACCCTGCCCTACAACCATGACGGTATCCCCGGTAGCCCGGTCTGCCAGTACAAATGTACATCCAAGTATGTCCTGGGAGACCTGATCCCGAACCCGGATAAAACCCAGATCCGGGCTGATGTAATAATTGGTTCCCTGTTCCAGGCGGATAAAGCTACCCTCCTCATTTTCATCAATATAGGTAGAATCCGTTGGATTCAGGGGATCAATATAGGCCATACCCGTCATGGCACCGGCCTCGTTTGTATTTATAGATTTATACAATTCAAAATTTTTCACCACCATGTTGCCAATGGAATGCAATCCGTTTTTTAAAGGGTAAAAAGAAGGAATCATGATTTCCCATCCCGGCAGAAATGTATGGGCACCATCCCGAAACCAGGAGTGGATAAAGAAATATCTGTTTTTGATCCAATCCACATCACGGATATTCTGGGAACTGGATTGCCCGCCGCCCTGCCATTCGGACTGTTCTTTTTTCGTTTTTTCGATGGAAGCAATGGTGGTCACATCTACCGGCCCCAGCTTGGAAATGGCCTTGATGCCGAACAACCCCTGATTTTTCCCGGAAAAGGTCACATACTTTGTGGAAGGCAGGGAAAGGGAGATATTCCCGGCCTCGATTTTCTGAACAATATCATCCTCGTAGCCTTCATAGGAGATGCGGATATTGTTTTCCCAGTCAAAATCACGTTCTGAATCCTGATCCATGGCTACGGTGATTTGATCTCCGATTTTGCCCTGGATATTCAAGTTTTGTTTCTGGTCAAATTCCAGGTGGGTGTTCTGGGTCTGGTTCAGGGTAGAGCGCACCAGCTCCTGATCCTGAAATACCATTTTACCGTTAATATTCACATTCCCGCTGACTCTTAGGGAAGCGCGGCCCAGATTGCCGATATCCACTCCCACCACTTCCAACATCTGGCCCCGGCGTTTCCGATCACCATCTTTTTCCTCTTTGTGCATGATTTCAAGGAATTTTGCATACCAGTTGCGTTTATGCAGCCGGTCCAAGTACCACTCCACATCTGCAGTAAAAGGCATACGGGGTTCTTCACCATCGGCAAATTCCAGCACCGTGATCCAGGACCAGTCCCAGGCTACCTCTATAATAACTTCTTTTTTCTGATACGGGAAAGACAGCAGACCTATTGGCTGGGTCAGGGAATCAAGAGGCTGGACCAGAGTTTTGATTACCCTTGGGAACGGATTTACAACAAAATCAGATTCCGGAACATATGAAAAGTGTAAAACAGGGAAGGATTCTTGTTGGGCAGATGATTCTGCTTCCTGGGGGAATGCGTAACCCAGGGCACAGAGTACCCATAAGCCGAGGGCGTAAACTCGACCTTGAAAAAGGCAATATTGCTTATAATGGTGCAAGTGTCAGTCTTCACTAAACTGATACCGGTTTATTCGATCTATTCTCCTTTTTCTTCAAAAATAGTTATTAATTTTTTTCGCATTTTTTGAAGGGCCCGTGCCCGGTGGCTGATTTCATTTTTTTGTGCTGCACTCATTTCCGAAAATGTTTTTCCGGTATCCGCCGCCTCAAAAATCGGGTCATAACCAAAGCCCCCTGCGCCCCTTTGCTCCCGGGTTATCAATCCTTCTATGATTCCTTCGGCCCATAGTTCCGTATCACTATCAATCAGGGCAACGACCGTTCGAAAGCGGGCGGCTCGGTTCTGCCTGGAAACACCTGCCATTACGGATAACAATTTTTTTACATTGTCTTGATACGTAGCATCTTCACCTGCAAATCGGGCAGAATAGACACCTGGTGCTCCATGAAGGGCATCTACCTCCAAACCGGTATCATCTGCCAGTGCCGGAAAACCTGTTTTCAGGTGTACCGCACGTGCCTTGATCAGGGCGTTTTCAAGAAGCGTGGTGCCATTTTCAGGAATATCATCAATCTCGGGGTACTGGTCCAGGCCAATAACATCCAGACCCAGATCTGACAGTACCGCATTCATTTCTGTCTGTTTGTCCGGATTATGAGTTGCTAGTACCAGTGTCTGTCGACGGAACATCATCCATTTCCCTTACCAAAAATGCCGGGGAACCTATAAGAATTCGTCCTGCAATACAAGAAATAAGTAAAACGTGCTTTTTAAGGCTTTATCCGTGATCCCGGCGCTATAAATCTTTTTGACTTGGCTGATACCGACCGCTAAGTTCCACGCGCTTTTCTCGTCATAAAACTGATTGAATTGTGGCTCGGTAGCTCAGTTGGTAGAGCAGAGGACTGAAAATCCTTGTGTCGCTGGTTCGATTCCGGCCCGAGCCACACTCTTAATATCTGCTCATAGCAGAATCTATTTTATATTTTTACTTATTTACCCATTCGCAGATAAAAATATTGGTATCACCACGCTTTTCCTGGTTGCGGTTGGATGCAAAAACCAGGTATTTCCCGTCCAAGCTGAACATGGGAAAACCGTCAAATCCATCAAAATAAGTAATTCTCTCCAGCCCGGTTCCATCCGTATTGATGGCATAAAGATCAAAATCACGGCCTTTTTCATCATGCATGTTGGATGAAAAAATGATGCGTTTCCCATCGGGAAAGAAAAAAGGTCCAAAATTCGCTGCACCATTATCGGTTACCTGTTGTTTATTTGTCCCATCAGAGTTCATGGTCCACAGTTGTAATGCCATGGGCCGAATTGCATTTTCCGAAAGCAGGGTTTCGTAGTCAACAATGTCTTTTTTTGATTCCGGGTAAAATGCCCGCCAAACAATTGTTGAACCGTCATAACTGAAAAAAGCACCACCATCATAGCCAAGTCTGTTCGTTAACTGTTGTTTTCCCGAACCATCGGGATTCATGGTCCAAAGTTCCAAGTCTCCGCTTTCGATGGAAGTATAGATAATTCTCTGGCCGTCAAAAGAAAAAGTGGCTTCCGCATCATAGCCAGGTGCATCCGTCAAACGCTGCAAACTCGACCCGTTTATGGAAGCTTTGAAAATATCATATCCTTCATAAAGTTTCCAAATATACCCCATGCTATAATCAGGTTTTGGCGGACAGTCCGAATTGGCCAGATGGGTGGACGCATAAATGATACCGTCATCATCCGGATACTGGAAAAAACTACAGGTTGTAACGCCATTACCAGTAGAGACCATTTCAGTTGATCCTGATGCAATATCCATGATAAAGATCTGATCACAGAGGCTGTCTCCATCATGAGCCTGGAGAATCAGCTTTTTCCCGTCCGAACTGAAATATGCCTCTGCATTTTCACCTGAGAAAGTCAGCTGCCGAAGATTTTTAAAATGTTCTTCATTTTTCTGTATCAGATGATTTGAATATTCTGGTTTTCTGCTGCATCCATAATTATGAAGCAGTATAAAAAACATTAACAATACAAAATGGTATTTCATTTTAAATCTGTCTTCTCTTTAGTTACTCTTGCTGAACAAGTTTAAATATTAAATACGATTATATTTTTTACCGATTTTGAATTGCCAGGGAGGCTCTGTCTAAACAGAGCCTTCCTATTGTACATTTTAAGTGAATAAACGATTTACGGTTGAGCTAAGCTTAAATCTGCACCAAAATCCAAACCGGTTAATTCGTATTCCGTTTCAGTAACAGTTACCTCAGCAGGATCAGTACCACCATATGCAGTAAAAAATGGGAATACCCCTCCATAGGCTCCAAGGGTATGTTGATTAGTCATAGGATTTGTATCATTAGGATCCTGCCAGGATATAGCAATAGAAGCGTAGGACCCAAAGGTTACATTTTCAAACGTATAAGTGTATGTATTGTTTGATAAATCCGAGGATGAAATTGCTGTACTGGCGGCCGGGGCACCCGTTGGCGGCCAGGTTGAACTCAAAGATACAGCTACAGTTCCATTTGCAGGCCATTCCCCTGTAAATGTAATGAGCCCTGTTAGGGTTGCACTTTCAGGCGCTGGGTCTTCCGTTTTATTATCTTCGCAGGCCATGGATAAAAACATAACCAATGAAAATGACACCAAAAGTAAGGTTTTAACTAGTTTCATTTGTAACTCCGTTTTTTATTATTATAAAGTTTTGGTTAGAGTGAATTGCCAGGCTCGTCCCGGCATTGGAAAATCTTGGATGAGTTCGTATTCCATATGGAACAAATTTGAAATGCGCAGGGAACCTCTATACATTCCAATTTCTCGAGATAAAATGAGATCACTGATTATGGTAGTTGGGAGTTTGCGGAGAGGGAAAACGATTTTCCCATTAATAAATTGGTAGTCGTGACTTAGGAAATCTTCATAGGCCTGCTCAGTCCATCCCTGGACTCCCAGCCGCACATCCAGGATATGGGATGAAAAATCTGCATAAAGTTGTCCTCGATGCCTGGATCGGTATAGAATAGGGTCACCACTGCGGTCCGACATATCCAAGTAGGCATAACTGCCATTGATATTGATGGGATCAAACGGTTCCCACTTGAATTGATATTCACTGCCGGTGCCCGTCACCCCCTCCCGGTTAACGGCCAATACCGGTACATTGTAGACAAAATCAATCATGTTTTCGTATCGATTATGAAAAACTGAAACGCTCCAAACCCATGATTCGCTGTGAGGATGTTCATACATGACCTCATACGCCTGCACCTTTTCCGGCAAAACGGAGGGATTTCCCTGCAATGTGAGGCCATAGGAACTGGTATGTTTCAGGTATAATTCTGATAGAGATGGAGCACGGAATCCCTCACTGTAGGCCAATGTAAATGCCCGTTTCCCCTGCATTGTATACATCAGGTTTACCTTGGGCGACCAGTTGGTGTAGATTCTTTTCTGGAAATTGCCTCCTGGATCCGAACTGCGATAATCATAGCGAAGTCCAGTCCCAAAATTCCAGCCGTTCCCGATCGAATACTTGGATTGCACAAATCCGCCAAGAGACAGCTGCTCTGGTGAATCATAAATCGGGTTGAACACAGACACCTGTGACTGGCTCCAGTCTACGTCCGTACCTGCCATAAAAATCCACCGGGCCCATTTTGTGACCAACATTTCAGAACGGAATCCTACTGTTATATCATCATAATCCCGTTCACCTTCTATTTTGTCTTCCGGGGCATCATTTCGGTCATCATAATGAGTATCAAATTTGTTGAAAAAGACCGAGTGAGACATGGAAAGTCCACTCCCAATCGGATAAAACCCATGACCTTGCACATACTGGGATAGGCGTTGAGACCTTCTAAAGGAAGGAATGCTGGCAAAACCCGGGTGTCCAATATCGGAATAGGATAGAATATGGCTGAGACGATAGGTTCGGCCCTTATTATCTCCGTATCGCAGGTAAGTTCTGAGCCTGGTTATTTTATCATCAGCATTAAAGCGGTGCCCTTCAGATGAGCGCGTCATGGCATTGACACCATAGGCCCAGTTCCCTTTTTCATTCCCGTGGGTTATACTGGTTTGTCCCGTGCTGTATGTTCCACCAGAGAATCGCAGGAAGGTATTTTTATCCTTACCCTTATAATCCGTGATTAAATTGATGACACCGCCCATAGAATTATGTCCGTATTGAGCGGACGCAGGGCTGTTATCAACTTCAATACGCTGGATGCTTTCCAGGGGTAGTGAATTCCAGTCCGGGGCGCCGCTGTTGGGGATTTGGATCGGGAACCCATCCAGTAAAAGCAGGACCCTGTTATTGTAGCCACCAGGTTTATAATCCGAAGAACCACGAATCGATAGATTAACGTTTCGACCATTCGGGTGAGCAAACTGAACGTCCACACCCGGCAGTGTTCTTAGCACATCAGTGATGGATTCCTTTTCCATGGATTTGATCTTTTCATTATAAATCACATCCACCGATTCATATCCAAGGCGGGTTGTGAAAAGTCCCTCTACCTGTATTTTGCTGAATTCAAGAATGGTTGTCTCTAAACGAACTTCCAGTTCCAAAACTTCATCGGTGACCATGATCTCCCTGGTATCTGTTTCAAAACCAATCACGGAAGTCGTCAATGTATAATCCCCTGGGATCATTTCCATTTCAAAATAACCATATGGATTGGAAATAGTACCCTGACCCGTTTCTTTGATAAATATATTGGCATTCGGGATGGATTTATCTGTATCACTATCTTTTACAAAACCAGAAATAGTCGTAGCCCAGGATTGGGTGAAATGAATTAATAAAATAAAAATATAAAGTCGATTCACTACTTTTGAGTAGGGTCAGTAATCAATTGGATCAATAATTCTTCTACGTCTTTTTGAGATACCGGTTCAGTTCTGCCTCCCATGAGGACCAGCCCCATGAAAAGACCGCCCAAGGCTTTAAAAAGAAGTTGGGGATCAATCTTGGGAAATTCGCCTGCCTGTACACCGTCTTCCAGTAAACCCTGGAGAGTACCATACATTCTATCCTGGTAAATCCTCCAGGGCTGTTCTTCAAAATGAACCACCTTTGGCGCATTAAATAAAAATTCATAAAGCCCAGGACGATTCCGGACATTTTCCGCAATCTTCAACAAAACATTGATAAAAACCTGTCTTGGGCCCTTATGGTCAGCAATTACTGATTCCAAGCTGGACCATAGATTTTGCCAACCATTTGTTAGAATTGCAGCAAATACTTCTTCCTTGGAATTGAAATAATAATATAGTGTAGCCTTTCCGAATCCAGATTCTGCTGCAATCTCATCCATGGTGGCACCTTCCAATCCTTTGGATTTGAATACTTCCAAAGCACCGGTTAAGATGCGTTCCTTACGCATTTCTCTTTCTTCTAATTGACGTTTTGAAACTGACATAAATAAGTTATTAGTTTATATATCGACTTATTAGTCGAAATTTAAATTATCTATATAATTCAACCAAATAACATTTTTAATTGTAAGAAGGAAATTGCTAAATAAGCAGCTAATTTTATAAATCTTAATAATCGATGGTGTTTACTTATCGGAAAGAAATAAGCAATCATTAGAAAAGTTTTTATGGCAGTAAGGATCGATTCATCTATGAATTAATACGGGAATAGATTAAATGCATCTTAAACGATCCAACTGCAAAGGAAATCACACCAAGATTAATAATTGGTTTTTTTCAAAGATACCGCGGCTAAAAGAAATAACCTGTTCGAAAGTTCAACCCCGCAATGACAAAAACCACAGACACAATCGTTACCGCAATAATATGTGCCGCAAGATAACGGAGATTATCCTTATCGAGGTTCGGGATGACCCGAAAGCGCGCATGAGCTGCCAATAAAATCGTTACCAAAAGGCAACTCAACTTAACCACAAAAATTCTACCAATATGCATATCCAGATTAAGCCACTGCGATACATCTGATGCATAATAATGGACCAGATAAAACCCGGTGATTATCTGGAAAAAAAGCGCTGGAATTCCAATCCGTTCGTAGCTGGATTCAAAAAAATCAATAATACCAGGATCCTGATTCTTTAATGCCTTCGGCAAAAATCCGATAGCCAGGACCAAATGTCCGCCAGTCCATATGGTGGCGGCAATGATATGAATCAAAATTATAAATGGGATAATCATCTGATGTAGATCATGGAATTAAAATCATTCAGATTAATTTTAAGAATACAGTCATTTCAATTTTTCTTAAGGATAAGGTCATACAGGACCACTCCAACCATGAAATAAAATGTAAAATAGGTCATCACGCCGAAGATGATCGATAGATAACTGTAAACAGAGGAAAGGTACCTCATCCCCCAAATTGAACCGAATGTACCCAAGACTGTGACAAATGGCTCTATGATAAAAAATGTTTTCAACGGACCCTTAATCAATGAATTCAGGGAAAAAATGCCGCCAAGTACAAGAAAGATCATAGCAAACGATATCACATGGGTATGAGTTGTTAGTAGCATACCTTCAACAGATTTAGGATATTTCTCTGGGATATCCAAATCCCCGCTGGCCACAGACCCTGAATAATGCTCTGACGCGCCGGCAGGTGACATGGATGTGGTTTCCCAGACATACACCAGCCCGACAGTGACACCAATAGTCATCAACACCAAAAATGCTACCAAGAAATATTTTATTTTCTGCGGTAGGTCAACTAGTCTTGGGAGAGTGCTATTCATCGTGTTTATTCAATAAAAAATCGATCACAAATGTACTGCGATGAATTCCCCGTGTTACAGCATTTACTGAAATGGTTGCACCGCTGATGCCATCGATATTTTTCCCAACCTGATAATCTGAATTTGTGGACTTCCCCAAGAATTGTTTCAACCAGTGTCGATTTGCAACTTCCCCTCCTATAGGTTCCCTGTATTTAATAATATGGGAATCAATGACGTTCCCGTTTAGGTCATAAAAAACAGCATAAGTAATAGGCTGTGATTTTCCTTTCACATTGTCAAGGTAAGCCAATCCAACCAGGGAATCCTTTTGAAAAATTTCCCAAAGGTAGATCTGATTCAGCATAAAATGCAGTCGTGCGTTTTTTTCTGCCATAGATTTAATTTCTCGTGGAATGGGCATCTTTTTAAATAAAACAGAAACAGAATCTCCGTAATGATCATAGATCAGAGATTCTGTTTCTTCTCTCAGGCCGGCAGTTAGTATGGAGAACAAAACCACCAGCCGTAAGAGAAATTTGAGACGCCTACCTGAACTGTTATGCAGGATTGGATGATCTTGGATTTTGGAATCGTTCAGAATAGATGTCTCGAAGATTTTATATTAGAAATTGTATCCTACACCAACATTGATTTGCGTTTTCACGTCATCAGCAGATTCTGTTTGATGTGTACCATAATCGAATTTGAATACCACACTGGAAATCGGCCAATAGGTTAATCCAAAACGCTGGATGGTGTAATGCTTATCTGCATTATCATTCCCCCGGTTGTAATCGGAATACCGAAACCACGGTATCAGCCTCCCCTCTAAGCCCACAAATCCTGCAACATTGTATCCAAGGTCTAGATAATAACCACCACTGGATGTATAACCACTTGGATTATTTTCATAGGAAATATTCCCATATTCCATAACAGCATAAATATTATTGGCCTCATATTTTAAATTGATTTCACCTAATCCGAACGAAACGGTAGAATCAGGGTTATTATCGATGGGTGCATTATTCATGGTGTAAGATCCACCAATTCGTAGCCCAGCTATCCCAGTATAGTTTACTGAGATGTTTTTCACCCAATCGTAAGCGGTGGTTTTATAACCTTTTCCGCGACCGCTACGAATACCGGCGCCAATGCCTTCACCTTCCATATCTTCCATTAATACAAACCGCATGTTTAAGCCAGACATAGAACCATACAGTGCGAATCCATTTCCAAACCAGGTTGTTGGGATCACATACTTACTGTATTCTGGGCGCTCAACACTGATGAACAAAGGTGGTTCATGATATTCATTTAGCAAACCTACAGAAGGCAGAATAACACCTGCCTGAAACCCAAACAGATTTGAATGATAGTTTACGAAAGCTTGTTCAAGTTCTAATTCACCATTCCCACCAGAAACAAAATTATGTTCTAACTCTACCTCTGATTTAAAGGACCACTCTTCAGTCCAGTTATAGCCGTAATAAATTATAAAGCGATGAAAATCCAATGTTATGGTAGCATCATCATTACCATTTTGTGCCCTGTTATAGTGTAATTCACCATAACCACCAATAGTATAACCAGGTTGAAAAAAGTCGTCTTGCGCCATAGCCAGTGTTGCTATTACCATCACGAACAGTATCCGTATCATTTTGTTTTTCCTTTTTATTTAAGATGAACGTTAATGCTAATGAGACTTAGTCTCAATAGTAAAATTACAGTTTTTCATTATCACTATCAAATTTTTTTCGCATTAAAGTTGGTTAATAATTAAACTAGAG
>Ga0208411_1000290_pt1 | contig 39776 bp, 27 predicted proteins | sample ETN01SmetaG_4_FD_185793 | JGI IMG/M metagenome (GOLD analysis project Ga0208411, IMG submission 185793) | Marine microbial and viral communities from oxygen minimum zone, Eastern Pacific Ocean - ETNP2014F12-01SV261 (SPAdes) (version 2) | ecosystem: Environmental > Aquatic > Marine > Oceanic ... | reverse complement strand
AGGAGATTTTTGTCACCCGCTGTGCTACCTGTCACCGGCTTAATGGGCAGGGTTTTGAACTGGGCCCTGATCTGGAAACGACCCGGCGTTGGAGCAAGGCTGAGCTTTTGACCCACGTCATTGATCCCAATAGCAAGGTGGAACCCGCCCAAAAGATTTATCAGATCACGACCCGCACCGATGAGGATTACGCGGGGCTGATTGTTGCCGAATCGGCAAACTCAATCACACTGGGCCAGCCGCAGGGGATCAAGACCACCATTCTTCGCGCCAACATCAGGAAAATGAAAAGTCTGGGTGTCTCAATGATGCCCGAGGGCCTGGAGGCAGGTTTGGCTTTGCAGGATATGGCCGACCTCCTGTCCTACCTCAAAAACGAAAGATAGATCCCTCAGTGCCAGTGATGATCTGTTGAACAACCGTGTTTGCTCTGGCCGGTAAATAAGGAATTTAAAATCGTGTTTGGATTGCACCCTCTAGATCTTGCTGCAGTGGCCCTTTATCTGGTGGGCATTACGATATTGGGCGTGTGGGCTGCGCGTCGGGTTAAAACGACCAGTGAGTTCATCATGCCACGCCGTTTTGGCAAGGTGATGATGCTCATGCATGGCCTCGGTACTGCTACTCACTCCGAGCAGGCGGTGGGGGTGGCCTCCAAGTCGGCTACCAGTGGTCTTTCAGGTATCTGGTACTCGTGGCAGTGGCTTTTCGTTACGCCATTCTTCTGGCTGATTGCGCCCATGATGCGCCGCTTTCGCGCACTAACCACTGGTGACGTGTTCGCCGCGCGTTATGACCAGAGCGTCGCCGGTTTATACGCAGTGATGGGATTGGGCAAATTCATGGTTAATATTGGCCTGATGCTGAAAGGTTCAGCGGTGGTTATTGATGCGGCGACAGGGGGGCAACTACCCACGGACATGACCATTCTGGTCATCACCGTCTTGTTCGTGGTTTACGGATTGGCCGGTGGTTTGACCGCAGCCATTGTCACCGATTTTATTCAGGGCCTGCTCACCATCGTGTTTTCATTTTTGCTGTTGCCGCTGGTATTGAATGCAGTGGGAGGTCTTGCCGGGATGAAAGCCCGGCTGATCGAGCAGCATCCGGGGGAAGATATGATGTCGCTGGTGGCACCGGGTGATATTGGTGTCTTCTTTATCTTCATGGTCGCCTTCAATGCCCTTTTGGGAGTGGTGGTTCAGCCGCAGAACATGGGCACCTGCGCCGCGGGCAAGACCGAGGCAGAAGGGGCGATTGGGTTCATGGGTGGCACGATGATTAAACGCGTATGCACCGTTGCCTGGAGCCTTACCGGGTTGGCGGCATTGGCCTACTACGGCGGAGCGATTGCTGAACCTGACCTGATTTATGGGCAGGTGGCTCGAGATTTTTTGCCGGCAGGTCTGCTGGGATTATTCATCGCCGCACTACTGGCCACCGTGATGGGGTCATGCGATTCGTTCATGGTTGCCTCCTCAGGTCTGGTGACTGAAAATCTTTACCGCCCTCTTTGCCCTGATAAATCTGACAAGCATTATCTGGCGGTTGCAAGGGGGGCAGGACTGGTGGCGGTGTTGGGTGGGGTGGGGCTTGCTTATCTTGCCGAAGGCGTTATTCCGCTTTTGGAAAATCTCTGGAAGATCAACACCATGTTGGCAATGGCATTTTGGCTGGGCATCTTCTGGCGACGAACTACGGTTGCCGGTGCTTGGGCAGCCACCTTGGGCGCATTACTTATCTGGTGGTTGACGACTCTGTCGGCGGTGACAGGTGCCATGTCTGAGGTTCCATTTCTTGTGGACTGGGGAGTGGTTAAATCCAAAGAGGCCGTCTGGACGGTGTTTTTGCCGTGGCAAATGTTGATGTATATTATTGGCGGGTTTGCTGCGGGTATGGTGGTCAGTCTATTCACCCGACCGGTGGCCGAGGAAAATCTGGAACGGTTTTATAACCTGTTACGCACACCGGTGCAGCCGGATGAAGAAATCGCCAAGTCCTGTACGCTGCCTGCAGGGGTGGAACCTGGCCCGCGCCATGTATTTTTCCCTGACTCCAGTTGGGAGATACCCATTCCCAGCCGAAAGGCGCTTTTGGGGCTGGCGGCGGGTTGGGGCTGCGTGTTAGCCATTATTGCCGTGGTCGCGTTTTGGATTGCTGATTAAACGATGAATTCTCGCCCGAACATTTTGTTATTTTTAATGGATGGCCTGCAGGCCGAAGCCCTGGAACCGGGCAGTGCCTGTCAGACACCTCACTTTGATAAGCTGCGTGAAAAGGGATTGGCTTTTCGACGCGCCTACACGACCACCTCGACCTGTTCGCCTGCGCGCGCGAGCCTGATGACGGGCATTCTACCGCATAACCATGGCGTGCTGGAAGTGGAGCATGGGCGCGATTACGACCAGTGTGTGCTGCGAACAGACAAGCCCCACTGGTCGCAGAGTCTTCAGGACAGTGGTTATCGCACTGCCTATATGGGTAAGTGGCACGTGGAACGCAGCAACTCCCTGGAGCAGTTCGGCTGGGAGATTAATCATAGTAAGGCTTCGGAACATCACAAGTTTCTAGGGCAGGGCAAGGATGGCGGTGCGGATTTGCCGCTGGATTCTAAATTGTGCCGTTATGTGGAAGGGCCGGAGGGGTACAATTCTCTTTTGCACTATGGAGTCACCGACACGCCGCCTTCAGAGCGTTACCCCGCTTTTACGGTTAATCAGACTAAAGAGGTGATTAGCGAATTTAGTAAGAGTGATTCACCCTGGTGCACCTGCGTGAGTTTTTCTGAGCCCAACGAGTCCTTGATTGTCAGTCGTTCAACATTTGAAAAATATGATGTGGCCACGATGCCGTTGCCGGAGAACCTGAATGATGACCTGACCGGGCGACCGAATATTTACCAGCGTCAGCGTCTCATCAGTTCTGATGTAACTGAGGAGCAATGGCGCATGGCTCGCACCTGTTATTATGGTCGTATTACCGAATTGGACACGGAATTCGGCCGACTGATGGAGCACTTGGAGGCTTCAGGGGAGCTGGAGAACACCATCGTGATTGTTTCAGCGGATCACGGTCGCTATGTCGGGGCGCATGGTTATGATGCACACAACTTCGGTGCCTTCGAGGAAATCTACCGAATACCGCTAATCATTAGTGGGCCGGGGGTTGCGGTGGGCGAGGAAACCTCCGGTTTGGTAAGCCTGATGGATTTCTGCCCGACGCTTCTTGAACTGAGCGGCAACGAGCCATTTGATGTTTGTGATTCAAGGTCCTTTGCCTCACTTCTGCTGGATCCAAAGGCAGTGGAGGCTGAATTCAACACCGCCTATGGCGAGTATCACGGCACCCGGTTCAACCTTACCCAACGCATTTTTTGGAAGGGGAACTGGAAGTTTATCTTTAACGGATTCGATTTTGATGAGCTATATGATTTGGCGAATGACCCGCATGAAATGAAAAACTTGGTTAATGAACCGGAATACGCAGTGCGTGTACGGGAAATGATGGCTGAGGTTTGGCGGGTTGTGCGCGAGACGGGTGATCGCGCAATTGGGGAATCGCACTATTACTCCATGCGCATCGCCTGTGTGGGTCCCAATCCGTTATAAACACCCATGGCCTACCGCATTGAGTCCATCGATTTGTTTGTGCGCGAACTGCCGCCTGACCGCATGGTGTTTGCCATAGGCAAGGTGAAAGCCAAGCGGCGGCCGCGCGCGGTTTGGCTTTGCCGCATGGTGGTTTCCGATGAGAAAGGCAACAGCTCCTGGGGGGTATCAGGTGATCGCCCCTCCTTTGGCTGGCTGGACAAGCGGAAAAAATATTCATCCGAACAAAAATACGACCGACTCAAGCATCTGGTCCAGGCCGCTCGCAAGGTGTATCTGGGTCACTCAAAATTCAAGACGCCCTTTGAATTGTGGTACGATTGCCATGGGCAAATCCAGAAGCAGGGTCGAGGCCAAGACCATGAGAGTCTGTCTGCCAGTTATGCTTCGGCACTATTTGAACGGGCAATGCTGGACGCGGTCAGTCGTCTGCATAATAAATCCATCTTTGAAATGGTGCAATCTGGTGCCTTGGGAATCAAGGCAGGTCGACTGCATCCGGAGTTAAGAGACATTTCCATCGCTAAAACCCTGCCGCCCAAGCCGCTGCGCGAAATTTATATCCGGCATACAGTGGGCGCGAAGGATCCGATTCTCGCAGCTGATTTACCCAAGGCCAATCGGTTGAATGATGGTGAACCGGAAACGTTGGAGGAATATATCCGGCGTGATGGACTGCGGTATTTTAAAGTGAAAATTATCGGGGATCCCGAGTCGGATCTGGCCCGTCTGGAGCGGGTTTGGTCAGCGGTGGTACGTGCTGAGCAGCCGGTGGTGACATTGGATGGCAACGAGAGCGCCCATAACCTTGATGCCTTCGCGCGTTTTGTGGAGTCCTTTGAGAAACGGATCCCGGGCCTTTTCCAGCACACCGCCTTCATTGAGCAACCGCTGACGCGTGCGTTGACCCATGATCCGTCCACCGCCAAGGCAATTGCCGCCATTTCAAAAAAGAAACCGCTCATCATTGATGAGGCCGATGGCAACACCACCTCCTTTGCCAACGCCTATAAAATCGGCTACAGCGGAACCAGTCACAAGAACTGCAAGGGTTTCTTTAAGTCGGTGATGAACCACGGCCTTTGCCGCGTGTTGCGCGAACGCAAAGGTCAGGACGCCTTCCTCAGTGCTGAGGATCTCAGTCTTATGCCGCTGGTTTCACTGCATCAGGGATTTGCTGCGGTGGCGCTATTAAATATTGCTCATGCCGAGCGCAACGGACACCACTACAGTTTTGGTCAACGCCAGCTTACCTCACGTGAACAGCAGCTTGCCCGCCAACATCACCCGGACCTTTACACCCGACGCAAGGCCGATCTCTTTCTCAATATTCAAAGGGGCAAAGTCCGTTGTGATTCACTCCAATGCCCCGGTTTCGGCATAAGGTTCGAGCCCGAATGGGAAAAGCTTACCTCGCTGGCCAAATGGAAGGTGCTTTGGTGATGGGTGTTCAGTTTGGTTGATCAAAGTGGGCTCTTTCTGGCCATATGGTCTTGTGTGAGGCGCGGGAAGTCGTATTCTGAAGTCCATGCAGACACGCTTTTCATTTTTGATTACTTCTATCTTATTGGTTGCAAATTCTTTTTCAGCTGAATCACCCAAATTTTCCAGCGGTATTGTCGATATCGGCATGGTGGCCAAGGACTTGGAGAAGACCGCAAAGTTTTATTCTGAAGTAATTGGGCTCAAGGAAGTGAAGGGGTTCGAGGCGTCAGCTGAGAAGGCGACGGCTTTTGGGCTCACTGATAATCAGCCGGCAAAAGTAAGGGTGTTTGTGTTGGGCGAGACTCCAACCTCTACCCGTCTTAAAATCATGGCTTTTCCCAAGCGTCCCGGCAGGGAGCCCAACCAAAAATTTATCCATTCCACCCTGGGAATCAGTTACCTGACTTTACGTGTTGTGGACATGACTGCCGCTTTGGCGCGACTTAAAAAGGCCAAGGTTAAACTGCTGGGGCAAACCCCGGCTTCACTGGGTGGGAACAATCGCATTACTGTTTTTCACGATCCCGATGGGAACTTTGTGGAACTGATTGGGCCGGTGAATGAATAATTGATAACCTGCAGATTCTAACCCATACTATTCTTCAGTTGGGAGTTATTAAATGAAAGCAAATCGCAGGCAGATGCTCAAGGGACTTTCGCTGGGAGCGGGGTCCATGTTGCTTTCACCCATGATTCAGCGGGTGATGGCCAATGCCGAGGGTGAAAAACGTTCGCCGCGTTTTGTTTTCGTTCTGCAAAGTAACGGCTTTGATGCGGTGCAGGCGTGTCCGGAAAGTATTCCTTTCCAAAAGTATGCCGACCGCGAAAAATTTGAATCGATTGATCTGACCCAACACAAGCTACCCAAGGGGCTGGCGGCGCTGGAACCTTTAAAGAGAAGAACCACGATTATCCAGGGACTTTCAGGTCGCTCTACTGGAGGGGGGCATTCCACTCATGGAGGTTGTCTGGGGCTGTATCGCACTTCTCCGGCGAGCCGTTCGCCGCATAATATCACGATCGATTATCAACTGGGGCAATCCATGCCCGGCATTCTTCCATGGATCGGGATGGGGATGTCTGCCGGGCGCGGTGATGCCTTGATGCATTTTACCGCGCGCGCAGCACACAAGACGATGCCGATTATTTTGAATCCGGAAAAGGCCTACAACGCTTATTTCAGTGTCGCCGCTGGTGGCGAGCGCGAGAAGGATTTTCATCTCAAGCGCAATCTGCTTGATTACATGGTGGGCGACGTGAAGAAAGCCCGGAAGGCTTTGGGGTCGGTTGCAGGTGAGGAACTCGACGCTTACCTCAGTGCCTACGATCAATTGGCCGCCCGGCAGTATCAGTTGCTGGACAATAAGGAGTCGCTCAAAAAATCTGCGCCCAAGTGGGATGATCGGTTTACCTCGGAGGTGGCGACCAAAAGGTTGGAGGCACAGTTTGAACTTGCCGGTTCAGCACTTATTGGGGGTCTGAGTAATGTGGCAACCCTTACCTGCGCGGCTTCAGAGATTAATGCACAACCTTATCTCGGGATCGGGGTTGATATCAGTAACCATGGCTATGGTCATATGGGAGGCAATCGACGTGATGCGAAGGGTATTCCTTATTATGAGAAATCACGCGGCTGGCTATTTGGCCTGATAGCCAAGTTGGCTCAACGGCTGGAAAAAACCCCTGAGGGTGAAGGCAATATGCTGGATAACACCCTGATCATTTACATGAGTGATGCTCCTGACACTCATCATTCAACCGCCTTTGAGTGGCCCCTTGCGATGGTGGGTAATATCAAGGGAAAACTGAATCTGGGCGGACGGTACATTAATTTCCCCGGCTATGGTAAGCCAGGTCACCACACAATAAGTGCGCTCTATAGCACCTTCCTTAATTGTGCGGGAGTCAAACAGCAAACTTTCGGGCAACTGGATGGCGATCTCGACGTGAAGAGGATGCAGACCGGCCCCTTGCCCCAGATTTTGGCCTGATGGCCAAAATCTTCATCTCTATGAAACGTCTACTTGCGCTCCTGCTTTTGATTCAGGCCGCAGGGCTGGATGCGGCGGCTCCCCTAAACTGGACTGAGCATCGGCGTGCACTCCTCATCAACACCAGCAAGGACAAGACGCATGCACCAACTATTGGCAAACTGCAAAAGGCACTACATGCCAAAGGCTTCATCGTTACCACCCTAGGTAATGATCCCAAAACCGACGGGGTGAATTATGAAAAATGGGTGCGCAGCATGCCAACGATGGGTGTGGGTATTGTCTACTACCTTGGCCGGCTATCCACCGAGAAGACCGCCGATGGCAAGCGTGTGTGTTACTCGCTGCAGCTGGGCGGCTACCGCGAACTGCCGCCGGCCCGTGATCCCAGCCTGGGACGTAGCCAGCCCGAGGACAAGCCGTGGTTGAGTCTGGATCGATTATCGCAAAAGTTGGATCGGAATGTATCGCGCGAAAACATGGTGGTGGTGGATTGTTTGGGGTTTGATGATCTGGCCAAAACCAAGCTCTCACAGACTGATCTGCACGGGGGAGCTGCACGTTTGTCGGGCAGTGAACTTTTCACCTCCTTTTATCCCGGTAAATCTGCTTTTCATCCAAGTAAAGAAGAACCTCAGTTGGGGCCGAAGTTGGCTGAAGCTTTGACTGCGAACCTCAAGAAGGGAGGACCCTTAACCCCGCGGATCAAGGATTTGGCTTACACGGTTGCGCCGCGTTCAGGTCGCACTTATGAACTGAAACACGAGGCGGCCAGGGTGTGCGCTCCGCCTGATAAAATTGGTGAAGGGCGTTTTGCCGGTGACCAATGGGTGGATCAAAATGGTTTCTGTTTTGTCTGGTGCCCGGCCACCACCTTCAAGATGGGCGATGCGGCTTTTGCGGATGCGCAGCCGGTGGAGGTGACTATTTCCAAGGGGTACTGGATTGGAAAATATGAGATCTTGGGAGCTGAGAGCGCTCTTTTTAATTCCGGTGGTCAAAAAATTGGTAAAGGCCTGTTCGCACGGGTGAATGACAAAAAGTATAATCAGCGCCGGGTGCAGCATTTTTCCCCGCCCGGAATCGGAAGTGTAGATAAAGTCACTGAAGAACTCGACAAGTGGCAGAAATATCTGGCGAAGAATAGTCTCGTCAACAAAGGCTGGACTTACGATTACCCGACCGAGGCCGAATGGGAACTGGCCGCGCGCGCAGGCACACGTGCCGGATATCCCAGTGCCATCAAGGATCTTGGTCAGTACGGAAATTTTGCCGATCGTAATCTGTATAATGATCGGAAGTTGGTTCATTATATTTATGCCAATCGTGAAGCGGATGATGGTTACGGCATGTCCTTTGCGCCGGTCGGCCAGTTCCGGCCCAATGCCTGGGGTATCCACGACATGCACGGCAACCTCGCTGAGTTGTGCAGCAACCTCTATACCGAACAACTAATTCCAGGCGTTGACCCTAATGACCAATCAAGTGTGAAGGATAAGAAAGGTGTGTGGCGCAACAGGATATCCCGTGGAGGTTCCTGGTGCAGTCCCCCTCAATATCTGCACGTGGCCTTTCGAAACGCCTTTACCGGAGCGGGTACCCCGCATGTCGGCTTGAGGCTCCTGCTGCGGCAGGGGCCGCGCGTTACCCGTTCCAAGACTGAAATCACAAAGGCTCTGCAGGCTAAGTTGGATGCCGAGAAAAAATCCAAGCAGAAGAAGGAATGATGAAGCCTTGCGTGATACTAATATGCGTTCTGTTTGCGTTTGAATTGAAGGCTGATGAGCAGTTCACGCGTACGGTACAGCCTTTTCTCAAGACCTATTGTGTATCCTGTCATGGGCCCGAGAAGGTGAAGGGAAAGATTCGCGTTGATGACCTCGATGCCTCGATGACCGGTCGCAAACAGGTCGAGTTATGGGCCCAAACACTTGAGGCTTTGGAATTTGGCGAAATGCCTTCTGACAAGGCCGAGAAGTTCCCGACCAAGGACGAAGTGCGCGCAGTCACGCAGTGGATTAGCAAGGCGCTCACCCGTCAAGGCCTGAGTGTTTCCAATAAAAAGGACCGGGAAGGCTATGGCAACCTGGTTTCGCATGAGCTGCTCTTTTCACCGGCTGAGAGTAAGCGAACCATAAACGTGGCCGCGCGACTCTGGCGCATCACGCCCAAGGCTCTGGCCAACATTCTGCGCGGCGCGCGCATTGTCTCCAATCCTTTCGAGTTCGAGAAACCGCATGGAAGTTTCCGCGACTTCAAGAGCAAATATCATTTCAACTCACTCATGGCTGAGCAGATCACCGAGCTTGCCCTCTCGCATTCCCTACAGGAGGCACGCAACGCCCGTAAACGAATTGTGGAGGAGCGAAAGAAGGGAAAGCCAATTGAAGAAGCCAATGTGACCGAGATTAGGCGAAGATATGAAACAGTGCTTCGACGTTCACCTACTGATACGGAGATAGCCTCTCTCACAGCCTTGATGAAAAAAGTCGACGGGGAACTGGGTTTGCCACGTGGCTTGCAGGCCGCTTTTGCCGCGATCATTCTGCAGCCCGAAACGTTGTTCCGGTTTGAAGGGTTGGGTGAGGGTAATAAGGAGGGACTTATAGAACTATCCCGCCGCGAACTGGCCACCGCCCTGTCCTATGCCTTGACGGATTTGTCGCCCGAGACCCATCTCTTGAGGGCCTTTGATGATGAGACAACACCGGTGCGCGAAATTTTGCGTGCCGAGACTCGTCGCCGGCTTGACGATGAAAAGCGACCCGAAGCCAAGAAACGACTCCTGCAGTTCTTTCAGGAATATTTTGATTATGAAAAGGCGACCGATGTCTTCAAGGACCAGATCAAGGGCCACAAGCACTGGGCCCCGGCACTGGTGTATGACCTGGATGCGCTGGTGATGCATACGCTGGAGAAAGACAAGCAGGTCTTCAAGACCCTGCTGACCACTCCTGATTATTTGATTTACGTGAATAGCCACCGCGATCACGGCAACCCGCTCGTTTACAATCTCCCCCCAGACTGGAAACCCACGCCCAAGTCCGTGCGCTTCCCCAAAGATCAGCGCATGGGGGTCTTGACCCACCCGGCTTGGCTGGTGGCGCATTCAGGAAATTTTGACAATGATCCCATTCGGCGTGGGCTATGGATTCGTTACAAGCTATTGGGCTCCAGCGTGCCTGATGTGCCCATCAACGTGGATGCCAAGTTGCCCGATGAACCCACCTGGACCCTCAGGAAAAGAATGCATGTCACCCGCAAGGACGAATGTTTCAAGTGCCATAGTAAAATGAATCCACTGGGTTTGCCTTTTGAATTGTACGACCACTACGGCCGCTTTCGGTTTAATGAACTGGATAAACCGGTCGACACCACCAGTAGGATCGTCAACACCGGGGTTGCCGAAGTGGATGGCGAAGTGAAAACCCCCTTTGAACTCATCGAGCGGTTGGCTAATTCAAAGCATTGCGAACAGGTCTTTGTCCGCTACGTGTTTCGCTTTTTTATGGGCCGAAATGAAACGCTGGGCGACGCCAAAACCTTGCAAGAAGCCCATCGGGCTTACACCGACAACGATGGCAGCATGAAGGCTTTGGTGGTTTCGTTACTCAGTTCAGATTCGTTTATCTACCGGGCCAAAAATGAAAAGAAATCAGGTGGTGAAAAATAACAGGATGTCGCCTCGGGTTATATTGATCCTGCTGCTGACTGTAGGCGGCGGCGTTCTTAGCGCTGAAGAGCCGAAGCCTGATATTCCCCTGTGATTAGCCAGCCAGGCGAGTTGGCCCTCAAGGATGATTTTGAATTATCCGAATTCCCCTTGCGAGCTTCACGCAATCGAGCGAGCATCATCCAATGAGCCGGTTTCTGTTTTGCACGTTCGCGCTGTGGTCACTTGCCACCATTGCCTCGGAGCCGGTTTGGCCAGGAAAGGCTTGGGAGCGGGTGCCGGCGGCGACGCTCGGGATGGATCCGGCACTCTTAAAACAGGCGCGGGACTATGCCCTCACCGGAGTTGGGTCGGGCATCATTACGAGGTACGGCAGGGTTGTCCTGTCTTGGGGAGACCAGCGGAAGAGGTACGACCTGAAGTCGACGACCAAGTCAATCGGGGTCACGGCGCTGGGGTTGGCGGTTGGCGACGGGAAATTAAAACTCACCGACAAGGCATCGGCGCTGCATCCGAAGTTTGGAACGCCGCCGGACGGCAACGCAAAATCCGGCTGGCTGGAGGACATCACGTTGTTCCACCTGGGTACACAGACCGCGGGGTTTGAAAAGCCGGGCGGGTACACGAAGCTGCTTTACAAGCCGGGCACCAAGTGGGCCTACAGCGACGGCGGGCCGAACTGGCTGGCCGAGTGCGTGACGGGCGTGTACCGGCGGGATTTACAGGAGGTGATGTTCGCGCGGGTGTTCACGCCGCTGGGCATCACGCGCGCGGACCTCACCTGGCGCCGCAACGCCTACCGGCCGCGTACGTTCCTGGGCGTGGCACGGTGCGAATTCGGCAGCGGCATGCCTTCTTTAACAGGCAACCTTGGACCGATGTCACTCTCATCGAAGCGGACAGATTCTTAAAGGCTCTCGGTTATCTCGAGGGCGAACCGACGCTGGCGATGCCGAAGACGGGGGAGAAGCTGGTTAAGAGGCCCTAATCGGATGCGAACAAGACGGTGGACTCAACGCGCTGACGCGCGTGAGTCACCTCAAACGTTACCCAAGTCTTTTGGCGGCAGCATTGGAACGTTGACTGAGGTTTAAAGCTGACCATTTTCTGGTGAAAATCTTCGATGATGGATACAATCCCTTTTCCCGATGAATAAATCTTATTCGATTCTATTGGCTTTAATTTTTCCCTTGGCAGCTTTTGCTGAAACAAAAAAGCCTAACATTGTATTTATTCTTGCTGATGATCTGGGGATCGGAGATGTCGGTTGTTATGGTGGGAAACGTTGCCTGATTGATACCCCCAATATTGATGCGTTGGCCGCCGGAGGTTTGCGTTTCACAGATGCTCATCCCAATGCTTCAGTCTGCGGTCCTACGCGTAGAGCAATCATGACCGGTCGCTATCCCTGGCGGTTCGGAGCGACAGTCAATAATGGTCCCTGGGGTTTTTGTGGGCCCCGACCAAATACTGAGAAATGGACTCTGGGGAAGTTGCTTAAAAAAGCCGGTTACCGCACTGGCTATGTAGGTAAATGGCATCTGGGGACGACCATGGTCACCAAGGATGGAAAGAGTCAGGGCCTCAGCAACGTGGATTTCAAAAAACCGCTCGTCTACGGACCCGTACAGTTTGGGTTTGATTACAGTTTTATTTTGCCCGGCTCATTGGACATGTATCCCTACGCCTACGCCCGTAATAATGTTTGGCAGGGAGAGATTACGGCTCAAAAAGGTTGGAGCGCCTTTAATCGGGTGGGCCCGGCCGAAAAGGATTTTCAGGATCATGAAGTATTGGAAACATTCTACACAGAAGCCGAATCGTTTATCAGAAAACAAAAGAAGGACAATCCCTTCTTTCTCTTCCTGGCACTAACCGCACCCCATACCCCGACGAGTCCCGGAGTAAAATGGCGCGGTAAAAGTAAGCTGGGGGTTTATGGCGATTTTGTCATGGAAGTGGACCACTCTGTTGAGCGGGTTGTGAATGCCTTGAAAGCTCGAGGTCTTGAGCAAAATACCCTGATCATGTTTTCTTCTGATCATGGTCCCGCGCCCTATGCGGGGAATATCCTGAAAGCGACCCCTGCGCAGATCAAGAAACTCGAAGCCCAGGGCCATTTTCCCAGTGGACCTCACCGTGGCTATAAGTTTTCGGTTTATGAAGGAGGCTTGCGGGTGCCATTGATCGCCCGTTGGCCCGGAGTAATTGCCAAAGGCAAGAGTTGTGATGCTCTGGTAGGTTTAAACGATTTCATGGCCACGCTTGCTGAGTTGGCCGGAATAAAGCTTTCGGATGTCCAGGGGCCTGACTCGATCAGTTTCGCCAACTTGTTGAAAAATCCAAATTCGAAAGGAATGCGGAAAAGTTTAATCCTTCAATCAGTAACTGCCTTTGTGGTGCGTGAAGGAAACTGGAAGCTTTGCGTTTGCCCTGGCAGTGGTGCAAAAATTAATTCACCCAATGCCAATGGCAACGATCCAATGCCGGAGTTGGCTTGGAGCAGGGCCTTGAAGGTTTTTAAGGGTAAGTTAAAGGATACAGATCTTGTTGCCGCACCCTTTGTACAGCTTTTCAATCTTGCCAATGACCCGCACGAGGACAGGAATCTGGCGTCGCAAAATCCTGAGCGTGTCTCCAGGATGATTGACTTGTTGAAAATGCAGATTGAAAACGGGCGTAGTACTTCAGGTGTAAAATTGAAGAATGATAAGAATATTCGAATTATTAATCTGAAAGACAAGCGCTTGCCTGAAATCCTGAGGGAACGGTTGAAATGACCAGGACACTTTCAAATGAAACAGACAGGCGAGCCTATTGGGCAGAGCAGATGGAGGCCGGGCATGAACTGGTGGAACGTCTTCTGCCCTTTGAAGTGGAGGAATGCGGCGAGGGACTGGCTGACATTCGTGCGGCGGCCGAGGCGGATGGAGTGGAGATGCTCTTTTCTGGGAGCAAAATCGTCGATGATCTGGACCGCTTGTTTTTTATTCGCGAAGGGCTGATGGATGATCTCATTGCCGTCGGTCGTGACATGAATGAACGTGGTTGGGTGTTGAAAATCGAGGATGGTTATCGCACACGCGACATGCAGACGCGCCTTGGCCGCAAGCCCGAGGTCTTTGATGCCATTGTACAGAAATGCGAGTGGGAACATGGTGGGACCCCGCCACCTGAACTGGTCTTTCGCCGGGCGCTTGTGCTGGTGGCCAACATCCCCAAGGCCGGCACTCACATGTCTGCTTCGGCGGTCGATATCTCCGTCTTTGATCGTGATGAGCGGGAGGAAGTGTGGCGCGGCGGTCCGTACATCGAGATGAGCGAACGCACTCCCATGCGCTCGCCTTTTGTCAGTGAGGAGCATTTAAAGAACCGCCTGGATATTACCGCCATGATGGAGGCGCGCGATTTTGTTCATTTCCCCTACGAGTATTGGCACTTTAACAAGGCCGATGCCATGGGTCATGTGCTTGCCGGTTTGCCTGCGCCGGCGCGTTATGGTCCCATCGACTGGGATCCGCAAACCAACGAAGTTACGCCCTATGCCGACGCGTTGGGATTACTCAATCCACTGGAAAAAATGGAGCAGGAAATTGCATTGGCCATGCGCCGGGCTCAAGAAAAGGAAATCACAGCATGAAACGATCGAGTTTGATTATTATAAGACTTTCCGCAGTGATTGTTTTTGGGTGTCTTCTTGTTTTGGCCAACCCGGCCTTTGGGCAAAAGGCAAAGGTTGAACCCAATACAGTTGATCACGCTGGAATCCTCAAGCAACTGGGCCCCGGGAATTTTGCCAAGGGCCAGGCCATCTACAATAACCTCTGCATCAACTGCCACGGTAGCGACGGCAAGACACCGGCCCTGCCCATTGCGCGCGCCTTTGGCACGGGCGACCTCAAATTTGGGGCCGACCCCTATTCCATGTTCCAGACCCTCACCAAGGGCAACGGGCTCATGGGGCCTCAAACCTGGATGACTCCGCAGGAGCGCTACAATGTCATTCATTATATTCGCGAAAAATTCATGAAGCCGATGCACCCGAAGTATCAGGCCCTGAAGCCCCATTACCTGGCGGGTTTACCCAAGGTGAATGCAGTTGCCGTTACCAAAAAGAAGATCGATCGTGATTTTGGGCCGGCTCTGGCCTCGCAGTTGGGCCGCGATCTCTCCAGTGTGCTTACCGTGAAGCTCGGGGAGAGCCACACCATCAGCTACAACCTGCATTCGATGGATCAGGCAGCTCTTTGGCGTAACGGATTCCTGAACTTGCGCAGCACACAACACTACCGCGAACGTGGCGAGGGCGTGCCAGAGATTCAAGGTGAACGCATAGCCGGCCTGCAATCCTGGCAATGGGCGCATGAAGGCACCTTCGATTACCCGAAAGAAAACCTTTTGCCCCGCGGCCCCGTTCCCGTCAAGTGGATGGAATACCGGGGCCATTATCTATATGAAGATAATCTGGTGCTTTCCTATTCTATCAACGGCCGGGATATTCTGGAGATGCCCGCCAAGGCACAGGGCTTTGGAGCCATCATCCATACCTTGCGCGTTGATGCGGGCGCACAACCATTGAAATTGAGCGTGGGGAAACTGGAAATGCCGGGCCTGCGCAATGGCTTTCTGGATCCCAAGGCGCCAACGGTGAAACTCAATAACGCTGCACCCAGCCCTGCTGACCAAATCATTGTGAGCGGTTTGCCTGCCAAAGAAGGCCTTGGCCAATTCACTGCAGCAGCCACCTTTGGGCAGACTGATGACCTGCAGTGGAGCTTTGATGAACGCAACCGCATGGTACTGACCATCCCTGCCTCCAGGCAGGACCGCCTCTTTCAGGTCATCCGTTACAGCGGCCAGAGTGACGCACAACTGCTTTCCATGGCCGGTTACCTTGGGCTCCTGAAACTAAAGAATGAAATGCCCGACTCGGCCCAACGCCTCAAGGGCGGCAAACAACGCTGGCCTGAGATCATCACCACCCAGGGCGCGATTGGTTCAAACGATCAGGCTTACACGCTTGATACCCTTACTTTGCCCGGCAAGGTTCCCGGCAACGTGTGGCTTCGCACTTCAGCCCTCGCCTTTTTCGCTGATGGCCGCATGGCAGTGTGCACCCATGGCGGGGATGTATGGATTGTCTCTGGCATCAATAAGTCATTGGCTAACCTCAAGTGGAAACGGTTTGCAGCCGGCATGTACGAGCCTTTTGGCCTGCAGGTGATCGGAGGCAAGGTGTATGTCACCTGCAAGGATCGCCTTACGCGCCTGCATGATTTCAATAATGATGGTGAGGCGGATTTTTATGAGAGCTTCAGTGCCGATACCGATGTCTCCACTTTTTTTCATGCGTTTAATTTTGACCTGCAACGTGACACCGCCGGAAACCTCTATTACGTGAAGTCCGGCCAGTACACCTCCCACGCCTTGCCCGGTGCGGTGATCAAGATTTCACCTGATGGCAAACGGCGCGAGGTGCATTGCACGGGCTTTCGCACACCCAACGGCATGGGAATCCTGCCTGATGGTCGATTGACTGCCAGTGATAACCAGGGTAGCTGGATGCCTGCCTCCAAGGTTAGCCTGCTTAAGCCCGGCGGCTTTTATGGCTACGTGCAGACCCACACGCACAAGGGCGGCCTGTGGGCTCCCGATGGCGGCCGCATCAATCATCGCAAGGTCGTGCTGCCCAAGAGCTTCGATCAACCCCTTATCTGGATGCCACAGAATTTCGACAACTCCTCAGGCGGCCAGCTCTGGGTGGATGATCCGCGCTGGGGTCCGCTTTCAGGGCGCCTCCTCCACACCAGCTTTGGCAAGGGCTGGCTCTATTACATGATGTTGCAGGAAGTAGAGGGGCAGAGTCAGGCTGCCATCGTGCGTCTCAAGCTCGATGCCTTGACCGGCATCCACCGCGCGCGCGTGAATCCGGCCGATGGACAGGTGTATGCCACCGGTCTCAATGGCTGGAATGGGGGAGGGCGTAAGGGCCTTTCCCAGGGCCACATCCACCGCTTCCGCTACACCGGTAAGCCCGCGCGGCTCCTGACTGATACACAGGTGCGGCATAACGGTATTGAACTGAAGTTTAATTTCCAACTGGATCGTAAAACCGCAATGAATCCTGCGAACTACCAGCTTAGGCAGTGGAACTACAAATGGGCAGCAAGCTACGGCTCCAAGCAATACTCACCCAAGAGTGGCAAAGTCGGTCAGGATACGGTAGAAATCAGTAGCGTGAAATTGGCAAAAGATGGCCGCTCGGTTTTATTGAAAATCCCGGGTATCAAGCCGGTGAACCAGGTGAAGATGGACCTGAAACTGCAATCGGCCGATGGACCGACTTTCAACGAACTGGTTTACCTCACCATCAACAAAGTACCAAAAAAATAAATCATGAGAGTTCTATTCCTTATAACCCTGTGTTCGTTTGCTTTTGCCGCCGATGCCGCGCCAAAAAAATACAACGTGCTCTTCATCATTTCTGATGATCTCACTTCAACCGCCTTGTCCTGCTATGGTAACACGGTATGTAAGACGCCCAATATCGACTCCCTTGCAGCCAAGGGCACGCGCTTCACCCGCACCTATTGTCAGGGCACCTACTGCGGGCCTTCGCGTGCCTCATTCATGAGTGGCTATTACCCGCATGCAACCGGAGTATTAGGTTACAAGAGTCCGCGCCCACAGATCGGCAATCGCGCAACTTGGTCACAGCATTTCAAGAATAACGGCTATCATTCCGCGCGCGTGAGCAAAATCTACCACATGGGTGTGCCCGGTGGCATAGAGCAGGGTGGCCATGGCGCTGATGATGCTGCCTCATGGACGGAGAGATTCAATAGCAAGGGCCCCGAATGGAGAGCCCCGGGTAAAGGGGAAACCCTCCAGAACAATCCGGATGGCAAACGACCGGTGGTGGGCGGAAACACTTTTGTTGTGGTGGAGGCTGAAGGCGACGATTTGGTCCATTCAGATGGCAAAACCGCAGCTAAGGCGTGTGAGTTGCTGGAGAATTACGCGAAGCGCCGTCAGCCATTCTTTCTGGGCGTGGGTTTTGTGCGGCCGCATGTGCCGTTTGTGGCGCCAGAAAAATATTACCCGCCCTTTCTGCCATACTCCAAAATGAAACTGCCACCCAAGATTGAAGGCGATTGGGATGATATCCCCAAGCCGGGCATCAATTATTGCACCAGCTTGAATATGAAGATGGATATCAGAAAACAAAAAAAAGCCGTTGGCGGCTACTATGCATCAGTCGCCTACATGGATGCGCAGGTGGGCAAGGTATTGGCGACACTTAAAAAGACCCGGCAGGAGGAAAATACCATTGTGATTTTCACCAGTGACCATGGCTACCATTTGGGCGAGCACGATTTCTGGGCCAAGGTGAGCCTGCGTGACGAGTCGTCCCAAGTGCCGCTCATTATAAGTGCCCCGGGCAAGAAGCCAGCCGTTTGCCACTCTTTCGTGGAGTTGCTCGACCTTTATCCCACCTTGGCCAGCATGTGCGGGCTCGAAGCTCAGGAGCGACTCCAGGGCAAAGACGTTTCCAAGATGTTGGATGACCCCTCCCACTCCGTTCGCGATACCGCCTTTTGCGTGGCTCCGGCCCGCAAGGGATTCCTTTTGAGAGACGAAAAGTGGGCCTACATTCAGTATGGGGAAAAGGCTGAGAAAGGTATTGAGCTCTTCGACGTGAAGAAGGACCCCAAGCAATACACCAATCTGGCCAAGGATCCTGCCCATCAAAAGACCATCGCCCGGTTTAAAGCCCGGATGGCCAATAAGCTACGTGAGATCCGCAATAATGACCTTAAAAAGAACTAAAAACTGCGTTGCGGCCTAGGGAGGGGGCTGTAGACTATAGCGCATCATGAATCGGTGGTTCATCATCGCAATTTATTGCTGGGTTGGTGTTGCCATACCGGTCGATGCTGCCGATTACCTGAGCGACATCAAGCCGGTGTTCAAGGCACGCTGTTATGCCTGCCACGGGGCGTTGAAGCAAAAGGCCGACCTGCGACTTGATACGGCTGCGGCCATCCGCAAGGGCGCCAAGACCGATGTGGTGGTGGTTCCCGGTAAACCGGCTGAGAGCGAGTTGCTCGCACGCGTGCTTTCCGATGACCCTGAGGAGCGCATGCCTCCTGAGGGATCGTTACTGAAACCACAGGAGGTTGAGGCCATCAGGAAATGGATTGGCGCAGGCGCACCGGCTCCTGAACATGAGGAGGCTGAGGCTGATCCGCGTGATCATTGGGCCTTTCAAGTGCCTGAGAAGGTGTCCTTGGGTAAAGGTGAGGGCAATCCCATTGATATTCTCCTGGAGAAGAATCGGGCGTCGCGTTCCCTGAAAGCACAACCTTTGGCCGAGCGTTCGATTCTAATTCGTCGATTGTATCTCGACCTCATTGGCCTGCCACCCACCCGCGCGCAGTTGAATGATCTGCGGCCGTGGGAAGAGATTGTGGATGAACTGCTCAAGAACCCGCAGCATGGCGAACGCTGGGCACGGCACTGGATGGATATCTGGCGCTACACCGACTGGTACGGGTTGGGTAAGCAGCTGCGCAACAGCCAGAAACATATCTGGCATTGGCGCGACTGGATTGTGGAGTCGCTCAACCAGGACAAGGGCTATGACCGGATGATTCAGGAAATGATTGCGGCCGATGAACTGGCGCCGGAGGATCCTGACGCGCTGCGGGCCACGGGCTTTCTCGCGCGTAATTATTATCTCTTTAACCGCACCACTTGGCTTGATGCTACGATCGAGCACACCGGCAAGGCGCTGCTTGGCCTGACCCTGAACTGCGCCAAGTGCCACGACCACAAGTACGACCCCATTTCCAACGTGGATTATTATCGCCTGCGGGCCATCTTTGAGCCGCATCAGGTGCGACTGGATCCGGTGCCCGGAGTGATGGATTTTGAAAAGGATGGTTTGCCACGGGTTTTTGATGACCACCCGGACATCAAGACCTACCTGCACCAGCGCGGGGACCCGAAAAACCCGGACAAGGACCGCGAGATTACCCCGGCAGTCCCGGCGATTCTCGCCCATTTCGCGCCCGCCATTAAGCCGGTGAATTTGCCTCTCGGCGCCTACGCGCCCGGTACCCGTGATTACGTGCAAAAGGATCACCTGCAGGCGACCCAGACCCAGATTGAACTCGCTGGGCGCGAGTTGGACGCAGCTAAGAAACGTGCCGCCAATGCGCCCAAGGAGAAACCAAAACCGGTTACCACCAAGGAGCCGCCTTTTGAGGTGAAGGATGATTTCAGTAAACCCAACCCCAAGTTGTGGGAATTGATCGGTAAAGGTTGGAAGTTCAAGGATGGCGCACTGCACCAAACCACCTCCACGCGAGACAAGGAGATGGTTCTATTGCGCAAAACTCCGCCGCGTGATTTTGAATTGATCTGCCGCTACACACACACCGGAGGCGACACCTACAAGTCAGTCACCTTCCGCTTTGACCAGACCCCCGATCGCAAGTACGCCAACTTCGTCTACACCAGCGCCCACGCGCCCGGGCCCAAGCTGCACGTTGCCCATACGCGCAATGGCCAGGGTTCTTATCCTTCCGCCGGACATGTCGGGCAACCGATCAAGGTAGGCGAGACTTATACGCTGCGGTTTGCCTTGAGGGACCGGCTTATCAATGTCTGGCTCAATGACAAATTCCTTCTGGCCTATACTCTTCCGGATCGTAAACCGGGGGGACAATTGAGCCTGTCGGGCTTTGATGCCACTGTGGCTTTTGATGATATCACTATTCGTTCGCTTCCGACGAATGTGAAGTTGGCTCAGTCCAAGAACGCTGCGCCTAAACCGAAAGCCAAGGATTCAGTGGAAACATTGACTGCCAAGTTGGCTGTTGCAAAGGCAAAGGCGGCTTCGCTCAAGGCCATCTTTGCTGCCGACAAATTAAAATACCGGCAGAATGCCGATCCTGATGTAGTGAAGACCGCTACTCTGGAAGCGGCCAGACGCGAAGCCGAAGCGACCAAGGCGCAGGCCCAATACGATCTATTGGCCAGTGGATCTGATGAAGGAAAAGTAAAGGCAGCCAAGGGGCGCATTGCTGCTGCAGAGAAAAAGCTCGCAGCAATTACAAAGGGTGAAGGGAGCTACACCTCCATCCGCGCGTCAAAAAAGGCGCTTGAGACTCCGGCCCACAAGGAGGCCGATTATCCGGTGACCTATTCTGAAGTCAGTACGGGGCGGCGTCTGGCCCTGGCCAAGTGGATTGCCACCAGGAAGAACCCGCTCACCGCCCGCGTGGCTGTCAATCACGTGTGGTTGCGGCACTTTGGAGAACCTCTGGTGGAATCGGTCGATGACTTTGGTTTGCGCGCCAAGCGGCCGGTACAGGTCCAACTACTCGATTATTTGGCGGCTGATTTCATGGAATCAGGCTGGAGCTTTCGGTATCTGCACCGGTTGATCACCACCTCGCGCGCCTACCGCTTGAGTTCCTCCACGGCCAAGGCGGACCCCAAGACGCTCGCTGCAGATTCTAACAATCACTACTACTGGCGAATGAACACGCGCCGCATGGAGGCGCAGGTGGTGCGTGATAGTCTGCTGCAGTTGGCCGGCGTGCTGGACACTAAAATGGGTGGGCCATCGGTAAATCCGGGTGATGCGGTCCGGCGCCGCAGCATTTATTTCAAGCACTCGCGTGACCAGCAGGACAAGTTTCTCAAGATGTTTAATGATGCCGATCATCTGCAGTGTTACCGGCGCACCGAGAGCATCGTGCCGCAGCAGGCGTTGGCGTTGGCAAACGGCAAACTGGCCATTGAAATGTCAGGCCTGATTGCAAAGAGGATGGAAGAGGGCGAGTTTGTGGAGTTGACCTTTGGGTTGCTTTTGGGCCGCAAACCCGACTCAACCGAAAGGCAGGCATGCATGGAGACCCTGGATAAACTGGAGGCGATTGCGAAGAAGGCCGGCAAGGCTGATCCTGACCAGCGCGCCCGTCGCGGGCTGGTTCATGCCTTGCTCAATCACAACGACTTTGTTTCAATCCGTTAAGTCATGAACCTGAATCGACGACTTTTCCTTGGGCGCACCGGGCTCGGCCTGGGCAGTCTGGCGCTTTCAACGATGCTGCGTCAGGACGGGTTGGGTGCTGTTGGATGGAGTCCGCCCGATGGGAAGCCGCACTTTGCTCCGAAGGCCAAGAGTGTCATCTGGATGTTTCTGCGTGGTGGACTCAGCCACATGGAAAGTTTTGACCCCAAGCCCGCGCTCAACAAGCTGGCCGGGAAATCGATCGGCGAAACGCAATTTAAATACGTGATGGATCCGGCGCGCCTGAAAAAGGTGCGCGTGGTGGTGGTGAACGACGCCAACGGGCAGCAGCGCACAAAGCTGTATCCCTTACAGATTGGCTATAAGAAATACGGCCAAAGTGGCATTGAGGTCAGTGATTGGTTTCCGCACATCGGCGGGTGCATAGATGACATCTCGGTGATTCGCTCCATGTGGACTACTGATGACAATCACGGCGCTCAGGTACAGTTTCATTCGGGTCGACACATGCTCGATCCGCGTGTGCCCACGATTGGCGCATGGACCGCCTATGGTCTGGGAGCACTCAATGAAAATCTGCCGCAGTTCATCGGCATGGGCCCGCGCTACTTTGACCGCAGCGATGGGCATTATCTTGGGCCTGCCTACGATGAGGTGAAATTGAAGATCGACCCAAATAACCCGTTGGACTACGCCAAGCCAGAGGGCGACATAACTGGTGAGGAACAATTGCTCGGTTTCGGTTTGGTCAACCGATTGAACCGACTCAACCAAAAAAATTATCCAAACGACGCCGCACTCGAGGCACGAATCAAGTCCTACGAGTTGGCTTACCGCATGCAAACCTCCGTGCCGGGGGTGGTGAATTTCAAGGCGGAGCCGGAGGCCACCAAGAAACTTTATGGGTTTGATCAAAAGGAAACCCGGCCCTTTGGCGAACAATTGTTGGCTGCGCGGCGTTTCGTGGAACGCGGCGTGCGGTTTATCCAGATCATGCACGGCAGCGGCGCGGCCGGGGCGTGGGATCAACATTCCAATCTCAAGGCCAAGCACGCGCAAAACGCCATGCAGGTGGATCGTCCGGTCGCCGGGCTGCTCAAGGATTTGAAGGAACGCGGCCTGCTGGATGAAACGCTGGTGGTCTTCGCTACGGAATTCGGCCGTACACCCGGTTCGCAAGGCTCCAACGGGCGCGACCATCATCCCTACGGCTTTAGCGTGTGGATGGCCGGCGGCGGGCTCAAGGGCGGCGTGACCCACGGGACGACCGATGAAATCGGCTTTCACACCGAGGAGCACCCCCACTACGTTACCGACGTGCACGCCACGCTCCTGCAGCAAATGGGACTCAACCCCCGCCGCCTCTCGCTTCCCAACGAACCCCGGCTGGAAATCGACTACGGTCACCCCATCAAGGAAATCATCGCCTAAAGATTAAGGCGGATGAGTAAATCGCCCAAACCAACCTGGACACGCTACAAGGTTGTCCTTTGGCTCGGCGGGGCGGCAACCTTTGCGTATATATGTCGCAATTGCCTCGGTGTTGCCGAAAAAGAAATCCGGTCCGATCTTGGTATTGATGCATTCCAGATGGGTCTGGTGATGAGCGCGTTCCAGCTCACTTATTCGCTCCTCCAAATTCCCACCGGTCATTTTACTGATAAACGCGGTGCCCGTGCGAGTTTGCCAGTTTTTGCGGTTATTTGGTCAGTAGCAACCGCACTCATCGCAAAGGCCACCGGATTGTGGATGCTCATTGCCGCCCGCCTTATCAAGGGGATTGGTCAGGCTGGCCTATTCCCCGGCTCCACCAATACCTTTGCGCGCTGGATTCCTGAAAGTGAACGTGCCTTGGTAAACGGGAGTCTCGCCAGTTTTATGACGCTTGGCACCATCATCGGCACCGGAGCCGGCGGTTACATTACCGCCCAGTATGGTTGGCAATGGATGTTTTTTCTATTCGGACTGCCGGGGCTCATTTGGGCGTTTGGCTTCCGGTGGTGGTTTAGAGACAACCCCGAGGATCATTCCGCGGCAAACTCTGCCGAGTTGGAGAAAATCAGGGCCGAGGCAAAACAAAAAGAAAGTGATGATGAAAATGAATCCAAACTTTCATGGCGGGATGTCGGTCGCAGCCCGGCGACGGGTTGGATTTGCGGCCAGCAATTTTTCCGTGCCGCCGCGCAGATGTTTTTCATGACCTGGTTTCCCACTTATCTTCGAGAGAAGTACAAACTCGATATTACCGAAGCGGGTTTCTCCACCATGGTGACGCAAGTCCCCTTGCTCGTTGGCAGTCTTGTGGGCGGCGGTATCGTTGATGCCATTTACCGTCGCACCCAAAGCCGTCGCGCCTCGCGCCAGGGAGTTTCCATTGTTTCTTTGCTTCTCTGTGCCGCGCTCGTCTTTGCCTCATATCCGGTACAGGATGCCAAAATCGCCATTGGGCTTATTGCCGTGGGCGCATTTTTTGCGGGTACCGCTGGCCCCAGTGGCTACACCATCACCATTGACATGGGAGGCAAGCACGTGGCCACCCTGTTTTCCACCATGAACATGATGGGGAATTTTGGGGCCCTGATATTCCCTATCGCTGTCGGTTCCATTATTTCCACAACTGGCAACTGGAATCTTGTACTCCTGCTCTTTGGCTTTCTTTATCTAGCTGCGGCATTCTGCTGGTGGCGATTGAATCCAGACGGTACGGTCTTCGATCAGATCAAACCTAAGCTCCATTCTGATGCACGTTGATACCCCCCAGAGCCGCTGTCGATTTGCCTTGGCCCATGGCGACATTACCCCGCCTGCTAACATTTATCATCGCATGTGGGGGGCGGCAAAACATGATCGAGCTACCGGCATCCACCGACCGCTTCGGGCAACCCTCACGTTGTTCACGCCGTTGGATGGTGCCCAGCGGCAATTCATCATCGCCCTCGATCATTGTGTGATGGGAAGGCAGGAAATGGACAACCTGCTTGATGCAGTCAGCGAAGCTGCCGATATCCCGCGCGAAGAATTGATTGTTGTTTTTTCCCATACCCATGCTGCCGGGTTGATGGGGCTTGAACGCGGCAACTTGCCAGGAGGTGACCTGATTGCCCCTTACCTTGAATCTGTGGCAACGCGCGTAGCGGAGTTGGTGAAGGAAACGCAAACAAAACTGCAGCCAGCCACTATTCTTTATGCCACCGGCCACTGCAACTTGGCTGCGCATCGTGATTATTGGGATGAAGACAATCAGCTCTGGGCCTGTGGCTATGATCCAGATACACCTGCCGATGACACTGTGCTCACTGCACGTGCCCACGCGGAGGATGGCACCTTGCTGGCTACGCTCGTTAATTACGCCTGCCACCCCACGACGCTTGCCTGGGATAATACCCTGATCAGCCCCGATTACCCGGGTGCCATGCGCGAAACCATTGAGGAGGTCACCGGTGTGCCCTGTCTCTTCCTTCAGGGTGCTAGCGGTGAACTTGGGCCCGTCGAGGGATTTGTCGGGGATACTTCAGTGGCAGACCGAAACGGCCGCCAGTTGGGCCACGCAGCCCTCAGCGCGATTGAATCCCTGCCTGACCCCAATACCCGTTTTGAATATACCGGACCGGTCGTATCCGGGGCGACGCTGGGCGAATGGAAATACAACGAATTACCTGATGAGTTCAGTGACTCCAATGCCTTCTGGCAACTCGTCCGCCAAATCATCCCGCTCCCCATTCGTCCCGGCACACCGACAACCCAGGAGGTTGAAACCGAACTGGCAAAGTGGGAAAAGAAGGATAATCCTGATGCCCGCGCCATGGCTGAACGCAAGCGCCGCCTGCTTCATCGGCTAAGCCAATTACCGGCCGGTGATAATTTCCCTCTCGAGGCAGTTGTGTTGCGGCTGGGCGGCGCAGTGTGGATCATTATACAAGGCGAACATTACAGCGTCCTGCAAAAGGTTCTGCGCGAACGTTTCCCCGAAACACCGCTTATCATCTCAACGGTCGCAAGCCACTGGGGTGCGAGCTATCTGCCCCCAAAAGAATTATATGACAAAGGCATTTATCAGGAGAGTATCGCCATCACCGCTGCCGGAAGTCTGGAGAAAGTGATTGAAACCATTGGCGGCCAGATCGAGGAATTATTGAAATGAAAATCGAACGCATTGAAACCCACATCTGCCATGCCCGCATGCGAAACTGGGTTTTTGTGAAGGTGCTCACCAGTGAACCGGGCCTCTTTGGCTGGGGGGAAGGCACCCTCGAATGGCACACGCGCAGCGTTGTCGGTGCGGTGGAGGATGTGGCCGACCTACTCATCGGTGAGGATCCCACGCGCATTGAGCACCTGTGGCAGATGATGCACCGGCAACATTTCTGGCACGGTGATGGCGTGGTGCGTTCCAGTGCCATATCAGCCATCGACATTGCGCTGTGGGACATTGCCGGCAAGATTCATGGCGTGCCCTGTCACAAACTTTGGGGTGGCCCGGTGCGCGATACCATTCGCACCTACTGTCACCTTGGCGGCGGCAACATGGAAACGTTTTACGAGACGCCTGTGGACAACGCCAGGCAGTTCGCCGATCTGGCAAAGGCGGCCGTGGCCGATGGCTTTACCGCCTTCAAGAGTATGGCGGTGCCTTCAACGATGCCCTTGGAGGGGCAAAAGCCCATCCGCGCGGCTGAAGTCTGCGTGAAGGCCATGCGCGAGGCGGTGGGTCCGGATATTGACATCATGGTTGATTGCCACGCCCGTCCTTCCCCGGCCATGGGGTTGCAGTTTGGCAAGGCACTGGAACCCTACGGCCTCTATTTCTTCGAGGAACCCTGCTGGCCTGAAAGTGTTGATGGAATGGCCAGAATCAATGCCGCGCTCAACACCCCGGTCGCCACTGGGGAACGCGTTACTCGGCTGGCCGATTTTCGTGATCTCTTTGCTGCACGCGCCTGTGAGGTCTGCCAACTGGACCTCACCCACGTGGGCGGCTTTACCGAGGCACGCCGGGTGGCGGCTCTGGCCGAGGCACACCGCATCTCATTGGCTCCGCACAATCCGCAGGGACCGGTCAGCACCGCGGCCTCGCTGGAGTATGGCTTTAGCCAGCCCAGCTACATTATCTGTGAAACGGTCCATTCCGATGTCCCGTGGCGGGAGGATGTTGTCAGTGAAGGGTTCACGGTGGAAAAAGAAGGTCGGCTTGTTCGACCCAACACCAAGCCAGGCCTTGGTATTGAGTTGAACGAGGAGGAAATCAAGAAACACCCTTTTGAACCTGAGCTGCCACAACGCGTATTCCATAAGGATGGCAGCGTGGGTGACTGGTGATGAATAACAACAAGCCACTTGCGGGCGTCCTGCCCATCGTGCACACGCCCTTTACCGATGAGGATGCCATCGACGAGGTGAGTCTGCGACGGCAGCTCGACTGGGCGTTTGAGATTGGTGCTGATGGTTGCGGCACCGGCATGGTCAGTGAAATTCTTCGCCTCACCACGCCTGAGCGAACGCGCCTGGCCCATCTCACCCCCGAAATTGTTAATGGCCGCGGCCCGGTCTTTGCCAGTGTGGGTGCCGAGAGTACTGCCCAAGCCATCATCTACGCCCGCGAGGCCGAGAATGCCGGCAACGATGCCCTCATGGCCATCCCACCCACCCTGACCGGCCTGCCCGAGCAGGCGCAACTGGACTATTTCAGCGCCCTTGCTGAAGCTACGAATTTGCCACTCATCATTCAGGACGCTTCAGCCTATGTCGGGCAAGCCATCCCGCTGGAGGTGCTGGTAAAACTCCTGGAAAAATTTGGCCCCGACAAAATCCTCTTCAAGCCCGAAGCCGCCCCACTCGGACCCAACCTGTCTGCCCTGCGCGATGCCACCGACGGCCAGGCTAAAATCTTTGAAGGCAGCGGAGGCATCCTGCTCATCGACAGCTTTCGTCGTGGCATCACCGGCACCATGCCGGGCATGGATCTGCTCGATGGCATCATTGAGGTATGGCGTGCCCTGCAAGCTGGTGAGGATAAACGCGCCTACGAGATCTATTTCCCCATCTGCGCCCTGAGTGCCCTGCAAATGCAGGCCGGACTCGATGGCTTTCTGGCCATTGAGAAATATTTACTGGTAAAGCGCGGTTTGTTTACAACATCCAATAGGCGGCAGCCTTACAAGTGGAAAATGGATTCTGAAACGAAAACCGAGGTGGATCGTTTGTTCGAGTATTTGCAGAAAATCCTTTCGGTAAGTTGAAGAGAAACTATTCCTTGGGTAGTTGGGATGAGTGAGTTTTTTGTTCCCGATGATCGTTAAACTTGAGGCAAACTCCGCCAAAAGTTCTTGAATGAACGGTTAATCCCAAATACTTGCCATTATCTATTATGCGGTATAGTTTACTCCCGGTGAAATTGCTCCGGTACATTGCGGCACTTGTGGTTTTGGTTGCCTGGCTGCCGGCCACGACCCACTGCCTGATGGGAGCCTGCCTTCAGGAACCTGAAGAAATGGGTTGCTGCGGTAAATCCAGCGGTCAACAACACCAGCACGATGGTTCTGGTGACTGCGGAATGTGCCCCCTTGGTTCAGGTAATATTCTGGTTCCTGCGCCGGATTTTTTTGTAGCTGATTTTCATGGCACTCTATGCTGGGAAATTCTGTTTCCATCGCCTCGGGTTGATTTATTCGAAACGAATGGAATTGAATCGGGTCGGGCTCCGCCGGACTTGGCTTGTTGGCAGTTTTCTACGCGTGCAGCCCTCCCGGGGCGTTCGCCTTCCTGCTTCGCATAGGAGGAGCCTTTTCGTTGGCTCCGTTTTCCGACCGTTATTGGGCGCGTGAATGCCCATTTTAGTGAACGCGGATAATGTGTTCGTCTGAGAGAAAGAAGAAAGGATTTACAGAATGAAGATTAACAGGAAAAAATTTGGATGGATTGCCGGAGCCCTGGCTCTGGTTTGGTTGGGTGTGTTTCCGGTGCAGGGGGCCGATGGCGACCCGGACGCCAAACAGGAGGTTCGTAATGTAGAGGCGCTTGCCAAACTGAAGGAGCGCAAACAAGTGACGCTTTTGTACGTGAAAGGCATGACGTGAAAGTCCTGCGCAATCGGCGTCCGTGTGAAGCTGAAGAAATTGAAGTTCGTAGACACCAAACGTTACCGAAGCGGTGTGGATATGGACATAAAAACCCAGCTATTAACCGTGGCTCTCAAGTCCGGACAGAAGCCTGATGATGGCTTAATTGCTAAATCCGTGTGGGATGCAGGCTACGAGGCTGTTGAGTGGTATTCTGTGGAAGGAGGCAAGGTTAAGGCGCATCTCTATCCCAAGTTCAAAAAATGAATAGAAGCACAACAAAGGCTCTTTGGGTTCTTTTGTTTTCGGGCATTTTGCTTAAGGCCGATGATCCCATTATGAACATGATGCCCCGCTGGGATGATGGGTGGGGTTTTCAGTTTATTGAGGAGTATCGCCATGAAAGCGACCTTTTATTGGGAGACAGGAAAGCGTACCCAAATTTTGTGGAGGACGTGCATCTGCTGCACTTCGAAACCGTCTACACATGGGATAAATCGATTCGAGTGACGGCAAAATTCCCCTGGGTGTTGGATGCTCGCCGCGAAATGCCTGATGGGTTGGGGGGTAAAAAAGTTGAACATGATAATGGGATTGGGGATGCCACCCTTTCTTTGCCGCTAAAAAAATATTTCAACTTGGATGGTAAGAGTGGTTCGTGGAGCTTCAAGCCGATGTTGCGGGTGCCGATGTCCGGGAAGGATGATTATGAAATATATCATGATCAATGGGCTAACGGTTTGGGGTTGGGTTATGAGTTTGAAACGGCTAAATGGCATGTTCACGTTTCAACTTCCGGCTGGGTATATCATGGATCTCGACCTTTTGAATCCCAGTCTTCCCTTGACCTGGGATATAACTTTGAAGCCAGGGGGACCAATGGATCCATTTATTGGGAGTCCGATTTCTATTGGGAGGATGACGGTTCAGAAACACTGGCTGCTGGGCCTGCCTTGTACTGGAACGTGAATGATACCGTGCATTGGAAGTTGGAATGGAAACACGACTTCCATGACCGGCAGGGAGTATTGGATCACGGCAATGGCGATACCTTTAAGTTCAGTCTGGGTTTTGTGTTCTAGTTCCTTGTCTTGACCAAATTCAGGTAGGGCAGGAAGCTCTTGTCGATGCGCTACTCCTTTATTCTTCTGGCGGTGCTTTGTGTTTTAGCTGGTTCAGTACTCCAAGCGGCCAAGCAGCCTAATATTGTCATTATTATGGCTGATGACATGGGTTTTTCCGATATTGGCTGTTACGGCAGTGAGATCCAGACACCTACGCTCGATAAGCTGGCGGCAAATGGATTGCGCTTCACGCAGTTCTACAACACTTCCCGCTGTTGCCCCACAAGAGCCTCGCTGCTTTCAGGCATGTACCAGCATCAGGCGGGTATCGGCCTGATGACCGGTGACAATAAGCTTCCCGGTTACCGTGGTGAACTGGGCCGGGACGTGGTGTCCATCGCCGAGGCGTTGAGCACGGGCGGGTACCGGCGTTACATGAGCGGCAAATGGCACGTAACCAAGCACACCCGCTCAAAGGGCCCCAAGGACAACTGGCCGTTGCAGCGCGGTTTTGAGAAATTTTATGGCACCATCATTGGTGCGGGCAGTTTTTTTGACCCGGCTACCTTGTGCCGTGCAAATACATTTATCACGCCTGAGAATGATGAGAAGTATCAGCCCGAAACCTACTACTACACCGATGCCATCAGTGACAACGCGGTAACGTTTCTCAAGGAGCACGCGAAGGAGTCACCGGATAAGCCCGTATTCCTTTATGTGGCCTATACCACCGCGCACTGGCCGATGCATGCGTTGCCTGAGGATATTGCAAAATACAAGGGAGTGTATGACGGCGGCTTTGCCAAGGTGCGTGCCACGCGCTTTGAGAGGCTCAAGAAGCTGGGGTTGATCGACAAGGACCTGAAAATTTCCGCGCGAAGCGATGATTGGGAAAAGGCACCCAATAAACAGTGGGATATTCGCAACATGGAAGTGTACGCGGCCATGATCGATAATATGGATCAAGGTATCGGCCGGATCGTTGATGAATTTAAGCGGCAGGGCACCCTGGATAATACCCTGATTTTTTATCTCCAGGACAACGGTGGTTGTGCCGAGGGTTATGGCCGTTACAAACCCAAGCGTCCTTATCGTGCCGATTATAAACCACTGGGCCGGGATGGGCTCCAATCCAAAATTTGGCCGCCCATGCAGACCCGTGATGGTCGGCCGGTAAAGGCCGGCCCTGATGCCATGGCGGGAGGAGAGGATACCTTTACCGGCGTGGGCCGCGGTTGGGCCAATGTGTCCAATACGCCTTTTCGTGAGTACAAACACTTTGCCCATGAGGGAGGTATCTCTACTCCATTAATCGCCCATTGGCCCAAGGGTATTGATTCCACGCTCAATGGCAAACTGGAGAACCAGCCCGGTCACTTGATTGACCTCATGGCTACCTGCGTGGATGTTGCGGGCATTGATCATCCCAAGGAGTTCTCTGGAAAAAAAATCCAGCCACTTGAGGGCGTGAGTTTGCAGCCAGCATTTAAAGGCAAAAACCTTGGGCGCAAGGATGCGCTCTATTTTGATCATCATCTTAATGGCGCCATCCGTGATGGCCAGTGGAAGCTGGTACGTTACGGGGATTCTGGACGCAATGCCAAGCTGCACCCATGGCAGCTCTACGACATGGAGAATGATCGTTCCGAACAAAATGACTTGGCCAAAAAATATCCGGACAAGGTGAAGGAGCTGGCCATCAAATGGGAAAAATGGGCGGTGCGTGCCCGGGTCAAGCCTTGGCCATGGAAAGTTGACTAATTATAAATGAATATCACTCGATTTTTCCTGGTTCAGATAATGTTGTTTCTTTCCTGTGCTTATGCAGAGAAAAGCAATCCGCAATTGGATCTTATTGTTTCGGCGCTGCAGAAGGTTGATGATCCAAAAATTCAGGCTAGTTTTTTACAGGGGATGCTCTCGGGACTGACGGGCCAGCGAAATGTCGTTGCCCCCAAAGGATGGATGACTCTGAAAGGGAAGCTCGAAAAACAGAATAACGCGGAGGTAAAAAAACTGGTTGCACAGTTGAGCCAAATCTTTGGAGATGAATCGGCCAGTCAGGCGGCACTGGCAACCTTGAGTGATGACTCCGCCCGCTTGGAGGCCCGTAGAAGTGCCCTTAAATCGTTGTTGGCCCAAAGACATGCCGGGGTACCAATCGTTCTTGAAAGCCTATTGAATCAGCCTTTCCAGCTGGATGTCATTCGTGCCTATGCTGCTTATGATCATCAGAAGGCACCGGTTATTCTTCTCAGGAAATATTCCAAGTTTGATTCTCATGCGCGCCGGGCGGTTATCGAGACGTTGTCCTCACGCAAACCTTATGCCCGGGCGCTGCTTAAGGCCATTGAGCAGGGTCAGGTGAAAAAGACCGAAGTCCCCGCTTACGTGGCGCGGAGTTTGAAATCACTGTTGGGGGAGGATTTTGAAAAAGTTTATGGAAAGGTGAAGGAAGTGTCTGCTGACAAGGGCAAGTTGATGGCCCAATACAAATCCAAAATACTATCGCCGGCGATGAAGAAGGCAGATGCTTCGCGTGGGCGGGCGGTATACCAGAGAACCTGTGCGGCATGTCATATAATGTACGGGGAAGGGGGGAAGATAGGGCCGGAGCTTACGGGGTCCAACCGTGCTGATACTGACTATATCCTGCTGAACATTCTCGACCCCAACTTTGATGTGCCCGAAGGCTATCGTATGGTTACCATAACCGGCAAGGATGGCCGCGTGTATGCCGGCAACGTGACTGAGGAGGATGGGGCCAAGGTGATTCTGACCATGGTTGGGCAGACCAGCGTCATTTCCAAGGCCGATATCAAGACGCGGTTGGTGTCAAAAATATCCCTGATGCCTGAAGGGCTTCTATTGACTTTGAAGGATAAGGAATTTCTTGATTTGATTAAATACCTCAGAACTGAGAAACAAGTGCAGCTTCCCAAGCAATGAAATACCGAATAGTTACCGCCCTCACTCTCGTTTTTGGATCAACTCTCTGGTTTTGGTCTGCCACACCCACGAGTAATGCCAAGTTTCTTAAGCCTGCCGAGGCCATTAAGCAAATGACGGTACCCGAGGGGTTTGAAGTGACCGCCTTTGTGGCGGAGCCTGATATCGGTGAATGTATTGCTTTTTGTTTTGATGATCGTGGCCGGTTATGGACCCTGGAGAATTACAATTATAAAACTCGAAAGTCTCACAGTGAGGATCAGCGTAATCGAATCCAAATATTTGAGGATGTGAATGGAGACGGTGTTTTTGATACCAAAAAGCTTTTCACCGACAAGCTCACTTTTAGTTCAGGGATTGCCGTTGGAATGGGTGGGGTTTATGTCGGTAAACCACCTGAATTGATTTTTATTCCTGATACCGACGGGGATGATAAGCCCGATGGGAAACCGAAGGTTCTGCTCGATGGGTGGGGGATTAATGATCGGCATGAAACCCTGAACAGTTTTATTTGGGGGCCGGACGGTTGGCTTTACGGATGTCACGGGGTTTTTACGCGTTCGCAGGTGGGTAAACCCGGTGCTCCGCAGAGTGAGCGGCAGTATATCGATGGAGGTATTTGGCGCTGGCACCCTGTGAGTGAGGAATTTGAGGTTTTTGCCGAGGGATTATCCAATCCTTGGGGGTTTGATTTTAATGATCATGGGCAGGGCTTTGCCACCTGCTGTGTAATTCCCCACTTGTTTCATATTGTGCAAGGGGGTGTTTATCACAAGCAGAGCAGGCAAAACGTAAACCGTTTTGTTTATGATAATATCAAGACGATCCGGGATCATGCCCATAAGTCGGCTCACGGAGGTGCGCGTTTTTATCTTGCCGATGCGTTCCCGGAAAAATACCGCAACCAGCTCTTCATGTGTAACATTCACCAGCACAGTGTACTGACTGACTACATGGTTCCAAAGGGCTCGAGTTTTATTGGGAAGCACGGTGAGGATTTTTTGCCGGCTAATGACCTTGCCTGGGTTGGGTTCAGTGTGGAAACGGGCCCTGAAGGGGCTGTCTATATTCTTGATTGGCACGACCAGAATATTTGTGGAAATGAGGTTAAGTTTCCAAACTCCAGCCGGGTTTATCGGATCATGCCAAAGGGCAGTAAGCCCATCAAGCGGCCCAACCTTCGTTCATTGAGCGATCTGGAGTTGGTTGAGTTGCAGAAGCATTCCAATGATTGGTATGTACGTCATGCCCGGGTAATTCTTCATCATCGCACGATTACTGGAAAACTGGATGCTTCCAGGGTTCACACAAAGCTCGAGGAGATGCTCAAGCAAGCCAAAACCCAAGCCAAACGATTACGGGCTTTGTGGGCCCTCCATGTGACTGGAGGATTAAAAGCAAAAGGGGGTGCACGTTTGATTGAATTACTTAACCACCCTGATGAGTACATTCGGGCTTGGTCGGTTCAGTTTTTGTGTGAAGATAAGAAGCCTTCGGCCAAGGCTCTGGAGAGGTTCAATGACCTGGCTAAAAGTGATAAATCCCCGGTGGTACGGCTTTATCTGGCCGCTGCACTGCAACGACTGCCTTTCGAGCAGCGCTGGTCTATTTTGGGATCTTTGGCAGCCCATGAGGAGGACGTGGAAGATCATAACATCCCGCGTATGCTCTGGTTGGCTCTGGAGCCAATGGTTCCGGAGAACCAAGCCAAGGCTTTGACTTTGGCGGTGAGTTCCAAGATGCCAAAGCTTCAGGAGTTTGTGCCCCGTCGGATTTTGGGGGAAGTGAGTACTGCTAAGCCTAAAGGGTCTTGGCAAAAAGTGATTAAAAAAGTGGCTCCAGGGTTCTCCGTAAAGAATGTTGGGCAGGGGGGGGTGGTTCATCATTCCGCCTTTAGAAATCGACCGGCGGTCCAGACACACCCATTAAAGCGTGGAGTTCCAGCTGAATTAACCAGGGAATTTGATGTTCCAAAGAATAAGAAAACTATTCTTACCGCTGTGGTTAGTCATCATCCTCATGGGGATTGGTTGTTGCGTGTTAGAGTAAATGGGAAAATAATTTCTGAAGAATCGGTTTCTTCAAAAACAGTTGAAAATGAGTGGTTCACTCACACGGTTGATCTTTCAGGGTACGCGGGAAAAAAGATTAAACTCCTATTGGAGAACCAGCCTTCAGGCTGGCGCAATGAATGGGCCTATTGGAACGAAGTTAAAGTGATGAGTATACCGGACACCAAATAAGTGGGTTAATTTTATAATGAAAAATCTGATTCTTAATATTTTAGTGCTGTTTGGCCTGTTGTCCAGTGCAGCAAGTGAGGCGGCTGATAAAAAGGCAAAGGTGGTGTTTATCTCCGGTAAACCGAGCCACGGTCGATTGGCTCATGAACACCGGGCAGGCAATATGCTTCTAGCAAAGGCCCTTAATGAATCAGATCTGCCTGTCGAGGCGGTGGTCCTCAAGGATGTGGGTTACCCGAAGGATGAGTCTGTTTTGGATGATGCTTCTACTATTGTCATTTTTTGTACCGGCCACGGAGGGCATGTGCTTAATCCCAAACTCAAGGAGTTTGATGCACTGATGAAAAAGGGTAAAGGTGTGGTAATGATTCACTGGGCGACTGAAGCCATTAAGGGCGACCCGGGCAACAAATTCCTCGATTGGATGGGAGGGTTCTGTGATCTCAATTGGTCGGTGAATCCGCATTGGGTTCCTAACTTTAAACCTCAAAAGCATGAAATTTGGAATGGGGTAAAACCCTTTAGTGCGAATGACGAATGGTATTATCATATGCGTTTTGTGAAGGATTTGAAAGGCGTGACGCCGATTCTTACGGATTTGCCTCCAGCCAAGACCCTTCGGCGTAAGGATGGTGCGCGTAGTGGAAATCCCACTGTACGCAAGGCGGTAGCCAATGGGGAGAGTCAGCATGTGGCCTGGGCATACGAACGTGCTGATGGCGGCCGCGGCTTCGGCTTCACCGGCGGCCACGTGCACATGAATTGGCAGAATGACGACAACCGCAAGTTGATGCTTAACGCCATTCTTTGGACAGCCAAGGTGAAGATTCCCAAGGGCGGCGTGCCTTCCAAAACGCCTACCAAGGAAGAGATGCATTCTAATCTGGACTAGTTTTTGATTGGGTAAATCATGAGGTTGTCTCTCTGCTTTCTGGTTCTTCTGTTCCCGGTGTCAGTGCTGTTTTCGGCTTCCCCTAATATACTTTTCTGTATTTCAGACGATCAGTCTTACGCCCACACGGGGGCCACCGGTGACCCCGTGGTGAAGACACCCGCCTTCGATCGTGTGGCTCGAGAGGGGATTCTCTTTACCCACGCTTTTTGCGATGCCCCCACATGCGGACCCTCGCGCAGTGCGATTTTGACCGGCCAACCGATTTGGCGACTGGAAGAGGCAGGTAATATCCACAGTACCCTGCCTAAGAAGTTTCTTACCTACGCGGAATTACTCAAGGAATCAGGTTACGCTACTGGATTTACGGGAAAAGGATGGAGTCCGGGGCGATTGGCGGCAGGCGGACGCGATGCCAACCCTGCTGGGCAGGAGTTTAAGAAGAAGATGCGCAAACCTCCCTTTAGGAGTATGTCCAATAAGGACTACGCATCCAACTTTGAGGATTTTCTGGGCCAGGTAAAAAAGGATCAGCCGTTTTGTTTTTGGCTGGGAACCCATGAGCCACATCGTGGGTTTGAGGCTGGAGCCGGAAAAAGATCAGGCAAGGATCCATCCAGGGTAATCGTTCCTTCAATTTTTCCTGATCATCCGATCGTGAGGAGCGACATCCTAGATTACTACGTCGAGGTCGAGCATTTTGATCAAATGGTCGCCCGAGCCTTGAAGTCCCTGGAAAAAGCGGGGCAACTGGACAACACCATCGTGGTGGTGACAAGCGACCACGGCATGCCTTTTCCCAGGGCTAAAGCCAGTCTCTATGATGCAGGTTCACATGTGCCATTGGCTATTCGGTGGCCCAAGGGCATCAAGGATTCTGGTCGCACGATGGATTCCTATATGAACCTCAGCAGCCTTGCCCCCACCTTTCTGGAGGCAGCCGGCTTGCAGGTACCGGACATGATGACTGCAGGAAGCCTGATGCACGTGTTCAGCAACTCGGGGACGCCGAACCTAAGAGCTTATCTAGACTCGTCCGCCGCTTTCATCGCCATGGAGCGCCACGACGGGTGCCGCAAGGGAGGTAAAGGCTATCCCTGTCGCGCTATCCGCACAGGGGAATATCTCTATATCAAGAATTTCAAACCCGACCGCTGGCCGGCGGGCAATCCCGACCGCGAGTTTTGCGCCCGTTACATCCCCTTTGGCGAAGTGGATTCCTCCCCCACCAAGTCACTTCTCATGGACAACAAGGACAAACCCGGCTTCAAACGCTTCTACGATCTAGCCTTTGCCAAGCGACCGGCCGAGGAGCTGTACCATGTCAGTAACGATCCCGGCCAAATCATCAATCTTGCCGGTAAACCCAAATATTCCCAGATCCAAAAGAAACTGGCAGCCCAATTGCAGGAGCACCTGGTTCGTACCAAGGATCCGCGGGCTCTCGGCCTGGATGCTCCGTGGGATTACTACCCTTATTACGGTGCGCGGCGTAACAAGAAGTGGCAGGTTGATCCAAAGCCATAAACGTTTTGAAGTATCTTCTGCTACTTTTCTTTTTTTCGATTAACCTGTGGGCACGTCCCAACGTGTTGTTCATCGCAGTTGATGATTTGCGCGACTGGGTTGGGCATCTGAATTCGATCCCCAAGTACTCGCCGCAAAAAACTAAACTTGCCAAATGGTTGCCATCAACAAATGGAGAACCCAAAAAGTAGAGAAGATAAATATGAAAAAATCAGCCCTGTTAGTCGCATCCATTTTGCTAACTTTCTTGCTCGGAAATATTGCCTTAGGCGCCCAGAAAAACCGGAAACCCAACGTCGTCTTCTTTCTGGTCGATGATCTGGGTTGGTCCGACGTGGGCTGCTACGGCAGTACCTTCCATGAAACCCCCAACATTGATCGGCTGGCCAAGGAAGGGATGCTCTTCGATAACGCCTACGCGACCTGTCATGTCTGTTCACCCAGCCGGGCCAGTATTCTGACCGGGAAATATCCGGCGCGCACCGATTTGACTGAATGGCTACGTGGGCGCCCTGAGCGGGACTTTGAAAAGCTCCATAGCGCACAAAAACTCATGTCACTGCCCGATGAAGAGATCACCTTGGCGGAGACATTCAAGCAACACGGATACGCCACCGCGAACTACGGCAAGGCGCATTTAAGTAAAGACCCTAAAACCTATGGGTTTGACGAAGCCATTACCGGCTGGGTGCGCTCCTATTACCATCCATTCTCTCCGCAATATGAGAAGACTCTTCCGGCGAAAAAAGGGGACTACTATACCGATAAACTTACTGATTCCGCGCTCGACTTCATCGAGCGAAACAAGGATCGGCCGTTCTTTGTTCATCTCGAGCACTTTGCGGTTCACGATCCGATTCAGGGACGCAAGGATCTGGTTGAAAAATATGAAAAGAAACTTGCCGCCATGCCGCGGAAGAAGGGCCCCAAATATATCCTGGAACCCAATCCTGATGGTCCGGCACTTTCCAAGGATGAGCTTAAGGCGCTTGAAGAAGAAGACGCCCTGAATCTTCACCAGGACAAACGCGTGTGGTGGGTGAAGCAAAAGCAGGATAACGTTGAGTTCGCCGGCATGCTTGAAGCCACCGATGAAAGTCTGGGTAGAATCAGGGCCAAACTTAATGAACTCGGATTGGCGGAAAACACTATCGTCATCTTCACGGGCGACAACGGCGGCATGTCCGCATCGAACCAGTATCGGGGGGTTCATCATCCGCAAAAGACGCTTAACAGCCGCTTTGCTTCATCCAATCTTCCTTTGCGAGGCGCCAAGGGCTGGAACTATGAAGGCGGTATTCGCGTGCCTTTGGTTGTCCATTGGCCGGGGCAAATCAAGATTAACAGCACCTCGCACGCGGTGGTTACCGGAACTGATTATTATCCAACCCTACTGGAAATGATGGGTTTACCCGCAAAGCCCAAACAGCATGTGGACGGTAAGAGCTTCGTGCCTGCCCTCAAAGGTAAGGCGCATGATCGTGGGGCGATCTACTGGCACTTTCCTCATTACAGCAACCACGGGTACCAGAGTCCCGGTGGCGCGATCCGTTTGGGTAATCACAAGCTCCTGGAATATTACGAAAATGGATCCGTTCAGCTCTTCGACCTGGAAAATGATCTCGGCGAACAGAACGACCTTTCTAAAGCGAAGCCGGAGATCACGAAGAAGCTCTTGAAAATGCTGCGCGACTGGCGCAGGGAAGTAGACGCCAAAATGCCCTATCCGAAAACCGCAACTTCAAAACCAGCAAAGGGATCGCGGGTTACCAAGCCCAACAACGACCGCAGGTCAGGATCGAATTTAGCTACCGATGTCGCAACTTTCGCTCCCGGTTGGAAGGTCCGCGACTGGGGCGGTCCGGCAATGAAGCCCGGGTTGCGAACCCAATGGGATGGACGCAATAAAGTGCTACTGACGCACCCGCGTAGTAAAACCGTTCCCTGTGTGCTTTTTCGGAAGTTTAATGTGCCGGCGGGAAAGAAAACCACCCTTGAGTTGGAGGTCACCAATAACCCAAAAGGTAACTGGAAGCTGGTGGTTTTGGTCAATGACAAGGAAGCGATCAATAAAGACATTGAGGAAACGAAGTGGCAGCAGGTTCAAATCGATCTGAGCCAATACGCCGGCAAATCGGTGGCCATCGAGTTGCAGAACCGGGCGACGGGGTGGTCTCACGAAGCTGCTTACTGGAGCCGCATTAAAATCGTTCACCTGCACAGATAACAGTTCGATCCCGCC
>Ga0208411_1000279_pt1 | contig 40912 bp, 32 predicted proteins | sample ETN01SmetaG_4_FD_185793 | JGI IMG/M metagenome (GOLD analysis project Ga0208411, IMG submission 185793) | Marine microbial and viral communities from oxygen minimum zone, Eastern Pacific Ocean - ETNP2014F12-01SV261 (SPAdes) (version 2) | ecosystem: Environmental > Aquatic > Marine > Oceanic ... | reverse complement strand
CCACCTCACCGGCGGGGGGAAAATTATTGCTGATTTTGCAGGGACACCAGGCCTCGTCGTCAGCGAACAGGGCTTCCAGCAGGCTACGGTTGAGCTTGTGGCCGGAGCGCACACCGTGGAAATGGCCGATCAGTGGGGAGCCCGCAAGGTAGAGGTCGCCGAGGGAATCGAGAACCTTGTGGCGCACGAATTCGTCTTCGTAGCGCAGGCCACCTTCGTTGAGGATCTGGTCGCCGCTGATGACCACAGCGTTGTCCAGGGATCCGCCAAGGGCCAGCCCAGAGGCGCGCAGGTCATCCACCTCGTGGAGAAAACCGAAGGTGCGGGCACGGCTGATTTCCGATTTAAAGGTGTTGCTGGAGAAATGGAAGAGATAGTTCTGGCGCGAGATGGCGATGCTGTCGAAATCGATTTCCACGCTCAGCGAAAAGGCCTCCAGCGAACCGGGTGCTGGGGTCAGAGAGGCGAAGCCCTCGCCGTTGGAGACGGAAACCGGCTTGAGCACGCGGATGGCGCGCCGCGGGGCATCCTGTTCGATGATTCCAGCGCATTCGATGAGAAACACGAAGGGCGCCGCGCTGCCGTCCATAGAGGGAATCTCACCGCCCTGGATTTCCACCACCAGATTGTCGATGCGGCAGCCCGCCAGCGCCGCCATGAGATGTTCCACCGTGGCCACGGAAACGTTGCCGCCATCGCTCAGCGTGGTACAGAGCCGGGTGTCAGAGATACGGCTCCAATGGGCGGGGATGCAGGCATTGCCGCCGCCGATGTCGCTACGGCGGAAGATGATGCCGGTACTGGGTTTGGCGGGATGCAGGGTGAGGGAGATGTTTTCGCCGCTGTGCATCGCGGTGCCGCTGCAATTGATGGAGCTTTTAAGAGTCCGTTGCAGGGCTGGCTTGGCGCTTGCTTTCCTAGGGGACTTTTTTTTGTTGGATGTCTTTTTCATCTAAAATGCCCCTGTGGAAAATGACCGTGTAACTGGTTAAAACGAATGGAAAAACGTGAAAAACGGAAAAAATTTACCGAGAAATCATTGAAAGGTCAGTAATTCAATAAAACTTTGGTATCCCAATAAGTTTTCTTCCAAACCCTCTCTTTAAAAACATAAAAAAATGCTCTGGAGGATATGTATCAGCATCCCCCAGAGCACTCAAATCACTCTTTATTACATATTGTTACAACACAAGTTGTTGAGTTTCCTTGCGATTTTCCTCTTTTCAGTTGGCCTGTCTGCGTAGGAAGGCCGGAATCTCCAGCAGGTCTTCATCGCCCTGGAAGGTGGGTATGTGGTCCACGGTATCCATCCCGTCCAGTCTTGGCTGGGGATTGGGCGGGTGCGACTCCGCTGTTAACTCGGAGGCCGCGGCGGGAGCGGAAGTCTCCGCCGGAGCCGGAGCCTCCACAGATTTCGCAGATTGCGCCGGCCCAGCCGGTTCGGCCACCCTGACCTCCTTTGCCTTGCCCCGGGAGCCGGCCAGTTTTCTGAACATGCTGATGCGGCCCTGGTCTGGTTTTTTCTCTTCTTTACTGCCATTGGCCATGGCCGCGGCAGCGAAGGGATTGACCTTCGATGGCCCGGCCTCGCCCCGGCCCTCACCGGAAGTCTCTACCGGGCGCGGCGAGATGAAGGGCGGCTTATTGCGTGCGAGCCAGGCCGGGATGGCGGCAGGCCCGCTCTTGACGGCTTCGGTTTCGGGTGCGTGGCCCGGCGGCGGGCTGATATCGAGCCCGTCATCAGCGGAAGCCGTTTCTTCCGCTGTTTCCGCGGTTTGCAGCGCGGGGCCGGGTTGGCCGGGACCACCGGGACCCGTGTGCAGGGGAAGGACCCCGCCCTTGCCAGTTTCCGCCGTCACCGGCTGCGCCCCGTGCATGGGGGTGTGCTTGTCACCGATGGCCGGCATTTCGGGCACGCTGTCGACCCTGGGGTGATCGGTGAACAAATGCACATTGTCGCTGCCGGCGGCGGCTTCGGTGTCAATTCCGGTGGCCACCACCGAAACCCGCATCAGACCCTCCATGCTATCCTCGATGGCGGTGCCGAAGATGATGTTGGCGTTGGAGTCCACTTCCTCCTTGATGCGGTTGGCTGCTTCGTCCACCTCGAACATGGTCATATCGAGCCCGCCGGTGATGTTGATGAGCACGCCGCGCGCGCCCTTCATGGAGGAATCCTGAAGCAGGGGGTTGGAGATGGCGGCTTCGGCGGCTTCCAGGGAGCGTTTCTCGCCCTCGGCCTCACCGGTGCCCATCTGCGCCTTGCCCATTTCCGTCATCACCGAGCGGATGTCAGCGAAGTCAAGATTGATGAGGCCAGGCTTGACCATCAGGTCCGTGACCCCGCGCACGCCGCAGTGAAGCACCTCGTCGGCCAGATTGAAGGCCTCGGCGAAGGTGGTTTTTTCATTGGCGACGCGGAACAGGTTCTGATTGGGAATGATGATCAGAGTGTCCACGTATTGCTGGAGCTCCTCGATACCGCCTTCGGCAATATCCATGCGGGTGTTGCCCTCGAAATTGAAAGGCTTGGTGACCACGCCTACGGTGAGGATTCCCAGCTCCCTGGCGGCGCGGGCGATTACCGGCGCGGCCCCGGTTCCCGTGCCGCCGCCCATACCGGCAGTGATGAAGGCCATATGCGTACCGTTGAGGTGCTCGATGAGCTCGTCAATGGCTTCTTCCGCCGCAGCCCTGCCGATATCGGGACGCGATCCGGCGCCCAGCCCCTGGGTGATGGTGGCTCCGAGCTGAATCTGGCGCGAGGACTCAGACTGGGCAAGGGCCTGGGAATCGGTGTTGGAGGCGACAAACTCCACGCCTTGGAGGCCCGAGCGGATCATGTTGTTAATGGCGTTGCCGCCGGCGCCACCGATGCCGACGACGGTAATTCTGGGTTTTAGTTCGGCTTCCTTGGCAGGAAGGCTCAGATTGATACTCATAACTTACTCCTTGTTGTTCTCTCAAATTAGAGACGTGTTGCCGACCGCATCCCCCGGCCGGGAAAAGGGGGCAGCGCAAAGCCGCGCAAAGGGTTAAAAACACTCACGTAGCCACAAGCCGAGGCGGCTGAAAAAATCGCCCGGCTCCTCCATCCAGCCGCGTGCGCTTACGGGCATGGCGGCGGTGTTCTGTTGGGCGTAGGCGAGAAGGCCTGCGCAGGTTGAAAAGGAGGGTCCGCCGGTAGCCTCGGCGAGCCCGTTGATATGCATCGGTTTGCCGATGCGGACTTTCTTGTCGAGAATCATGGCCGCGAGATCGCGGATTCCCTGCATCTGGCTGGCGCCGCCGGTCACTACCACCCGCTGGCCGGCCACCTTGTCGAAACCGCTCCTCTCCAGGAGGTCGCGCGTCATCTCGAGGATTTCCTCGAGCCGCGGCCTGATGATCCCGATCAATAAGGACTTGGGCACATGGTTGGGCTGGGCGTGGACTTCTTCGCCGATGGGGGGGACGTCGATATAGTCGCGGTCGTCCATGTCCGAGAGGATGGCGTTGCCATAGAGCGTCTTCATGCGCTCGGCGTTAGCCATGGTGGTGGACAGCCCGCGCGCGATGTCGCTGGTCACATGCGCCCCGCCCAGCGGCACGCTGCCGGTGAAGACCATGTTGCCGTCGAAAAAGACGGCAAGGGAGGTGACGCCCCCACCCATGTCAATACAGGTGACGCCGAGGTCCATTTCGTCCTCGACCAGGGACGAGAGACCCGAGGCGTAGGCTGATAGCACTATATTCTCGACCTCCAGGTGACAGCGCGAGACGCAGCTGGTGAGGTTCCACAGGGGGCCCGAGGCTACAGAAACCATGTGTATGTTGACGCCGAGGCGTTCGCCGAACATACCTCGTGGGTCGCGGATGCCGCGGCTGCCGTCGATGGAATAGCTGATGGGGATAGAATGGATGATTTCCCTGTCCTTGGGCTGGTGGGTTTCCACGCCGTGCTGGAAAGCCCGGTGCAGGTCGCCATCGCTGATTTCGTGCCCGGCGATGGTGGTCTCGATGCTGAAATTGTGCGAAAGCGGCTGGCCCCCGGAAATATTGATGATGACGCCGTGGATGGTTTGCCCGGCCATCTGTTCGGCGGCGTGGACGGCGCTGGCGATGGAATCGGCCGCTGCGTCCATATCGACGATGGCGCCACCGCGTAGGCCGTTAGCCTCATGATGGCCGATGCCCACCACCCGCAGGCCGCCCTGGCCACCGGCATCGCTGCGGGCGACGAAACAACAGATTTTCGTCGTTCCCACGTCAAGGACTGAGATCAAACCGTTACGCACGTTCCCCGTATCCTTTTCTGTTTCCGTTCATATTCATGTGTCACGGCCTTCTTCTTCGTGCTCGCGCAGTTTTTCCATAGCCTCCGCCGAGAGCTGCATCACCATCATGTCGGGCAGGCGAAGGTCGATCACCACCACGTCGCGGGTGAGAATTTCGTGACGCTGTTCCAGTTTGCGGAGCGTTTCCCAGGCCTGTTTCTGGTTTTCCACCGGCAATCGCACACGAATGCCCGCATCCAGTTGCAGGTCCCAGCGCCGCCTCCCCACACGGATGGCGGCCATCACCCGTTTTTTTAGGTCTGGTCCGCTGGACATGACCGTAAGCAGTTCCGGGGCATGTTGTGGCGCATCGTCGCCGACGATGAGAGGAAGATCGGAAAACCGCCCGAGCCCGTCACGGGCAAGGATCATGCCGTCTTCATCCACCACTACGAAACGGCCCTTCCTTTGCCACAGGGCCATGGGGCGGCGTTCGGTGATGCGGACATAGATGGTTCCGCCCAGGCGGCGCTCGATAGTGGCGTTCTTAACCCAACTGATGGATTCCAACCGTTCGCGGGCGGTTTCCGGGTCGAATGTGACGAGGGGCTGTCCGTAAGTCACGCTAAGCGCGGCTAGAACCGCCGCCCGCGTGGTCTCGGAACGCCCTTCCATAAGCACGTCGTGGATGATGAATCCGGCATTCGCCGAGAGGTTGATGGCCCTCCCCCGCAGATCGCGGCCAAGTTCCGCCGCCTGTTGCGAAAACAGCAGCCAGCCCGGCACGGCCACCACCGCCATCAACAGAAAGCCGAGCCTTGCTTTCCACAGAACGGGATGGCGCGTCCGCAGGGGCGCCTTGCGCATGGTGCGTTTTGTGCGCGCGGCACGCGCGGAGGGTGCTTTTTTGCGCTGGTTTCTTCTCTGGGAAAAGAGACGACGCCAGAGGGCGGATGGGATCAGGAGTCGCATGCGGCCTCCTCCACCATCCATTGCGCCAGTTCGTCGTAGGAGATGCCGGCCTCGGCGGCGATTTCTGGCAGTAGCGATTTCGGCGTCATGCCGGGCTGGGTATTGACCTCGAGAATGAACAGCCGCGCCTTGCCCTTGCCGGTGTCGTCATAGCGGAAGTCAACCCGGCTCACACCACGGCAGCCCAGCGTCTGGTGCGCCAGCAGCGCCAGCCGCATGGCTTCCTTGGTGTCTTTTTTGGGCAGCGCCGCGGGAACGATATGTTCGGCCATGTGGTCGTCGCTGTATTTGGCTTCGTAATCGTAGAAACCTTCTCCGGTCCGAATTTCCAGAACTCCCAGCGCCTTGTCGCCCATGACGCCCACGGTGAGTTCCCGTCCCGGGATGTAGGTCTCGGCCATGGCCACGTCGCCATAGGGCCAGGAGTCGTGCTCGGAGGGAATTGGCTCGTTGTTGTCGGTGATGATGCGTACGCCAACGCTGGAACCTTCGTTAAGGGGTTTGATCACATAGGGCCGTTTCATTACGTCGCCGGCCAGCACCTCGTCGCGGTGGACGATTTTGCTCTCGGGGCAGGGAATGCCAGCTTGTGTGAAGAGGCGGTTGGCCATTGGTTTGTTCATGGCCAGGGCCGAAGCCAGAACACCGGAATGGGTGTAGGGAAGCGCCATCAGTTCCAGCAACCCCTGAACACAGCCGTCCTCGCCGTAGTGGCCGTGCAGGGCATTGAAGACCACGTCGGGCCGGGGAAAGAGCTTGGGCAGCAGCGCCCCCACATCATGGGCGGCATCGATGGCGGTGACGCTGTGGCCCGTATTACGCAGGGATTCGGTCACATTGGCGCCGCTGATGAGGGATATCTCTCGTTCCGCCGACCAGCCTCCCATAATGACGGCCACATGCGTGCTCATGGCTGGACCTCCCCGTTTACCGGTATGCCCAGGCGGCGGATTTCCCATTTGAGTTCGATGCCGCTGTTGACCAGAACGCGCTCGCGCACTTCCTCACCCAGCTCTTCGATATCCGCCGCGCTGGCGTCCCCGGTGTTGATGAGGAAATTGCAGTGCTTTTCGGAAACCGTGGCGCCGCCCTTTTTCAGACCCCGGCAGCCGGCCGCCTCAATCAGCTGCCATGCTTTCTTCCCCTGTGGGTTGATGAAGGTGCTGCCGCCCGTGCGGGTGCCGCGGGGCTGGTCTTCGTCGCGGGCAGCTTGGATACCGGCCATGCGTTCGCTGATTTCCGATGCATCGCCCGGCTCGCCCTCCATGGTGGCGGCGGTGAACACCCAGCTGTCGGGGATGCCACAGCTGCGGTATTCGAAGGCGAGGTCCCCGGTGGTCAGGTGATGAAGGGCACCGGCCTCATCCACGGCTTCGGCGGCTATGGTGATGTCCTTCATCTCTCTGTCGAAGGCGCCAGCGTTCATGCGCAGGGTGCCGCCAATGGTGCCGGGAATGCCACTCAGGAATTCGAGACCGGTGAGCGAGGCCTTGAGGCAGGCTATGGCCACGTTGTGATCGAAGGCCCCGGCACCGGCCCGGATTTGGGTGCCCATCACCTCAATTTTCGAAATCGATGTGCCGAGACGGATAACCACACCGGGGATTCCGCCGTCGCGCACGAGAATGTTGGAGCCCAGGCCAAGCACCGTGTAGGGGACGTCCGCTGGTTTTTCCTTGAGAAAGGAAATCAGGTCATCCTCGTTGGCAGGGTCAAACAGGACCTCCGCCGTACCGCCAGTGCGGAACCAGGTTTTTGCACCCAGCGCCGCATTTTCGGTATAGATGCCGCGAACCGTGGGTAGGCGTGATGCGAGGCCGTTCTCGAAACTTTTTTTCATAGCGCTCTGGGTCATGACGCCCTCGCTGGTGTTTCGGGGCCGTTTCCGGTAAGCAGCGCCAGTTCCCGCGGCAGGGCCGTGGCCCAGCCGGTGCTGCTGCCCGCGCCCATGCACATGACCATGTCTCCGGAGCGGGTGATCCCGGAGATCGTCTCCGCCAGCCGGGCAGGATCGTCCAGCGCGAGAACTTCCCTGTGGCCATGGCCGTGCAGCCCCTCGATCAGGTCGTCGCGGCTGGCACCTTCCAGTGGTTCCTCTCCGGCGGGGTAAACCTCCGAAACGATCACCACATCGGCGTCGTTGAAGCAGGTGCAGAATTCCTCGAACAGGTTTTTAAGCCGCGAATAACGGTGCGGCTGGACCACGGCGATGAGCCGGCTCTCGCCACAGGCAGCACGCGCGGCTTTGAGGGCGGCGGCGATTTCCACGGGATGATGGGCGTAATCGTCGATAACGGTGATGCCGTTTGTGACGCCGGTTTTGGTAAAGCGCCGCTTGACCCCGCCAAAGGCGGCCAGGCCCTCGCGCATGACATCGAGATCGAGGCCCATTTCCCGACCCACTGCTAGCGCCGACAGGGCGTTCTGTACGTTGTACTCGCCGACCATGGGCAGGAACATGTCCTTCCACGTGGTTTCGGTCTCGTGAGCACGGTCGGTGATGACCACCTGGAAGAACATGCCCTTGGAATCGCTTTCCAGATTGACGGCGCGCATGTCAGCCTGGGAGCTGAGCCCGTAAGTGATGATGCGGCGGCCAGACACCAGAGGGATCAGGCTCTGGACTTCCGGATGGTCGATGCAGAGCACGGCGAATCCGTAAAAGGGAATATTCTGGACGAAGGTCTCGAAAGCTTGGTGCAGGTTGTCGAAGGAGCCGTAAAAATCGAGATGTTCGGCGTCTATGTTGGTGACCACGGCGATGGTGGCCGGCAGCTTGATGAAGGTGCCGTCGGATTCGTCGGCTTCCACCACCATCCAGTCGCCCTCGCCGAGGCGGGCATTGGTACCGTAGGCGTTGATGATGCCGCCGTTGATAACCGTGGGGTCGAGGCCGGCGGCGTCGAGGATGGCCGCGATCATGGAGGTGGAGGTGGTCTTGCCGTGAGTGCCACCCACGGCTATGGACCATTTCAGGCGCATGAGCTCGGCCAGCATTTCGGCGCGGCGTACCACGGGAATCTTGGCGCCACGGGCGGCGGCAAGTTCCGGGTTGCCGGCGTCCACCGCTGAGGACGCCACCACCACCGAGGCCTCGCTAAGGTTTTCCGGGTCGTGTCCCGTCATCACCGGCACGCCGAGATCTGCTAGGCGCTGTACATTAGCGTTTTTCTGGAGGTCGCTACCCTGTACCGAATAGCCCAGATTATGCATGACCTCGGCGATACCGCTCATGCCGATACCGCCGATACCGACGAAATGTATGGTGCCCAGGGGTAGGGGAATGGCTTTCATGCCGCCGCCTCCCTTGGGGAAGGGGCCGCGTCGTCTGATTCCCGGCCCTCGCCGTTGGGCGGCAACAGCGCCCATGCGGTGTCGGCGAGCCGCGAGGCGGCGTCGGGAATCCCCAGCCCGCGGGTCGCCGCCGCCGCGTCGCTCAGCATTTTGGGGTTCTCGAGGAAGGAACAGAGCATTCCAGCAAGGGCGAAACCCGTAAAGTCGTTCTCGGCCAGCACCCAGGCGCCGCCGCCGCTTTCGATGGCGCGGGCATTGGCGCTTTGATGGTCGTCCATGGCGAATGGATAGGGCACCAGAATGGCGGGGCGTCCAGCAGCTGTGGCCTCGGCCACGGTGCTGGCACCGGCGCGGGTGATGACGAGATGGGCCTGGCGCAGGCGTTGCGGAACATCGTCGAAGAAGGGCTGTATGGTTGCGTCCAGGTCTAGCGTCTCGTAGATATTTTTTACCCTGTCCATATCCTCGGCGCGACATTGATGAGAGACGTTGAGCCGCCCCCGCGAAGCCGCCGGCATGAGGGCGATGGCGTCGGGCAGGACGCGCCCGAAGACGGCGGCGCCCTGGCTTCCGCCCATGATCAGGAGATTCAGGGTCTCGTCATTTTTCAGAGACGGGTAAGGAATAGCGCGGATGGCGGAAATGGCGGGTCGCACCGGATTACCGGTGCGCGTGGCCCTGGCCCTGTCGCGTTTGCGCAGCCGCGCCACTTCCTCGAACGAAATGGCGATGGACCCCGCCATGGTAGCCAGCAGCCGGTTGGCCCGGCCCAGAACCGCATTCTGTTCATGGATTAGGGTGGGCAGACGTCGCCACCGTGCGGCGAGCATGGTGGGGACGCTGGCATAGCCGCCGAAACCCACCACCAGTGAGGGCTTGATTTCCCGCAACAGATGCCCGGCCTCGATTACGCCGCGCATGATCCCGGCCATACCGCCCAGTTTCTCCATAACCCCGCCCGAGAGCCGTCCGCTGCTGATGGTGTGCAACGCCACCTCGCCGGGAAGGTCGCCGAAGGAGGCGCCCCTGTTATCGGTGACAAGCGCCAGCTTGCAGTCGCGCGTGGCCAGTTCCAGGGCCAGCGCCTGAGCTGGGAAGACATGGCCGCCGGTGCCGCCGGCCACCAGCGCCACCAGCGGGGTGGCTAGGGCGTTATTCGAGGCGTTCATGGCGTTTCCCCCAGGACCTTGCGGCGCCGGGTCAGCGCCAGCACCATGCCCATGCCCAGCGACATCGCCATCAATGACGACCCGCCGTGGGAAATGAAGGGCAGGGTCATGCCCTTGGTGGGAATGAGGTGCAGGGATGAGGCCATGTTGATGATGGCCTGAAGGCCGAACTGGACCAGCAACCCGGTTCCGGCGAGAAGCACGAAAAGACTGTTTTCCTCCGTCAGGCGGCTGAAGCCGCGGACCATGACGAAGACGAACAGGCCGACGATGACAAGGCAGGCCAGCAGGCCGAATTCCTCCCCGGCCACGGCGAAAATGAAGTCGGCATGGGCGTCTGGCAGGACCTCCTTGATGGTGCCTTCTCCCGGGCCACGGCCCGTCAGCCCGCCATGCATGAAAGCCTCCATGGAGGTGGTGACCTGATAGTTATCGCCGGTGGCAGGATCGAGGAAGCGGTCGACGCGACTAGCCACGTGGGGAAAGGTGAAATAGCTTGCCGCCAGGCTGCCAATGGCCATCACCGTGAGGGCGGCCATCCAGACCAGGGGCAGCCCGGCCAGGAAGAACTGGGTGAACCAGACCGCGGCCACCACCACCACCATTCCGACATCGGGCTGCATCAGCAACAGGGCAGCCACCAGAAGGAACAGCCCGCCGGCCAGAACATTTCCCGGAGAGCTCTTTTTCAGGCGTGCCTGGGAAAACATCCACGCGGCGACGACAATGAAGCTGGTCTTGACGAATTCCGAGGGCTGTAGGGAAAACCCGGCAATCGAGACCCAGCGCTGCGCGCCATTGATCTCCACGCCAGAGGTCAGGGTCATGACGAGGAGGACCAAGGAGCCGATGAAAACGACCACTGCCAGGCGCCGTACCTCTTTCGGCGAAAGCAGGGACACCGAGGCCAGAATGAAGGCCGCCAGCGGCATCAGCACGAGCTGGCGGTGCACGAACAGATCGGCCGCGGGCGGGGGCGCGGCCAGGGTGAGAAGTGCGCCGAAGGCCCCGAGAATGGCCAGCGCGCCCAGCGCCCAGCGATCCACGGTCCACCACCAGCGGCCGATGACGCTTGTATCGGTGCGCGCGAACCCGCTCATGGCGTGGTCTCCTTGCTGCCGGGACCGGGGGCGGGGCCGTCTGCCAGGTTGACGTCAATGCCGGCGCGTTTGTGGACCAGGGCGCGGAAGGCATCGCCGCGGGCCTCGAAATCGCGCCATTGATCGAATGAGGCACAGGCCGGGGAAAACAGGACTACCGGTGCGTCGCTGGCCTTCCCTGAGGCCTCGGGTTCGTCCGCTGCTTGCACCGTGACCATTTCGTAAGCCCCGGCGAAGGCGCTTTCGAGATCGTCGCAAAGGGTGGCGTCGACCTTTCCCTGGAGGGTGCGGGAGAAGGCGTCTGCAGCCTCGCCTATGAGAAAGGCGTGGCGAATGCGGCCGAAGTAAGGGGTCAGCGATTCAATGCCACCTTCCTTGGCCTGGCCGCCGGCAATCCAGATGATGTGGTCGTAACAGTACAGGGCGCGGGCCGTGGCCGCGGCGTTGGTGGCTTTGCTGTCGTTAATGAAGGCGACGCCGTTGATGCGGGCCACCGGCTCCTGGCGGTGGGGCAGGCCGGGGAAGCTGTGAATGCCGTCGCGTATTTGCGGCATGGCGAGACCAACGGCGCGAGTGGCGGCGAAGGCGGCGGCGGCGTTCTGGGCGTTGTGGGAGCCGGGCAGGGCGGTGGCGGTGGCTATCTCCATGACCCGTTCCTCGCGGCCCTCGATGTCGTTGACCAGCCAGCCGTTCTCCACATAGACGCCACCCGCAGCCCTGTCGGCGCCGGAAACGGGAATGGTAAGCGCATCACCGCTGGCCTTGAGGTTTTCGAAGAGCCCGCGGGAGTGGGCATCATCGATGCCGATGACGGCGGTATGGGAGGCGCCCTGGCCCGCGAAGACCCGTTCCTTGGCACTCATATAGCCCTTCAGCCCGCCGTGGCGGTCCGTGTGGTCGGGGCTGATGTTGAGTAGGACGGCGATGTCGAAAACCAGGGTTGAGACTAGCTCGAGCTGGTAAGAGGACATCTCTAGCACGTAGTAGCCGCCGGGTCCGGGTTCATCCAGCGCCACCGAGGGCACTCCGAGATTGCCGCCGGTCCGCGCGCTGCGCCCGGCTTGGTCCAGAATATGCCCGATGAGCGCGGTGGTGGTGGATTTGCCGTTGGTACCGGTGACGCTGATGAAGGCGGCCCCGGTGCCGGCGCGAGAGAGAAGCTCAGTCTCTCCGATGATCTCGCAATTCGCCGCCTGTGCCCGCGTCACTACCGGGTGGGGTTCGGGGAAAGTGTGGGGAATGCCGGGACTTAGCACCAGAGCGGCCATATCCGAGAAATCCTCGGCCATGAGGTCGGCCAGCGGCATGTCTTCGGCCCTAGCGCAGTTGCGGCAGGTCTCGTCGTCGTCCCATGCCAGCACGTGGGCACCGCTGTGGATCAGGGCGCGCGCCGCCGCCATGCCCGACTTGCCGAGCCCGAGTACGGCGATGTTGCGTCCCGACATGGAAGGAATGGCAATCATTTCTCCTTACCTCAGCTTCAGCGTCGCCAGCCCGGCAAGCGCCAGGATGGAGGCGATGATCCAGAAACGGATGACGATGGTGGGCTCGGCCCAGCCCTTTTGCTCGAAGTGGTGGTGTAGGGGGGCCATGTGGAAGACGCGCCGTCCCGTGAGCTTGAACGAGACCACTTGCATGATGACGGAGACGGTTTCGAGGACGAACAGCCCGCCGATGATGGCCAGCACCAGTTCATGCTTGGTGATGACGCTGAGCGTGCCCAGCGCCCCGCCCATGGAGAGCGAACCCGTGTCCCCCATGAAGACCATGGCCGGGGGCGCGTTGAACCACAGGAAGCCAAGCCCCGCGCCCACCAGCGCGCCGCAGAACACGGTCAGTTCGCCGCTGCCGATCACATAGTGGAGCTGGAGGTAGTTGGAGAAAACGGTATTGCCCACGAGATAGGCGATGAACGCGAAACAGGCAAACGCGATCATCACCGGCACGATGGCTAGGCCGTCAAGCCCGTCGGTGAGGTTGACCGCGTTGGACGCGCCCACCACCACGAACACCGCCAGAGGTGCGAACATCCACCCGAGATCAAGCAGGGTGTCTTTAAAGAAGGGAATGGTGAGTCCGGTGGCAAGGGCGGGGGAGGCTATATTCATGATCCACAGGACCACGGCTAGGGAAATGGCTATTTCCAGCACCAGCTTGACTTTGCCCGGGACCCCGTGGCTCGAGCGCCGCGTCAGCTTGAGGAAGTCATCGGCCGCGCCCACCGCGCCGAAGCCCAAAGTGACGGCGATCACCGCCCATACATAACGGTTGGTGAGGTCGGCCCATAACAGGGTGCTTGAGACCACCGCCACGAGAATGAGGAAACCACCCATGGTTGGGGTCCCCTGTTTGCGGGTGAGATGATCCGCCGGCCCGTCGTCGCGGATGGGCTGGCCCTCGCCCTGGATGCGCTTGAGCCAGTTGATGATGGCGGGGCCGACGACGAAGCTAATGATCAGCGCCGTGATCACCGCGCCGCCGGTGCGGAAGGTGATATAGCGGAACAGGTTGAGGGCGCTGATCTGTTCGGCGAGGGGGACGAGAAGGTTATACAGCATGGCCGTGCCTCAATTCCCGTTGGCCGCCTGCGGCTGTGCGTTGTCGGGGTCTGTAAGCGCCGCCACCACGTCGCGCATGTGGCTGCCGTAAGAGCCCTTGACGGTAATCACGTCGCCCGGCTTGAGCGCCGCCTTGACCATGGGGGCCAGGGCAGCGGCGCTGACGGCGTGGCCACCGCGCATTTCCGCCGACAGGGCGTCGCGCAGGTGTTTCATCTCGGCCCCGGCGGTGAACACGAGGTCGATCTTTGCCTGTTCCAGATCGCGGACGAGGGAGGCATGGAGGGAGGCCGAGCGTTGCCCCAGCTCCAGCATGTCGCCGAGCACGGCGATGCGTCGCCCCGCCTTCCCGAGACGGGCACGAGAGAGCACGGAAATAGCGGCGCGCATGGAGGTCGGGCTGGCGTTGTAGCTTTCGTCGAAAAGCTCGCACTCGCCGCCGGCGAGGGAGAGAAGAAAATGGCGGCCTCGGCCTTCTATGGCTTCCAGGGAAGACAGGGTTTCAGCCGCTTCCCTCACGTCGCCGCCGAGCGCGTCTACCGCCGCCAGAACGGCGAGGCTGTTGATGATCCAGTGGCGCCCAGGCATGTTGAGTTCGTAGCTAACATCGGCGCCGCAGATACTGGCGCTGATGTGGCTGGTCAGGGGCTGGAGGTCGCATTCCACCAGCCTGGCATCGGCTTCGGGATGGGCGCCGAATCCGATGATGCGGGTGACGCCCTGTTCACGGGCGGTTTCGGCGAGCACGGGAAAGAAGGGGTTCTCACGCGGCAGGACGGCGGCGCCCTCATCCATGCCCTGGAAGATTTCCGCCTTGGCTTCGGCGATATGGGCGATGGAGGCGAAGAATTCCGAATGCACGGGCTCGATACTGGTGATGATAGCTACGTGAGGACGCACCATTTTTGACAGGGGAACGATTTCGCCGGGATGGTTCATGCCCAGCTCGAACACACCGAAGACACTTTCGCCTGGCATGCGCGCGAGGCTCAGCGGCACTCCCCACTGGTTGTTGAGATTGCCTATGCTGGCGGTGGTGGCTCCCTGTGGTTCGAGAGCCAGCCGCAGGGCCTCCTTTGTGCTGGTCTTGCCGACGCTGCCGGTGATGGCGGTGATGCGTGCCGCGGTGCGGGCGCGGGCGGCGGCAGCGAGATTTTCCAGGCCCTGTCGCGTGTCGTCCACTAGGAGCAGGGGCCTGGAGTCTTCCAGGCTCTCTGGAAGGTGGCTCACCATGGCCGCCGCCGCATCGGCGGCGAAGGCCTTGCCGACGAAGTCATGGCCGTCGAAATTGGGGCCGGCGATGGCGATGAAGAGATCGTTTTTCTCCAGCGTGCGGCTGTCGATGGAGATCCCATCGGCGGTCCACGGCGCGGCCTTTTCCCCGGCGGTGCGGCTACCGGTGGCGGCTGTCACCTCGTCATGGGTCCATAGGGGGGGAGGAGGCGTGTTCATGGCGTTTTCTTAGTGGTTGCGGCGGCGGCCTTCGCCACGTCGGCGTCGTCGAAATTGCGCCTTTCGTCACCGACGATCTGGTAGGTTTCGTGTCCCTTTCCGGCAATCACCAGCAGGTCCTCAGGTTCCAGGGTGGCGATGGCGGCGGAAATGGCCTCCGCGCGGTCGCCGATCTCGCGGATGGTGTCACCGCTTTTTGTCAAAATTCCGGCAAGGATCTGTCTGCGGATGGCGGCTGGGTTTTCGCCGCGCGGATTATCATCAGTGACGACTACCGTGCCGGCGAGGCGTCCTGCCACCTCCCCCATGAGAGGGCGCTTGCCCGCGTCGCGGTCGCCGCCACAGCCGAACACCACGTGCAGGCGGCCCCGTACATGGGGATGCAGTGCGCGTAGTGCGTTTTCCAGGGCGTCGGGGGTGTGGGCGTAATCCACGTAGACGGGCGCGCCATTGGCGTGATCGGCCACGTGCTGCATGCGTCCGGGCGCGCCTTCGAGATGGGCCAGCGCCGTCACCGCCGCTTCCTCGCTGCCGCCGCAGGCGAGAACCAGCCCCAGGGCGCAGAGCGCGTTGCTGGCCTGGAAATCACCGACCAGCGGCAGCAATACTTGATAGGTGTTGTCGTCGAGGACGATAGAGAGAACCTGGCCGTTAGGCCCCGGTGTCTGGCTTTCGAGGCGGATATGGGCGCCCTTGCGGCCAAAGCCCATGACCCTGCTGCCGCACCCGGCGACGATGCGCGCAAGGTCTGGAAATTCCGGTGTATCGGCATTGATTACGGCGACGCCGCCCTCCTCGAGAATGTCCTCGAAGAGCCGGTTCTTGGCATAGAGATAGCTTTCCATGTCGCCGTGGTAATCGAGATGGTCACGGCTGAGATTGGTAAAGGCGGCGGCGCTGATTCGCACGCCATCGAGACGGCACTGATTAAGCCCGTGGCTGGAGGCCTCCATCACCAGGTGGTCCACCCCCCGCAGGGAAAGCGCCGAGAGGGTTTCGTGAAGAGCCACCGGGTCCGGCGTGGTCAGACCCACGCCCGTGTCCAAGCCGTCGGTAGCAATAGTGGCGTGCAGCCCCAAAGTGCCCAGGCTCGCCGCCTTGCACCCCAGGCGCTCCCAGATTTGCCACGTAAAGGCGGCGACCGATGTCTTGCCGTTGGTGCCGGTGACGGCGGCGATGTGATCGGGCTGATGGGGATTAAACCGGGCCGCCATCAGGGAGAAGACGCGGCGCGGGTTATGGGTGGTAAGAATAGGCACGTCAGGACCGCTTTGGCCGGGCATGGTGTTCTGCCCGGTAAGAACAGCCAGGGCGCCACGTTCTACGGCCTCGGCGATGAAGGCGCTGCCGTCGGTCTGAGTGCCGGGCAGAGCCGCGAACAGGTCACCCGGCCGCACCTTGCGGGAATCGGCGCACAGGCCGGAAACGTCCGGGTCCGTGGTCAGGGCCTGCTGGGTGGCGTCTGTCATGGTCCCATGGATCAGTTCAGAAAGAAGCAAGGCTTGGTCCCCGGGGCGTGATGTTCACCATCATCTCGCTCTGGATTTCCGGGGTGTTTTCATCAACGGGCGGAATTCCAAGCATCGGCGCCGTGCGGGCGATAATGCGGCGCGCCACGGGCGCGGCGACCCAGCCCCCGGTGGCGTGTCCGAAGGTTTCTTCGGTACCCTTGGGCTCGTCGAGCATGACGAACACCACATAACGCGGCGCGGTCATGGGAAAAGCGCTGACGAAAGAGGAAAGAAGCGCCTTGGCACTGTAGCCGCCGCGCGCGGATTTTTCGGCCGTGCCCGTCTTGCCGCCCACGAGATAGCCGTTCACTGCCGCCCTTTTGCCCGTGCCTTCCACCACCACCAGACGCATGAGACGGCGAATCTGTTCCGAGGTGTCAGGGGATAGAACGTGCGAGCCTGGTTCTCCTTTCTCCGGCGCGCGTTCGATTGTTCCGGTTTCTCTTTTGACACGGGGGAGCAGGGTTGCCGGATAAAAAAGGCCGCCATTGATCATAGTAGCGATGCCGGTGGTGAGCTGGATCGGACTGACGGCGAGGCCGTGGCCGTAGGCCACTGTCATGGTGTTGATCTTACGCCAGGGCGAGGGCACCAGCGGTGCACCCACTTCAGGAAGTTCGATGGCGGCGGGGCTGAGCATGCCAAGCTTGTGCAGGAAAGCGCGCTGGTTGGCGGTGCCCACGTCGCTCGCCATTTTCGCGGCGCCGATATTGGAGGAATAGATGAGAATCTCCGGGACCGTGAGCCAGCGACGTTTGGGGTAGTGGTCGCGGATGGTAAAGCGGCCGATCTGGATCGGCTCGGTGGCGTCATAGCCGCCATCCAGGTCCACAGTTCCGGATTCCAGGGCCATTGCGGCGGTGAAAATCTTGAATGTTGACCCCATTTCATACACACCCAGCGTGGCCCGGTTGAAGCTGGCTTCGTCGTTGATGTTTACGGGGTTGTTGGGATCGAAATCAGGCAGTGAGACAAGCGCCAGAACCTCGCCGTTATGGGCGTCCATGACCATCCCGGTGCCGCCGATGGCCTGGTATTCTTCCCGTGCCCGGGACAGTTCTTGGTGGAGAATGCTCTGGACCCGGATATCGAGGGTGAGCTTCAGAGGGTCGGAGCTTTCGCGCAGTTCATCGTTTAAGGAACGCTCGATCCCGGCCAGGCCGTGGTGATCGATGCCGGAGAACCCTAGAACATGGGCGGCCAGATTGCCGTGAGGGTAGACCCGGCTTTCCTCGTGCTGGAAGTAAAGGCCGGGAATGCCGAGGCAGTTGACCGCGTATTTCTGGCGCGGGGTGAGATGGCGGTAAATCCACACGAAAGAATGTCCGGAGGTAAGCCGGGTCCGGGTCATTTTTTCATCGAGATCTGGCAGCACACTTTTGAGTTTTTCCACGGCCTCCTCGGCGTCGAGAATGCGGCGCGAATTTGCGTAAAGGGAGGACGTGGCGAGAGAGGTGGCCAGCAGTACGCCACGACGGTCGATAATGTCGGCGCGCTCCTTTTTCAGGATGCCCAGCCCCGCGGCCTGTGCCAGACGGGGTTCGTGGCCGTCACGCATCATGGTCAGGTCAATGAGCCGGGCGCCGATAACGGCAAAGGCGATAAGAAACAACGCGCCGGTCATCAAAAGACGGTTGCGCGCAGTGTCCAGCGCCTGTTTGGCGGTGCCGTCAAGCGCCTGGCAGCCTTTCGTATATGAAGGAGGATTCTGTCGTATCATGGTGTGCCTCCGGTATTGATCGCGAGTGAGGCTGGGGATGCGTCCTTTTCGGACGCATCCCCGGTGAGCATGGCCTGTCGGACGTCGTGAGACGGGGGGGAGGTTAGGCTCTGCTCGAGACTCTTATTGTCACTGGTCGTTTGCTGCGATGAGGCAAGGTCGTGCCGCATGGGAAGTTCTTCAATGGTAGTGATGCGCTCGGCGGAGAACGGGGTGAAGCCGAGAAATTTGAGATTGAGTTTTTGCAGATGACGGGGCCGGTTGAGATAGCTCCATTCCGCGTTGAGAACGTGAATGGCTTTCTGGTCAGTGAGAATGGCGTGGTGAAGCTGAGTCAGTTCTTCTTCAAGGACCTGCACCTTGTGTTTGACCTTAAAGAGGCCAAAGCTGAGCAGCGCGGCCAGTGTCAGGCAGAAAAGAGTCATGGGTCGGATCATGGGTTTGGAGCTCCTGTGTTTGGGGCTCTGGGGTTTGGCCCGGGGTTGGTGTCCCAGGCTGGTTCGTCGGTGCGGATGGCGGTGCGCATGCGGCCCGACCGGGCGCGGGGATTGGCTTTGATTTCCGCCTTGTCCGGCTGTACCACTCCCTTCGAGGGAATGGTGAAGCTTGGGGCAGGACCGGGACCGGCAGTCTCTGGGCGGTGGCGTGAGGGGCGCGGCGTGGCACCGCTGCGTTGTTTGAGGAAGTCCTTCACGAGGCGGTCTTCCAGCGAGTGGAAGGAGACCGCGGCCAGCCTGCCGCCGGGAGAGAGAATCTTCTCCGCCGCGGCTAGCCCGCGGCCGAGTTCTCCGATCTCGTCATTGACGTGGATGCGCAGGGCCTGGAATGTGCGGGTGGCGGGGTCGAGGCCGTCGCGGCTTTTGCCGACCACGCTGCGAACGATCTCGGCTAGCTGGAAGGTGCGGGTGATGGGGGCCTCGCGCCTGGCCTTGACAATGGCCTTGGCCACCTGGCGTGACCGGTGTTCGCCGCTGTACTGGTAGATGATGTCCGCCAGTTCCTTTTCATGAAGGGTGTTGACCATATCCGCCGCACTTGGCCCGGCGGCGTCAGCGCCTTCCATGCGCATGTCGAGGGGGCCGTTATAGCGGAACGAAAACCCACGTTTCGGCTGGTCCAACTGCATGGAGGAAACGCCGAGGTCGAAGGTAACGCCGTCGACTCGGGTCACGCCGCGTTCGGCGAGAAGTTTGTCCATGTCACCGAAGCATCCGGTGATGAGTTCCAGGCGGTCGCCGAATTCCTCTGCCATGGCGGCGCCGGCGGCAATGGCGTCGGGATCGCGGTCGATGGCCCAGACCGTGCAGTCGGCGGCTTCGAGAATGGTGTGGCTGTAGCCGCCCGCGCCGAAGGTGCCGTCCACATAGACGCCGCCGTCATGGGGGGCGAGCGCCTCCATCACCTCGTCGAGAAGGACCGGCTTGTGAACGGTGGGGAGGGGACAGAAGACGCCGCCGGAGGCACTCGCACAGGCGTGCATGGTGATCCTTGCCGGAGGCGTGAGCGTCATGACCCGCCTCCGGGACCGTTTCTGCCCCTTGGTATGGGCCGCAGTCTCAGGTTCACGCCCTTGCTGGCGGCCTGTTTGAGGGTATCCTGGCTATAGGTTTTATAGCGTTGTGGCTGCCACATCTGGAAGGTAGGGCCATTACCTACGAACAGGACCTCGCTGGTGATATGGGCATGGGCGCCCAGCGGCCTGGGCAGCACCACCCGGCCGGTGTCGTCGAAGGCAAGCTGTTCGGCCTGGGCGAAGATAAGCCGGGCCAGGTCCAGTTCTTCATGGGAATACTGGTCAGGTTCGTCGAGGCTGGCCGAGAGCGCCTCCATGCGGTCGATGCCGCAGGCGTCAATGGCGCCCAGTTCGGGGGAGGGAAAGGCAACGATGCCGGCGAAGCTCTGACCCGCCAGGGTGGTGCGGAAAGGCGCGGGTACCGAGACCCGTCCTTTCTTGTCGACCTTGTTCACCGTCGTCGACAGGAACAGTGCCATATGACCCCCCAAGTAAAAAAACACCTTTTACATGCGCCGCGCCGCACTCCTTTTGTTTCCTCCGGTTTGTTCCGGATGGCGGCGTGCTGAACCTCGCTTGGCCCCATGCGTTTCCCCTGCTGCAGGCATGGGAAACTATGGGATTTAATGGTATCCTATGGGGAAGTATTGAAAAGCACAATAAAAAACTGTGTGAGGTTTTTTTTACTAGTTATGGGGTGTTTTTCATTTTCTCCCCCAAGGGGTAGGAGGAATTTTGGACTTTCAGGTAAGCATCGTTTTCACGGCGGCAAATGAACATCTAAGTGTTCATTAAATGTTCTCATTTTTTGTTGGGATTTTATCTTGGCAACCACACTGTCATGACAGCAATGGAAAGGTACGTGCGCGGGGGCACGGGAAAAGGTGGCGGACAAAAAGGAGAAGAATAAAAATGCCAGACGGCCTGTAAGCCGGGTTCTGTCCCCTTGAAAGGGGGATAGCCATTCATCTGGGACGTCCGTTACCGGACGTCTCTTGCGCCCTACCCGGACGGCAACGCGGAAACGCGCTGGCGTAGCCTGCCGTCCCTATTCGGGCTTGCTCCCGGTGGGGTTTGCCGTGCCGCGGCCGTTGCCGGCGCGCGCGGTGCGCTCTTACCGCACCCTTTCACCCTTGCCGGTTTCTTCCCCGAAAGGAAGGAACAGGCGGTTTGCTTTCTGTGGCACTTTCCCTGGGGTCACCCCCGCCGGGTATTACCCGGCACCGTGTTTCCGTGGAGCCCGGACTTTCCTCCCCCCGGCGGGTTTCCCCATTGCCTGGAGGCGGCCATCCGGCCGTCTGACGGAAATTAGGTAAGCCCTGGGACTAAAAAGATCAAGGTCGGCGCCCCAGAAGGCACCTATATCCGTAAAGCCGGGGTCAGCCCTTATGCATTGTCGAGCGCCTGGGAAAGATCGCCCATGATGTCGTCGATGTGCTCGAGCCCGATGGAAAGGCGGACATAGCCCGGGGAGACGCCCGTGGCGAGCTGTTCTTCCTCCGTGAGTTGGGAATGGGTCGTGCTTGCCGGGTGGATAGCGAGGCTGCGCGCATCGCCTATATTGGCAAGATGATAGAAAAGCTTGAGCGAATCGATGAACTTGCGCCCGGATTCAGTCCCGCCCTCAAGCTCGAAACCGACGAGCCCTCCGTAGCCGCCTTTAAGGTAGGCATCGGCGCGGCGGCGGTGCTCTCCTTCCATCAGGCTCGGGTAAATGACGCGTGTGACCTTTGCGTGGTCGTCGAGAAAGGTGGCTATTTTTTTAGCATTTCCGCAATGCCGCTCCATGCGCAGCGGGAGAGTCTCAAGACCCTGTAGGATGAGAAAGGCGTTGAAGGGGCTCATGGCCTGGCCGCAATCCCGTAAGAGCGTGACCCGCGCCTTAATGATATAGGCGACGGGCCCAAGCGGCTTGACCGCCTCGGTCCATACCGCACCATGATAGCTGGGGTCAGGCTCGTTGAGCATGGGGAAGCGTTCCTTATGTGCCTCCCAGTCGAAATTGCCGCCGTCAATAATGATTCCGCCGATGGAATTGCCGTGGCCGCCGATATACTTGGTGCATGATGAGGCGATGATGGCGGCGCCATGCTCGAAGGGACGGCATAAACCGTGCGCCGCCGTATGGTCCATAATCAGCGGCACCCCCAACTCGCGGCCGATATCCGCTACCTCCTTGATGGGGAATACCTGGAGCTTCGGGTTGGGGAGGGTCTCGGCGTAATAGGCCCGGGTCTTGTCGTCGGTGGCCTCGCGGAAGACCTCCGGATCTTCCGGATCCACGAAGCGCACCTCGATCCCCATTGTCTTCAGCGAATTTGCGAAGAGGTTCCAGGTGCCGCCGTAAAGGTCGGTGGAACTCACGATATTGTCGCCGGCCTGCGCTATGTTCTGGACCGCTATCATCGAGGCGGCCTGGCCCGACGAGACCGCAAGCGCCGCCGCGCCGCCCTCAAGTGCGGTAAGCCTCTGCTCCAGCACATCGCAGGTGGGGTTCATGATGCGCGTGTAGATATTACCGAATTCCTTGAGCGCGAATAGATTCCCCGCATGTTCGGTATTGTCGAATTGGTATGAGGTGGTCTGGTAGATGGGCACGGCCACCGCGTTGGTGGTCTCGTCCTTACGGTGCCCCGCGTGCAGGACGATGGTTTCCTTATGTGTGCTGTCGACGCTCATGGCGTTACCCCCCCTGATGTCACGTTATTTGGCAAAGAATATGTGTATAATCTCTATTCGGCCCGGTGGAAAGTAGCCAGAAATAAAATGCTACTTCCAGCCCCTCAACCGGACTGCTGTTTGACGCACTTTTCCACTCTTCAAAAACCTTAGAAATGCTTTTGTGTTTTTGTGGTGTGTCTGGAATCCATTTTCCAGCATAGCCCGATATCAGGTGGATGCCATTATCATTTAAAATCTGAAAGAGAGACCGGGTTCAGCTCTCTTCGGTCTCAGTGGCCGCCACCAGAGCGCGCAGCCTGGCAAAGGTCTCGGCGTCCATGTCCCCGCTCACGTTTTGTGGGTGAAAATGGCGCTGGAAGGCGGTGATGACGAGGCGGGTTTCCTCGTCTTGCTCCCCGCTGATGGCGATGGGGTATCCGAAGCGCTGCAGCAGTTCTTGGATGTTGGCCATGGCAGGCAGGTGGGCACTTGCCAGTGCCACCTCCGTCTCAAGGGCGTTTTCCGTCTCCGGCCACAGGCCGATTCCAGCGGCGGCCAGCCGCGCCCAGTCGAAAAGCTCGCCGGGATCCTGTTTGCGCGTGGGCGCCACGTCGGAATGGCCGAGAACATGACGGGCGGGAATGGCGTGACGCTCCAGGAGACCGCCGGCTAGCTGTTCCAGGGCCTCTATCTGTGGCATGGGGAAAGGGCGGTAGCCGAATTCGGCGCCGGGATTCACCAGCTCGATACCGATGGAACGGTCATTGATATTGGTGCCGCCGCCCCAAGAGGCGGTTCCGGCGTGCCAGGCGCGCATGTTTTCCGCCACCAGCCGGTAGACCGTGCCGTCTTCGTCGATCATGTAATGGGCGCTGACCTTGGCGGCGGGGTCGCGCATTCGCGACAGGGCAGCCTCGGCACTTTCCATGCCCGTATAATGGATGATGAGCATGTCCACGGCGACGCCGGAGGGGCGCGGTTCAAAATTGGGGGAAGGCAGATCGCGCATGGCCGTAAACCGGATTCCGTATTCGTGAGTGGGTGCAGGCGTGCCCGGGAACAAAGTACAGCCCGAAACCAGGATCACGGCAAGGATTAAGGGAAGGACGTGCTTCACGGCTTTTCTCCATGTTCGGCTTTCGCCGCGACAGGCTCCACGGCCTCGTCCCGCGCCGAGGCGAAAACGATGATGGCGACGCCGGCCAGCGTGGCAGCCGCGCCCAGGGCCATCATATCCGTCAGTTCCTCGCCCAGCAGCATGGTACCGGAAAGAACCCCCACCAGCGGCGCTACCAGGGTATAGGGCACCACCTGGCTCATGGGATATTTACCCAGCAGATAATACCACATGCCGTAGACGGCGATGGTGGAGACCACCGCCATATAGGCCACTGCGCCGTAGCCGCGCCATCCCGCCGCGGCCAGCGCCGACCATTGTCCCGATTCCAGTATCATGGAAAGGGCTAAAAGCTGGGGCGCGGCGAACAGGGAAATCCAGCCATTGAGCGTGAAGACATTGATGGGGCCCAGCCGCTTGATGGGGATGTTGGAAAAGGCCCAGGCCGCGCCGGCGGACACGATCAGCAGCAGGTAAAGCACATGACCCTGGAACTCGGCGCGACTGCCGATGAGGATCACCCCGGCAAAGGCGATGGCGGTGCCACTGAGGCTGCGCGCCGAGGGACGCTCGTTCAAGAGGAGCATGGCAAAAATCACGGCGAAGGGAAGCTGGAGCTGGATCACCACCGCGCCCAGGGCCGCCTCGACCCGGGTCAGCCCCCAGAACAGCAGGCCGAAATGGAAAAACCCGAGAATTACGGAAATGCGGATGATCTCCCTGACCTTGCCCGTGGGCGGACGCACGAAGGGCACCAGCAGCGCCGCCGCCAGCGCAAAGCGCAGCGCCAGCATTAGCAGTGGCGGCAGTTCCAGTAATCCGGTCTTGATGACCACGAAATTCAGGCCCCAGAAGGCCATGGCCAGGATCATGAGAAGGATGTGGATGGGTTTCATGGTGCTTTATGTACATGTCTTGGCCGCACCGTGCAAAGGAAGGGAGATTTGGAAACAGGTGGTGCACGCCCTGGCACTCCACATGGCGGTAGCCAGAGGCTCGGCGAGCAGCAGCGCCAGAAAGATCAAGCCCCTGCTGATCAATTTCCGGTGCGGAAGAGTCCGGTTCCTCATTGGGTTCTCCGGGATGTTAGGGACGAATCCACCATGATTCACGCCATAATCCATGATAGGATAAATTTGGTTCCGGGGACCATTTTTCGCATTCAGAAAATAAATGGATTGTTGGCGTAATGCAGGAAGACAGAGGTTCTCTGAGCAAAATTCTTAACCTTGGCGTGGTCGTGGATATCGTTGATATCGGCGCCAATCCCGTGGACGGGGCGCCGCCCTATGACATGCTTGTAAAATCTGGCCTGGCGCGGGTTACCGGGTTTGAGCCAAATGCCGAAGCGCTGGAGACGCTCAAGGAAAATCAGGGAAAGGACGAAACCTATCTGCCCAATGCCGTAGGTGATGGCAAAACCCATAACTTCAACATTTGTAGAGCCGAGGGTATGTCCTCCCTGTTGCCGCCCAACGCCGAATTGCTTGAATGGTTTCACGGATTTCCGAAATGGGGGGAGGTGGTGGACACCGTTGAAATGGAAACGGTGCGGCTTGACGACATCAGCGAAATCAGCGCCATGGATTTTCTCAAGATGGACACCCAGGGCAGTGAGCTTCTCATTCTCGAAAACGGCCAGGATAAACTTGCCCACTGTCTGGTAATTCAAACCGAGGTGGAGTTCCTGCCCATGTATAGGGACCAGCCTCTTTTCTCGGAAGTCGAAATGTTTCTGCGCGAGCGGGGGTTCGTCTTTCACCGTTTCGAGCCACTGGTGAGCAAGATTGTGGCTCCGTTACTGTTCAACAACGACATATACGCAGCGTACAAACAAGTTTTCTGGGCCGATGCCGTCTTTATCAGGGATTTCACCAAGTTCTCGGCACTTTCCCCGCAACAGCTCCTCAAGCTGGCCGTGATCCTCCATGACGTATACGGGTCTTACGACTTGGTGTTGCGGGCATTGATGGAATACGACGGCCGTGGGAATACGGGTTATGCCGACGGGTATTTAAAGTTTCTGGGAACTTCCCGTCCCGCATGACGGGCGCGGTTCTGTGGTAGTCCCGCGTGATCGCACGTTCAAGCAGGTCATCCCCCCCGTTTTTTGTCCCTCGTGTATTTCCAGCTGGCCACCACCTTGGCCCGCGCCGCCTCACGCAAAATGGCAATATCCACGGTGTCGAGAACAAAGTCATAGCCCGCCTCGAAGAGATCGGGTGCGGTGCGGCCGGCGGTGGCCATGGTGCCGAGCAGAACGCCCTCGTTCCCCGCGGCCTCGGCTACCCGCGCCATGGGCGCATCCATTTCGGCGCAGTCGGGATCGTTAAAATGGCCGGCACTGGCCGATAGGTCCATGGGCCCCACCAACAGCATGTCCACGCCTTCCACGGCGGCGATGGCGTCTACATCGCCCACGCCTTCCATGGTTTCGATCTGGCAGATGAGCAGGAACTCCGCCTCCAACCATTGCAGATAGCCCTCCACATCCGTGCCGTAGCCCGAGGCCCGCGCCACCGAATGGGCCACCCCGCGAATACCTTGTGGTGGATAGCGGCAGGCATTCACGGCGGCGGCGGCCTCGGCAGCGGAACTTACCGCAGGCACCATGACGCCCGCGGGCCCGGCATCAAGCGCCCGTTTCAGGTCCACCGGGTCGTTGGCGGGAATGCGGATCAGGGGCACCGCGCCGCCCGCGGTGATGGCCTGGAACTGTTGCACGGCGTTGGCAAAATCGCCGGAGCCGTGTTCCATATCAGTCATCACGGCGTCATAACCGCTGGCGGCGATAATTTCCGCAGCAACGGGGCTACCCATGTTGGACAGACATCCTAGCGCCGGACGGCCTTTTTTCAGCCGTGTTTTGAAGGAAGGGTGGGGCACCTTGGATCCTCTTTGATATTGGGGGTGTCAGCCGGGGACATCAGCAAAGAAGCACAACGACGTCACGGCGTAAAATTATTCCGGTCAAATGGTTCTATTTGGCCGAAGTGTGCTCTAGAGTGGCGGGATGAATATTATGGCCCCTGTGGTGACTTTCCAGAATACGATTTTCCAGATTACAGTGGACCAATGCAACGTCCGTCACACGGCTGTGCCGCCGTGGCGTGACGGCACCGGGGAGGGTGTCCTTTGCGGAAACTGCTGACGGGCCTGTTGGCCCTGATCATAATCTTCATCGCCGCTGCCCTGGTGGTGCCCAGCTTCATCGACTGGAACGAATACAAGGGAGCCATCGCCAGCCAGGCCAAGGAAGCGACGGGCCGCGATGTTTTCATCGGCGGCGACCTCAAGTTCTCGGTGTTTCCCATCCCTGCCTTGTCGGTCAAAGACCTTCATCTCGCCAACATCGAAGGCGCGGCGGAAGCCGATATGGTCAGCCTCAAGGCCCTGACCATTAAGGTGGCTCTGTGGCCCCTGTTCGAAGGGGAGGTGGAGGTGGAATCCATTTCCCTGGTGGAGCCCGTGATTCATCTTGAAGTCCTGAAAAACGGCCTCAATAACTGGACTTTCGCGGCGCTGGAAACCTCCACTGGGGAGGAGATGGACCCCACCATTCCCGCCGCCAAGGATGAGGCGAGAGATGCGGCGGCTGGTCCGAAGCGTGATCCGGGGGGCGGCGCGGAAGAAGATTCCGGGGGCGGTGCCGGTGGACCCGATATTATGGTAACGCTCAACCATTTCGCCATCGAAGACGGCATCCTGACCTATCGCGACTCCGGTTCCGGGACCTTCGAGAAGATCGCCGGCCTCAACGCCGACATCACCGCCAAATCCCTTGAAGGCCCCTTCGAGGCCGAGGGGGAGATGGTTATCCGCCACCTGCCGCTGAGCTTTTCCGTCAAGGCCGGGTCTCTCGAACCCGCCCGGCCCCTTCCGCTGACGCTAGAAGCGGGGCTTGTTCCGGCAGGAGTTACGGCACGGATCAGTGGATCGCTGTCGAAGCTTTCCACCGACGGGGAATTTACCGGCACCCTTAAGGTGGATGGCGACGACCTGGGTGAGGCCATTGCTTTCTCGGCCCCGGGCTCCCTGCCGGCCCTGCCCGGGTTTCTGGCCCAGGCGGTGACGGTGGAAGGCGCGCTGACGGCCTCGGCCAAAAAGCTGGGCGTGAACGACCTGATTCTGCAACTGGGCGATATCAAGGCCAGCGGTGCCGTCAGCGCCGCGCTGTCGCCGTCCTTGCGGACGGACGCCGCCCTGCGTTTCGGCCGGATTGATCTCGACGAATGGCTGGCCATGCCGGGAGCCAAGGCGAAAGTGGTGCCTGGCGATGGCGCCAAGGACAAGAACGGAAAGCAGGGCAAGGAGTCCGCGGCCGTCACGGGAGCCAGGGGGCAGGAAAAAAAGGTGCCCCCCGATTCCGGTTTCTCCCTGCCTTTGGGTATTGCTGCCTCTCTCAACCTCTCCACCGAGGTGCTGATCTATAACGGCAAAATAATCCGCGAGGCGGTGGTGGACGCGGCCCTGGAGAAGGGACGTCTGTCGGTGCGCAAGGCCACGGCACAGCTTCCCGGCGGCAGCAGCTATGCCCTGTCGGGAGCGCTTGGCGCGAGCAAGGGCCAGCCCGTTTTCGCCGGAAGTTTCAAGGCGTCGTCGAAGAATTTACGGACGCTGCTCGACTGGCTGAAGATCGACGCCGGCGGCGTTCCCGCCGACCGTCTGCGCGGGCTCAGCTTCTCGGGCCAGGTCACGGGGTCGTCCCAGCAGGTGAATATCACCAATCTGGCCATGCGGCTCGACGCCACTAAGATGACCGGCGGGCTTACCATTGCCCTGCGCCAGCGTCCGGCATTCGGCTTGAGGCTCGATCTCGACCGTTTCAATCTCAATGCCTATCTGCCAGGTGGCGGCGAGGCTGGAAAGGGGATGGCGGCGAAGGGTCTTAAAACGGAGAGCCAGACCGGAGGAGATACCGGAGAGCGAAAGCCCACTTCTTTGAAAGGTAGTGGCAAGAAGCCGCCGGATGCACTGGCAGCACTGGGTGGTTTCGACGCTAATTTCAAGATTACGGCGGGGATCCTCGACTATAACAAGATGGCCATCAAGGGGGCGCGTCTCGACGGCACCATCCAGGGCGGGAAGTTGACCTTGCGTGACGCCGGGGCTAGCGACCTTGCCGGGGCCAGGATCAAGGTCGTCGGTTCGTTGGAGAATCTGGGGTCGGCGCCGCAGGCGAATCTCGGATTTGACCTCAAGACCAAGAACCTTCCCGCGCTGTTTCGTCTTGGCGGCACCGAGCCTCCGGAATATGCCTCCCGCATGGGGGCGCTGGCCTTTACCGGAAAGCTGACGGGCCCCCTTTCCTCCCTGCGTCTCGACGCCGGTCTCGACGTGGCCGGGACCAAGGCGACCCTGGCCGGGGTAGTGGAGAACATGATCTTGGTTCCGAGGATAAACATGATCATGGACGTGACCCATTCCAGCGTTATCAAGTTGGCCCAGGTCTTTGCCCCCGACTATCGCCCGGCGGCGGTTAAGCTTGGGGGATTCAGCTTTCGCGGCCAGATCCACGGCGACGCTGATCGCCTTATCCTTTCCAACATCGACAGCAAGGTGGGTCCGGTGGCCCTTGCCGGCGAGGCCCAGTTTGCCTTTGGCGGGGCGCGGCCCCATGTGACCGCCATCCTTTCGGGAAGCGAGATCGTTACCGACCTGTTCCTGCCCGCAGCGGCTAAGTCGCTGGGGCTGCGGAGAGAGTGGCGGATACGGCCCATTCCCGCCGCCACCAAGCGCAAACAAGCAGCGCCAGCGCCTTCTGTGCCGTGGTCGAAAGCGCCGATCGACCTCTCGGCCCTTGCCGCCTTCGACGCTGATATCAAACTGGCGGCGGCGGCGCTGGCCTATGATAAATACCGCGTGAATCAGCCGCAGCTGGTGATGAACCTGAAAGAGTCGGTGCTCACCGTCTCCCAGCTTTCAGGGAAGATGTTCGAGGGCGATTTCAACATGCAGAGCCGCCTTGTGGCGGCAAAGGTGCCCACCCTTTCCAGCAGCATTTCCGTGGTTAACGCCGATATCAAACAGGCCCTGTTCACGGCTGGTGATATCGACGTGGCCGACGGACGGTTGCAGTTCACCCTTAATACCGCCACCTCGGGCCGCAGTTCCATGGAGATGATCTCCGCCCTTTCTGGCAAGGGGGCGATGAAGGTAACCAAGGGCGTGGTGGAGGGTTTCAATCTCACCGCCGTCAGCGAGAGGCTGAAAAAACTTGATGACGCCATAGGCTTTCTCTCCCTGCTTCAGACCTCCATGTCGGGGGGGCAGACCCGGTTCTCGCGCCTCGACGGCACCTTCAACATCGCAAAAGGCGTGGTCCGCACCGATGATATCCTGTTGGTGGCCCGGGCTGGGGAAGGCCGAGCCACCGGGGTCATCGACCTGCCGCGCTGGGTGCTGGATATCAAGGCCAATTTTTTCCTCACCGAGCATCCCAAGGCGCCGCCCTTTGGCATGCGTCTCAGCGGTTCCATAGACCAGCCTAAACGGGTCTTCGATGTGGAACGCATGCAGGCATTTCTGTTGCAGCGCGGCGTGGGCTCCCTGTTGCGCAAGGTTATCCCCAAGAAGGAGGGCGAAGACGGCGCGGGAGAAATTCTCGATCAGATCCTCGGCGGCGGTGAGGCAGGTCAGGCCGCGCCCGCGCCGACACAACAGCCCGAAACAGTCGATCCCCTCAAGGAGCCGGAAAAGGCGCTGAAGGGGATTTTAAAGGAAATCTTCAAATAGCCCTGGGCGGGTGGCCTTAACCGGGTGGTTCCCGGCGCCGTAATTCGTCGAGCACGAAGAGGCGGATGGCGCTGGAGAGGTTGCCGTCGCGGTCATGGTCGATAATGCCGATCAAGCGGTTGCGCGACAGGCCCCGGCGCGCGGCGATTTCACCCAGGACTTTCCAGAAGGCGTTTTCCAGCGATACGCTGGTGCGGTGGCCGGCGATGACCACCGAATGCTTGACCATGCGCGCGCCGTCGCTGTTTTCCGGCTGTGCGATTATTAGGGGGGTGGTCATCAACCGTTATGGACGGGGGAGATAATGTCGGCGAAAAAGTCGTTGCCCTTGTCGTCGATGACGATGAAGGCGGGGAAGTTCTCCACCTCGATCTTCCAAATGGCCTCCATGCCGAGCTCGGCGAATTCCAGCACCTCCACCTTGCGGATACAGTCCTGAGCCAGCCGCGCGGCGGCTCCCCCGATGGAACCGAGATAGAACCCGCCGTGTTTCTTGCAGGCTTCCTTGACCATGGCGCTGCGGTTGCCCTTGGCCAACATCACCATGGACCCGCCCAGAGACTGGAACGGGCCCACATAGGAATCCATGCGGCCCGCCGTGGTCGGCCCGAAAGAGCCCGAGGCCTGGCCTTTTGGCGTTTTGGCGGGGCCGGCGTAGTAGACGATGTGATCGCGGAAATAGTCCGGCAACTCCCCACCTGCGTCCACCTGCTCCTTGAGCTTGGCGTGGGCGATGTCGCGGGCCACCACCAGGGGGCCGGTGAGTGAGAGCCGGGTCTTGATGGGGTGCTGGCTCAACACCTTGCGGATATCATGCATGGGTTGACCAAGGTCGATCTCCACCACCTCGCCGCCCAGTGCTGATTCGTCCATCTCGGGCAGGTATTTGGCAGGGTTGGTTTCCAGTTGCTCCAGGAACACGCCCTGGTCCGTGATCTTGCCCAGGATGTGCCTGTCCGCCGAACAGGATACACCGATCCCTACCGGGCAGGAGGCGCCGTGGCGCGGTAGGCGGATAACGCGCACGTCGTGACAGAAATACTTGCCGCCGAACTGGGCGCCGATGCCGGTATTGTGGGTGATCTCGTGAATCTGCTGTTCGTGTTCGAGGTCGCGGAAGGCCTGGCCGTGCTCGTTGCCCTTGATTGGCAGGCCGTCGAGATAATGGGCGCTGGCCAATTCCACCGTTTTCAGGTTGATCTCGGCGGAAGTGCCGCCGATGACCACGGCTAAGTGATAGGGCGGGCAGGCGGCTGTACCCAGGGTGTGGATTTTCTCGTTGATGAAGTGGAGCAGCGTTTCTGGATTAAGCAGGGCCTTGGTTTTCTGGAACAGGAAAGTCTTGTTAGCCGAGCCGCCGCCCTTGGCTAAAAACAGGAAATGATATTCGTCTCCAGCCGTGGCGTAGATATCGATCTGCGCCGGCAGGTTGTCGCCGGTATTGACCTCCAAGAACATATCGAGCGCTGCCAGCTGGCTGAAACGCAGATTGGATTCGTCGTAGGTGCGGTGGATGCCCTTGGACAGTGCGGCCTCGTCTTGGCCGTCGGTCCAGATTTGTTGGCCCTTTTTCGCCATGACGATGGCGGTGCCCGTATCCTGGCACATGGGCAGAACCATGCCCGCAGAAATTCCGGCGTTCTTCAGCAATTCCCAGGCTACGTAGCGGTCGTTGTCAGAAGCCTCGGGGTCATCGAGAATGGCGCTCAGTTTTTCCAGATGTTGCGGTCGCAACAGGTGGGAAACATCTCGGAAAGCCTCTGCCGCCAGAAGTTCCAGCGCCGTGTTGGCTACTTTCAGAACCTTCTTGCCTTCGAATTTGGACACGCTCACATGGTCAGCCGTGAGAAGGCGGAAGGGTCTTTCGACCTCGCTCAGGGGGAACATTTCGTGATAGGCGAAGTCTGACATGGAGCTGTCCGGAGAAAGGGCCCGAAGATAAAGAGCCGAAGGAAAGGGGTTATACGCTGGGGATGGACGTCAGTTCCTACCTGGCCGCTTGCGGAAGGCGTCCAGGGTCACTACCTCGCCACCGCCATCGGACGTGCGTTCCCCGGATTCCGCATCGGTTTCCCTGGCGTCGCTGTCCTCGATCTCCATGGGGATGGGTTCGGTGCTGTCAACGGACGTTATCTGCATGCCGAATTTGACCGAGGGATCGGCGAAGCTGGTGACGGCGGCAAAGGGGATATGCAGGCGTTCGTGGGCCTTATTGAAGCTTAAGGTGACCTCGAAGAAATCCTCTTCCACCTCCAGCCCCCAGAACTGGTGTTCGAGAACGATGGTCATTTCCTGGAGGTGCTGTTTGATCAGATGGCCAGGAATGTCCACATCGTCGTGTCCGGTGCGGAAGGTGATGTAGAAATGGTGCTTGCCGGGAAAGCCGTATTCGGCGACCTCGAGAAGGGACTCGCGAACGACGGAGCGAAGCGCATTTTCGACCATTTGATCGTATTGCAACAATTCGTCCGCCATATCCTCCGGTCCATTCCTGTGGGACCAACCTTACAAAGTGGGGGGCTTCTGTTGCCCGGTGCCCCCCGGACCGCGCTTACCTAGTGTTAGGCAGCGAGTGCGATTTGATTATCGTTCGCAATTGACGATCGGCCCGATAACGGTGGTACCATGCCGGGCGAAAATCATACCGTTTCCACGCACGTCGATCCTGTATCGCCCCCATATCAAGGCCCGCCTGTGGCACGCGGAGCTGTGGCCGGGAAATGGTGGAGGCGCCGGGTACTGCCCCCGGGTCCGCAACGGGTAATAAGCATGACGTTTATCGCCATAGTCGGTTGCCCGACCCCCATAATATAAGCGCATCCCCCGGCTATTGAAAGTGCTCCGGAAGCGGAATTTTACATCAAAATTACGATGGGTTGGGTTTTTCCGGTGTGGAAAGAGGGAAGATGAGAGGGTAGAGTCTTCTTCTTCCAAGCCTTCCCGAAAACCACCCCTCTCACCTCTTTAGGAGAATGACAAATATGCCTCTGACGCCGGAACAGAAGGAAGCCGTGGAGCGCGCGCGCGCGCAAAGCACCAAGACCCGCCGTGTCACCGTTCCGGCCCTGGAGGAGGTGCTCTACCAGCCCTTCCATGTGCTCGATCACGGCTTTATCCGCGTTATCGATTACATGGGCGATGACGGGGCGGTAGTGCAGGCGGCCCGCGTTTCCTATGGCCGGGGCACTAAGAAGGCGAGCGAGGACCGGGGGCTGATTCGCTATCTCATTCGCCACCGCCATACCACCCCTTTCGAGATGTGCGAGATCAAGTTTCACGTCAAATTGCCCATCTTCGTGGCACGCCAGTGGATTCGCCACCGTACCGCCAACGTCAACGAGTATTCGGCGCGCTATTCCATCCTCGACAAGGAATTCCATATCCCCGCGCCCGAACAGATGGCTATGCAATCGAGCGCTAACCACCAGGGCCGGGGCGAGGTTCTGGAGGGGGAGGAGGCCGCCCGCGCCCTGGAACTTTTGCGTGAGGACGCCGAGACCTGTTATCGCCATTACGCGGAAATGCTCAATGAGGACGAAGAGGGCAATCCCGTGGACCCCGGCCGGAAGGGTCTGGCGCGCGAACTGGCGCGTATGAATCTGACGCTCAACACCTATACCCAGTGGTACTGGAAGATCGACCTTCACAACCTCATGCATTTCCTTTCCCTGCGCGCGGATAGCCACGCCCAGTATGAAATCCGCGTCTATGCGCAAGCCATGCTCGACTGTTTGAAACTGTGGGTGCCGCTGGTTTACGAGGCCTTCACCGATTACCGCACGGGCGGTGCCTTTTTCTCGGCGGCGGCTATGGGGGTGGTGAAGGACCTGATCGCCGGTAAGCAGCCGACCCAGGCGTCAAGCGGCCTTTCAAAGCGCGAATGGCGTGAACTGATGGAACTGCTGGAGCGTCCGACGGAGAGCGAGTAGCCGCGACAAAATCACCTCCGGGTGCGGCCTTGTTATCTTTTTGAGGTATAATATCCGGATAGGGGCTAATATGGGGGAATTGCTCTCAAAGGGAGGATCTCCCCATACCTAACGTAACCCTTTCGACGCCGCTTCCCGTTTCCGCCAAACAGGTCTGGGACCTGATCGGCAGTTTCAACGCCCTGCCCAACTGGCACCCTATCGTCGAGCGCAGCGAGGTGGAAGAGGACAAGCCCACCCGCACCACCACCCGCACACTGCACCTTGTAGGTGGCGGCACCGTGGTCGAGAAACTGACGGCGATGGACGATGATGAGAAGGTCTATTCCTATGAGATTCTCGAAAGTCCGCTTCCGGTGAAGGGCTACAAGGCCACACTCCGCGTGCACGAGGACGGCACCGGCAGCAAAGTGGAATGGTCGAGCGATTTCGAGGCCGTGGGCGCGTCCAATGACGACGCCGTCAAGGCCATCCAGGACATCTACGACGCTGGTTTCGAGAACCTGAAAAAGATTTTCGGCGGCTAGGCCTAGGCTGTTAGGGCGTGGCTATCCAGGTGCCGGTTCCGGCGTGACTAGCAAGGGAGGATCTCTGCCATTACGGCCCCTTACTGAACGATGATTTTGGGGGCCTGGTCTTCGGCTTCCTCGCTCAGCACTCGCGCCTTTTCCCAGACCTCATCGGCGATGGCCAGGAAGGCTTTCGAATGGGGACTATCGGAATCGGCTGCGGTGATGGGCTTGCCCGCATCCCCGGCTTCACGGATGTCCATATCGAGGGGAATTTCACCGAGGAAATCTGCGCCCATCTCCGCGGCGGTGGCCTTGGCGCCGCCGTGGCTGAAGATGTCGGTGCGTTCACCGCAATGGGGGCAGGCGAAATAGCTCATATTCTCGATGATACCTAGCACCGGCACCTCTACCTTGCGGAACATGTTGAGACTCTTGCGGGCGTCCAACAGGGCTATGTCCTGGGGTGTGGAGACGATGAGCGCGCCGGTCAGGGGTACCCTCTGGGCTATGGTGAGCTGGGCGTCGCCGGTTCCCGGCGGCAGGTCAACCACCAGGATGTCCAGCTCGCCCCAGTTGACGTCGCGTAACAGTTGTTCGATAGCGCTCATGACCATGGGACCGCGCCAGATCATGGGTGTGTCCTCGGCTACCAGGAAGCCGATGGACATGCATTTGAGCCCATAATTTTCCTTGGGCTCGAGGATATTACCATCCTCGGAGTCGGGGCGTCCGTGGAGCCCCAGCATTTTCGGTATGGAAGGGCCGTAAATGTCAGCGTCCAGCAGGCCCACCTTCAGCCCCTTGGCGAGCAGGGCCAGGGCGAGATTGATGGCGATCGTGGATTTGCCGACACCGCCCTTGCCCGAGGCCACGGCGACGATGGCGCCCACGTTGGGCACCAGTTCCTTTAGAGAAGTCTGGGGCTGTCCTTGTGCCGGGCCTTGCCCGTGTTCCTGCTGGGGCCGTTGCTGTTGCCGGGGACGTTCGGCGGTGAGTACCGCTGTCACCGAGATTACACCAGGCAGGGCCGCCACGGCCTCTTCGGCGGCTTTGCGCACGGGCTCGAAGGTCTGCGCTTGTTTAGACGTGACCTCGATGGTGAAGCCTACATTGCCGTCGCGGACAACCACGCCCGAAACCAGCTCCAGGACTGCCAAATTTCCGTTTCCGCCGGGGGCGGTTACTCCTGAGAGGGCGTCCCGTACTTGCTCTTCTGTGACCTTGGCCATGGATTTCATTCTCCGCGTGTTTGCCGTATGCTTGCTTTGGGAATATGATGCGTGCCCTCGATTGCGACCGGTGCATTAATTTCATATATAGCTGATAACGACGAATGCAAAGCCTTAGCCGCCATGACCTCGTGCAGGCGGCGACGGTTGAGATAGTTTCCCGGCCCCTTTCTACCCTTTGCGTCGTAGCGGAAAAGGGCCTTTTGGGAACATATTAAAGAGAGAAAGAGAGTCAGACCCCATGCCGTGGAAGAATCAAGGAGGTGGCCCCGGTGGCGGTAGTTCGGGACCCTGGGGAAGCCGGGGGCCGAGCGGGCCGCAGCCTCCCAACCTCGAGGATATCCTGCGTGAAAGCCAGGACCGGTTCCGCAGTTTCCTGCCCGGCGGCGGCGGCCTGCGCAGCGTCATGATCATCCTTTTGATCGCCGTGGCGGCATGGCTGTTCAGCGGCGTTTACAAGGTAAATACCGATGAACAGGGTGTGGTGTTGCGTTTCGGTAAATGGGTGCGTACCACCCAGCCCGGGCTGCACTATCATCTGCCTGGTCCCATTGAAAGCGTGATTACGCCGGCAGTGACCCGCATTAACAAGATCGAGGTCGGCTTCCGCTCCCCCCTGAAGCCGGGAAAGAACACCCCCTCGCGCCAGGTGCCGGAAGAGGCCCTGATGCTGACCGGGGACGAGAATATCGTGGATATCAATTTCGCGTTGTTCTGGCGGATCAAGAATGCTGGAGAGTTCTTATTTAATATCCGCAACCCCGAAGCCACGGTGAAGAGCGTAGCCGAAAGCGCCATGCGCGAAACTATTGGCCAGGACAGACTGGAGCCGATCCTGACAAAGGGACGTGGCGAGATCGAGGAGCGCACCAAGGAGCTGATACAGAGCGTTCTCAATGACTATGGAGCTGGCGTCGAGGTTAGCCAGGTGAAATTGGAAAAGGTCGACCCCCCCGAGCCGGTGCTTAATGCTTTCCGAGATGTTCAGGCCGCCAAGGCCGATCAGGAAACCCTGCAGAACCAGGCTCTGGCCTATCGTAATAATATCGTGCCCAAGTCCCGCGGTGAGGCGGCCCAGATCACCCAGGAGGCCGAGGCCTACAAACAGGAGATTGTTGCCCGCGCCACCGGTGACGCCAAGCGTTTTATCTCGGTTTACAAGGCCTACGAGGTGGCCAAGGACGTTACCAAGAGGCGCATGTATCTCGAAGCCATGGAGGAAGTGGTGGGCGATCTCAACAAGGTCATCATTGACGTTCCCGCAGGGGACGGCACCGGCGTTCTGCCCTATTTACCACTTTCCGAGCTTCTCAAGCAGGAGGGCGGCACGGGGACGCCATCGCCCGCGAAAAGGCCCACGCAGCCGGCGCCAGACCGGAATAAAAGTGGGGAGAGCAGCAAATGACCGCTCGGGCAATGACGTATCTTGGTCTTCTTCTGGGGTTGCTAGCCTTCGTTGGCGCTGGCTCGCTTTATACCGTCAACCAGGTTCAGCAGGCGATTCTTTTACAGTTCGGCAAGCCGGTGGATGTCGTGAAGGATCCGGGCCTGCATTGGAAGCTGCCTTTTATCTGGGACGTGGAGCACTACGACAAGCGCATCCTCGATTTTAACCTGCCGTTGGAGGAGCCCATTGCCGCCGATCAAAAGAAAATGCTGATCGATTCCTTCGCCCGCTATCGCATTATCGACCCCTTGAAGGTCTTCCAGACGGTGCGCACCGAGACCGTAATCCGCCAGCGTATTGATGCCTTGATTAATTCGGCCATGCGCAGTGTGGTTGGTCAGGTGCCCCTGACCTCGCTGTTGTCGCAAGAACGCGAACAAATTATGCGTGACATCCGCGACCAGGTGAACGCCGAGACGGCGCAGTTCGGTATCGAAGTTATTGATGTACGCATCCGCCGCGCCGATTTGCCCGAGGCCAACAGCCAGGCCGTCTATGAGCGCATGAAATCGCAACGTGAGCAGGAGGCCAAGAAAATCCGCTCAGAAGGTTCCGAGGCGGCGCAACGTATCCGCGCCGCAGCCGACAAGGACAAAATAGTGATTCTTGCCGATGCCCGCCGTAAAGGGGAAATCCTGCGTGGCGAGGGCGAGGCCGAATCGACGCGTATCTACGCCGAGGCGGCGAATCAAGACCCGGAATTCTATGACTTCTATCGTTCGCTGTTGGCTTTCCGGCGCTCCATGGCAAAGCAGGACACCAGCATGGTGTTGGCGCCGGGCAGCGAATTCCTCCGTTATTTTGGAAAGACTCCCGGTTCGCTGGACACATCGGACGCGCCGTAAGCCTCGCCGAACGCTATGCGCCGGTTAGTCGCCGGAAGGCTCTGCGTGGACAATTCTCCCGATGACCCGACACATGCCGTACAACAGACACCGTAGACGATGACCAGGACAGACATAGCGATCCCGGCATAGTTCTTGGGGCCCAGCAGAATCCAGCCATCACGGGGAATTCCACAGAGAATTCACAAGGGGAAACCCATATGGCTAAGGGTGAGGTTTCACAAGTCGGGCCTTGTAATAATTAGAAAACAGTCTTACAGCCGTTGCTCATCCTTAAACGAAGTACGGGGCGATGAAGGATCTTTTCACGGCGCTGGCGCTGATTCTGGTGATCGAAGGCGCTCTCTATGCGCTCTTTCCCGAGGGCATGAAACGCGTGATCGCGGTGGCCCTCGATATTCCCGCTGTGACGCTGCGCCGGGCCGGGCTGGTCTCTGCGATGGTGGGCGTCGTGCTAGTATGGCTGTTGCGGGGATAGGGTTCGCTGTCGGGTGCCGGGGGTGTCCGGGGTGGCGCAGAAAAAGTGACCAGCGCCATATTTGCACCATATTTGCCTGTCACATGATGCCTTCCATGGGGGCAAAGACGGGTGTGTAAACAAGGAGAACCCACGTGAAAAGTATGAGTACAAACGCAAACTCCGGATACGGAATCCCCACACATAAAATCATAGGCCCCAGTCCTTCGCCCCGGCGCGGCCGGAATTATTTAGCCCCTTTCGCCTCTTCTTTCATGGGGGCGGTTTTCATGGCCGCCTGTATTATGTTGTGGTCGGTGGCGGCAATGGCCCGTACTGCGCCCGAGAGCTTCGCCGATCTGGCGGAGGAATTCTCGCCGGCGGTGGTTAACATTTCCAGCACCCAGGTGATCGAGGGCGTCGGCGGCGGGCCGGAGCCCTTTCAGTTTCCTCCCGGCTCGCCCTTCGAGGAATTCTTCCGTGAATTCCGCAAGCGCCAAAAACCCGACCAGCCGCGCAGGGGCATGTCGCTGGGATCGGGATTCATCATCGACCCGGAGGGATATATCGTCACCAACAATCACGTCATCGCCGAGGCCGAGGAAATCACGGTCATCCTTCAGGACAATACGGACCTCAAGGCCAAGATCATCGGCCGCGATGCCAAGACCGACCTTGCCCTTCTCAAGGTAGAGGCGAAGAAGAAGCTTTCCGCCATCAAGTGGGGTGATTCCGATGCCGCCCGCGTCGGCGACTGGGTGATGGCCATCGGTAATCCGTTCGGACTAGGTGGTTCGGTGACCGCCGGCATCATCTCGGCGCGCGCCCGTGACATCCATTCCGGCCCCTATGATGACTATATCCAGACCGATGCCTCCATTAACCGGGGCAATTCGGGCGGGCCTTTGTTCAATATGAGGGGCAAGGTGATCGGCATTAACACCGCCATTATCTCGCCCTCGGGGGGCAGCGTGGGTATCGGCTTCGCCATTCCCTCCGCGTTGGCACAGACGGTGATTGCTCAGCTTCGCGAGTTTGGCCAGACCCGCCGCGGGTGGCTGGGCGTGCGAATCCAGAGTGTCACCGAGGAGATCGCCGAAAGCTTTGGCCTCGATGAGCCTAAAGGCGCCCTGATCGCCAGGGTCAACGAAGGCGAGCCAGCGGAAAAGGCCGGGCTCATGGCCGGGGACGTGATTCTCAGCTTTGACGGCAAGGAGGTATCCAATGTGCGCCGCCTTCAGCGCATTGTCGCCGAGACGCCCATTGACAAGACTGTGAAAATCACGGTCTGGCGTGACGAGGAGAAAAAGACCTTCGACGTCAGCGTCGGCCGACTCGAGGAATTCGAGAAGACCGCTGAGGCCGCGCCCGGCAAGCCCGGCACGGGAAAGACAGCCAAAAAAATGACTCTCGATTCGGTGGGTCTGAGTCTGTCGGTCTTGGTGCCGGAACTGAGGGAACGCTTCGAGATTTCCAATGAGGTTGAGGGTGTCATCGTGGTTGGCGTCGAAGAACAGGGATTCGCCTCGGAGCGGGGTATGCGCGCGGGAGATCTGATCGTGGAGGTCAATCAGGTGCCCGTGGTTACGCCTGAAGAAGTGAAAGCGAAGATCAAGGAGCTTGTTTCAAAGAAGCGAAAAACCGTTCTTTTCCTTGTGGAGCGAAGCGGCGACCGGCGTTTCATCAGCGTCCCCTTGGTGGAGGAATGATTTCCGTCTGTAAGAGGATTCCATCGCCGGAAGTCTTTCAGCCATAGCTCTTCCCCCAACCCAAAACAGCACCGGTGCACCGGTGCTGTTTTTTCTTTGTTAATTCCGGCTTTTTATTTTGGGTGTGGGAATTCGCTGCTGAACGTGTCCCGGGCTGTGGCGTAGGCCTAGTCAAGACCATCCAGGGCATCGGCCTCGGCCGCGAGCCGGAAAATCTTCAGCAGTCAGGTGGTTCTCGGGAAGCTCCAGCGAGGGTCGGTCTGGCGTTGCTGGGGGGGTGTGGGTGTCTCCGCCACTATGAGTTCCCCTGTAAATCGTGGTAAGCGGGGGGGCATGGACACTCCGCTGGTCATCATCGCCGGTCCCACCGCAAGCGGCAAATCCGGTCTTGCCCTGGCCGTGGCCGAAAAGCTCGACGGCTCTGTAATCAATGCCGACAGCATGCAGGTATATCGTGACATAGCCATTCTCACCAGCCGCCCCGGCACGCATGAAACGGCCCGTGTTCCCCACCGGCTTTACGGCGTTCTCGACGGCGCTTCCCCCTGTTCGGCGGTACGCTGGCGGGACATGGCGCGGGAAGAAATTTCTACCGCGGCGGGACAGGGGCGTCTGCCGGTCTGCGTCGGCGGTACCGGCCTTTATCTGCGCACCCTGATACGGGGGCTGGCCGCCATCCCGGACATCCCCGAGGCAGTGCGCCACGCGGCTCGCGCCCGCCACAGG
>Ga0208411_1000277_pt1 | contig 41092 bp, 50 predicted proteins | sample ETN01SmetaG_4_FD_185793 | JGI IMG/M metagenome (GOLD analysis project Ga0208411, IMG submission 185793) | Marine microbial and viral communities from oxygen minimum zone, Eastern Pacific Ocean - ETNP2014F12-01SV261 (SPAdes) (version 2) | ecosystem: Environmental > Aquatic > Marine > Oceanic ... | reverse complement strand
ATGGCGGAGTAGCTCAGCTGGTTAGAGCAGTGGAATCATAATCCACGTGTCGGGGGTTCGAGTCCCTCCTCCGCTACGCCTTTTTCTCTTCAAGGCCCCTTTAATCTATATGACTTTATGGAAGAACCCTTTAAATTGACCCGAAACAAAATGATAAGTGGTATAAAATAATCAAAACATTACTATTAGCTTTTATTTACATCGGAGTTTTAATTGCTCAAGTTAATACTGAATCCATGCGTAAAGAGGCCGCTGCGGAAGGTTTTGAGAACACCTTGGGCTTTGATTTCGGTTTTGAGAAGTCCAACCAGGAAGTAATGGAAATCTCGGGTGAATATCGGATCGATTATTTCTCATCCCAAGGCTTTCATTCCTTTTTAGTACTCAAATATGAAAATGGATATGAAAAGGAATCATCTGAAAAAAACACTATTGTGAATAAAGGATTTGGGCATCTCAGAATGACCAAGAATATTTCCTCAAACTTATATATTGAATTATTTTCACAATTTGGGTTTAATGATTTTCTATTGATGAAAAATCGAAAATTATATGGTTCAGGTTTAAGATATAAAGTTATCGGTAATGATAAATTAAATGCATTTGTTGGAATTGGGGGGATGAAAGAAGATGAAAAATATAGTTTACAAACCGAAAATTTTAAATCACTTTTCAGATCTACCAATTATTTCACATGGAGCATAAATATAAGTGAGAATGCAATATTAAATAATACAGCTTATTATCAGCTAGATACCTCAAAGCCAAAAGATCATAGAATTTTATATGATGGTAATCTTGAATTTGAATTAAATGAAAAATTTACTTTTACTTTTACTCTGAAACATAGATATGATAACGATCCACATGGGACATTAGGAAAAACTTATATTCAGGTAAGTAACGGGATCGAATTTAGCTTTTAACTACTTGTTGCCTAACAAATCTAATTTTTTTTAGATCTTTTATTGTTTAGAGGGGGGAGTAACTCAGCTGGTTAGAGCAGTAGAATCATAATCCACGTGTTGGGGGTTCGAGTCACTCCTCCGCTACATAAAACCTCAATTGTGCAATGATGCGTTTTTGTCATAACTTTACCTATAACTACCAAAGGAGAACTAATCAGTATGAAAAATATGAAAAAAATTAGTTTATTAATAATCGCAATCTCTACAATAGCTTCTGCTCAATTACGAGTAGGTGTTGACATGTCAAGAGATATGTCAATGGGCGGTACACTAGGGTCACTTTTAGGAGATATTGAAATTGAAGGTACTGGCCTTACGATTGGATATGAGAAAACGCTTTTAAGTTTAGCAGGTGTTGGAGCTGAGTATACAATGGGCGGTGAAGAAGGCCTTGATATGCTTTACGGATATGCAGTGGCTAAAATACCCGTAGGCCTACCAATGTTTAGAGGAATTGCTCGCGCGGGTTATTCAATCCCCTTGGGCGATGCTGGCGATGAATATGATGCAGGATTAGCATATGGTGTGGGCTTAAGATTTAAATTGCCCCTATTCCCTTTAGGCGCTGAAGCTCACTATACAATCCATAATCTTGAGATGAAAGATGATGGAGAATTAGGAGACTTATTAGATGCTCTAGGCATTACTTACAAAGTGATGAATTTAACTGTCACATATTCTTTCTAATCAAATAAATCGATTACCATTTAAGCCCCATCGTGTGCGCATGATGGGGCTTTTTAGTTTATAGATATTTCTTCAACAATAGCTTGACATTTAGCAGCTGCACCTTTTTCAACCATCATCAAAAATACTTTCTTCCCGAACTCATCTTTACGATCAAATCTTCTTGACAATCCTAATGGTGATTTACCTGTTAATAGTTTAAAGAAAACACAAGCAGCTAAATATGATCCCACTGGAGAAGGATGTTTGCTGTCACTTGTATAAAGTGGAATTTCTGGGTGTTTTTCTTGAAACAATTGAAATGCCGTGCCAACTGGGGCAATAGGTGTATTTGTTTTAATTGAAATAGGTTTTAATGCACTTTGAATCGAATCATCACTATCATATTTCTTTTGACTAATAGCAGGATACATCCATGTACCAAAAATAACAGGTTTCCCCTCATTAGTTTTTACTAATTGAGTGAAACGCTTAAAATATACTTTTGACTCTTGAGGATTGATCAAAGGATTTGAACTAAGATCTTGCAAAACTACCATTGAAAAAGATCCAGACTCAATTAATTCTCTAGTAATTAAATCCTTATCACCATTCCAATGCTGTTTAAGACTTGCCCCACCTGCCGTAGACTGATGAACATCCAATAGAACTCCTTTTTCTCTCGCCATGGATTCAACTATTGAGGGAAGGTTCCAGTAAAAAGTAAAACTATTACCTACAAAAAGAACCCTTGTTTCATTCTGGGCAAGAATTGAAGAGAATATGAATAAAATAAAAAGTTGTAATTTGATAAATCTCATCTGAAAAGCACCTTTTAATTAATTTATAAAGCTAGAAATTGCAATATAACGACTATTTACGTGGTTAATCAGATACGCCAAACCATCATCTAATTGTTGAAGAGAAACTTCAGGATCTTTCTTATCATCATTAGATCGATCTATAAAGGGTTTAATTAGATCGTGATATCTCTGAAATATTTCTATCACCTTTTGTGGGGAGTATGCATCCTCTAATGTTATCTTAAGATTAGATCTATATTCTTTTAAATAGACTTCATCATCTAATAAAAAACGAATTAATGGCCAGTTATCACGAACTTCATTTAAGCTAATTGATAATGGAGTTCTGAATTGGCCTGCATTTATCATCGCTTCATTATGATCCCAAGGAATCCAAGTAAGTTTTGAAGTCTCGGGATCATTATATAGATAATAATTTTGTGACATCTTACCATAAGAATCCCAATTTTGAATTGTTGTATTTGTTGCTAACCACTTTAGGAATACATCAGTTCGAAAGATTGAATCAAGCTTAGATCTCCAAACCACAGGCTCGATTAAACGGTCAGAACTATGTAGTATATCAAACAAATCAAGAATATCAGACCAATTTGATTCATCCTCATTTGTATGTTTCGCAAAGGACTCTTCTGTAAACGAACCTTTAGCAAATGTAGCACCTCTGCCTTTAGGCTTGTATAGATTGCCATCATCACTAATAAATTGACTCTCAATAACAGTATCATCGACCTCTTCAACGCAGGTATATAAGCCCCAAAACTCTGACCCATCCCCATGATCTAAATAAACTCTGTAAAATGCAGTTTGAGCGGATGGGATACCTGCGGATCGAAAAATATCCGCAGACACTTTTTCTCTTAATAATGATGGATCCATCGCATTAGAAGACATGGATAATTGTTTAAATCCATAAAATCTTTGATTATCAATCTGAGGATAATCATCTTCGAATTCATCGAAATCTAGTTTCAAAGGGATTTTCCAAATTCCTCTATTCCACGAAAATCTTATGGTTGAATTACCTTTAAAACGAATCCCAACCTGGTACCATTGTTTTCCATTAAAATAAAATTCAGAAGGAACCCAAATTGGATTTTCTCTAGAATTTTCACCGGACTTTGGTGGCCCCATCCCTGATCCAAATGGTCCATATTTTTCCGTCATATCATCTATCATCTTCTGCCAGTTATTTTCGGAAATAATGATATCAATTCTATTAACGTTATCCTGAGGAAAGACCATATCATAGTTACGTTGACCATTATCACTATGACTATCTTCTGTCCAATCAGGAGTATCAAAATTTGGATCAATATCTAAATTATTTGACTTCTTATCATCACATGACAATATGATTAGGCTAATAATACCGATTAATATTTTTTCTTTCACAAATTCCTAATAGTTATACGAATTAGACCAATAAATTATAAGTAAAGTTAATTTTAATATGTTCAGTGAGACAATTAATGTAAATTTTCTAAATAAGATTTATAAAATTTTAGTATTACAAATAACTATTTCATCACGGTAGGAGAAAATTCATGTTAAGAAAAACCTTAATTCCAATAGCATCATTCATTATCTTAATCACTGGTTGTAATGAAAGACAAGAAACACCCTTTAAAATTGATTATGAGAAATATCAACTTGATAACGGATTAACTGTTATTCTACATCAGGATAAATCAGATCCAATTGTAGGTGTAGCAATACAATACCACGTTGGCTCTAACCGTGAAACCCCAGGTAGAACAGGATTTGCGCATCTATTTGAACATATGTTGTTCCAAGAGTCTCAGCATGTTGGGCAAGATCAATTCTTTAAGATCATTCAAAACGCTGGCGGAACCTTAAATGGTGGTACAAGTAAAGATGGAACTGTTTATTATGAAGTAGTTCCTAAGAATGCACTTGAGACTGCACTCTGGCTAGAATCAGATAGAATGGGCTGGCTTTTATCAACAGTAACCCAAGCTGCTTTCGAGAATCAACAAGAAGTTGTGCAAAATGAAAAAAGGCAACGGGTAGATAATCGTCCATATGGCCATTCAAATTATGTGATGATAAAAAATATGTACCCTAAAGACCATCCTTATAATTGGACTACGATTGGAGAGCTTGAAGATCTTAAAAATGCGACTTTAAAAGATGTTAGAGATTTTTATGAGCAATGGTATGGCCCCAATAATGCTACGATGGTCATAGCGGGAGATATTAATAAACGAGAAGTAAAATCTTTAGTGAAAAAATATTTTGGTGAGATCAAACCTGGTCCAGATAATGGTGACCCAGAATCTCAGCCAGTAGAATTAAGTGAGATTAAGAAAGTATATCATGAAGATAACTTCGCTCGGTCTCCTCGATTAACAATGGTATTCCCTACAGTTGACCAGCGCCATTTTGATTCAGCAGCTCTTGAATTATTAGGGCAATTATTAGGCGATGGTAAAAAGTCACCTCTTTACAAAGTGATTGTAGAAGAAAAAAAATTAGCACCTTCTGTCTATGCTTACAGTGGGACTCAAGAAATTGCCGGAACATTTGAAGTCGTATTAACCGGATTTCCAACAACAGATTTAACTGAAGCAGAAAACGCAATGCATGAAGCATTTGAACGTTTTGAAAAAGATGGATTCACTACTGCGGATTTGGAGAGATTAAAAGCTAAATATGAAACAGGTTTTTATAGCGGAATTTCATCCGTGCTTGGTAAAGGGTATCAATTAGCATATTACAATGAATATTTTGGTTCTCCTGATGCCATAGCTGAAGAGCTTCAAAAAGTTCTTGATGTAAATATGAGTGATATTAAAAGAGTGTATGAAAAATATATTAGAAACCACAATTATGTATTAACCAGCTTTGTTCCACGTGGCAAAGTTGATCTCGTTGCAGAAGGATCAGACCTATTCCCAATTAATGAAGAGAAAATTGTAAAGAATGTTAAGAAAGCAGTTAGTGAAGGTGAAATGGGTGTAGCAACAATACCATCTACGTTTGATCGATCTGTGAAGCCAGAGGATGGTCTGCAACCAGGATTAAATCTTCCTAAAATATGGAAACATGATTATGATAAAGGAATATCTATTTTAGGAGCAAAGCATGATGAACTTCCTTTAGTCAGTTTTGGTATTTCAATTGAGGGCGGTATGTTGCTAGATAATCCTAATAAAGTCGGTGTCGCAAATCTAGTAACAGACATTATGATGCAAGGAACTGCAAATAAGACACCTATAGAATTAGAAGAATCCATTGATGCCCTTGGGTCATCAATAAGTATGTCTACAGGAAAACAGTCAATCAATATAAATGTAAATACTCTAAAAAGAAATTTCTTACCTACCCTAAAACTTGTTGAAGAAATACTGTTTGAACCTCGCTGGGATTCTAAAGAATTTGATCGAGTCAAACGTGAGACAATTGAATCAATTAAAAGACGGAGTGCTGTTCCTTCAGCAATTGCATCGAAGGTCTTTAATAAGCTCAATTATGGCGAGCATATTCTTTCAAATTCAACTCTTGGGACTGTTAAGTCAGTCCAATCAATTGAGCTAAATGATTTAAAAAGCTTTGTAAATGCTAATTTATCTGTTGATTTAGCTACGATCAGTATTGTTGGAGATATTAGCCGTAGTGAGGCTGTTAATGCCTTTAAACAGCTAGTTGATCGATGGGATAACAAAGATGTTAATTTCACTGATTATGATCTACCCCCTACCAACAAGAATGCACAGGTATATTTTGTAGATGTTCCTAATGCTAAACAATCTGAAATTAGAATTGGATATGTGAGTCTTCCCATTACACACCCAGATTACTATTCAACTACAGTTATGAATATGAAGCTTGGAGGGAACTTTAGTGGAGATGTAAATATGGTCTTACGAGAAGAAAAAGGGTTCACATACGGTGCAAGAACAAGATTCACTGGCAGTAAATATCCGGGAACCTTTACTGCTTCATCTGGTGTTAGGTCAAATACTACCGAAGAGTCAGTTAATATATTTAAAGATCTAATGTTGAATTATCGTAATCCAATCGATGAAGAAGATCTTGAATTCACAAAGAATGTTTTATTAAAATCAAATGCTCGACGATTTGAGACCCTAGGTGCTCTTCGAGGTATGATCAACTATATTGCAGTATATGGGGTTCCCTTTGATTACATTAAAAATGAAGAACAGATAATAAGAGATATGACGGTAAAAAGTCATAACGATCTGGTAAAAAGATATATACGGCCAAATGAAATGATTTATTTGGTTGTTGGAGATGCAGCAACTCAATTAAATGGCCTTAAATCGTTAGGATACGGAAATCCAATTTTATTAGATGAGAATGGAAATCCAGTCAAATAATTATCTAATAAATAATTAATAAAAAAACCCTCAATTAATTGAGGGTTTTTTTTAATAATGAATTTGATTGAAAGATTAAGTGACTGGACATTATTCAGTATAATATTTATTATAATATTTGCTGTTTTAGGTTCTGCTGAAGGACTAAGAAAGTATACGAACAAACCCCCAGAGTCTACTCGTAAATTTATTCATATTTTTGTAGGGCTTATCATTTGCTTATGCCCATTAATATTTAAAGTTAATTATCAGATAATCACTCTATCTTTCTTATTTATAGGTATTAATGCATATTTATTGTTTTCAGAAAAATTTGAAAGCATGCATGTAACTTCTCGAAAAAGTTATGGAACAATCTACTTCCCTTTTTCTGTTTTGATTTTATCTTATTTCTGGTGGGACAAACCTATTTCGTTCATCTTAACAATTCTTGTTTTGACACTTGCGGATCCAATTGCTGCTATCTTTGGTGCCAAAGAGCGTATTGTTTTCACACCTTGGGTTGATCAAAAATCAATACGAGGATCATTGGCTATGTTTAGCTCTTCATTCTTAATTATCATGCTGGGTACAGATATTTTATCAAAATATTACGGCTCAGCTTTCCTCCTCCCATTTCCAATCCTATTCGGATTAGGAGTGTTTACCGCATTATCCGCAACTTTATCAGAGGCAGTAAGCTGCAAAGGCTCTGATAATCTTTCCATACCTATTGCTACATTCCTATCCTATGAGATATATCTAATTAATTATACACATGGTACTTTATTCCAACTCTTATCTTGGACACTATTATCAATAATTATATTCACAATAGCCAATAAAAAGAATTCTGTAACTATTAACGGGTCAATTACTGGTTATTTATTAGGCATAATCATCTTTGGTTCTGGAGGATGGAAATGGATCGCTCCACTCGTATTCTTCTTTATTTCTTCCTCAATATTATCACATCTTAAAACAAAAGTGGCTTCTAGAAGAGATATTGCCCAACTACTCGCAAATGGAGGAATCGCTACAATTTGTGCTATTGTTTACCTTTTTTGGGACTCTACTTACTCATCTGTTCTGTACTTAGGAGCAATTGCAGCAGCAACAGCAGATACTTGGGGGACTGAGATAGGTTATTATTCTAGGAAATCTCCAAACCTTATTTTTTCAAATAAAAAAGTACCCAAAGGGACATCAGGAGGCATCACTTATTTAGGCACATTTGGCTCAATAATTGGAGGACTTGTGATTGGATTGATTGGAGAACTTAGTCTTGGTATAGAAAATTTAATTTTCCCTATTACTATCGCCGGAATATCAGGCTCATTATACGATTCAACACTAGGCAATTATGTACAAGGAAAATATTTATGTAATAAATGTAATAATATAATCGAAGAACGATCCCACTGCAATGATCCGACCTCACTAATATCAGGGTCAAGATGGATTGATAATAATATGGTTAATTTCTTAAATACGTTAGTTGGCGCAATTGTAGCTTATCTAATATGGATTTAAAGGATAAAAATTCTCGATATAAACAATCAATTCAAAAGATTGATTCCGTAATAACTGATTATGATATGAGCGAAATAGGGAAAATGGCAATTATATGTTCAATGCTAAAATCAGAATTTAAAGAATGGATCTTTTGTGGATTTTACAGAGTCTCTTCTAAAAATCTTCTTGAGATTGGTCCATATCAAAGTGACGTTATCCCTTGTGGGCACATTAGTTTTGATAGAGGAGTATGTGGAGCTGCTGCAAAGACAGAACAAACAATTATTGTTGGAAATGTAATGAATTATCCAAATTATATATCTTGCGATGATAAGACTATTTCCGAGATTGTAATCCCCGTCCTGAAAAATAATCAATTAATTGCGGTTTTGGATATTGATGGAGATCAATATGACCAATTTGATCATATTGATCAAAAATATTTAGAAGAAATCACTAATCTTATATAAAAAAAAAGCCCTGCATTTTGCAGGGCTTTTAAAGATTAAATATCGCCTAATCTAAATAACCTTATAGACGATCAGACCAACCATAACAATTAGCGCTACAAATATCAATGAAACGCCCATATTACCTTTTTTAATCTCTTCCCATTCGTCAATATCTGTTGATAGCCAATCAAAAACCTTAAGAGAGATACCAACACCTAAGCCAAAACCAACAGCAGCAGTAATAGCCCATAGTAATGAACGTCCATATTGTGCGAACATGCCTCCCCAACTTGTAGGATCTAACATTCTTCCTCCTTGTTTACAATGTTTGAATTGAATTTTTTATCAATCGCATAAAACCAGCAGTATCAACTTTGCCATCAGTCAGTTGACGTACTTGATCTGCAGTAGCTCTAGCACTGATAATAGTATTTTGTCTAGAAACTGGTATCGTTACAGTTACTTCAGTATTACCTGGGACCACAGGAACATATCCTGGTTTTTTCTTAGCAAATGCTTCTTGATGACTCATTGCTTGCCCCACAGAGATAAAACCTACTAGCATCACCATCTCAAAATTATTTCTAGCACTCTCCATTTCTAAAGAAAAGCTGTAGGAACCATTAGGTTTTTTTGTCAATGCCATCTTTTTTTCATCAACAGTTACTCGATAATATTTACATGTATTTGAAACCTTTCGATAAAAGGCATAATTAGCAAAGAGGAATTGACTTCCTACTACCATAACAGTTAGTAATACAAATAATTTTCTTAAGTACATTATTTTACCATATCCTATCATTAAACAGGGAGAATTTTACAAGTGTCCTATACTCTAGTCAAGCTCCAAATACGATATTACCATTCTTTATAACTTTCTGTATAGGGTGATTTGAAATATAATATGGAATATCTATCAATGAATCTAAATCCCAAATAATTAAATCTGCTTTTTTTCCCGATTCAACTGAGCCAACTTCATTATGTATTCCTAAAGTCTTTGCAGAATTATAAGTTGCGGCTTCAAATGCTTCTTCAACCGTTAAGCCCATAAATAAGCATGCCAAGCTAATAATAAAGGGCATCGATTGAATATGTGAGCTTCCTGGGTTAAAATCAGTTGCCAATGCTATTTTTATTCCAGCATCAATGAGTTTGCGCGCTGGAGCATATTTTGTTTTTCCAAGGAAAAAAGTCGTTCCAGGCAATAATGTTGCTATCACATTATTGTCAGCAAGAGCTAGAACACCTTTGTCGCTAACTTCCATAAGGTGATCAGCTGAAAAGGCTCCTATTTCACCAGCTAATTCCGCAGCTCCTGAGTCAACAAATTCGTCTGCATGCATCCTTGGTTTTAATCCATACTCAATACCTAATTCTAATATTTGTCTAGATTCATTTACGGAAAAATAATTTTTTTCACAAAAAACGTCATTAAACTGAGCAATCCCCTGCTCAGAAACTGCCGGAATCATTTCATCGCAAATTAATTTGATATAGCCTTTATGATCTTCACTAAATTCACTTGGAAATGAATGGGCACCCATAAAAGTAGGGACTATATCAATAGAATGACTACTATTCACCTTATCAATTACTGACAATGATTTTAATTCAGAATCAGTATCTAGTCCGTAACCAGATTTAGCTTCAACAGTTGTTGTACCATTTTCAATAAAACGGTCCATTCTTTTAGCTAATCTCTTGGCTAGAGCATCCTCTCTTGCATTTCTTACACCACTTACGCTAGAAACTATTCCACCTCCGTCATTTGCTATTTCTTCATAGGTAGATCCTGATAATCGCATGGCATATTCATTGACTCTTTTATCATAAAATACGGGGTGAGTATGAGGGTCAACAAAACCACTAGTTACCATTTTTCCATGACAATCTATAGTCAAACAATCTTTATTCTTTCCAATTGAGGAAATTAGACCATCTTTAATAAATACTTTGGTATCAGTATATGATTTTACACCATCATTATTTGCAGTATAGAGACAGCCAATATTATCTAATAAAGTAGAATTACTCATCAATTATTGGAATATCGACATCCCAATCCTTTGCATTTTGTATAGCATCATTATATCCAGCATCAGCATGTCTAAGAATTCCCATTCCAGGATCATTTGTAAGTACTGCTTCAACTCTTTTTGCCATTTCGGGAGTACCATCTACACATATTACTTGACCAGCATGAATAGCTAGGCCCATTCCAACTCCACCTCCATGATGTATAGAAGTCCATGTTGAACCACCTGCTGTAGAGATAAGAGCATTAAGCAAAGGCCAGTCGGCCACGGCATCCGATCCGTCTTTCATACTTTCAGTCTCACGATAAGGTGATGCGACAGAACCACAATCTAAATGATCTCGACCAATAACTATGGGCGCAGACAATTCACCATCAGCAACCATCTGATTTAAAGCTAAGCCAAATTTTGCTCTTTGGGTATAGCCCAACCAACATATACGTGCCGGCAAGCCTTGGAATTGGACCTGTTCTTGAGCCATTTTAATCCAACGATTCAATGTCTCATCATTGGGAAAAAGCTCCAAAACTTTATTATCTGTTTTATAAATATCTTCAGGATCACCTGAAAGTGCAACCCACCGAAAAGGACCTTTCCCTTGGCAAAAAAGATCTCTGATATATGCAGGTACAAAGCCGGGAAAATCAAAAGCATTTTTGAGACCTGCTTTTTTTGCTTGACCACGAAGATTGTTTCCATAATCAAATGCAATACTGCCCATATTCATCAACCTTATTATACCTTCACAATGTTCAACCATTGTTCTATAACTTTCTTTGATATATAGTTCAGGATTATCTTTTCTTAAATATCGAGCCTCTGAGTATGACATATTATTTGGAACGTAACCATCTAATTCATCATGTGCAGAAGTTTGATCAGTTACCAAATCAGGAATTATTCCAAGTTCAGCAATTTTAGGTATAATATCGGCAGCATTTGCATGGAGACCAATTGATAATGGCTTACTTTGTTTTTGGGCCTTTTCTGCCAGTTCTATCGCCTTTTCTAGGGAATCTGTAGATACATTCAAATATTTTGTATCTAAACGTCTTTGAATACGATCTTTATCTATCTCAACACAGATTGAAACTCCGTTATTCATTGAGATAGCTAGAGGTTGTGCTCCACCCATACCGCCTAAACCAGCAGTCAATACTAATTTACCTGATAAATCAGAATTAAAATGTTGCTTTGCAGCAGCTGCGAAAGTTTCATAAGTGCCTTGTAAAATACCTTGGGTACCAATGTATATCCATGAACCGGCAGTCATTTGTCCGTACATCATCAATCCTTGCTTTTCTAGCTCATTAAAGTGATCCCAATTCGCCCAATCTGGGACTAGATTAGAGTTAGCAATTAGTACACGCGGTGAAGAAACGTGAGTCTTTAGCACTCCTACAGGTTTTCCTGACTGAATAATTAATGTTTCATCCACGTCCATACGTTTCAATGTTTTTAATATTGCATTAAAACAATCCCAATTCCGCGCCGCCTTACCTTTGCCACCATATACAATCAACTTTTCTGGATTTTCAGCAACTTCAGGGTCTAAATTATTTTGAATCATTCTATAAGGAGCTTCAATCTGCCAATTTTTACATGTTAACTCGTTACCCCTTGGTGCATGTATAATATTATTTTTCATCTAACTAAAATATTTATTTTAAAAGGTGGATTGAAATATAATCCACAATTATGCTATCCTTGTGGATAAAGTATCTTTTTAATTGATCGAAAGTATCTTGGATTTTGATCCATAACATTATATGAAAAGAAGGATACACTCTTAAATCTAGTAACCTTTGAATATTTTATTTTATTTATCACTTTAGAAGGTGACTGATTATAAGTAGCAATACCCATTACAATGCTTTTCCAGTACTTTGATGGTAGATTATCATAAATAATATCAATATTCCTTGCGAATTCTTTAAGATTCGCCGCATAATTCATGACTATTGCCTTATCTAAATATCCAGCAGCAATCCATACATCCCATTCTTGGAAGAATCTATCTCGAGCTTCATATAGATTAGGCTTAACAGCTGCCGATAATTCAATATTAGGGCTAAGATAATCAACCATTTTTCTTGTTTCTCTAACTAGATCAGTTATGGATTTTCTTTTATAATCATTCCATTCTGAAATCTCAGATTTACTAAGTACACTCGAAGATAATGCGTTAAAACCATGATGCTTTCTATAATACGCAATTGCTGTAGGATTTTTACCATAACCTGAGTCATGATATCTAATATAGTCAAAATGAATACCATCTATTTCATAGTTTTCTATTAATTCTCTAATAATTGTCAATAAATATGAATTTACTTTTGGATGATTTGGAGATAAATAAAGACCTTCATAGCCATTATTTGACATCATTTTATTCTGAATTTCAATATCCACATTCAAAACCTCCCTATTGTTTTGATCTATCCAGTCAGGATTTGTATGTAGAATATGATTCAATTGAATTGGCTTTTTATTCGATGACCATAATAAATATGTATTTATCCAAGCATGGACATTAATACCTTTTTCTTTAGCTTTTGGGATCAAGTAAGATAAAGGATCAAAATTAGCATCCTTAACTAAATGAGATTTAGGAACGATATTTGATTTATAATAAGCATCACCTCGGCCTCGAACCTGTATTAAAATATTATTAAATCTATTTAGTGTGGCGAATTGAAGCATGCGATCAATATTTTTCTTAGAAGTAAGAGTGTTCCTAACAACCCAAAGATATCTTCCTTCAAATTGTACATTTTGAATTTCTGATGCCAAAATTAAAGAAAAAAGAAGGGCAGCGGAAAACGCTGCCCTTAAACAAAAGTATCTGTATCTATTTAAATTCAAGTTTATTCTGATTCTGTTATTTCTTTCGTTTCATCAACTGTTTCAAAATCAACAAACTCGATTAATGAAACTGATGCGCGATCATTGTCTCTAAATCCTAATTTAATAATTCTAGTATAGCCACCATTGCGGCTTGAGAAGATAGGTGCAATATCGTTAACTAATTTATTTACTATTTCTTTACGAGGGATCTTTTTTGCTATTTGACGAATGGAATTCAGATCTCCCTTCTTAGCCTTTGTAATCAAAGGTTCAATAAATCTGCGTAGTTCTTTTGCTCTTGCATCAGTAGTTTTAATACGTTTATGCTCAATTAAATTAGCGGATAAATTTCGGAGCATAGCCTTTCTATGAGAAGGATCAACCCCAAGTTTTTTTCCTTTTTTCTGATGTCTCATTAAATATTTATACTTCCAATTTTAAGTACTTATCTACATCCATACCGAAATTGATTCCCATTTCATCAAGTTTTTCTACTAATTCCGTTAGAGATTTTCTGCCAAAATTCTTGTATTTTAGCATTTCACTCTCTTCCTTGCTGACTAATTCATAAATATATTTTATACCTGCAGCTTGAAGACAATTATGGCTTCTTACAGAAAGCTCCATTTCATCAATAGTTAAATTAAGTAAATTCCGGACTTTGATAATCTCTTCACTGATCTTTTCAGTTACTTCAAGGACTTCTGGTTTGGCAATAGCTTCAACAAGCCTAAGGTGATCCATCATAACAGTTGCAGAATAACTTATTGCATCTTCTGGTGTTACAGACCCATCAGTTTCCAGCTCTATACTAAGTATTTCAATTGGATCCTTTGCTCCAGGGACTGGTTGCACGTTATAGGTTACTCTTTTCACAGGATTAAAAATACTATCAATTGCCAAAGTCCCAATTGGAGCATTTGGCAATTCATTCTCTTCAGCTGGAACATAGCCTTTACCTACCCCAATTCTAAGCTCTATTTGAATAGCTCCCTTTGAATTCAATTCAGTGATATAGTGATCCTTATTGAGAACTTCAAATTGATCAGTGACCTTTTGAATATCTGCTGCAGTGAAGGTTTTCTTTCCTTTCAAAGAAATATTTACATTATCAACATCAGAATCAGATAATCTAAATCTTACTCCTTTTAAATTTTGAATGATATCAGACATATCATCCTTCACACCAGAAATAGCTGAAAATTCATGGAGAACATTTTCTACTTTGACATTAGTGATTGCAGCGCCTGGCAAACTAGTTAATAAAACTCTACGCATTGCATTTCCTAATGTAACTCCAAAACCTCGTTCAAGAGGTTGAATAACAAATTTTCCGTATGTTTTAGTTAACGATTTTTTATCCATTTTAACTTTAAGTTTATAATCTTTTTTACTCATTGTGTTTTAATACCTTATATTTACTTTGAATATAGTTCTACTACTAATTGCTCATTCACAGTAAGGGCCATTTCTTCACGATCTGGTACCTCTAAAAATTTTCCAGTCATCGTTGCTTTGTCTAATTCTAGCCAAGACAGATCAATGTCACCTTTTATTCTTTTCATCGATTCCATAATAATATCTAGTTTTTTTGACTTATCCCTTACTTTCACAACATCTCCAGGATTTAAAAATGCAGATGGATAGTTACATTTTCTATTATTAACTAAAAAATGTGCATGATTAACCATTTGACGAGCTTGAGCTCTTGTTGAAGCGAAACCTAAGCGATATACTACATTATCGAGTCTCCGCTCTAATAATGTTAAGAGATTTGTTCCGGTTTCACCTTTCATTTTATCCGCTTTTTTAAAATAATTACGGAATTGACGTTCCAACACGCCATACATCGCTTTTATTTTTTGTTTTTCTTTTAATTGAATACCATAATTAGACAATCTACGACGCCTTGTCGGACCATGCTGTCCCGGCGTGTATGGTTTCTTATTTAATAAATTATCATATTTAGGATTTCCAAAAATATTCTCTCCAAATTTTCGAACTAATTTTCCTTTAGGTATATTTGTTTTAGCCATAATAATCTCTAAATTAAACTCGTCTTCTTTTAGGAGGACGGCATCCATTATGAGGTAAAGGTGTAACGTCACGAATTGATGTTACTTCTAATCCGGCTACTGCCAATGCTCGAATAGCTGACTCTCTACCAGCTCCAGGACCTTTAACTTTAATATCTATCGTACGCAAACCCATTTGAATAACCTCTTGACCAAGTTTTTCTGCGGCAATAGTAGCTGCATAAGCTGTATTTTTTCGTGAGCCTTTAAACCCACTACTTCCTGCTGAAGACCAAGCAATAACGTTCCCAATTTTATCAGTTAGGGTAACATGAGTATTGTTAAAAGTAGCTTTAATATGTGCTACCCCTGCTGGATCAATAGATCCTTTTTTCTTTTTTTTCTTTTTATTCTCTTTGATTGATTGTGCCAATTATACTACTACACCTTTCTTACCCAATCCAATAGTTCTACGTTTTCCTTTACGAGTTCTTGAATTAGTTTTAGTTCTTTGCCCATTGACTGGTAAGCTACGACGATGCCTCAATCCTTGATAGCTTCCAATATCTTTTTTTCTTTTTATATTCATTGAAACTTCAGTTCGTCGCTCACCTTCAACTCTTACATCTAGAGATGATATTGCATCGCGAACCAGCGCTATTTGATCATCTGATAAATCTTTTACACGTGCGTCTAAATCAATTTTTGCTTTATTACAAATTTGGATTGCTGTTGTTAATCCAATACCATGAATATAACATAATGAATATGGGATTTTCTTTTCGCGAGGAATATCTATACCAGCTATACGTGCCACAAAAAACTCCTATCCTTGTCTCTGTTTATGCTTTGGGTTAGAGCAAATTACCATAACGACGCCATTGCGACGAATGACTTTACACTTTGTACAAATCTTTTTTACTGATGATCTTACTTTCATAAAATTTTACTTATTTCTATATGTTATTCTACCACGTGTTAAATCATATGGTGAGATCTCAAGTTTTACTACATCACCGGGCAATATTTTTATAAAATGCATTCTCATTTTTCCACTGACATGTGCTAACACTTCATGTGTGTTTTCACCCATCTCTACCTCAACCCGAAACATAGCATTTGGCAATGTTTCCTTTATCACACCTTCAACTTGTATTGCTTGCTCTTTAGGCATTGCTATTATTTCTTTGGCTAAGGATTATTGGGCCATTTGATGTTATAGCTATAGTATGCTCAAAATGTGCTGACACTTCCCCGTCTATTGTTCGAATCGTCCATCCATCTGGATCAGTCCTTATTTCTTTCCTGCCCAAATTAATCATTGGCTCTATTGCTATGCACATACCTTCACGAAGCTTATATCCTTGCTTGGGTTCACCGTAATTAGGAATCTGCGGTTCTTCATGCAATTCTGTTCCAATACCATGGCCAACAAGTTCACGCACTACCGAATAACCAAATTTCTCAACATATGATTGAATAGCGTAACCAATGTCAGATACATAATTATCGGGTGTTGCCTGTGCAATACCGAGCATTAATGATTTATGAGTAACATCCAATAATTTCTGTTTATCATTAGAAACAATACCAACTGAAAACGTCCTAGCATGATCTCCAAAATAGCCATCCTTTTCGGCTCCACAATCTATACCAACAATCTGCCCATCCTTTAAAACTCTATCATTTGGAATTCCATGCACTACTTCATCATCTACAGATACACATAAAGTTGAAGGAAAACCCATATAGCCCTTAAAAGCTGGACGAGCACCACAATTAATAATGAATTCTTCGGCTCTTTGATCTAATTCAGTAATTTTAGCTCCAGGTTTAACATAATCCGTCAACATATCTAATGTATCAGAAACAATTTGACAACTAGCTGTAATAAACTCAATCTCTCGTTTAGTACGAATACGAATCATTTACATGCGCCTCCTACCTCGGATTTTACCTTTGGTTAGGAATCCATCATAATGGCGGCTCATTAAATGTGATTCGATTTGTTGTAATGTATCCAATGCCACTCCAACAATAATTAGTAAACTAGTACCTCCAAAAAAAGAAGCCAAATCATAACTAACATCCATGGCTTGCATAAGTATATAAGGAAAAATGGCAACCAATGCTAACGCAAAAGAACCTGGCAAAGTAACTCGTGACAATATGTTATCAATATATTCAGCTGTTTTTTTCCCAGGCCTAATTCCAGGAATAAATCCACCATGTTGTTTCATCTGCTGTGATACTTGTGTAGGATCAAACGCAATTGCAGTATAAAAATAAGTGAAAAACACAATCATTATTCCAAAAATGAACCAATAAAACGGATGATCAAATGAGAACCATCTTATTACACCTTGCATAAAATCATTATCGCTAAAGAATGTTGCTATTGTACTTGGTATAAACATAATGGATTGAGCAAAAATAATTGGCATTACGCCAGCTGTATTAACTTTTAATGGAATATGGGTTGATTGGCCACCATAAACTTTACGGCCAACAACTCTTTTTGCATATGAGACAGGGATTTTTCTAGTTCCTTGAGTAAGAAGAACAACAAAAGCAATTACAACAAACATTATTCCTATTAAAATAACTTCGCTCAACAGGCCTCTTACACCTTCACTGATAAGAGCAATTTCACTCACTATTACATTAGGAACGCGCGATACAATTCCTACCATAATGATCAATGAGATTCCATTGCCAATACCTCTTTCAGTAATTCTTTCACCTAGCCACATAAGTAAAACAGTACCGGTGATTAAACTAACAGTCCCTGTAAAAATAAAACTAAATCCTGGATTAATAACTACTGATTGACCACCTGAAGACATTGAAGGTAAAAATACAGCAACAATACCATAAGCCTGCATTGCTGAAATCAAAACCGTAAGATATCGTGTTATTTGTGTAATTTTCTTGCGGCCTGCTTCACCTTCTTTCTGTAGTCTCTGAAAATATGGAACAACCGTACTCATTAGTTGAATAATAATAGATGCTGATATATATGGCATGATACCCAAGGCAAATAAAGTAGCTTTTTCAAAAGCTCCACCTGCAAAAAGATTATAAAGGCCAAGTAAAGTGTTTTGATATCCTTGAAATGCAGCTGAGAGTGCATTCGCATCAATACCTGGAATCGGAATATGGGCTCCTAAACGAACTGATACAAGCACGCCAAGTGTAAACAATACACGTTTTCTTAGATCAGGGATAGCAAAAATATTTTTGAATTTATCAATCACTATTGTTCCGTAACCTTCCCACCAGCTTTCGCAATTTTTTCTTTTGCTGAATTGCTAAAAGCATTAGCAATCACATCCAGTTTTTTATTTAATTTACCATTTCCTAAAATTTTAATAGGGCGCATCGCATGCTTAACTAGGCCATTATCCTTTAGAACGTTTGCATCGACTAAACCTTCATTTAAACTTTCTAGATCAGCAATATTTACTACTTGGAATTCTTTTTTAAACAAATAATTAGAGAATCCACGTTTCGGTAAACGACGATGCAGGGGCATCTGACCACCTTCAAACCAAGGTCGATGCTTCGAGCCTGATCGAGAGTGATATCCTTTGTCTCCTCTACCAGCATTCCTACCTAGTCCAGAGCCATGGCCGCGACCTACACGTTTTTTACTGCTTGTTGCTCCATTCGACGGTTTTAATTCACCAAGCTTCATTAGGATTCCTCAACCTTAACTAGAAAACTAACTTTATCAATCATACCTCTTATAGCTGCTGAATCTTTCTTATGAACAGTTTGATTCATTTTTCTCAGACCAAGAGCTTTTAAAGTCAATTTTGCTTTCTTTTTATAACCAATTTGACTTTTTATTTGAGTAATTGATAAGTTTTTCGCTTTAGCCATTACTAATTAAAAACCTCTTTTATTGTGATACCTCGCTTATTTGCAATACTTACAACATCCTTGAGACTGGATAAAGCTTTCATTGTAGCTTTAGTTACATTTAATTGATTATTTGAACCAAATCTTTTTGTTAAGATATTTTGAATTCCGACCTGCTCCATTAATGCTCTTACTGCTGATCCTGCAATAATTCCAGTTCCTGGCGAAGCTGGCTTTAGCATAACTTGACTTGCACCATAACGAGAAACAATCTTATGTGGTATAGTTTTATTAACTAAATTTATTTTGACTATGTTCTGTTTGGCTTCTTCTTTAGCTTTGCTTATTGCAGTCATTACTTCTCCAGCTTTTCCTTGACCAATGCCAACGTGGCCATTGCCATCTCCAATTGCAACTAATGCACCAAATCTAAAATTCTTTCCTCTAGAAGTCACCTTTGATACTCGAGTTACTCTAATAACTGATTCTTCTTTTAAATCTAACTCAGCAGGATTTATCATAATTTTCTTTCCAATTCTTAAAATTTTAGGCCAGCTTCTCTCGCAGCTTCTGCGACAGCTTTAACACGACCATGATAAGGATATCCATTCCTATCAAATACAACTTTATTAACTTTATTATTTATTGCTCGCTCCGCCAAAACCTTGCCAACTGTAGAACTAATTTCAATTTTAGATTTTGTTTTGGATATTTCTTTTTGCAAAGATTTTTCATTTGATGATGCAGAAACAATGGTTGCACCTTTATGGTCATCTATAATTTGTACACTAATATGTTTACTTGATCGAAATACCACCATACGCAAACGTTCAAAATGAAACATATTATCCCTCTTGCTTCGATTACGTCTACGTTTATTGCGTACATTTTTTAATGATATATTTTTCATTATGCAGTTGCTCCACCAACAGTTTTACCTTGCTTCGATCTTACATATTCATCTTTATAACGAATCCCTTTACCTTTATAGGGCTCTGGCTTTCTAAAAGAACGAATTTTCGCTGCAACTTCACCTACTAATTGTTTATTAATTCCACTAACAATTAGCTCAGTTTTATTTGTTTTAATTTCAATTCCTTCTGGGGGATCAAAATAAATTTCATGCGAATATCCTAATTGGAGAACTAAATATTTACCTTGCATATTAGCTTGATATCCAACTCCTCGTATTTCTAATTCTTTTGTGAATCCTTCAGTGACCCCATGAACACCATTAGAGATTAATTGACGGGTAGTACCATGCAAAGAGCGATGACTTCTTGAATCAGAAGGCCTCTCAACCAAGAGATTTCCATCAGATTGAGTAACTTTCATGTCCTTATGGTAAGGGACTAGAATGTTGCCTTTAGGACCTTTAATCTCTACACGACCAGCACTTAGCGTTATGTTAACAGCTTCTGGTATTTCTATATTCATTTGACCTATTCTTGACATAATACTGTTACCAAACCTTGCAAAGGATTTCACCACCAACACCATAACGTTTAGCAGTTTTATTTGAAATCACACCTTTTGAAGTTGACAATATTGAGATACCTAATCCATCTAAAACACGAGGTATCTCACCACAACCAACATAAACTCTTAGTCCAGGCTTACTTACCCTCTCAATACCTGAGATAACAGTTTCTCCTTTTCTATCGTATTTAATAAAGACGCGAATTAGAGACTTAACACCATTTTGGATAAACATAAAATCTTTGATGTAACTTTCTTCTTTTAAAATAAAGGCGATACGCTTCTTCAGATTAGACGATGGAATATCAACAAATCTTTTATCTACAGCCATTCCATTTCGAATCCGAGTTATCATATCAGCTATTGGATCAGTCATTGACATATCAATCTCCTACCAGCTTGCCTTTGTGACACCAGGAATCTCACCTCTAAGAGCCATTTCTCTAAAACAAATACGACACAATCCAAATTTTCTCAAATAACCATCTGGTCGTCCACAACTAAAACAACGATTATAAGCACGAGTACTAAACTTGGCTTTTCTTTTTGACTTAACAACGAGCGATTTTCTAGCCATCAGATACCTCAGCTTTTTCTTTTACAGGTTTTTCTCTTAGGGGAAGTCCAATAAATTTTAATAACCAATAAGATTCGTCATCTGAACTAGCTGATGTTGAAAATGTGATATCCATTCCTCGGACACTATCAATTTTATCATAATCAATTTCGGTAAAAATTATTTGCTCTTTTACACCAAAAGAGTAATTCCCTCTTCCATCAAATGATTTGAATGAGAGTCCACGAAAATCGCGCGTTCGAGGTAAAGCTATACTAATTAACCTTTCCATAAAATCATACATTCTATTCCCACGCAGAGTTACTTTACATCCTACAGGGAAACCCTTTCGAATTTTAAAATTTGAAATATCTTTTTTTGACAGTGTTGTTACCGGTTTCTGGCCGGTGATCAAAGTTAATTCTTGGATAGCACTTTCTAATTTCTTTGGACTATCTTTAGCGTCCCCAATTCCCATATTCAAGGAAATTTGTGTTAGCATAGGTACTTCCATAATATTTTCATAATTAAAACGCTCAGTCATAGATGAAACTACTTCTTCCAAATACCTTTTTTTAAGATACGGTACTGTTTTATTTATTTTCTTATTAACCATAATTATTAACTAATCTCATCGCCAGTCTTTATTGCTATTCTTACTTTCGATCCATCGTCTAACTTCTTATAACCAATCCTAGTAGGCTTTCCACTATGAATTAACATAACATTTGAGATATGAATAGAGCCCTCTCTTTCTACTATTCCACCTTGAGGATTATCTTGTGTTGGTCTTGTATGGCGCTTTATTAAGTTTACTCCTTCAATAATAACTCGTTCTTTTTTAGGGTGGACATAGAGTAGCTTACCTTCTTTCCCTTTATGATTCCCGCTAATCACTTTAACAGTCATTCCAGTTTTAAGATGCATTAGATAACCTCCGGTGCCATTGATACAATTTTCATATATCCACTATCACGTAGCTCACGCGCAACTGGGCCTAGGACTCTGGTCCCACGAGGCTCACCAGCTTCGTTTAGTAACACTGCTGCATTATCATCAAAACGTATATAAGATCCATCTGAACGTCGAATTTCTTTTTTTGTCCGAACGACTACTGCTCTAGTAACTTGCCCCTTCTTAACCATACCATCAGGCATTGCTTGTTTCACCGTAACTACTATAAGATCACCAATAGAAGCATATCTTCTACGACTTCCGCCTAAAACTTTAAAACAAAGTACTTCGCGAGCTCCTGAATTATCAGCTACTTTTAATCTTGTTTCTTGTTGAATCATTATTAATTATCCAATTTTGATCGATTCTCTAATAATTTCACCAACATACCATCTTTTTCTTTTACTCATTGGACGCATAGAATTGATTTTTACTATATCTCCAATTTTTGGTTGAACTGATTTAACGTGCGCTAAAACCTTTTTACTACGTTTGACATACTTACCATAAACGGGGTGAGGAATTTTTCTGACAATCTGGACAACAACTGTTTTTTCCATTTTATCACTTAATACTTCACCAGTCATTGTTTGTTTCTTTCTTAAATCCATAAATTATTTTTTATCCTTATTACCACGCAAACCTAAATCAAATTCTTTCATTATTGTTTTTAATTGAGCGATGTCTTTTTTTAATGATTTTATTTGTAAAGGATCTTCAAGTTGCTGCATTGCTTTTTGAAATTTCAAGTTTTGCAATGCTTCTTCATTATCTGTAATCATAGTAGATAAATCCAAAAAATCTAAATTATTTAAGTCTCTTTTCTTCATTATACTTCTCTACGATTCACTACTTTAGTTTTAATAGGTAACTTATGAGAAGCATTATGGAAGGCTTCTTCTGCGCCTGCTCTATCAACTCCCTCTACTTCAAATAAAATGCGCCCTGGCTTTACAACTGCCACCCAATATTCAGGAGTTCCTTTACCCTTACCCATTCTAGTCTCTGCAGGTTTTTTAGTAATAGGCTTATCAGGAAAAATACGAATCCACATTTTACCAACCTTACGAACAACGCGAGTAATTGATATACGGCATGCTTCGATTTGACGACTTGTTATCCATCCCGGCTCCATTGCTTTCAAACCATACGATCCAAAGGAAACATACTCTCCTCCTTTAGCAGTCCCTCTAGTATTTCCTCTATGATGTCTTCTAAACTTTGTTTTTTTTGGTTCAAGCATTACTTATTTTCTAGATGACTCTCCATTACATATCCATACTTTAATTCCTATTATACCATACTGAGTTTGTGCTTCAGTTAGAACATAATCTATATCTGCACGTAAAGTATGCAAGGGTACACGACCTTGAGAAAATTTTTCACTACGTGCGATTTCCACACCTCCAAGACGACCCGCAACGTTAATTCTTATTCCTTCGGCTCCCATACGCATCGTCGACTGGATAGCTTTATTAACAACACGACGGTAAGAAACTTTTTTCATTAATTGATGAGCAATATTAGATCCTACTAAGGCAGCATCCAACTCAGGTCTTTTTACTTCAGAAATATTAACCTGTACATTCTTATCAGTTAACTGTTTTATCTCATCTTTCAACCTATTTACCTCTTCTCCACCTTTACCAATAACTATCCCAGGGCGAGCTGTAAATATGGTGACAGTTACAGTTTTTGATGAGCGACTGATCTCAACGCGCGATATTCCTGCATTTGGAAGACGAGCTTTTAAATATCTACGGACCCTCAAATCTTCTTCAAGCCCAATTGTAAAACTTTTATCTGCAAACCATGTAGAGCGCCAATTTTTATTAACTTGTAATCTAAAACCAACTGGATGAGTTTTTTGTCCCAAATGGGCCTCCTTAATTCTTTTTATCAGACACAATAATTGTTAAATGTGCTGTTGGTTTATTTAATCTTGAAATTCGACCCATCGATGCAGCTCGAAAGCGCTTAACATGAGGACCACCATTTGCAAAGCATTCCTTCACAAAAAGGTCGTCACTACTAACATTTCCTTCTTTTGCCTGGACAATTAAATTGTGGTATGCTGATCTTAGAGTCTTTTCAATCTGCAGTGCCGCTTTTGCCTTTGAAAAATGTAAATAGTTTAGCGCTACTTCAAATTTAGCTCCTCTTATTTCATCTAGCACAATCCGAATTTTACGCGGAGATTGTCTGATATGTCTTGTTATTGCCCTTGCTTCCATAATAACTAATTTTTTCTATCTCCAGAATGCAATCTAAAGGTCCTAGTAGGAGCAAACTCACCAAACTTATGACCAACCATATTTTCATAGACAAATACTGGTATAAACTTATTACCGTTATGAACAGCAAATGTATGCCCTACAAAGTCTGGAGTGATCATTGACCTTCTTGACCATGTTTTAATGACCTGTTTTTTACCACCATCATTTATTTTCTCAACCTTCTTTTGAAGCTTAGGGTCTACGTATGGTCCTTTTTTTAATGATCGGGCCATCCTATTTTCTCCTTTTTAAAATATAGGCGTTAGATTTTTTATTTTTCTTACGAGTTTTATAACCTTTGGTTGGCATACCCCAGGGAGAAACTGGATGCCGTCCTCCTGAAGTTTTTCCTTCTCCACCACCATGTGGGTGATCAACAGGGTTCATTACAACTCCACGAACAGTTGGGCGTATACCCAGCCACCTACTTCTTCCAGCTTTACCAGATACGACCTTTTCATGAGATTTATTTCCAACCTCTCCAATAGTAACGAAGCAATTTTGGCGAATCTGCCTAATTTCTCCTGAAGGCAATTTAACAGTTGCAAATCCACTATCGTGCGCCATCACTTGAGCCGCAACACCAGCGCTACGTACCATTTGACCTCCTCGACCAGGTTCAAGTTCAATATTATGAACAAACATACCTGTTGCAACTTTGCTTATAGGTAAAGCATTCCCAATTTTTAACGGTGCATTCTGTCCACTCAATATTTCATCATCAACTTTTAAACCATATGGTGATAGGATATAACGTTTCTCACCATCAAGATAATGAAGAAGAGCTATATTGGCAGATCGGTTAGGATCATACTCAATAGAAACAACTTTTGCTGGAACATCAAATTTATCACGTTTAAAATCAATGATGCGATATCGACGACGATGACCCCCGCCCCTATGTCTTACTGTAATACGACCATTATTATTGCGTCCGCCTGTCTTTCGGAGAGCTTTAGTTAGACTTTTTTCAGGATAATCTCTCGTAATTTCAGAAAAATCAGATCTAGTTGCAAAACGATTAGCAGGGGTAGTTGGTTTTAGACTTCTTATCCCCATCAGTTTGAAACCTCACCTTTTAGCAAATCAATTTCATTGCCGTCCATTAATGTTACAACTGCCTTTTTCCAACTAGATCTTTTACCTTGAGTCCTAATTGTTCTGCCGCCACTACGAACAGTCATATTCTTTTCTTTACCTGCAAAATTCATAGTTGCAATTTTTTTTACTTTAACATCAAATTTATTTTCAATAGCTTTTTCTATTTCAATTTTATTTGCAGTCTTCAAAACTTGAAATGCATATTTATTTTCTGTCTCTTCTAAACGGCTCATCTTTTCAGTAAATAATGGACGTAATATAATTTTTTGATAAGACATTATTAATTTAGTTTTAACTGTTTATTTATTAATGACAACCCAGCTTTATCAAATAATAAAGACTCACAATCCAATAAATCATACGTACTAGCCGATGTAGCTTCAACTAGATAAATATTTGGAATATTTCTTGCTGCTAAGAATAAATCATCACTATAAGCAGCTACTAAAATTGTGATTTTTTTACCTAGCAGATTGAGTTTATCTAGAAACTTTGCAAAATCATTTGTTTTTGGTGTTTTGACTGTAATATTCTCTAAAACAATAATTTCACCATTGTTTGCTTTACTAGATAAAACAGATCGTCGTGCTATTTTTCGCATTTTTTTAGAGATTTTTTTATCATATTCATGAGGCTCAGGACCAAATACAGTACCTCCGCCTTTCCAAATAGGAGATCGAGTCGAACCTGCACGCGCAACACCTCGACCTTTTTGCTTAAAAGGTTTCCTGCCACCACCTCTTACTGCTGATCGATTCTTTGTCGAATGAGTCCCCTGCCTTCCATTGGCTAATTCAGCTACGACTGCCTGATGAACAACGCTATTATTTGGCTCGATACCAAATACTGAATCATCAACATTTATCGATGATCCCTTAGATCCATCTTCTTTTGTAATATTAAATTTCATTTTACTTGGTTATATAAACTATTCCGTTATTTGCTCCAGGGATAGCTCCTTTAAGCAAAATTTGATTATTTTCTTTATCTACGTGAATGACCTCAAGGTTCCTAGTCGTCATACGTTTATTACCGTATTGTCCAGCCATTTTCATTCCTTTAAACACACGTGATGGGTCGGATGCCTGTCCTATAGAACCCGCTGATCTGGGGTGCTCTCTTTGACCATGAGTTTTTGGTCCACCAGCAAACCCATGACGTTTCATAACCCCAGAAAAACCTTTACCTTTTGTTGTACCAACTACATCAACATATTCACCTTCTCTAAACAAAGAAACTCCAAATTCTTGTCCAGCCTTATATTCATAGTCTGGCACTGGAACAAATTCAGCCAAATATTTTTTTATATCTGTACCGGCTTTAGTAAAATGACCATTCAATGCTTTATTCGAATGCTTTTCTTTCATTTGACCGAAACCAACTTGAATTGCTTCATAACCATCGTTGGACTTTGTCTTCACTTGAGTTACTACACAAGGTCCTGCTTCTACAACAGTCACAGGAATTAATCCTCCTAAATGATTGTAAATTTGGGTCATCCCAATTTTCTTACCAATTAGACCACGCATTTTTATACTTTAATTTCTATATCAACACCAGCAGGTAAGTCAAGCTTCATTAATGCTTCTACAGTTTTTGGTGTTGAGTTTAAAATATCAATTAACCGTTTATGAATTTTTGTTTGAAACTGTTCTCGAGATTTTTTATTCACAAAAGGAGAACGAAGAACAGTATATACCGTACGTTTAGTGGGCAAGGGAATAGGTCCTGAAATAATTGCACCAGTTGATTTTGCAGTTTTAGCAATCTTCTCAGTTGATTTATCGATCAATGAATGATCGTATGCTCTTAGGCTTATGCGAATTGTTTGTTTTGCCACGATATTACTCTCTTTTGTTAAGAGGCCTTTCCATGAACTTTTTCAATGATTTCATCTTTTACTGAAACCGGTACTTCTTTAAACTTCGAAAACTCCATATGAAATACTGCGCGTCCTTGAGTTATAGATCTCAAGTCTGTTGCGTATCCAAACATTTTTGATAGTGGAACAATAGCATCAAGAGTATGAGCATCTTTACGTTTCCCCATATTTCCAATATTTCCCCTGCGTGAATTTATATCGCCCATTACATCACCAAGATATTCTTCGGGAACAACAACTTCAACACTCATCATAGGCTCCATCAAAACTGGCCCAGCTTTTTTGCAAGCCTCCTGGATTGCCATGGATCCAGCAATTTTAAATGCCATCTCAGAAGAATCTACTTCGTGATGAGAGCCAAAAACTAATTCCACTCGAACATCTTCAATTGGATAACCTGCCAAAACGCCATTTTTTAAAGCATCTTGAATTCCATCACTAACTGGTTGAATATATTCTCGCGGAATAACACCACCGACAATTTTATTATCAAAGTGATAACCTTTACCAGCTTCATTAGGTTCGACATTGATTACAACATGCCCATATTGCCCTCTACCACCGGACTGTCTAACAAATTTTATATCAACTTTTTCTACCCGTTTAGTGATAGCTTCTGTATAAGCAACTTGAGGTGTACCCACATTTGCTTTTACTTGAAATTCTCTTAATAACCTATCAACCAAAACTTCCAAATGGAGTTCTCCCATACCAGCGATAATTGTCTGACCAGTATCAGGGTTAATTGATACTTTAAAAGTGGGGTCTTCCTCTGATAACTTTGCCAGACCTTTTGACAATGCATCTTGGTCAGCTTTAGTGGCTGGCTCCACAGACACCTCAACAACTGGCTCTGGAAATTCCATTGATTCTAACAAAATTTCTTTCTTCTCTTCGCATAAGGTATGGCCTGTCTGAGTATTTTTTAAACCGACCGCAGCTACGATTTCCCCTGCATCAACTTGGCCTACCTCTTCCCTTTTATTTGCGTGCATTAATAAAATTCTACTAATTCTCTCGCGTTTACCTGTATTTGGGTTTGATACATATGAACCTGATTCTAGCTTACCTGAGTAAACTCTCATAAATGTAAGCTTACCTACATAAGGATCTGTCATAACCTTAAACGCTAAGGCACTAAATGGATCTTCTTCATTAGGATTTCTCGTTATTTGAATATCCGAATCATTTGGATCAAAGCCTGATACAGATCCTATATCTAAAGGTGACGGTAAAAAATCATTTACCGCATCTAATAAGCGCTGCACACCTTTATTTTTAAAGGCTGACCCACATAAAGTGGGCACAAATGTATTATCAAGACAGCCTTTGCGAATTGCTACTTTTAATTCTTCTTCAGTTATATTTTCTTCAGCTACATATTTCTCTAATAAATGTTCATCATAACTTGCAGTTTCTTCTATTAGATGGTGTCTCCATTTTTCAGCTTCTTCTTTCATATCAGAAGGGATATCACCAACTTCAAAATGTGCTCCTAGCGATGATTCATTATATAAAATTGCTTTCATAGAAATAAGATCAATAATACCGGTAAAAATATCACCAGAACCTATCGGAAGCACTATAGGTAGTGGGTTCGCCCCTAGACGATCTTTAATCATTTCAAGAACGTGAAAAAAATCTGCTCCCGTTCTGTCCATTTTATTTACAAAAGCTATTCTAGGTACATTATATTTATCAGCTTGCCGCCAAACCGTTTCACTTTGCGGTTCAACTCCACCAACAGCACAGAATACAGCGCATGACCCGTCAAGGACTCTAAGTGACCTTTCCACTTCGACTGTAAAATCAACATGCCCTGGAGTATCAATGATATTTATTCGATGGTCATTCCATATGGCTGTTGTTGCGGCTGATGTAATTGTAATTCCACGTTCTTTCTCCTGTTCCATCCAATCCATCGTGGCTCCACCATCATGGACTTCACCAATTTTGTGAGTCCTGCCAGTGTAAAAAAGAATTCTTTCTGTTAAAGTAGTCTTGCCAGCATCAATATGAGCCATAATTCCAATATTGCGAACACTATCTAAGGATATTTTTTTCATAATCAGTTACTATCTGAAGTGGGCAAAGGCTCGATTCGCTTCTGCCATCCGATGTGTATCTTCTTTTTTCTTAACTGCTCCACCCTCGCCATTCGCAGCTGATATTAATTCAGATGCTAGTCGTTCAGACATAGATTTTCCACTATGACTTCTAGATGAATTAATTATCCATTTAGATGCAAGAAAAAATTGCCGATTCCTACTAACTTCAATTGGAACTTGATAGTTAGCTCCACCAATTCTTCGGGTTTTTACTTCCAACATTGGTGATGTATTTTTGATTGCAAGTTTAAAAATTTCAACACCTTCTTTTTTTATCCGAGACTGAATAGAACTCATAGCGCCATAGAAAATCTGTTCAGAGGCACCTTTTTTCCCTCCCATCATTAAGTAATTCATAAATTTTGCAATTTCTAAATCACCATATATTGGATCAGGTAAAATTCTTCGTTTCTCTGGTCTTCTTCTTCTCATCTCTTATGCTTTTGGTTTTTTAGCACCGTATCTTGATCGGCTAGTTGTACGGTCAGAAACGCCAGCTGTATCTAAAGTCCCTCTAACAATATGATACCGAACTCCCGGTAAATCCTTAACTCGACCACCTTCAATCAAAACAATTGAATGCTCCTGTAAGTTGTGACCTTCTCCAGGAATATATGCATTAACTTCAATATTATTTGTCAATCTAACCCTCGCAACTTTACGAAGTGCAGAATTAGGTTTCTTTGGAGTTGTCGTATATACACGAGTGCAGACGCCTCTTTTCTGCGGATTGCCTTTTAGTGCGGGCGTAGCATTTTTTTTGCCCATCCGCTTTCTTCCATGTCTAATTAATTGGTTTATCGTCGGCATTTCATTTCCATTATAGCCTGCGAAAATACCACTGATTTAAACATTCTTTCAATTATCTTTTTAGATATTATCATTCCTTAAAATACCTTTTCAACATTATCATTTTTCTCAATTTTTTTTTGAGAATCATCCGTATTTGAATCTGGATCTGAAACAAGGATATTTTTTAGGTGAGGAGAGCCTGAACCAGCAGGAATTAATCTACCTACAGCAACATTCTCTTTTAAGCCGCGTAGCATATCTATTTTTCCGGACGTTGCTGCGTCAGTTAATACTCTAGTAGTCTCCTGAAATGATGCAGCTGAAATGAAACTTTCTACATTTAATGAAGCCTGAGTTATACCCATTAATAACGGCTTGAAGGTTGCAGGTTTTGTTTTGCGGGACTTAGCCAGAGCTTTTCCTTCTTCTTTTAAATCTTTATTCATTTCTAGGTAAGTTTTTTTATCAACAAGCGTTTCTTGCTCTAATTCAGAGTCTCCATTATCTGTAACATAAACCATAGATTGAAGTTTTAAATTTGTTTCAAAAAATTCAGCTCTATTAATTCTATCCTTAGGCAAGAAGTGAGAATCACCAACATCATCGATACTTACTTTTTGCATCATCTGACGCACAATGACTTCAATATGCTTGTCATCTATCTTAACCCCTTGTAAGCGATATACTTCTTGTATCTGGTTTACAAGATATTCACGAACCTTATTGGGCCCTAATATTGTTAAGATATCAACAGGTGAAATGCTTCCTTCACAAAGCGAAGTTCCTGCTGTGATTTTATCGCCTTCATGTACAACAACATGTTTTCCATAGGGAATGGAATATGTTTTTATAGCTCCATCAACGCCCTCTACTTGTATCTTACGTATACCGCGCTTAGTCTCTCCAAATTTAACAATGCCGTCAATCTCAGTTACTACAGCAGGTGCGGATGGTTTGCGTGCTTCAAATAATTCCGTAACTCTCGGTAAACCTCCTGTAATATCACGTGTTTTACCATAAGCACGGGGAATTTTAACTAAAGTTTGGCCTCTTTTGACCATATCCCCTTTACGAACAACCAGATTAGCAGTTACAGGTAGAATAGTACCACCAGCAAGTATAGATCCATCTTTACTTACTATTTCTACATGAGGACTTAGGTTCCTATCTTTTGATTCCACTATCACCATTTGCTTTTTACCACCTTCAACAGCCTCGACCTGATAGGTTTCATTCTCAATAAAGTCTTTTAGTTCTACAATCCCAGATTGTCTTGCGAGAATTACATCTGTATAGGGATCCCATTGAAATAATGTTGAGCCAGATTTAACCTTATCACCATCATTAATATTCAAGTTTGCACCATATGGTACATTAAAATCAGAATTTGAGCCTTTTTCTTTTGAGACAATTGTTATTTTTGCATGTCTAACCATACAACGTGTGACTAAAACTCCATTTTCATCTTTTGCTTCTGCCACTTCAAGATTTTCCGAATATTTTACAGTGCCAGCTCTTTGAGTTATCATTTCTGATTGTTCAATAATTCTCGTAGCAGTACCACCAATATGAAACGTCCTTAGTGTAAGTTGAGTACCAGGTTCACCAATACTTTGAGCAGCTTGGATGCCAACTGAAGTACCCAAGTCTACTAGCTTATGATTTGAGGGATTCCAGCCATAACATTTTGCGCAAACGCCCCTAAGAGATTCGCAGGTAAGCACAGAGCGAATTCTTAAAGATTCTATATTACTATCAGATACAATTGATGCCTCTTCATCGCGAATCATTGTTCCAGCTTTAATAATAACTTTTCCATCTTCAATAAAACTTTCAAGTAGAGTCCGTCCTAGAATCCTTTCTGAAAGTGGCTCGATGATATCCTCGCCTTCCTTTAGATCATCTGCAAGAATCCCATTAATAGTTCCACAATCTATTTCATTAATAACTACATCTTGAGCTACGTCAACCAAACGTCGAGTTAGATAACCTGCATCAGCAGTTTTTAAAGCAGTATCAGCCAACCCTTTTCTTGCTCCATGAGTAGATATAAAATATTCTTGGACAGATAAGCCTTCCTTGAAATTTGATGTAATAGGAGATTCAATAATTTCGCCTTTTCCTCCCGTCATGGATTTCTTGGGTTTTGCCATTAATCCACGCATACCAGCTAATTGTTTAATTTGGTCCTGAGAACCTCGCGCACCAGAATCTGCCATCATATAAACCGGGTTGAACCCTTGATCGTTTGATTTCAACTCATCCATCATTGAAGCTGCTACATCATTTGTAGCATGTGTCCAGACATCGATTACTTTATTATACCTTTCTCCATCTGTTAAAACATGTCGTTTGAACTTATTTTGTATATCATCAACTTCCTTTTGAGCTTTCGAAATTATAGCATCCTTATGTTTAGGAATCAAAATATCACTTATTGCAATCGACACACCAGACCGAGTTGCTGTATCAAAGCCTAGATTTTTTAATTTATCAAGAAAGAGTACAGTTTTTTGATTACCAGCAACTAAGTAGGTATCATTAACTAATTTACTTAACCGTTTCTTATCTATCATGTCATCTACGAATTCCATCTCATCGGGCAAAATAGAATTAACAATTACGCGCCCTACTGTTGTATCTCTGTACCATTTGTCATCATGCCTGACATTTATTATCGCATTTAAATCTGCTACTTTATTCTCGTATGCAAGCAGAACTTCATTAAATGAACCAAAACTTTTTCCTTCCCCTTTAACACCTTCTTTTTTACGAGTTAAATAGTAAGTACCTAGAACCATATCTTGAGACGGTAGTGCCAACGGCTTCCCATTAGCAGGGTGTAAGATATTATGGCTAGATAACATTAAAACCCTTGCCTCCATTTGAGCAGCTACTGATAAAGGAACATGAACAGCCATCTGATCTCCATCAAAATCAGCATTAAATGCTGAACAAACAAGTGGATGGATTCTTAATGCCTTCCCATCAACTAAGACTGGTTGGAAAGCTTGAATGCCTAAACGATGAAGAGTTGGAGCGCGATTTAATAAAACTGGATGGTCTTTAACAACATATTCTAACACTTTATAAACAATGGGGTCTTTATCTTCAATAAGAAGTTTTGCCCCCCTTGGTGTTTGAGAATATCCTCGACTCATTAATTCACTTATCATGTGAGGTTTAAATAATTCTAATGCCATATTTTTAGGGAGTCCACATTCATGTAATTGCAGCTCTGGGCCTACAACAATAACCGATCTGCCTGAATAATCTACACGTTTGCCAAGTAAGTTCTGGCGGAATCTGCCCGTTTTTCCTCGGATCATATCTGAAATTGATTTTAATGGTCGACGAGTACCACTTCTTATTGCAGTCTTTCGCCGACTATTATCAAATAATGCATCAACGGACTCTTGCAACATACGCTTTTCATTACGAAGAATAACATCTGGAGCCTTGATCTCCATTAATTGCTTTAATCTATTATTTCGAATAATAATACGACGATAGAGGTCATTTAGATCGCTTGCTGCAAATCGTCCTCCATCAAGAGGGACTAGAGGTCTTAGCTCCGGAGGAATCACCGGCAAGATAGAAACGACCATCCATTCCGGCTTATTCATTTTTCTTAAGTTGGAAGAGATGTCAAACAAAAAAGATTTTGCCACTTTTAATCTTTTTAATGCATCTTCGCGCTTTTGTTTAGATTTAGAGTTTTTTAATACATCTTCTAATTCACGACGTAATTCTACTAGGTTCATTCTAGATAACATTTCTCTAAGTGCTTCGCCACCCATTGCAGCATAAAAGAAATCTTCATTATCTCTATCTTCTTCAGATACAGCATCGAAACCATATGTTTTTTCAAGATCAATAAATTCAACTTCATCAATTATTTCGAATTGATCTCTACCACTTTTACCAGGATCAATAATTAAAAATTGCTCGTAATAAACAATTCTTTCGAGATTTTTTGTCGAAATCCCAGTTAAATAACTTAATTTTGATGGAATTGACCGAAGATACCAAATATGAACAACTGGCACAGCAAGCGTAATATGGCCCATTCGATCACGGCGAACTTTCTTCCTAGTTACTTCAACTCCACATCGGTCACAGATGATTCCACGATATCTAATCCCTTTGTATTTGCCACAATGACATTCGTAATCCTTAACTGGACCAAAGATTTTTTCGCAAAACAACCCATCTTTCTCAGGTTTATATGATCTATAATTGATTGTTTCTGGTTTCAATATTTCACCATAAGATTTTTGCAAAATGCTTTCTGGTGAGGCTAATCCAATCTGAATCCTTGAGAAGCCCTTACTTGTATCTACTTTATTTGTTTGAATGAAGGTCAAAATAATTCTCCCTTAATCTAATTCTATGTCTAAGCTGAGCCCTTGAAGCTCTTTAATTAATACATTAAAAGACTCCGGCACTCCGAATTGAGGTAAAGCCTCTCCTTTTACTATGGCGTTATAAACTTTAGAACGACCATCTACATCGTCTGATTTAACAGTTAATATTTCCTGCAAAGTATGTGCAGCTCCATATGCTTCTAGCGCCCAACATTCCATCTCTCCAAACCGTTGCCCTCCAAATTGTGCTTTGCCACCTAAAGGCTGTTGAGTAACAAGTGAATATGGGCCAGTGGAGCGGGCATGCATCTTATCATCTACCATATGACTTAATTTCATCATATATATATTGCCAACTGTAACTGGATTTTCAAGCTTTTCTCCTGTGCGTCCATCAACTAACTGAGCTTTACCAGACAATGGAATATCGGCTTTTTTCATTTCACCAATAACTTCATCAGGAGTTGCACCATTGAAAACTGGAGTCGCATATTTAACACCCAATACTTGACCGGCCCATCCTAGCATGGTTTCATAAAGCTGACCTAAGTTCATTCTTGATGGCACACCTAATGGATTTAATACTACATCGACAGGAGTTCCATTTTCTAAAAAAGGCATGTCTTCTTCAGGTACAACTGTTGCTATAACACCTTTATTTCCATGTCTGCCAGCCATTTTATCACCAACTTGGATTTTTCTTTTATTAGCAATATCTACTTTAGCAAGCTTTAATATCCCAGGCTGTAATTCATCGCCTATACGAAGCTTAAAGACTTCTCGCTCTAGCGTATCTTCAATGATTCTCCATTCTTTCCAAAAAGAACGCCAAACTGCTTTGAGATTTTTCCAAGCACTGTTATCCTCAACCCAAGCTCCATCTTGAGAGAATCTTTCAAGATTATAGCTTTTAAGACGTTTCTGAGTTAGCTTGGTACCTTTTTTGATTAGAGTACGACCGCTCGATACATCTCTAATGCCATTAGATACTTGATTTTTTAATGAATTCAAAAGTTTCTCATCTCGAGAGATTTTTAAATCTTTTTTCCTTTCAGCTGAATCCTTTTGAAGTACAAGAATATTTTTTCTTTCTTCGGTCCTAGCAGATTTACTTCGTTTCTCAAATAACTTTGTGTTAATTACCACACCATTTATTCCAGGGTCAGCCCTCTTCGAAGCATCTTTGACTTCGCCTGCTTTTTCACCAAAAATAGCCCTGAGAAGCTTTTCTTCAGGAGTTGGATCAGTTTCACCTTTTGGAGTTACTTTACCGATCAGAATATCCCCATCTTTAACCTTAGCACCGACTCTAATAATCCCTCGTTCATCTAATTCCCTCGTTGCATCTTCACCAACATTAGGTATTTCAGGAGTTAGTTCTTCTTCGCCACGTTTAGTATCACGAACTTCTAATTCGATTTCATTTACATGTACACTACTGAAAAGGTCTTCTTTTACTAATCTTTCACTAATTACAATAGCATCCTCAAAATTATATCCACGCCAAGGCATAAAAGCCACAGTAACATTTTTTCCTAGAGCCAATTCACCCTTAGATGTTGACGTTCCATCTGCAATAGCTTGACCGGCAACTACTTTATCCCCTTCGGATACAATGGGTTTTTGATTTTGACTAGTGTTCTGATTTGTACGCTTAAATTTTCTTAATTCAATAGTTACTAAATTTTCACCTTCAATCAATGCAAGGCTCTCAGGTACATCAGTCGTTTTAATTACCACTTTTTGAGCATCAACATAATGAACACGACCATTAACAGGTGAAACAACAGCTGAGCGAGAGTCAACTGCCACTTTACTTTCAAGACCAGTGCCAACAATTGGTGAATCTGGATTCATCAATGGAACGCTTTGACGTTGCATGTTAGAACCCATAAGAGCTCGGTTAGCATCATCATGCTCAAGAAAAGGGATCAATGAAGCTGCTACAGATAAAATTTGATTTGGCGCTACATCCATAAATTCAACTTTTTCTGGCGAGACAATAGGGAAATCTCCTTTTATCCTAGCACGAATACTACTATTTGTTAGCTGATCATTCTGACCAAGCTTTTCATCGGATTGCGCAATCATAACCCTGTCTTCATCATCAGCAGATAAATATTTGATATCATGTGTTGCATATGCTGACTTGCCGTCAACATTAACTTTCCGATAAGGAGCCTCAATAAAACCATGCGAATTAACTTTTGCTAAAAGCGCTAAAGAAGAAATCAAGCCAATATTTGGACCTTCTGGAGTTTCAATAGGGCATAAACGTCCATAATGCGTATAGTGAACGTCTCTAACTTCAAATCCTGCTCGTTCACGAGTCAGCCCTCCTGGGCCAAGAGCAGATATCCGTCTTTTATGAGTTATTTCAGCCAATGGATTAGTTTGATCTCCAAATTGCGATAATTGGCTTGTACCAAAAAAAGTATTAATAACTGTTGTTACAACTCTGGAGTTAATTAAATCTTGAGGTGTAATTGACTCTTGTTCGCGGAGATTCATTCTTTCATAAATAGTTCTTAACATTCGGCTCAAAGCAACTGAAAATTGATTAGTTAACTGTTCGCCTATTGATTTTACACGCCGGTTTCCAAGGTGATCAATATCGTCGGATCCTCTTTCTCCTTTTCTCATATCTATAAGAAAGTTTATGACTTGAATAATATCATCCATCGTAAGAACTGTTTCATCAACTGGCACATTCAAGTTGAACTGCTGGTTTAATCGATATCTACCAACTTCACCTAAGTCATATTTCTTTGGATTAAAAAATATTCTCTCTATGAATTTTTGTGCAGTTTCTAAATTTGGCGGCTCACCTGAACGTAGCAACTGATAAACAATATTTAATGCTTCTTCAGTATTGTTGCTTGGATCCTTAGTCATAGTATTTAGAAGCATCATCGAATGAAAATCTTTATTTTGATTAACAATTTCAATAGATTTGATCTTTGCTTCTTTTAATTCATCAATGCTTTTTTGATCTAACTCAGCACCGCCCTCTATGAATATTTCACCTGTCTCATGATCAATTATATCTTCAACAATCGTGGAACCAATTGCATTATTAACTTCTTTTGAATTTATTTTTAATTCTTGAGTGCAGTTAAAAGCTTTAAAGATATCTGCATTAGTTGAATAACCTAATGTCCTTAACAACATTGTAACGGGAAATTTCCTTCTACGATCTATTATGCAAAAAATACAATCATTGATATCTGTAGTAAAATCTACCCAAGATCCTCTAAAAGGGATTATCCTCCCTTGATAAAGCTTAGTCCCATTAGGGTGAATTGACTGATCAAAAAATACACCAGGCGACCTCTGTAACTGCGATACTATTACTCGCTCAGCCCCATTTATTACAAAAGTACCCTTTTTGGTCATCATGGGTATGTTTCCAAAATAGACTTCTTGCTCAATTGATTGATCATACTTACTTCTATCATCTTCATTAGTTATATGCAATACCAAACGAACCTTCAAAGGAACAGAGTACGTTAAACCGCGATCCATACATTCCTCTGGAGTATATTTTGCCAAACCTAAAAAATAACTTTTATATTCAAAAACGTAATTTCTATGAGGGTCCTCTAATGGAAAAACATTATTAAACACTTCCTGAAGACCAAGATCTATCCGTTCATCTTCAGGAACATTTTCTTGAATAAATGCCTGAAAAGCTTCGATTTGAACGTCTAAAAGGTCCGGAAATTCTATTTCAGATTTAATTTTTTCAAAAGATTCTCGGTTATAATAAGTACTATTTGCAGCAGCCAACGTAAACCTCCAATAATATTAATAGGGTGGTTAAAATAATTTGTTTAAAAAATAGTGTGTGTAAAATAAAACTATTTTAATTCTACTGAAGCCCCAGCTTCTTCAAGCTGAGTCTTAAGTTCATCTGCTTCTGTTTTACTAGCACCTTCTTTAACTGCTTTTGGAGCACTATCAACTAATTCTTTTGCTTCTTTTAAGCCTAACCCAGTGATTGTACGCACTACTTTAATTACATTTATTTTAGATTGCCCTGATGATGTTAGTATAACATCAAACTCATCTTTTTCATCTGAAGCTCCACCGCCATCAGCAGTTGGGGCTGAAGCAACAGCAGCAACAGGGGCTGCGGCTGTTACGCCAAATTTTTCTTCAATCTCTCCTATTAATTCAGAAATTTCCATCATATTGGCATTTTCAAGGTATTTTAGCACATCGGCTCTTTTTGTATCGGCCATTCTTCTTGCTCCTTAATTACTCTTTTTTAGATTGTTCATCTTTTAGATTATTTAACATATTTGTCATATCAGACATTGGCGATTTCAATGCCCAAATAAGTTTCATCAGAGGAGATTGCAATAATGCTACAAATTTAGCTAGAGACTCATCTTTAGATGGTAAATTTGCTATATGAGCAAACTCACTACCATCAATGATGTTTCCATCAATTACAATTCCTTTTACTTTAGGTAAATCATGATCATTCGTAAATTTTTTCAGCACTCGAGCTGGGCTAATGGGATCTTCGTAAGAAAGTGCAACAGCTGTTGAACCATTTAGATAATCATCTAAACCGCTCAAATCACTATTTTTTGCAGCAAGTTTAAACAGCGTATTTTTTGCGACCATATATTCCACATCATTTGCATAGAATTCTCTTCTAAGATCTGTTATATCTTCAACGTTAAGACCAAGGTAATCAGTTAGATACACACCTTTGGCGCGACCTAATTTTTCGCTAAGATCCTCAACATATTTGATATTTTTAGCATTGGGCATAATTAATTGATGCTTCCCTGATCTATTTTTATACCCGGACCCATTGTTGAGGAAACAGATATCTTTTTCAAATAAGTTCCTTTTACTGAAGATGGTCTTGCTTTTAAAAGAGCGTCATAAATAGTTCGGATATTTTCTACCAATGCATTGTCATCAAAAGAACTTTTTCCACATCTAGTATGAATAATACCATTCTTTTCTACTCGAAGCTCTATTTTACCCGCCTTAAGTTCTTTTACCGCTTTTTTAATATCCATTGTAACGGTTCCACTTTTAGGATTTGGCATCAGACCTTTGGGGCCCAAAACCTTACCTAATTTCCCCAACTCTTGCATCATGTCAGGTGTTGCAACAATAGTATCAATATCATCCCACCCGCTTTTAAGTTTGTCAAGAAATTCTTTTCCAACGAAGTCTGCACCAGCATCTTTTGCTTCTTTTTCTTTTGGTCCCTGAGCAAAGACAAGAACCTTTATTTCTTTCCCGGTTCCATGAGGCAATGTAGTTGTAACTCTAATATTTTGATCGGCATGCCTAGGATCCACACCTAAATTAATTGCTAACTCAATTGTTTCGTCAAATTTCACATATTTAAAATCTTTTAACATTTTGACTGCATCATTGAGCGAATATTCTTTAATCGGGTCGATCTTAGAATTAATTTCTTTTCTCTGTTTAGATAAAACCATTTTAACCTTTTACTTCTAATCCCATACTCTTTGCGGTTCCACGAATCATTTCTACCGCCATTTCTATCGTATTAGCATTTAAATCATTTTTCTTTATCTCAGCTATTTCTCTAAGGTCATTTTCTGTAACTTTTCCGACTTTTTCACGATTAGGTTCTCCAGAGCCTTTTGGGATACCAGCTTTCTTTTTCAATAAAATAGCAGCGGGCGGAGTCTTTGTTATAAAGGTAAAACTTCGATCAGTAAATACTGTTATTACTACTGGAATTATCAACCCCGATTGTTCTTTTGTAGCTTCATTAAACGCTTTACAAAATTCCATTATATTTACTCCATGCTGACCTAAAGCTGGTCCAACAGGCGGTGCAGGGTTTGCTTGTCCTGCTGGAATCTGAAGTTTAATATATGATGAAATTTTCTTTGCCATTTTTTAATCTATTTTTCTATTTCTACTTGTAAAAAATTGAGCTCAATTGGCGTTGGTCGACCAAAAATACTGACTGAAACTTTAACTTTTTGCTTTTCATTGTTCACTTCGTTAACGAATCCAGAGAAGTCAGCAAATGGGCCATC
>Ga0208411_1000276_pt1 | contig 41233 bp, 32 predicted proteins | sample ETN01SmetaG_4_FD_185793 | JGI IMG/M metagenome (GOLD analysis project Ga0208411, IMG submission 185793) | Marine microbial and viral communities from oxygen minimum zone, Eastern Pacific Ocean - ETNP2014F12-01SV261 (SPAdes) (version 2) | ecosystem: Environmental > Aquatic > Marine > Oceanic ... | reverse complement strand
ACCCCCATTCCCTTGTATTTGTAACAATAATTTCTTGATTGAATCATTCATTTCATTTTGATTCTAATCATTTTAATATAAAGAAATCGACTCATTTTTATTTCATTAATTCTTATATAGCAGAATTTAAAATTCTACCAATTATTATTCAATGAACTCAATTATTTCAAGCTAGTATTTTATTATATAAAATATTTTTTCATTCCAGAATAACCTACATCAAAGTTATTTTAAAATAATTAAAGAAAAGTATCAGGAAGATTAATCATTCTTTATTATTGATAACCATCTTCCACCAGATCACAAAACTGAGGAACAAACTTAATATGCCCGCTTACGCCACCACCCATGTGAACCACATGTATTTTGTTGCGTTTACCATACTTCTTAATCATTGCTAAAGCATTATCAATATCCGAACCGCCACTTGGACTTGTATGGATATGAATAGGCATATCGTGTTCTGCTGCTGCATCAAGAATCATATTCCAAAGTTCGGAAGATTCATCATCCCAACCTTCTGGATCCAATGTCCCACCCAAAAGGCATGTCGCTTTTAATGCAATTAATCCTTTCTGACCAATAAGTTTAAGGGCTTCAATTGTCTTATCTTTATCTTTTGGCAAAGCCGAAACCCAGATGGCACCCAAAAGACGATCAGACCGCTCAGCTCCTTCGGCAACGAGAGGGTTGAGTGTGAAAGGTTGATTTGAATCAGGGTAACCATAGTTTGGCAATACTAAAGCACGATCAATGCCATGCTCGTCCATGCCACCTAGATATTCATCTATAGTGTCATAGTCAGTTGTAGGCTTGACAACTTCAGGCAACCCATAATAAGCAAACCCTGGTACTGGACCTATATGGCTATGATTATCAAAAATTTTTTTACGTATTTTTTGCATCACTGTACCCCTCTTTAGCTTAGCTGAAATTCTATGAATTAAATTAAATAATATATATTTTCATTTCTATTATTTTTTTAACAAACTTCTAAATAATTCAATACTGATAATTATAAATAAAGCACTTGTAATTATAATTTATCAGTCTTAGTATTGAATTACCAATACGGAAAGAATATAATGAACCTTAAAAAATCAATCAAAACAGGCTTTGCAATTAGAGACAAGAATCAGCAAGAGTTAGCAGATTTCATTGGTAAGAAACAGGCTACTGTTAGTTATTATGCCAATGGTCGAGTCGATCCGCCTTTGTCTGTAGTAGTAAAAATTGCTGAGTTTTTCGGCGTAAAAACATCAACTTTTATCGAGTGGGGCGAGTATGAAATCAAGTTTTAGTAGATTTTTAGCGGCAAGGATACTATAAAAATAATAAAAATTATGGCCCTACTCTTCCGTCTTATCATTACCTGTTCATTTTTATTATCCGTCCTTATTTCTTCTACTAAACACATTACTAATGAATCATCAAGGCCAAATATTCTCTTTATTATGTCTGATGATCATGCCTATCAAGCAATTAGTGCATATAGTGACAAATTAATTCATACCCCAAATATTGACCGGATCGCAGATGAAGGAGTACTTTTTACCAACGCCTGCGTCACAAACTCCATTTGTGCCCCTTCAAGGGCTACTATCCTGACCGGGAAACACAATCATATCAATGGGAAGATCGATAATGGAGCTCCTTTTGATACGAGCCAGGTAACCTTTCCCCAACTGTTCCAGAAAGCAGGATACCAGACCGCCATGTTTGGGAAACTGCACTTTGGAAACAATCCCAAAGGGGTCGATGATTTCATGATTCTCCCTGGGCAGGGGCATTATATTAATCCTGGTTTTATCACCAAGTCCGGTGATACCACTATAACTGGTTACGTAACTGATATTATTACCGATCTAACCCTGGATTGGCTTAAAACCAAAAGAAATACTGAAAAACCATTCCTGGTAATGTATTTGCACAAGGCTCCACATAGGCCCTGGTGGCCAAGCCCGGAAAAGTTCAAGGAATTCACTAAAAAAGAGTTCCCTCTTTCGGAAACATTATTCGATGACTATGCAAATAGAGGAACGGCTGCAAAAACAGCTGAAATGAACATACTGTATGATTTAAGGTATGGTCACGATTCTAAGATACGGCCAGAAATCTTTGCATCAATGGACAGTATTGAACCATATATAAAGCCATATAATTGGGGTGGTTTAGACGGATTTAGTACATCATTCGCGCGGGCAAATAATGTTCAAAAAGATTTATACGAACCTGTTTTAGACTCCATCAATATCTGGTTCAAACAGAATTGGCATCTTTTGAATGATAGAGAAAAAATGGAATGGAAATACCAGCGCTATATGCAGGATTACTTGGGCTGCATCTCTTCTGTCGATGACAACGTAGGTCGTGTTCTAGACTATCTTAAGGAATCTGGTTTGGATAAAAACACAATTGTGGTTTATACATCTGATCAGGGGTTTTACCTGGGCGAGCACGGCTGGTTCGATAAACGATTTATCTATGATGAATCATTTAAAACACCGTTAATGATCCGCTGGCCAAACAGAGTAAAGCCTGGAATTAAGAAAACCGAAATGGTACAAAATCTGGATTTTGCACAAACATTTCTGGAAGCGGCAACTATCACTCCACCAGGGGATATGCAAGGTGAAAGTCTACTGCCACTATTATTAGGCCAGGATAAAGAATGGACCCGGGATGCAGTTTATTACCATTACTATGAGTACCCGTCAGTCCATATGGTAAAACGACATTATGGTATTGTAACTGAAGCATACAAACTGGCTCATTTCTATTATGATGTGGATGAATGGGAACTTTACGACCGCCTTAAAGACCCTCAGGAGATGAATAATGTATATGATGACCCTGCCTATGAAAAAATTGTCGCTGAATTAAAAACAGAGTTAACTGAATTGCGCTTGTTATATAAAGACTCAAGGGAACTGGATTTATATTATATTAACAAATATGTGGATAAATGACCGATACATTAGTTTATGCGTAGATAAATACTGCTCAGATGATTAGCTCAGAAATCAAGAAAGAATACGATGAGAAAGGTTTTTTAATCGTTCACAATGCCATCGATTCTGACTTGGCAGCTGAAGTAAAGAATCATGTACTCTGGCTGGGAGAAAAATATCCGGATATTAGACCTGAAGCATTTCACCATCATTTATTGATTCATGATCCCTTCATCCACCATCTATTAAAATCCGATCGGCTGCTGAAAATTGTTGAAAAGATCATTGGTCCCAACATTGCCCTTTTCGGCGCTCATTACATTGCCAAGAGACCTTATGATGGGAAACCTGTTGGCTGGCACCAGGATGGATCCTATTGGCCCCTGGAGCCTATGAATGTTGTATCACTATGGGTAGCAGGGACTTCATCAACAGTAAAGAATGGTTGTATGCGCGTTATTCCAGGAACTCAAAATAAAAGGCTTCTCAAACCTTCCGAAATGATGCAGGTGGATACGGAAGAATATGTGCTAGACCTGGCTATCCATCCTGATCAAATTGATGATTCGGATGCAGTAGATATAGAAATGGAAGCGGGGGATGTTTCCGTTCATAATCCATTTATCATTCATGGCTCCAATGCCAATTTGTCTGACCAGTGGCGGATGGGCCTAACATTGCGATATATTCCTACGACTACTTATGTAAACAGAGAACATTGGGAATGTATTTTATTGCGTGGAAATGCTGTAGATAAAATAAAAAATCATTATACGGGTAAACCAGTTTATATTGATGGTGAACACATGCCTTTCCAGGGATATGAGCATTATAGATAAAAAGTTAATTATAGAAAACGGCTGGAGCCTTAAACCGCTATCACCATTTTTCAAGAGATAGTAATGAGCAGAATTAAATACAATCTGGGAACTGATGGATTTTGCTTTTTACCTAAAATATTCTCGTCATACCAAGTGGAGTGTGCCCGTAACGCCATATGGGATGTGATTCAAGGACAATATGAAACTGGGGTCCAACCTGAAAATAGATTCTGGAATGTTGGCGATGATCCAGAGAGCATTATTAAGATCGATAAACCCCATTTATGCAATGAACAAATTTGGAGCCTGATTACAGATGTAGATTTTGGGAAATGGCTGGCTGATACTGTTGGAGCAAAAAAAATCCAGGTATGGCATTCGCAGTCAGTTTGGAAGCCTGCAGGCGGCGGACAAAAAGGCAACGCAGGGTGGCACCGCGATATTCAATATTGGCCCTTTTGGAAACCAAACGGCGTATTCACTGCCTGGATTGCTCTTTCGGATGTTATTGATGAATCGGGTCCTGTTCAGTATATACGTGGTTCAAATGAATGGGAAGATATACCAGGAATGGATTTCTTCAATAAAAATATTGCTTCTCAGGATAGGATCCTGGAAAGAACGCATGATGGTTTCAAGGTTGTAAGCACAAACATCAAAAAAGGGCAGATAAGTATTCACACATCACGTGTGTATCATTCATCAGGGCCAAATATCAGCAAAGGCCCCAGGATTGGCATGGTTGTTCACTTTTGCACGGACTCATCCGAAAAAATTCCTGTTAAAGGGGAACTAACTAGCTATTTAAACCAAACAGAAAATAAATCTATTTGTCCTGTAATCTATGAAAATTAACTCAGTGTAAAAAAATGGTCTAAAGGCACTAACCAGCAATATTATTATATCTGAATGTTCTAATCTCAAATGGTTCTAGGTCTAATTGTATTGATTCATCAACCTTTATTTTTTCTCCTATTTGCTTCCATTCCATAAGATCACACTCTGCTAGTGTACCCTGTATATAAAGTAATCCATTTGATTTTCGTCCATGTGTCTCAATAATACGTAAAATCAATTCATCTTCGTTTTCCGCTTTTTTCATTACAGACAGTTCCAGGCCAATGCCTTCCAACCTAACTGGCATCTCAGCTTTTGTTGCTGAATCTTTGAACAAAATAGGTGGCTGATTAAGGCACGACGACTCAGCAATGACATCGGAATGTATAAAGTCCTTTATATGCGGAAAAAGACTGTAGGTAAACTCATGTAATCCTTCATCTGCATCAGGGTCAGGATTGCTAGGAGAGCGAAGCAGGTTCAGATCCAGGATATTATCGTGAACCATGTAGCCATATTTGCAATCATTTAAAAGAGAGACACCATAATCATGATCAGACAAGTCAGCGTATTTATGGCCTACCACTTCAAACTTAGCCTTGTCCCAGCTGGTATTGCGGTGGGTGTTGCGCTTTACATATCCATACTGGATATCAAAGGTTGCCTGATCTGATCTTACATTTACCGGGAAATGCACCCGAAGCATTTTATGCTTTTCATTCCAGTCTACGGTGGTTGAAAAATCAACCCGCTTCGAATGATTGTGCAATGAAACCAACTGTTTTATAGTAGAGTTTCCAATTCTGAAACTGAATACAAGTTGTTTAACTGCATTTCCAATCGCCTTATGAATATCATTACTAATTTTTGCGTTCTCTATGATTGCATCCCTGTAAAAGAATTCGACGTCCCAAGCATCATAATCATTAGGACGGTCTTCATAGAGCGATAGTATATTCCCCGCTCCACCTAAGACTTCTTTACCCGCCTCTTTATCGTATCCAGAGATCAACTGCCCTTGTTGATCAAATTCATAGAGAATAAAATCATTTTCCAGCGTAAGGTTATCTCCCTTCTCCATTGAACTTTGAATAGGATTCCCTTTCTTGAAGGTTTCAAATGACAAGGGTGCAAGGTCGACCGCAGCCACGGTTCCTTCGATTGTTTCCTGTAGAGGTAGCGTTTGTCCCTTCTCATCCAGAATAGCATACCCTCTCATTGATTCTGGAATAAAGATTGTTCCTTTCCAGACATATGATAAGGTATTTGCCAGAACAAATGCATCTGGGATCTCCTGAAAAAGAGATTGCCCTGCTCGTAATATTAATTTATCACAGCTATTATGAATCTTTTCATATTCCTTGTGGGTGGTCTGGTAAACAAGATTGATGCTGGAGCCGGGAATAATATCATGGAATTGGTTAATTAGTAGTTTTTTCCAAAGTAATTCCAGTTCTTCAGCAGGATAATCCTTTATTGGCAGACACGACCAAAGCATTTCCACAGTACGAAGTTTCCATTCCAGTTTTCGATTCTGTTTCTTTACCAACCCATGGGTCGTAAACGTACCACGATGAAGTTCCAGGTAAAGTTCGCCCACCCAGGTCTCTACATCATCTTTGTATTTATCCAACCTGTGAAAAAAGTTCTTTGCAGTATCAAAACGAACTCTGGGTGAATTTTCAAGGTTTGCCATGCGCCGACCCAATTCAATATTCTCCGGTTTGGGGCCACCCCCACCATCTCCAATACCAAAGAGGGAAATAAATTCATCGATTCTATCTTTCTCCTTAAAACTTTCCTGAGCTGGAATTAAAAATTCCGTATCCAGTTCGCTGTTGTAGGTATTTTCAGGTGGGAAATGGGTCAAGACTTCTGTCCCATCGATCCCGCGCCAGTTGAACGTCTGATAGGGAAACTCGTTGAACTGGCTCCAGGAGAGTTTTTGGGTTAGGAAATAATTAATTCCTGATTTTTTTAATATTTGGGGCAATGCTGCGGAATAGCCGAACACATCCGGCAGCCAGAGGTTATCCACTTTTACGCCAAATTCATCTCTGAAAAAATTCTTCCCATGAAGAATTTGGCGCACCATAGATTCACCGCTGATCAGGTTGCAGTCCGCCTCTACCCACATACCTCCCTGGACTTCCCATTTTCCTGATTTTACAGCATTCTTGATCCGTTCATAGAGTTCTGGGTAATGATCTTTTATGAACTGGTAGTGCTGGGGTTGAGATGCACCAAAAATATAGTCTGGATATTTGTCAATAAGATCCAATTGTGTCGCAAAAGTCCGTGCACACTTGCGCACCGTCTCTCTAACCGGCCAGAGCCACCCTGTATCAATGTGGGCATGACCAATAGCTGAAACATTCAGATCTGATGCTGAAGCCTGTTTTCCTAACTCTTGTTTCAGGCAATTCCGTGCTTTTTCTGAGTTTTTCTGATCATCGGCAAACGCATTAATACTATTATTCAAAGCCAGAATTGCCCTTGATCGTCTCACTGATTTTTCATCCAAGCGTTTCACAAACCCCAAAAGAATTCGTGCATCCAAGTACAAGTGCCATAGTTCTGAATCAAAGATGCCAAACCGCATGGACTCTACCTTGGCATCAAACCAGCCGTGCCGTTTTGGGCTTTCCTGTTCCGGATCGGGATCTGTAAACACCCCAAACAAAGTGTTTGCCGCTGCTTCCACCCACAGGTCGATCCTTTCTCCGCCCGCGCACGGATTATTTAAAGGTAGCCGCGTACGGGAAAAATTCGGGTCCCAGATTGAACTATTCGATATACTCTGGATGGCTTTTCCATCTGAATCAAAAACTAACCCTTCACCAGAAAAATCCAATTCTGCAGCAATGGGTTTCCCGGCCCACTCTTTCAAAATTTCTCCCTGCAAATGAAACCAGGCACTATCCCATTTCTGCCCCCATTCTTCTCCTTCCATAATGGGTTTATAATCCAGAGTAAGCCTATCGCTAAAAGGCACCGGAGTTTTTGACCACCCAAATTCAGCACTGAGAGCCTGTTTATCATAAATGAAAAGAGCTGGCAACCGCTCGAACCATTTTTCAATTCGTTGGATGATAACTTCTGTCTCTTTTTTATTCATGATAATTATTCCGCGGAAACCCAGCCGTCATCTCCATGATCCCTTTCACTTGATCTTAGTTTTTGCATCATTTCCCCCAGGTCTTTGAATCCTCCCCAGGTAAACCACACGATAGAAATAACGGCCATACCTATATGGATAAACAAATAATATTTCCAAAAAGTCATCCATGAAGTATCACTAACATCGTTATAGAGATTATATACTGTTCCCACGATAAACAGGATTGTCCAGCTTAACGTCCACACATAGTTTACAATGTAAATAAATTTATCACCCCTGGTAAATTCCTTGCCCATCCCAAGCATCTTCCAACCTCGTTCTGGAATTTCACTGACAATTTCCATCTCACCTTTGATGGCATATACACCGCGGTTAAGCATTTTATCCATATTATAAATTGCACGTTTCCCTAACAAAGACACGAGAATATAAGATAAAGCAGAAGCACCCATCCCTATTGCCCAGTATACCTGGCCATTAATACTCCTTAATAATATTATACCCTGTTTCAATGCAGTCATTGAATACGTATCAGCCAGCCATTCAGCTGATATCTGTTTCAAGATGATACCTCCTACAGCAATAACTGCTCCTGTGATCATAGCAGCCCACGCGGCAGCTGTGGTTCCTCTTTTCCAATATAAACCACCAATAATTACTGCACCTGATCCGCCGGCAAATATTGCCCCTGTTATTGCAAAAAAAAGTGCAATTTTCTGATTTTGCTGGAACAGAAGACTAAAAAAGAATATAAAGACCGCCACACCATAGATAGAATATCTCAAGACTTTAAGGTGAGTATCCTTATCAAAAGGTTTCTTTCTAAAAGGCATGATTACATCCTGCACGAGAATACTTCCCCAAGAATGGAGATAGGTATCGTGTGTACTAATAAATGCAGCCAGCATTAGCGCTGCAAAGGCTCCCAATAAACCCTCAGGTAATATCTCCGACAAAACGAGTGGTGCCCGCATTTGAGTTTTTAAGGCATCTGTACTGAATTGCTCCAAAGATGTATTTACCGAAGCTGATATTGATTGATAATCAATATGATTCATAAAAACATAAATTGCAATTGGCGCGAATAAGAAAAAAAGCGTTTGCGGGTATCCTCTAAACCCAGCCAGCACTGCGCCCATTTTTGCTTCGTGAGCACTCTTTGCAGATGCATTATAGGCTTGGCTCCCCTGCCAGCTCATAGTACCATACATAATTCCAATGATCCCGATCAGAAAATACCAGAAATTAAAATCCTCTACATGGCTGGTCTTGAATGGGTTTATCCTGGATGAGTTTTCATATTTCTCTTCAATTTCTAAAATTGTTGTTTTTTGTTCAGATTCTGTTAAAGTATAAAAACCTTTTTCTGATTGAATTTCTGCAATCTCTTCCTGTGCCAGTTTAAGAGGGGTTTGCTCTAAGGCTTCACTCACCTGGTCCCAACCAACGGTAAATAAAAGAAAGAATATCAACACCATAAAAATAATATTTACATAAACACCCTGAAAAAAATCAGCAATTATTACAGCTATCTGCCCTCCAGTTTGGACAAAATACAAAGCTATAGATAGAAGCATAATCATTACCAAGGGGAAAGTAGGGATTCCTAAAAACGATTCTGGAAAACCACAATAGTGAATAAAAAACCGGGCCCCCACAGCCGGAAATATTCCAAAATTGATTATACCAGCACCAAATGCAATGATCCCTGTAAAAATTCTAAATTTTCGACTATAACGCATCTCAAAAAATTGCGGCAGTGTTAAACAACGGGTGGATCGAAAGCGATAGATTACCCATCCGGAAACTGTAATCAATAGTATAATAATTCCCTGGCTTAATCCCCACCAGGCCAGAGCAAATCCCGAAACATAACCCATCTCCAGAAACATCACTATTGATATAGCACCCAAACCAGCGATCCCACTTGAAATAGAGACAACATATCTTCCCGCAGTTCGTCCGGCTGCCAGAAAATCAGTTACACTTTTCATCAGGCCTTTTGTAGTATTGACAGAATAGATCATTCCGCAAAAAACAAACAAAACAATTAGCCAGTCAGTTACAGATAAATTCATTCAAACCATACCTTCCCATCTCTCCGGATAAAGACCTTCTGTCTATCCATTTTAATGAATGCTTCCCAGCCGGAAGGTGTTAAAGATAATTGTGGCGGCCAAGGAACACCTGCAACGGGTGTTTCGTTGAATTCTAATTTTTTTAATGAAGTTGTGAAATGGCCCTGGCTTTCAAAGTAACTTCTTTCGCGATAATATAACTGGCGGAGTGACCATTTGATTTGATCAAGTTCATTTGTCTGAAATTTTACCAGTTCTTCTCCTACCATCGTTTCAGTGAATTGCACCAATCCCCACATCTCTGGATAATGCATGGCTATAATCCCCTGAGGTGACCAGACCCAATTGTACTCAGGTAGTTTAGTTTTGATATATTGACCATTTTGAATTTTGGTATTCCAATGAACCCGGGAAAAATTGATCTTCCACTGTTCACCTTCCTGAGGATGGAAATTTGGTGCACACTCTTCCAGTGCTTTCCAAGGAATGGCAATCTCTACGCTCCAGCCTTTATCTATATCTGATGGGTCATTTATAGTCCCATCCACATGAACCTTTGTGATCAGGCCGGGAATATCCCAAGAATCAACAGCAACCTTCGCTTGGTCACGATAGGGTTTTAATAATAGCAGATCCCATTCTGTCTCCAAAGCATTGACTTCAAGTTCATAGTAGTGGTGTGTGTCACCATCAGGATCCAGGAATATCTCAAAATCATTATCCTTAAAAATTACAGCATCCCTTTCTGTCAGGGTTGCCCATACATGGGGATCTTCCATTTTGGCACCAAAATAGAAATAATTCTCATCCCATAACATTTTTACTTTTGTATCATAAAATGGGAGTGGTTTTAGATCCCCTTCAATATCAACGAATGATTCTGACCAGTCAACTTTTTCCCAGAAAGGATCATTCATTTTACCATCGAGTAGGATCGGTGCGGGTGTTTTATAGCAGACATATGACCGAGGTGAATAATCAATTTTTGGTATTGGAAAACCTTGTCCTAGAATAAATGAAAAAAATAATAGGAATTTAGGCAAAACACGCATCTATCAGTGCCTGTATCGTGGAAGTAGCTAATCCTATATGAGTGTCTGCCGCACCATAATATAATTTCACTTCGCTTGAATTATTAGCAAACCCATTCTCATCGTAGGATTCAACAATTATACCTGTAGGAAATACCACATTGGGTACCTGACCAACCATCTCCCACATTTCCCGAGGTTCTAAAACATTATATCGCCCACGTGATATTACTCTCCAGGGTTCATTCAGGTCCAATAGGACAACCCCAGCCTGATAGATTGGTTGATAATGCATGGTAATGCCATGATAGATTAATAGCCAGCCTTTTTCTGTTTTAATAGGTGGAGGTCCAGCACCAATATTTTCATCCCAATAATGAAAACGACCTTCCATGACCTGTCGGGTAGTCGGCCAATGAAAAAGATCATCTGACTCTGAATACCAGATGGCATTACCAGTAGTAGCACCGCTTTCTAATTCTTTTAAGTTTGGTCGATCAAGACGGGCATACTTCCCATTTATCTTCTCCGGGAACAGGACACCGTTTCGGTTATCTTTTTTCCCAGTGAATCCTAAAAACTCAAACGAATTAAAATCCTGCGTTTGAATAATACCTAAAAGACATTTCCCAACCACATCCACTGCTACCATGATATAAAATATTCCTTTAAGGCAGGTGACCCGCGAATCATAGATATGAAATATGGTTTCAGCTGACCTTTCTAAGCCTGATATTTCTATAGGTGTATTTTCAATCACAAATTTGATTCCATCGCTGCTCACCGCTTTCACAATCAGTGTTTCTCGACCGCGGTTCTGAACCCGCATTAACAATATAATTTTCCCATCATATTTAATTGCCCCAGGATTAAACACAGATGAAACATCAATCATTGCCGGATTTGATGAAACAATATTTTTAGGAGATATAATTGGGTTATTTCTAACTCGATGAAACATTAGCAGAATCTATTAAAATAAGTCCCGATATTTAAATATGCATAATAGGTTTGTAATTTATTGTTATGGTTGATGGCAACCCTGCTAGAGTTTCATTAGATTGCCAAATAACAGCGCGTATTTTAAATATTATTTATTTAATAAATAGGATTAGTGTGGCTGAGGGTTGGATAAAATTAAACTACGGTAATAAACTTAATGCTGAGATTGGATTACTATCTAATGGTGAAACACAATTAAATCTACAATCAGAATATACTTGGGATAATGTTTATCCAAACAAACCAAGCTATAAAATAAAGTTTCAACAAGGTGATTATGGAAATTAATACATCTTGAAGCTGATGTAATAAGTAAACAAATTATTTTTTTTTCTCCTGGCAATGAAATATATCATTCTATCAATATTAATCTTCATATTTAAAGTTATTTCTCAAAGCATGGAAAATCACTTCCACACAAATCTGGGAGATTTATATCCGGACCCCATGATTTCTATAAAATATCAGGAAGATTGGCAAAGAGATTTTTACCTAAAAAGAATTGCCCAGTTTAAAAAGATGCCAATAGGTTTCAACAAAATTGTGTTTTTAGGGAATAGCATTACAGAAGGAGGAAATGATTGGAACAAAAGATTTGGTGTTAATAACATTGTGAACAGGGGTATCTCTGGTGATATAACTGAAGGAATCTTATCTCGTCTAGATGAAATTATTTATTACAAACCAACAGCAATATTTCTACTAATTGGGATCAATGATATTTTTGATAACCAACCCGATAAAAAAAATATAAATAGCTCGCAGGTAGCAAAGAATATCATTCAAATTGCAGAGAATATTCAGAAAGATAGCAGAAATACAAAAATATTCATCCAAACTATCTTGCCGGTAGACATTCAAAAACATATGAATTATAACGACAGATCCTTGTCTAGTTATAATTCTGAAATGGTAAATCAGATTATTGCTATAAACCGGCTAATTATAGGACAAAATAATTTCCCAGTAATTGATTTACACTCCGCCTTCGTGGATGAACGGGGACTGATGAATAAAGCATACACAACCGATGGTGTACATTTAAATGATATCGGATATAAAGCCTGGGTAAAATACGTAAATAATTATGTTCAATAATTCAAATCACTACTATGTTTTTAGAGAAATTGATGGATACACTTAATAACTTAATAATTGGCGAAATATTTTGAACTCCGAATTTAAATGGGGCATTATCGGTACCGGCGGAATTGCCAAGGCATTCGCGAATGATTTAGGCTTTACAAAGAATCATAAAGTAGCTGCTGTCGGATCACGTACGTCTAATTCGGCACAGCAGTTCGCATCAAAATATCCAGGATGCACGGGCTATGCCAGCTATTCAGAATTAGTGGCGGATCCCAGTCTTGATGGCGTTTATATAGCCACTCCTCATAATTTTCATAAAGAACACACAATAATGGCTTTAAATGCAGGTAAGCCGGTTCTATGCGAAAAACCTTTTGCTGTAAATGAGCATGAAGTACGATCCATGATAGACCTGGCCCAAAATAAAGGGTTAACCCTGATGGAAGCAATGTGGACAAGATTTTTACCCCATATTGCAAAAGTTCGAGAAATTTTGGCCAGGGGTATACTTGGCGAAATATTTACAATACACGCAGATTTCGGGCGACGACTGACAGAGAATAATAATCCTCGTCTTTGGGAACCCAAGCTGGCTGGCGGAGCACTGCTTGACTTGGGAATCTACCCTGTATCTTTTTCACACCTGGTCTTGGGAGCACCATCCAGTATTGTGGCACAGGCTACATTCACAGATAAGGGAGTAGATGCCCAGACATCCGCAGTTTTCACATACGAAAATGGTGCTCAATCTATAATCTCAGCATCTTCTCATACCCAGACACCATGCACAGCACATATTTCCGGCTTCAAAGGATTCTTAGAAATTGATCAACAATTTTACTGCCCTACCGCTATGAGAATTGTGTTGCATGATGGTTCAAAAATGGAATATCCCAATACCTACAAAGGTCACGGGTTGCGAGAGCAAGCCATTGAATTTGCCCATTGTGTCCGGTCAGGGAACATCGAATCACCGCTGCTACCGCATAACGAAAGTATTTCTGTAATGGAATCAATGGATGAAATAAGAAGGCAGGTTGGGCTTCGGTATCCCAATGAATAATATATAATTTTTCGTTCTGCATTTCTTTAGTTAAATGATATGAATAAATAACATATTTTGAGTAGACAATAGATTATTGACAAGGCTACATTTCCTGTTGGAATGATTCCATTTAACAAAAAACATTTTTTACTTCCTTTGATGCTATGTTTTGCATTATGTCAAGAGCATTCCCTCCGTTTTGACGGCAATGGAGATTATGTACTTATCCAAGATCATTTTGACCTGGATCTTACTCAGAATTATACTCTGGAAGCCTGGATCTTTCCCGAATCATTTGACTGGCTATGTGGTATTATTTCAAAGTATCATACCCCTGCTTCTCATGGATATGTATTAAGACTCACATCACAGTCACCCTATACCGGTATTTCTTTTGATGAAACAGAAACAAATACAGGGATACTCTATACTGGGCAATGGTTTCATATCGCTGCCGTAAAAGAAACGGGACAGCGCAGGCTGTATGTGAATGGTACAGAATATTCATTATCCGGTAACCCACTTAATACCAGTGCAAATACAGATCCTCTGCGCATTGGTTCTGATTATGGCGACCGATATTTTCATGGCAAGATAGATGAAATTCGTTTATGGAATATCCCTCGTACCGAAACAGATATAATCTCTACCATGGAAACCACCTTAACCGGTAATGAGGATGGATTGGTCGCATACTACTCTTTTAATGAGGGAACAGGAGACACCCTACACGATAATTCGGGTAATTCTCATACCGGTATTATCCGTGGCAACCCAACTTGGGCAGATGGCTATAATTTGTCGGGGTTAAGCGGCGACCTGAATTTTGATGATGTCCTAAATATTTATGATACAGTAATTCTTGCAGCCATCATGCTGGGTATGGAAGATGGAACAGACATTCAAATAAATACAGCCGATACAAACCAGGATGGTATTATAGATATTGCCGATCTAGTATTGCTAATCCAGTGGATTTTGGATATCGATGGACATGCAAGAAGTCCTGTACAAAAAGCAAAATATTTCATTCAAGGCAGGTCAGTTGTTCTACAGACAGACGGTGAAATTGCAGGCTTACAAATTGAATTATCACACCCCGTAGAAATAATGGATCAAAAATTACCATTGAGCTGGGCATGGAAACAGTCTGGGGAAAAAATCATAGCTTACAGCCTGGATGGATCTTCATTACAGCCCGGCACCCTATTTCTATTGGATGAAAATGTAAAGATAGATCATTTTACGGTTGCGGATTGGAGCAGCAACAGCAAAAAAATACATGCGGTAGTTATTCCGGAAGAATTCAATCTCAGCAGCTTTCCAAATCCATTTAACCCCGTTAACCACATTGCATTCAAATTGGAGTCTTCCTCATTTATTGACATTTCACTCTTTAATACCAAAGGACAAAAAATCAATACAATCCTCCATGAGACTAAAAATTCAGGGCCGCATCAGATGCAATGGAGACCATCCAGCTTATCATCCGGAACCTATTTTCTACAAATTTCTGATGGGGCCAACAAACAAACGAAAAAAGTCATTCTACTAAAATAGACTGATGAAGAATACCTCAATTATAGTGTTCATATTTCACTTTGTATTTCTATATGCTGACACGACAATAGTTGCTTTTAATAGTGTACATCATTTTTTTGGCGGTGGAACAAATAATCGTACTGTTATTGATACAATTCAGCTGCCAGGTCAGAATAATGATTATCAGCAGATTCTAATGCACATCGATCTGGCATGCCCCACAGGCGGCTGTGACCCCTGGGATCGAAAAGCCAGCATATCCGTAAAACATCTGAATGCATGGTATGAAATTGGGCGGTATGTAACTCCCTATGGAGTTGGGTGCGGCTGGACCTTAGATGTCACAGATTACCGTTCCATTTTAAAAGGGGAAATCAGTTTGAGCTCTTTTATTGACACCTGGGTACAGCCGGCATGGCTTGTTACTATCCAATTCGAATTCAATTCTGGAATTCCAGAACATCCATACACTGTGGTAAGAAATATGTGGAATGATGACTACGTTAGATATGGCGATACCACAAATCCTGTGAATTTACAGCCGATCACAGAATACATTCCTGAGGATGCGCAATCGACATATCTTAGAATGATTACCACAGGACACGGACAGGGCAATACAGATAACGCCGCAGAATTTTCTCAAAAAATACATCAGATCTATTTAAATGGGGTTTTTATATATGATCACGATTTTTGGAGGAATGATTGTCAAAATAATTCGTGTTCACCGCAGTCTGGTACATGGCAATACAACCGTGCCGGTTTTTGCCCCGGCGATAAGGTGGATCCACAGGATTTTGATCTATCTTATTTTGCAGTACCGGGTGACACCGCAACATTATCCTATATTCTGGAAGATTATTTCAATGAGTGCTCTCCGAATAACCCCTCCTGTATTGATGGTGTTACTTGTGCTTCCTGCAACTATAATAATACGGGTCACACGGAACCTAATTATTTCATTGCTTCCCATTTGATTATCCACACTGCTAATGATCATTCCAATGCTGATGCTTACTTAACCATATCAGAAGATACTCTTAGCGGAGCTTTAGAAATCGCTGTTGAGAATTACGTTCCTGTTTATGGAATACAATTTGACATCAATGTCAACAATATGGATGGCGAAAATATTAATGAACTCCAGTTTCAAAATGGTATTGGAGGACGAGCCGAGGCAGCTGGCTGGACAGTTTCTGTGAGTGAATCCGGCAGAATGGTTGCCATTTCACAAAACACTGGAGATCCTTTACCTGCCGGAGAAGGTGTGTTCACTTACATACCCTGGAATAGAGATGAACTTCCAGAGCTTAATGGCAGTATATCGATAATAGATATCTATGTTTCAGGATATTTTGGATCTGAATTATCTCATGAAATTGGACCAGCGTATAATCTTGAAAGCATTTTAAAATCGGATGAATCCAGCTATCAACCCGTTAGTCATCACTTACTCCCTGCTTTTCCAAATCCGTTCAATCCTATAACAACTATTCCCTTCCATATAAGCAACCATCAAGTAATAGACCTAGATATCTATGATATAAATGGCAGAAAAATTCACTCTCTGCTTAGGAATGCTGAAATGGAGATTGGACAGCACCAAATTCGATGGAATGCCGGCGAATTTGGGAGCGGGTTATATTTTGTTCAACTGAAGAACAATGAAAATGTTTTGATCAAAAAAATAATGCTTTTAAAATAATGATGAAGGAAATCGGTAACCTTATTATCGCCGGTTTTCGAGGCTCATCAGTATCAGAAGATACACCTATACGAGACTGGATTAATGATTTTCAATTAGGAGGAGTGATTCTATATGACATGGACTTAGAATATAATCAATTGGGCACAAGAAATATTCGGTCAGCTGAGCAACTAAAAAATCTAAATGTCAATCTGCAATCTTTTAGTAAAGAACCACTTTTCATTGCCATTGATCAGGAAGGCGGACAAGTTAACCGTCTTAATACAAAATATGGTTTCCCTGAATTTCCATCCTGGAATAAGATTGGCCAACGCGATGATCTTAAGTTTACTGAAGCCTACTCCAGAAAATTGGGAGAATTACTAAATAATTTACATATCAACCTAAATTTTGCACCGGTCCTTGATGTGGATGGAGGTTCTTCATCCTTTATTACCAACCAAGGCCGGGCATTGTCTTCTAATATTCAAAAAATCACTGAACATTCTCGTGTATTTATAAAACAACTTAAACAACAAGGTGTTCTTTGCTGCGGAAAGCATTTCCCAGGTCAAGGTTCTGCCTCAGGGGACACCCATGCAGGAGCTACAGATATCACCAATACCTGGGATAAGCAGGAACTGGGGCCATACAAAAGTCTTATTCATTCCAGACATCTTGATGCAATCATTGTCGCTCATACCTTCCACAATAAATTTGATTCCGAATTTCCTGCTTCCATGTCCAGAAAAACCATAACTGACCTATTGCGAATCAAATTGGGTTTTCGTGGAGTTGTTATTTGCGATGATCCCAGTATGAAAGCTATTTCGGCACATTATAATTTGAAAACGACTTTGAAGTGTATGCTGTATGCCGGCGTAGATATGTTCATTCTAGGTAATAATCTGGAGTATGATCCCCATTTAATTCCAAATGCAGTTCATTGCCTGCAAGGGCTGGTTTCTGAAGGTGCCGTAAGCGAAAACCGGATCTATGAATCCTTGCACCGTATACAATCATTAAGATTAAAACTAAAGGGAAATGGCTAAAAGTAGAACATACCTGGGTATGGATGGTGGTGCCACCAAAATGATGGTACAATCAATTCGGATTTTTGACCAATACGATTTCGCCTGTTATAATTCATACAATTATGAAATTTGTTACGAAGAAATACCTGGCTGGAATAAAGATTTTCAACCTGAAGATACACAACTGCAAAGGAAGTTAGCCCAAGAAAATAATTTAAATATATCAGATAGTGAGAAGCGACAAGGTAATATCATTATTGAGACAGTGCAATTCTGTTATCAACAAGCATTGGAAAACCATCAAGTGACATCCGGTGTCGGTCTATGTTTTCCAGGTCTAAAAACAGAGAAAAAAGATGGGACGGTATTATTGGTAAATGGCCCTAGAATTCCTGACTTTGTATTGCAATTAAGAAAAAAGAAGATTCCTATTGATCATATTTATAATGATTCTGACTGCTGTGTTATTGGAGAAATTCGAGAACAATCTGGTGCTCTGCGTAATATTCAGCACGGAATTTATATCGGCGGTGGTACAGGTATCGCAGATGGAGTGGTTATTGATGGTAATATCGCCGATTTCGATGAACATGATAATTTAAAACGTTCCTGGGAATTGACACTTCCCTCTGGGGTATCTATTGAATCCTGCCTGGCACCCAAATGTCTAATTGATGAATACAATACCACGAACCTTAACAATCCAATCATATCCTTGGAAGCACTTATTAACCTTGCAGAAAATAAACACCCAACCGCAGATAAACTTATAACTAGGGCAGTAGAAGCTATGCGAATTTTGATCAAAAATAGAGTAAAATACATATATAATAAAACGGGGCAATTCTGTCAAAAAATCGTTATCGGACAACGACTGGCTGTAGCATTGTCATCCGGAGGTGGAAAAAATATATTCATGAATAAAATTCATTCTGTTCTAAGCCAGGATATCCCCATTTTTCTTTCAACAGACCGTAGAACCGCTGCACTGGGTGCAGCATGGAAAGCAGCATGCTCGTAAAAGGGAATATCCCTCACTCCGAACCAACGGTTTCTATCGGTTTGGTGTTACCAGAAGACAATCAAACTGAACTGATGATATCATTTTCAAATCTCAACGCTTTCAAATTTATTTTAGATGGTACTCCTGTAGAAATTGCAGAAACAGATATAACCATCCGGGTTCAAAATAATGAACTTGCCGTTAAAGAACACCAGGTTAAAGAAATGTGGTGCATTCCTCTGTCTGCTGAAAAGGACGATTATATTCAATTGAACCCCATTCGAGCCGGGAGAGGTTTCCACTGGGAAAAAAATATTAAAATAAAGGTTCTGGGAGATGTGCGAATTTCATTAACAGACGGACAGCTTTTTGTGGTTAATCAAGTTACACTGGAAAAATATATCATGTGCGTAGCCACCTCCGAGATGAATGCTAACTGTCCTCCTGCGTTGTTGGAAGCACAAACAATCGCAGCCCGGTCCTGGCTTCTGGCTGCCGAAGAACAAAAACATAAAGACCTGGGCCTGGATGCCTGTAATGACGATTGCTGCCAGAGGTATCAAGGTGTAAATAACTTGACAGAATCTGCACTGACGGCAGGACAATCTACCCACGGGAAAGTCTTAATATATTATCATCAGATCTGTGATGCCCGATATTCAAAATCTTGCGGGGGAATTACAGAGAATAATGAGAATGTCTGGTCCGAAGAGCCAAAGCCCTATCTTCGTTCCATACAGGATTCTGAAGGGATTCCGCCGCCTATGCTGCACAATTCAATTGGTCGAAAATCTTGGTTCCTGTCAAATCCTGCCTGCTTTTGCAGCCCGGATCATGTCCCGGAAGATGAACTGGCTGCTTACCTCGGCAATGTTGATGAAAAAGGAAATTATTTCCGCTGGAGCGTTTCTCTCACCCAGCAGGAACTTTTGGAATCAATAAACCATAAGACAGGAAGTGATTTTGAGTATATTCATTCGTTGATACCCCTGCAGCGGGGTAGTTCCGGAAGAATAATTCGCTTGAACATTGATGGCACTATTAATAATCAAAGTTCTACTATAACCGTCGAAACCGAATACGAGATTCGACATGTTTTACACCCCGACTTTCTATTTAGCTCAGCCTTTATTATTCAAACTGATTTTGATGATGGATCTCATCCAACACATTTTCATTTGAAAGGTGCCGGCTGGGGTCATGGTGTGGGGCTATGCCAAATCGGAGCATTGGGAATGGCCTTGGCAGGTAAAAGTTCCGGCGATATTTTAAATCACTATTTTCGATCTACGGAACTCCTAAAACTCTATGACTGATACCATCAGCCTGCATTGGGCAGACTGGGCTATTATTCTGGCCTATATTGGATTTTCTTTGGGCGTGGGCATATATTTCTCCAAGAGAGCAGCTGCCAGCACGGAAGAATATTTTCTTTCGGGACGTTCCCTGCCCTGGTGGATTGTTGGCACCTCCATGGTAGCCACCACTTTTGCTGCGGATACTCCTCTGGCAATTACAGAATTTGTTCGCGGCCCTGGGATTTGGCAAAACTGGTTCTGGTGGAATCTACTAATGGGATCCCTTTTAGGGGTTTTTCTTTTTTCGAGGCTCTGGCGCAGGGCGGAAGTTCTCACTGATAATGAACTGTTGGAGATTCGCTATAGTGGAAAACCGGCAGCCTTTCTTCGAGCATTCAAAGCCGGATACTTTTCAATTCTATATAACTTTATCGTAATGGGATGGGTCATCAATGCTATGGCGTCTGTGATGTCTGTGATGTTGAACATGGATAAATGGACAGCGGTTTGGCTCTGCGTTATCATTGCCCTGGTATATGCGATCCTTTCCGGATTCTGGGGAGTGGTTATTACAGACCTGGTACAATTCTGCATTGCTATTTTCGGTTCAATTGCATTAGCAATCATAGCTTTGAACCATGTTGGAGGCATGGAGTCACTGTTATCTAAATTATCTGGGTTGTTAGGTTCTGATGCTGTACATGAGAATACAATAAAATTTATACCGCCTGTCCCAGACACCGGCGTGACTACATCAGCATTTTGGGAATCACCCTTTTCTAAATTTCTGATATTTATTGGCGTAATGTGGTGGAGCCACCACGGAACCGACGGGGGTGGATATATTATCCAAAGAATGTCCTCAGCAAAAAATGAACGGCATGCCCTTCTGGCCACACTGTGGTTCAATCTGGCCCATTATGCCTTGCGGGTGTGGCCCTGGGTCATTGTGGCCGTGGTTTCCATTGTTATGTTCCCTGTGATCCCTGATTCGTATTCGGAATTAGGTGTAAAGGCAGGGTACCCTTTGGTCATGAACACATTACTAGGACCCGGACTCAAGGGCATCCTGATTGTATCTTTCCTAGCGGCATTCATGTCTACCATAGATACTCATTTAAATTGGGCCTCATCCTATATAATTAATGACATTTACAAACGATTTTTTAAACCTGATGAGTCTGAATCACACTATGTATTGGTTGGTAAGATTTCCACCGCAATCCTGATGGTTATGGCAGCATTTACGGCAATGAAAATGCAAAGTATCTCCAAAGCCTGGGAATTCATCTTTTCCATGGGTGCCGGGATTGGCCTGGTACTTATCCTGCGCTGGTTCTGGTGGCGGGTGAACGCCTGGAGCGAGATCACTGCATTGTCTACATCAATTATAGTAACACTTATACTGGAAACCATTGCCGGCATCCAAACCATTCAAGCCGGGAATGAATATACCTTATTTGGTTCAGCACCAGTATTGTTTGGAATATCCCTGCAGATTCATCACAAACTGATGATCATCGTGCCCCTGGCTGTAACCGCATGGATAGCAGCTACTTTTTTCACAAAACCTGAACCCAACGAAATACTGACGAAATTTTATCAGCGGGTCCAGCCGGGAGGCTGGTGGGGACCCATCTCCCAACAAATCATTCACACCATGGAACCCGTAACTCATGGGTTTATTGTGCAATGGATCGCTGGTATTATGATGATTTACGGATTTACATTTGGAATTGGAAGTTTGGTATTTACGAAATACAGCCAGGCAGTGGTTCTACTAGGCTTTGCAATGCTCGGGACTTTTCTGGTCTGGAACAGAAGTATATCAAAATTGAATAAAACACAGAGAACACAAACTACTCAAAGTTAAAATTTATAGCGATTATCCTGAATACGGTGATTAGTACAAATACAGGAAATATTAGTAATCTCCAGGAATTCTGTATTTAATTTAAAATGACACAGCCAAGACGAATTTATTCTATAGATGTTTTCAGGGGCATGACCATCGCCCTGATGATCCTGGTGAACAATCCCGGGAGCTGGGGGCATGTGTATGGACCATTGCTTCATGCCAAGTGGCATGGATGCACTTTGACAGACCTGGTTTTCCCTTTTTTCCTTTTTATCGTTGGCGCATCTATGCGCTTTGCTTTTGTAAAATGGCATTATTTTCCGTCCAAAGAATTCTATAAACACATTTTCTGGCGGTCTTTTTCTATTTTTATGGCTGGTATTTTACTCAGTTCATTTCCCTTTATCCGGCAAGACTGGGACTGGTCCTCATTCAGAATAATGGGGGTTCTCCAACGAATCGCTCTCGCTTATGGTTTTAGTGCTTTACTCATTATTAGGTATGATTTCATAAAGCTTATTCAGATCCTGGCCGGAATCCTTATCTCTTACTGGGGTTTGCTATGGATATTTGGATCAGGGGATCCATACAGCCTTGAAACAAATCTACCGCGTCAACTTGATATTTTTCTCATCGGTGAAAAACACCTCTGGGGTGGATTTGGCGTCAAATTTGATCCAGAAGGTCTTTTGAGCACACTTCCATCGATCGGGACCGTTATTATCGGGTATCTCATGGGTGGCATGCTCCACACCACAAAAAACTATACTGATTGTTCAAAACGGATGTCAATCTTTGGTCTGGCATTGGTTGGACTCGGATGGATCTGGGGATTTGTTTTTCCCATCAATAAAGCGCTCTGGACCAGTTCTTATGTATTATTCACTGGAGGTATTGGCATTTTGGTATTGGCAGGGCTTACCTATCTTATTGACATTAATAACTGGAAAAAACCATTTTGGGTCTTTGAAGTGTTTGGCACCAATTCTATCTTTTTGTTTGTCATGTCTGGATTATGGACCAAAACAATTATACGTATCAAAATGACCTTTCAAGGTGAAACTGTAAGTGCCTATAGTTATTTTTATAAATCAATATTTGTTCCTTTTGCAGGGGATTTAAATGGTTCACTCCTTTTCGCCCTGACCCATGTTGCCGGTTTCTGGCTGATCCTGTATTGGATGTATCGAAAAAATATTCATATCAAGCTTTGATTTTGAATTCTTTTTACTCATTGCTGATATCAGTTGGATTGCTGTGGGCTGGAAAAAATACTCAATCTCCCTATGTGGTTGTTTTGGGCATCGTCCAGGATGGGGGCATGCCCCATGCCCATTGCCAGAAAAAGTGTTGTAAAAATCTTTGGGGCAAGGTAAAAAAAGAAAAGGTTTCCTGCCTTGGTATTATGGATCCTGGAACAAACCAGAGCTGGATCATCGATGCCACACCTGATTTTCCTGAACAGCATCAAATTATCACACAGGGTAATAATATAAAATTGGCAGGGATCTTTTTAACCCACGCCCACGCGGGGCATTACACGGGTCTGATGCATTTGGGCCGGGAAGTAATGGGAGCCAAAAATGTCCCTGTTTTTGCCATGCCAAGAATGAGAAACTTCCTGGAAACAAACGGCCCCTGGGATCAGCTCGTCTCGCTGCACAATATAAAGATTACAGAAATGCGAAAGCAAAAAGAGATCAAACTCAGTGATCGTTTGTTTATTGAGCCCATCCGGGTGCCCCACCGGGATGAATATTCTGAAACAGTGGGGTATCAAATCATGGGTCCCAATAAGAGCCTTTTATTCATTCCGGATATTGACAAATGGGAAAAATGGGATCAGGATATACTTATGAGAGTAAAGCATGTGGATTTTGCACTGCTGGATGGTACCTTTTATTCTGGGGATGAGTTGCCTCACAGGGACATGAGTGAAATCCCCCACCCTTTCATTGTTGAAAGCATGGATCTGTTTTCCAGTCTGAATACACCCAACAGAAATAAAATATTCTTTATACATTTGAACCATTCCAACCCTGTCATGGAGAAAAACAGCGCTGCATCCAATATGATTCGATCGAAGCGGTTCAATGTGGCTCGGGAAGGGATTATTTTTCCATTATGAAATCTGTATTTATTACAGGTGCATCTTCCGGAATCGGAGAATCACTTGCCTATTATTATGCAAAGGAGGGCGCCACTGTTGGGATTGCCGCGCGCCGTGATGATCGCTTAAAAGCGGTTGAAGAAAAAGTTAAGGAATATGGTGGATCTCCCGTCACCTTTCAATTGGACGTCTCTAATCAGGAAGCCTGTAAACAGGCTGCAGATCAATTTATTCAACAAACAGGAGTAATCGATATCCTTATTGCCAATGCCGGTGTGGGTGGCACAGACAAACTTTCATCTGGTGATGCATCAGCTATCAATAAAATTTTATCCATCAATATTCTCGGTGTCACGAATACGGTTATACCATTTATTCCAGCCATGAAAAAGCAACAATCCGGGCGCATTTGTATCATCAGCTCTGTAGCCGGGACGCGCGGATTGGTTGGGCATGGAGGCTATTCCAGTTCAAAAGCGGCGGTTCGAGTCCTGGGTGACAGCTGGGATTACAGTCTTTCACGGCATAATATTTCCACCACCGTTGTTTTTCCTGGGTGGATTGCCACAGAAATGACGGCGAAACATCAGTATAAAATGTATTTTCTTATGAACTCCAACACCGCTGCAGGGAAAATTGCCCAGGCGATTAAAATAGGAAAACGGAAGTATGTTTTGCCCTGGCAATGGAGAATCATTATTCCCATATTCCGTATTTTACCACGCCGACTCATTAATTTATTTTCAGTCTAATGTAGTGCTAAACAATATTTTAAAAATCAGCAATCTGAACTCATGCGGGTGCCTGTTGCAGTTTATTTATTTTATTAAGTTCAAACCTGACCCAGTTTACTGCAATCACGAATGCGACTCCAGTGGAAATCATCATGGCATACCAATTCCACTCTACTGGTTTATCCAAAACAAAACTGAAATAAAGCGCTAAGGGCGCAGAAATTCCTAAAACCCGGACCGTGGTAATTACCAGTACAGGGATACCTTTGCCCAACCCCTGCATTACACGGCCGCAGGATATCGCTATTGCCACAAAGGGATATACCAAAGTCATTAATCTCAAAAAATCAACAGATACATCAATTATTTCTGTATCCTGTGTAAATAGTGCAGAAAATACCGGTGCAAAAAAGTAAACAAAACCAGAGGAACAAAGTGTAATCATAAATGAGCGGGAGATTCCATATTTCACAATGGATTTTAAGGCTTCTATCTTCTTTGCTCCGTAAAACATCCCCACCAGGGTTGTAAGGCCGCCCGCAATAGAAAAGATGGGCAGAAAGATCAGCATATCCAGGCGACCGGCAACCTGATAGGCAGCAACAGTCTGAGATGAGTAATGTATTAATATTTTATTAAAAACACCCTGGCCAAGGGCCATTATAATCATGGACAAGGAGGCAGGGATCCCCACTTTAATTATATCCCAGAGAATGACCCTTGATGGTGAAAAATCTTTAAGATTAAATGTGATATAGGCATGCTTTTTCACAAAAAGCATATAAACAAAGATCAGGAATACAATAGCCTGGCAGACGACCGTTGCAAGGGCTGCGCCTTTAATGCCAAGACCAAATCCAATTCCACCATAATTTTCCAATTCAAAAATAAAAATAGGATCTAATATAATATTAAGGATCGTACCAAAACCGGCAACCAGCATGGGTAATTTCATATCCCCTTCCCCAGCAAGAATGGACCTAAAGAAACCTGAGAATACCATAAAAGGCAATCCAACCACAATCACATATAAATAATCCCAGGCCAATTCAAGAATAATTCCTTCTGCACCAAGTTTGGCAAGCAAATCTTTCCCTAATACCAATCCCGAAATTGTAAAAACAATAGCAATTGCTCCAGCCATGGCCAATGCATGTTCCGCGCTGTTATCAGCATTTACTTTATTATTATTACCAATATATCTTGCAATGGATGCGGTAACCCCTGAACCCAGGCCCATCGTCAACCCCAGCATTAAAAAAAACAGCGGCATATTGAATGCTACCCCGGCAATGGCATCGCCGCCCAGGCGGCCAATAAATATCATATCCACCATATTATAAAGCGTGTGGATTCCCATTCCAAACATAATGGGGATGGCAAGTGACCAGAGTGCTTTCGGCGGATTTTCTAAAAAGGATTCCAACCGAGATTCAGACTTAGAATTCAATGCCATAAGCCTGAAATTTACGGGTAATTAAATTGTGGATTGGAAAATAGGATTATGTTTTGTTACTAAACGCTGCTGTAAAAAGAACTTTTACCCGCTAACAAAACGGATGATCTATCCCGTCTTTATCTGTAACAGAGGATCCTTCCTTTTCAGGTTCAGACTGAAGACCATGTTTACCAATTGAATCAATAATGCTGGCAATGACGGCTTCCCGCCGAATATTATTTAAAACAGTAATAACAAAAATAGGGTATTCCGCTTCAGGCAGAACTTTTTCCCATTCATCAAACAGGTTGGTTTGATCAAGAAAAGTATCCACGTCCGGTTTTTTTTCTAAACTGTCGACCACCCTATCCTGAAGATTCAGTAGTTTTACACGGAGTTCAGCTTTCGAAAGGCAGTCCAAACTCATTAATCCAGTACCGCATCTTCGTCTACTTTATCGATCTGGGTGTCAGCAATGTATTTAGCGGCATATTTTTTATATACGCCGGACTTTACGAATATCTCAAATAATTCCTCATCAATGTGATAATCATTCTTCATATATCCCATAATGCGCATAGCCTGAGATAATTTTTTACCATCCTTGTATGGACGATCCGCAGCAGTTAGTGCTTCATAAATATCGGCAATGGCCATGATTTTAGCCTGGGTAGACATTTCATTACCTTTCAGCCCTTTTGGATAACCGGTTCCATCTAATTTTTCATGGTGACCACCGGCAAACTCAGGTACATTTTTCAACTGTTTCGGGTATGGAAGCTGTTCCAGCATTTCAATGGTGATAACAATATGGTCATTAATGATTTCCCGCTCTTTCGCAAGCAGCGTACCTTTCGGGATATTTAAATTTTTCACCTCTTCCCTGCTGAGAAATGGCTGTTTTTCTCCTCCCAGATAAATTTGTTGTTTGGCAATATTTTTTACCCTTTCCTGTTTTTCCGGGAGCATAAATTCTCCACCAATATTACAGGATTCCAGGAATTGCATATTTTCACCGATCTCTTTGATCTGGTCATAATACATCTGGTCGAAATTACCCGGGACATTGCCGTTCAGCTGTCGTTTTAAAAAAGCGATCTCAGCGTCACGCTTTAAGATTTCCATGCGAGTCTTGACTAATTCAATACGGTCAAATATTGTTTCTAGTTTGGTACTCTTATCCACGATATGCGGCGGAGTGGCCACTTTTCCGCAATCGTGCAGCCAGGCCGCAATGTAGAGTTCATACCGTTCTTCAGGGGTCATGGTAAAATCTTTAAATTTTCCATCTTTTGTATTTTCCAAGGCATCCGCCAGCATCATGGTAATGACCGGCACACGCTCGCAATGCCCTCCCGTGTATTCAGATTTTTTATCGATTGCCGTTGCAATTAGCTTTATAAAAGCTTCAAAAAGAGTCTTTAATTCTTCAACCAGGCGTTTGTTGGTCAAAGCAACAGCTCCCTGAGAGCTTAAAGATTCGACCTGCTCCTGCATAATTTTATCGAAACTGATTACATTACCCTGTTCATCCCGGGCATTGATGAGCTGCATGGCGCCAATGATCTCATTCTCATGATTTTTCAGCGGTACAGTCAAAAAGGATTTGGAGCGGTAGTTGTTTTTCTGATCAAAAGCTTTTGTCCCTGTGAAATCGAACCCTTTTTTTGTTTCATATGCATCCTGAATATTTACTGTTTCACCAGTAAGGGCCACATAGGCGGACACATTGCTGTTATTTGGTTCACCATTGGAAAGATATAGTTTTACAGGATAGTAGGGTATCTCAACTCCGGAAGTGCCGCCCATTTTCTGATTCATGGTATCGTTACTCAGGATTTCAAAACGTAGATTGCCCTTCTCATCCACTGTATAGAGTGTTCTGCCGTCAGCTTTGGTGATTCTTGTGGCTTCATCCAGAATCATTTCAAACAGCCTGTCGGTATTTTTCTCAGTTGAGAGAGCGACCCCAATTTCACTCAAACGGTGAATTTGTTCCTGTAGGTACTTGATTTTATTCTGATCAGTCATATTAAGTTTGTAAAAAGTTATTGATCCTGTGCAAACTGAAATGTACGCTGTCTGTCTGATTGGACACAATTAGATTAGGATGGGATTGACAACAATGGATTAATTTCTGATATGGCCCAAGAGTTTCAATCTCGAATTATAGAATTAACTGATTCAGCTCTATCAGGTTCTATTACCGCGGATGCCCTCATCCGCTTAATGAATGATATAGAGAAACAATCACCGCCAAAAGAAATTATTCATTTATTCCTTGAACTGGCTCATTTACCCAATGTTGCAAAAATCATAACAGTTGCAGGACTTACAGATGCGTGGCTGAAACAAATCTGCAATTTCATTAGTGAATCTCAATATCATGTAGGCAGTTTACTTAAACAGCGTGCAGATAGATATAGTGATAAAACCGCATTTAAAATGATAAGCGGGGAGAATGTAAACGAACGAACTTATGATCAGGTCTGGTTTGATATTATTCAGGTCGGAAAATCAATCATTTCTTTCGAACAGCCTGAAAAAGTACCCGTTATTGGATTACTGACTTACAATCAATATCGCGGTGCATTAATTGATCTGGCATGCTTATCCTTTGGAATACGCGTCATCCCTATTCCATTAAATTCAACATCTGATCATTTAAACTTTATTTTAAAACAGGCAGAAATCTCCCATTTATTTATCGGGGGTAAAACCGGAATTCAACTCTGGAACGATGTGCAGGCAGATCATGACATTCAAGTGATTGCATTAGACGCTTCTGAAACCCTGAGAGGTCAAATTTCCGATTGGGAATCTTTCTTAGATCGAGGACAGGATTTTCATTTACAGGAACGGCTGGACCTGGTACCCATGGACTGGTCAGTATCTATCATGTACACATCTGGAACCACGGCAAACCCTAAAGGAATCATTTTTAATCAGGTCAATATTGTATCAAAGCGTTTTGCTCGAGCGCTGGCTCTGCCTGAAATTGGTTCTCAGGATACCTTTCTAGCCTATCTGCCCCTTTTCCACACATTCGGACGCTATTTTGAATTGTTAGGCAGTCTCTACTGGGGGGCAACGTATGTATTTGCGGAATCTCCTGCTTTCAATTCATTGTTAAAGGATTTTAAAATATCACAGCCTACTGTTTTCATCAGTATTCCCAAGCGCTGGGCACAGTTATACGAAACAATTGAAGAAGGAGGCATCCTCGATGCAGTAGATAAGTCTGTCATTAAATCAAAGATAAATGAGTTAACCGGCGAACAGTTAAAATGGGGGTTGTCTGCCGCAGGATATCTTGACCCTGACATATTTACATTTTTTCAAGACCACGGCATAAAACTATTAAGCGGATATGGAATGACAGAAGCAACCGGCGGAATTACCATGACACCGCCCAACGATTATATTCCTGATTCTGTGGGAAAATCTTTACCCGGGATTGATCTCCAATTAAACAGTGATGGTGAATTATGCCTGCAGGGCTCCTATGTAACAGCAGGATATTTTGATGATGATGATTCTTCCGTTTTCCGGGACGGGTGGTTTCATACCGGAGATATTTTTGAAGAGCGTGATGGCCATTACTTCATTCTAGACCGCAAAAAAGATATATACAAGAACAGCAGAGGGCAAACGATCGCACCGCAAAAAATTGAAAATCTTTTCCAGGATTTCGATTTAGTTAATTCTGTTTTCCTGATAGGTGACGGCAGAGAATTCAATACAGTTTTGATCTGGCCGAATCATGAAAATTCGCTGATTGATTTTCAAATCAAATCTGAACAGGAGATCCGCGATCTCTACAGCGCTATGATCTTATCAGTAAATAATTTCTTATCTCCCTACGAACGGATAGTCAATTTTGCAATAATCGATCGAGATTTCTCGGAAAGTGAGGGTGAACTCACTCCTAAAAAAACGTTTAAACGGAAAAAAGTACTGACGAATTTTGCCAATATTATTGAACCCATGTATGATCGCAATTATGTACCGATTCATAAAGGGTCGAAGGAAGTCAGAATCCCAAATTGGCTGTTAAGGGAAATTGGCGCTCTGCGCACAGACCTCAGTTGGGATGATCAATGTATTACCATTCGCGGACAATCCAATCAATTGAAATTGAGATGGGATAAAAACAATATTCAATTAGGCGATTTTCTTTACAATTCAGAATTGGATTTGCTGGATTTAGGATCTGTAATTCAGGCTCCAAGTCTCTGGCTCGGTAATGATGCTTTTACTGCTTTTGTGGGTGATGTTATCTTTCGATTAAAAGAGGTTGAGCCATATTCGGGCATAAAGGTCAGTGAGAAATCAATCAATTGGGATTTAAATCTCCCGGTAGCAGCTATGGATTCTGGCAAAGGTAATCTATTAAAGAAAATCCATATCGCACTTTGCAAATACCTCTGCAATGATGATTCATTTAATGATACCCTCGTTGAGATTGTTGATGGTGATCGAGAGATTTGGACAGGAGTTATCTTAGATACATTTCTAATTTACCAAGCACATCCAAAACAGCAATTTCGCTTACTTTTGATGGAGGCACTGGCGCCTCTCATGTCCGGAAATTTTTTAGTGGCAATGATGAAAAACATACACGATACGTACCGAATTAATAATCCCGCTAAAGCTTTTTCATTTAATATCGCAAGAACCAATGATGAACATTACCAGGGTCTAATTAGCTACCTGAAAAATGCCCACGCAAACATTGATTCTTTAAATAATAAAGACCTGAGTTTTATCCAAACACTGCTATTGATGGTATCAGATTTCGGCATCAAACACCCAACCAGGTACATCTGGGCCCGATCTGAATTAACCTGGTGGCAGATGTCTGATGTGCCAAAACCATTATTCTCTACGGCACAAAAAGCCTATTATGCGCTTATAAAAGGGTTTAGAGCCTGGGTGGGGCCATCATCACTGCTTACCGTGGATCGAGAGACAGGTAATGAATATAGCTGGTCTGATGTAATAACATTTGATGAAAATGTACGCGCAACTCATAAGAAAAAGATACTAAAAGCCATACAGGAGACTCCCCTGATCCGGGAATCTATTTTTCTTTTTTCATCGAACTTTCTGATTCAGTTAAGTGATATACCTCAAAATGGAATCTGGATTACCCATTTAGGTTCCCGTCATAAAAAACATGTATTTAGAGCTTTGGTTCGGACACAGTCATTGGGGACCTTTAATATTGTTTTGAATTTCAATGATGGCTTAGACCGGGATTTTCTGGAGGAGGAAGTAAAATGGCTTATTACCATGGGTTCCGGATACAAAGACCTGCCCCTGGTTGAAACCTTTGGAGGGTATTGGCCGGAACACAACTTGTATACTGAAGAATATATACCCGTCGAAACCTTAACCACCTACCTGGATCGTAATCGGGAAGATATCCTGGATGAAACAAAAATGGATCGATGGCAGATGCGGTGGCTTCATTTTATCTGGAATGGCATACAGGCATACCAGGAATTCTGGACCCGGACTGGATTTCAATATGTCATTCAACCGCCCATACCAGAGAACCTCACCATTCCCCAGCATGATTACGTTACGGGAACACGTCTAATTTCTATTTCAGGGCGAAAAATAATTGACTCTCTGGGTCAATATTTTCTGGATCTTTTTACAGAATACATTGAAAAAACTGAAGAAAAATATCCGGGGTTGAAACATATGTCAGACTGGGAAGTGATATTTACTGCCACCATCCAGGCATTAAAATTAAAAAAAGGCCGATCTGTTCTGGAGCAGCTCCGAAAAGAATTAACTAACCGCAAACTGCGAAAAAAATTCGAACAGGCTGGCTGCACCCGGGATAGAATAACCCAGTATTTGCACGAGCTGGACCAGTTTGGAGTTTTGACGAAGCCAGTGGTGTTTGCATCACTGCGGTATGAACGATGGCTGGATCTGAATGTGGAAGCGACTCTAAAAGCCCGGGCCTCCATTCTGCAGGAATTATATCAGGACTATGAATTGGATAAAATGCTGGACGAATACCCTGAAACAAGAGTGCGGTTTTTTATGATGACCTGTTTTAAAAATATGAATCAGGAGCTTACCAGTGCTTTCCAGCACATCATTCAGGAACTTAGAGAGGGAGATTTAAGTCCATATAATATCCAGGAAAAAATTCAGCGAATCCAAACAGACCTGCCTGTTGATGAAGAAGAGAAATTTTTTCTGGCCAGAATGCTGTTTCCGCATGTGGATGCCGCAGACTATGTGGAACTCATTTCTACGTCGCACGGGGATATGGACAGTTTAAATCTTGTCTATCAGACAGAAGGCAAAGATGGCCAGATATATAAAATCCGTCCGCCTTTATTACCCAAGGAAATTGCCCGGTTTCACACCCTGTTATCTGACGCTTTGTTAACCGGAAAATTCACCAGCCAGCATGAATTCCTTTTGATCTTTAATGCCAGTAACAGGCTTGCAGGGGGACTTTACTGGAAAAACATGGATCCGCACCGGGTTCATTTAGAGTGGGTTGCTATTGGAAATCATTATCGCGGGATTGCACTGAGCAAGAGACTATTAAATGATTATTACGAACGAATGCGTCAGCGTGGAATCAAAGTAATCACAGTGGGTTTTTATCTGGAGAATTTCTTTTTTAAACAGGGATTTGAAATTAACAAACGATACGGAGGACTGGTGAAATTAATGTAAGCTACCATTTTGTAACGTTATTTCTAATAGAGCATTAAAAATATAATGACACCAGTTATTGATACATAAAGCCATATCGGCAATGTAATTCTGGCAATTTTTTTGTGCCGCTGCAATTGCGACATCCAGCCGCGATACAATGTGAATAAAGCGATCGGAACAATTATTGCAGCCAGGACGATATGGGTAATTAAAATAAATAAATAAATGGACGTAAAGTCCCCAGTATAGGTTTTGGGGCCAGTTTTAAACCAGTGGTAGATAACATAGCTAACCAGAAACATCGTTGATGTTACAAATGACATTATCATCACTTTACGGTGCTGTTGTTTTTTTTTCTGTTTGATCAATACAAATCCACAAATCAGCAGCAGGGTTGTAATTCCATTTAAAGCTGCATTTACCCTGGGCAAAGCGGAAACATCAATGGCTCCCGTCGTATCTGCGGGTCTGGGACCCAGAATTAAAAATGCCACGGCCAAACAAACTACAGCCGAAAGAATATATATGATCCGGGACCAGAACTGATCTTGGTTTACCATAAGAAATTAATAGAATCCAAGATAATAATGACAAACAAGGCTGGTAGATAGATTACAGACACATGTAATAATCGCTTTACATACTTCGTCTTGAAAGAACAAGAGGGAATAGTTTTGACCATAGGAAGTGTACTTTATTAAAATAAGTATCCTTTTTGGATAAACCAATTGACCCCCAGGTCCAGGAGGTTCGCAGAAATGATAACAAGTAAGACTGTTTTTAATTGGTTCAAATCATCTGAATAATATCACATTAAGTCACCGAAATTATTCAAATCTCCTGGTTGTTTTTTGAAAGATTTATAATATTTACTATCAGTCATTTTCATTAATATTCGCTCTTAATTTAATCACCAAATCACAATATTCATCATTACACAATAATATATTAATGGCATTAAACAGGATCGATCCGGGCACCCGATGCACCATCCGTGAAACGGGAGAAAAAGGCATTCTAAAAAAGATCTATTTTTATCCCACCAAATATGAAATAGAATTTCCTGATGGAAAAATAAAGCATTATTCTACTCAGGATTTGGATATTGATGGATTGGAGCGACCTGCTGTAAAAAAAATAGTATCCGATATTCCTGGCAATGGAATCGGGGAACAGTGGACAAACTGGGAACCGTTTAAAGGTGAAAGTTGCGTCAAACATTATTTCTCCACCTCCAAGGAAATTATATGGGATATGCTTACTTCCCTGGAAATGTATAATGTTTGGTTTTACGGGATCCAGCGCGCTTTGCCCATCTCAGCTGAATTCCGCTATGTTCATCGGTTTTCATTCACTTATTTTAATTTGGAGCCGGGGGCTTATTTTAAAATTCGGCCTAGAACCATCGCCCCATACTTTAAATGCAGGATAATGACATTGGAGAAGGAAAAAGAATTTGGATTCAGGTTCAAAACATCCCCTTTCTACAGCGAATACGTCCAATTCTCCATAGAAGAAACGGAATTCGGAGTCTGGGTAACATGTAGACGGAGCTCAAAAGGATTATTTTCCTTTTTATCCCAATACAACTGGCCAGCAAAATCCCGGATCTTGCAACAATTGGATACCATTGTACCAAAAGTGGAATTTGGCGAAAATGATGAATCAGCGGCAGATATTGGAACCGACAGCAAATTTGACGGATTTGCTACAAAGCAGGATTATATTGATTTCGCCATCAACATGGGTATGGAAGGGAATATGGATTATATCAATTCAATTTCGGAAAAACCTATCCGTGGTATGGCTAAAGCAGGTGTTGTAAAAGCCAAGAGAACCGGTGTGACTCCTCCGAAGCCGGAAAAACCGGCCGGGGGGTCGCCCCCGCCCGCCATTGGCGGAGGATTGGCCGCACTTTCTCAGGGGGAGATGGTGGCTTATTTGGTCAACAAAGGTCTTGATGGCGATATGGATACGGTAAATGGCTGTCAGGATAAGATTACCCGTGGTAAAGCCAAGGCAATGATTGTAAAAATTAAACGAGGTACAATTGAGTGTCCACCTATGCCGGAAATACCTGATGCTACCATTCCACCACCCAATGAAGGTGAAACGGAAGAACAATTGATGGAACGGTTGATTGCTGTAGGCCTTGAAGGCAATTTGGATGAGATTAATGCCTTGGAGAATAGAGTTTTACGCGGCAAAATTAAAGCTGCTATTGTAAAAGCCAAACGGGCACAGAAATAATCATGCCTGAAACACAAAAAAGTCCTCTGACTAGGACCCAGGTTATTTCAATGATTATCTGTACTCTGCTGCTCTTGGTTTATGTAACGATTGTAACATGGGTTCTTTAAGAAGTAATAATGGAATGGTTTACCCTGAAATGGCTGATGCAACACTTGGAATGGGCAGTAGCACTCCTGCTGGTTGGATGTATAATCCTTTTTTTCTTCCCTATCCTGCTTGGATGGCAATTAAGACAGGATGAAAAAAGGGAAAAAGAGAAGATCCAATGATCCATGGACTCTTTCCCTTTTATATCCATTCTGGTCCTTGTGTTTGCGGTAGTGATAATCGGTGAAATGATGAAACTTAAAAAAGAGGTTCGACGTCTCACCAAGTTAAGCCAGCATTTGAAGGATGATATAGAAAAACAAAAAGAAGGGTTAATGCAGGGTGAGTAAATTAACTTTTGATTTTGCCCTGAGTCTGAAAAAAGAAATAAATTCACAGTTTGTTGGTAACAAAAATGACCTATAATATGGAAAATGATAGAACAAAACAGGAAGCCAGCCGGGTTTACGTCCTGTTTTATTCCTTTTTCTTGATTCCCTTCATGATCGCTGTATTTGGTGCAATATTTTTCCTCCTTTTCAGGTTTATAACCTTTGAAACTGATGATGCTTCTGAACTGTTAAACCAAGTGAAAATTGGGTCTGCATCTAAGCGTTGGCAATCCGCTTTTGAATTATCTAAAGTCTTTAATATACCTGAAAAAATCCCTACTGATCCATCCTTCAAAAACCAGATGGTATCCGCGTATAATCATTCAATACATGATGATCCTCTTGTTCGAGCTTACCTCGCTCTAGCTATGGGTGTTACTCGTGATGAGTTTTATAGTGATGCACTTTTAACCGGCCTCGATGATGAAAACCGGGAGTCACGTCTTGCGGCAATACAAGCTATTGGCATGGTTGGTACAAAAACTGCCACAACACAGCTTCAGGAATTAGCTTCTAAATCTGATTACTCTAATGAGCGTCTTGCAGCCACTATTTCTCTGGGACTGATCGGTAATGATGAATCAATTCCTTTACTTCAGAAATTATTGGATGATGAAGAACCTAACATTCGATGGGATTCAGCCATCGCATTAGCTAAAATGGGTGATAAATCCGGTGCCTTTATTATTGCCGATCTATTAGACAGGAATTATCTAAATGCTTTCCCTCAAGTGGATGAAGTAGAAAAAAACCAGGCAATTATGATTGCCATCAAAGTTTCATCACAATTAAAAGATGATCGTTTTGTAACAAATTTGGTTGCATTAGCTGAGTTCGACGTAAATTTAAAAATTCGGGATGCGGCGATGAAAACCCTGCGAACTACTTATAGCGTAGTCATTTAAATACAAATGAGCGAAGAAAAAATAACTCCAGAAGCTTCAGTCGGTTCATCAACGAAAGAATCCAGTAATAATTCAAGAATCGGAAGACGAGGGTTTTTTACATGGCTATCCTTAGGATGGATAGCCTTTGCTGGAGCAACAGGTGGGTTTTTTACTGTCATAATCCGGTTTCTATTCCCGAATGTATTATTTGAGCCGCCTCAAACATTTAAAATTGGCTTTCCGGATGATTATTCAAAAAACAGTGTTGATATTAAATTTAAAAAACAGTTTAATGTTTGGGTTGTTAGAGATGATGAAAGCATATTTGCCCTATCAACTGTTTGTACCCATTTAGGCTGTACACCAAATTGGCTACCGACTGAGGTAAAATTCAAATGCCCATGTCATGGAAGTGGATTCCGAATGACAGGAATTAATTTTGAAGGGCCAGCTCCGCGCCCTTTGGAAAGATATAAAATATCCTTAGCTAATGATGGTCAGATTCTTGTAGATAAAACGAAAAGTTTTAAATGGGAAAAAGGAGAATGGGAAAACCCTGATTCTTCACTGATAGTTTAATTATACAACTGTATTAATATGGCAAAAGAAAATAAGCAAAAATCATTTTTAGAACGGATGGGTGAATCGCAGGTATGGAAATCAATAATTAGATCAGGAGTACCAAAAACACGTCGCCAAAGAATGCATGCGATTCTGGGAAGTGTTTTCCTGCACCTGCACCCTGCCAGGTTGCCAAAGCATGCCGTTAAAGTAGGGTATACGTGGTGTATGGGCGGATTATCCTTTTTCCTTTTTGTCCTGCTTACAATTACAGGTATTTTGCTCATGTTCTACTACAGACCAACTGTAGAATATGCTTTTACGGATATCATTGATCTAACAGAGCAGGTTCCTCTTGGAATGATGCGTGAACTACACCGTTGGGCAGCACATGCTATGGTGTTAATTGTCTGGTTGCACATGCTCCGTGTCTTTATGACAGGCTCTTACAAACCCCCTCGAGAATTCAACTGGGGTGTGGGAGTTTTATTAATGACCATGACTATGTTTCTTTCTTTCACTGGCTATCTACTACCCTGGGACCAACTGGCTATCTGGGCTGTTACAGTAGGAACAAATATGGCTCGGGCACATCCCTTTATTGGACATGAGGGCCCTGGAGCATCTCTCTTGGCTATTGGCGACATCAATTTAGTACACAGTGGGTCAGATGTAAGGTTTGCCTTATTAGGCGGAAGATTTGTTGGAGAAGCAACCCTTTTACGGTTCTACGTATTGCATTGTATTGCTATCCCATTTATTATGATGATATTTATGGCAGTACATTTTTGGCGTATCCGAAAAGATGGTGGTATATCTGGACCATTATAGAAATTAAAGGATTTATATACCTTGATTGATACATTTAAATCTGTAGTAGATACATTATCAGCACCTACCATCAGTTTTACAATTCTTACAATTCTAACACCACTGGTTTTTCCACCAACGGATAGATTAGATAAAATTAGTCGAAAACTAAATATCCATCTGTTATGGACTAAGGCTGGTTGTATTTTTGGTCTTTCTTTAATCACATTCTTTTTCATTATTGGTTATTTAGATCCTAATTTTAATATTACACTTACAAAACCAGATAATTTCCCTATTGTGTTACTGATATACTCTATGTTCTTTTTTATCTGGCTTGCGATGCATAAAGCCTATCAGAATGATGAAAGGATTGAGCAAGGATTAAAACCAAATGAATATAACGATCCGGATGATAAAGTACTTGTCTGGCCAGATTTGGTATATATCGAATTTATCGCATTGATTCTTTTTATGGTTTTTCTTATTGTCTGGTCCATTTTAGTAGCTGCTCCACTTGAAGAGCCCGCCAATCCTGCTTCAACCCCCAATCCATCGAAAGCACCCTGGTATTTTCTAGGCTTACAGGAAATGCTAGTATACTTTGATCCTTGGATAGCAGGTATCATTTTACCGATGTTCATTATAATTGGTATGATGGCAATTCCATACATGGACATCAATAAAAATGGAGATGGTTATTATTCATTTAAAGAAAGACGTATTGCTATTTTTATTTTTATGTACGGATGGTTAATCCTATGGCTTTTTCTCATTGTCATCGGCACGTTTTTTAGAGGCCCAAACTGGAATTTTTTTGGACCATTTGAATACTGGGACCTTCATAAAGTTGTTGCTTTGAATAATGTGAATCTATCAGAATATTTCTGGGTAAAACTATTAAATACTGGATTGCCAGAAAATATAATGCTACGCGAGTGTATGGGTTTTATTGCTGTATTTTTCTATATGTTTATCCTACCAATCGTACTCGCACAAACCTTGCTAAAAGATTTATTCGAAAAACATGGTCCAGTGCGTTATACCTCTCTGATGGTCTTTGGACTCACAATGTTCGCCTTACCCATTAAAATGTATCTAAGATGGATATTTAACCTTAAATACATTATTGCAATACCTGAGTGGTTCTTTAACATATAGTTTTAATAAATGCTTAATAACGACGAAAGATACTGGGACATTAACCTCTTAAATAAGTGGTTTGCTATATCTTCAGTTGTTTTTCTTGCAAGTATGGTCTGGACCTTTATTGATGATAATGATGATGAATTCAAAGAATTCCAGAAAGAGTTTCGAAAGCTCGAGATTGAAATTTCCGAGGCAAAACTTGAAAAAGAGCTTGAAATTATTAAATCTGAAAGAATTGATTATGAGAAAAGGCTCGAAATTGAACAAAATAACTTTGAAAATTATAAAGAAGAACTTGACAAACTTGAATCCAAGTTAAAAATACTCAATGGGAAGTATTATAATAATAATATGATATACCAGGGGCAAAAAGCTGAAATTGATGCCCTAAAATACCTTGTCGAAACAGATAACGCGCATGGGGGGCATGACTCCTCGTACGGTATTAAATATACTAAAGAAAAAGAACTTCTAGATTCATACAGAATTAATAAAGAATCAACTGAAATTGAAATAGGCACTACTGAACAAAATATCAAAGAATTAAAATCAGATTTAAAACAAAAACAGAGTGAGTTGGAAGGATTCACGAAAAAAGCTGATCTTTTAGAGAATAAATTGTCAAAGATTGATCGGGAAAAAATGAGTTTCGCCAATAAAATTGCGGATTTTGTGCGAGACTTGCCAATACTTGACTTTATGGATCCATATTACAAAGTGAATCAAATCGTTGTTTCCGAAGTTAAATATGATGTGAATTTTGCTGCTGTCCCAAAAGTGGATCGTTGCACAAGTTGTCATCTTGGTATAGATAATCCAGATTTCTCTGATGCACCGCAGCCTTATACAACCCATCCTAATCTGGACCTCTATATCACATCTGCTTCACCACATCCTATGAATAGTTTTGCTTGCACAAGCTGTCATGATGGACGGGGTCGTGGAACTACTTTTATATCATCGACACATACTCCAAATACTGATGAAGATAAAGAACGCTGGAAGAAAGAATATGATTGGAAAAAAATGCATCATTGGTTACAACCAATGCTGCCAACACGGTACACACAGGCAAGTTGCTTTAAATGTCATACGAATACAAGTGATCTAGCCGGTGGTGAAAAATTGAACTTTGGCCTGTCACTGATTGATGCTGCTGGCTGTAATGGTTGTCATAACAACGCAAATTGGCCAAGTCTGGCAAAAACTGGTCCCGACCTCAGAAACATCAACAAAAAATTGACAAAAGATTGGGTCGAAAAATGGATTAAGAATCCAAAACATTTTCGCCATAATACTCGGATGCCAGCTATTTTCGAACAGGAAAACCAAGAAAGCCCTGAAGTCTCCGCGTATAATGATGTTGAGATTGCAGGAATCACGGAATATCTTTTCAATAACAAAGAAATAAATCGGGGGAAAAATAGTAACCGATATATTGGAAATGCAGAGAATGGAGAAAAATTATTTAATGCAATTGGCTGTATGGGTTGCCACGTTTCCGAAAATGATCCATTATCTGCCCCGCTGATAAGTAATTATGAGGACCTAACAAAAGTTCATGGCCCAAATCTGATCGGTCTCGGCTCAAAGGTCACAGCTGAGTGGTTGTATAAATGGCTAATGAATCCTCAGGAATATATGCCAACCACAAAAATGCCTAACCTTCGACTTTCGCCTGACCAAGCAAAAGACCTAACAGCTTATTTATTAAAT
>Ga0208411_1000274_pt1 | contig 41285 bp, 40 predicted proteins | sample ETN01SmetaG_4_FD_185793 | JGI IMG/M metagenome (GOLD analysis project Ga0208411, IMG submission 185793) | Marine microbial and viral communities from oxygen minimum zone, Eastern Pacific Ocean - ETNP2014F12-01SV261 (SPAdes) (version 2) | ecosystem: Environmental > Aquatic > Marine > Oceanic ... | reverse complement strand
CACGGACATGATTTTATTCCGATACCCTAATTGGATACCCACACCGCCGTATTTCCCTTTACTTAAGACATTAACTTGGTGCTGTTCGTCTTCTACCATAAAAACGGTATATGGATCTAAATTTTGGGTTATGCTCTGGATACTCGCTTTTGTAAATGCTTCCGGATCCAATTCGTGAACATATGTGGAAAATATTTGATTATATACCTGATTAAAGAGACGTTGAGATTGGCCAATTTTTCGATATAAACTGGATTGGGTTACTCCGATAGAAACGGCACCAGCAATCATTACAATTGGAAGTATAAATTTTAATTTATTGTTTTTCATTCGAACAAATGTCTCCTTTGTATTTCTAATAGAATAGACCCGTGGATGTTTTCGATTGTGTCATGTCCGTTAATTAAAACGAACCTATCTTGGAATCGATCGACCAATTCAAGGTAGGCATTCCGAACCTTCGCCTGTAAATCAATTCCAGCTCTTTCAATACGATCTTTTTCTTGACTTTTTCTACGAGATGCTTCTTCCGGCAAAATATCTACGAAAAACGTCACATTAGGTTCCAAGTTATATGTAGCAAATCGATTGAGCTGAATAAGCCATTCTAACTCAATGTTCCGACCGCCACCTTGGTAAGCAAGGGTCGAGTCTGTATATCTATCAGCTATCACGTTAATACCCGCACTTAAATTGGGTTGAATAATTTCATAAGTTAATTGCGCACGACTCCCAGTCATTAATAGCGCTTCTGTCCGGTCACATATATCTTCTAAATGACGGTGAAGTAAAATATCTCGTATTTCCTCTGAAATTGTTGTCCCACCCGGTTCTCTGACAAGTATTGTTTTATTTTCTGATCGATTCAAGGAATCGATCAGCAATTTGACTTGTGTACTTTTGCCACAACCATCAATCCCTTCAAACGTAATAAACTTTCCTTTAAAAATAGACATTGGGGTCATCCTTTCCAATTAAAATAACAAATTCACCACGGGGCGTTTTTTGAATAAAATGCGAAAGCAATGTAGATACTTTCCCTCGAATTGTCTCTTCGTGTAATTTTGTCAATTCTCTGCCAATTACCGCCGGCCTATCTCCCATAAATTCTAAAATATCTTTTAAGGTACGAATGATGCGTTTTGGACTTTCATAGAATATAACAGTAGCCTCAATTTCTTTCAATCGAGTCAATTTTGCTTTTCGACCTTTTTTATGAGGTAGGAACCCTTCAAATATAAAACGGTCTGTTGGTAGTCCTGATGCAGTTAGCGCCGTTATGGAAGCAGAGGCGCCAGGAATCGCTTCTATTCTACACCCAGATTCGATCGCAGAACGGATTAATTTATATGCAGGATCACTAATACCCGGCGTACCAGCATCGGTAACAACGGCGACGTCTTTCCCTTTGCTTAAATGACGAATTATTTGGGGGATACGCGTAAATCTGTTATGCTCATAGTAACTCACCGTTGGGGTGGGTATGTTATAATGAGTTAATAACTTTCTTGTTAGCCTTGTATCTTCCGCGGCAATTAAAGATGCCTCTTTTAAAATACGCAAAGCCCGAAGTGTTATATCCTCTAAATTCCCAATTGGTGTCGAAACAATGTAAAGAACGGCGATTTCTGTCATAAATCTTCTATCGAGATAGTGCCCGATTAATCATTTCAAGGCCTTGGTCTATTTCTGATTTACTTATATTAAGATGAGGTCGGAATCGAATAGATGAATATCCGCAACCCAGCATAAGCGCACCTTCATCCGCAATTAAGCCGATCAATTTGTCCCTATCTTTCGTGTTCGGCAAATCAAAAGCACCAAATAGTCCAAGATTTCGTGCGTTAGAAACATTATCATATCTTGATTGAATAGTCTCTATGCCTAGTTTTAAATATGCGCCATTTTCAACAACTTGAGAAATGAGATTTTCCTGTTCAATTATTTCTAAGCATAATGTGAACCGAACCATATCAACCAGATTACCTCCCCATGTAGAATTTAGCCGGCTTGATTCTTTGAAAACATGATCATCCACTTCATCCATCCTTTGCCCAGCAAACATACCGCACACCTGAGTCTTTTTACCAAAACTGATTATATCTGGGCGGCAGTCTTCGCCATAGTGTTGATGTGCCCACATTTTGCCCGTCAATCCAATGCCGGTTTGAACCTCATCATATATAAGTAGGAATTCATGCTCATCTGCCAATTTTCGCAATTGGCGGAAAAATGATTCACGGAAATGATTATCCCCTCCCTCACCTTGAATAGGCTCAATGATTAAACCGGCGATTTCACCCGGATATTGCGCCAATGCTGATTCTATTTGACCGACAGCTTTCGCCTCTTCGCGTTTAACATCATTGATAACATCATCAGTGATAGGAAATGATACTTTTGGATTGTGTATCCGAGGCCAATCAAATTTTGGGAAATAGTCTGTTTTTCGTTTATCCGGAGAATCAGTAAGACTAAGTGTGTATCCCGTTCGCCCATGAAAGCATTCTTTAAAATGAATGATTTTTGATCCCCCTTCACTCTGACCATTTGCCAAATTCTTCCGGACCTTCCAGTCGAATGCTGCTTTGAGCGCATTCTCTACTGCAAGCCCACCGCCTTCTATATAAAAAGCGTAAGGCAAATAATCTGGTTGCGCTAAACGGCCCATCGTATCCACAAATTCGGCCATTTCTGATGAATAAATATCCGAATTGGTTGGCTTATTTATAGCAGCCTGCATAAGACGATCTTTATTTGAAATCATATAGGGATGGTTGTATCCCACCGACATGGAGGCGAACATTGAAAATAAATCCAAATATTCCGTGCTATCTCGACCATCTACTAACCAAGAACCATGGCTTTTATTCAAATCAATGATATAATCCATACCATCGGCTAACATGTATTGACCGATATTTTCTTTTACATTATTTGCTGAAATTGTTGACATATTTATTCTCTATTCTTTGTTATTTTTACCGAAATGCTACTCATTTAAGTCAAAGCTGATTCCTTGTGCTAAAGGAAGTTCAGTACTCCAATTCAGCGTATTCGTCTGCCTTCTCATATATTGTTTCCATGCGTCAGAACCCGATTCACGTCCGCCACCTGTTTCTTTCTCACCGCCAAACGCCCCGCCTATTTCAGCGCCGGAAGTACCAATATTTATGTTGGCAATACCACAATCACTACCGCGGTGAGATAAAAAATACTCTGCACTACCCACATTCGTTGTAAACATCGATGATGAAAGACCCTGAGGAACATTGTTGTGTATTTCTACAGCGTCCTCCAAAGTATCGTATGAAATGACATATAAAATAGGGGCGAATGTTTCTGTCTGAACAATATCCCATTCATTCTTCGCTTTTACTATGGCCGGCGTAACATAATTTCCCTGTCCCTCTATCTTTGTTCCACCGCACAATATTTCTCCACCCGATTTTTTTACAGATTCTATTGCATTTAAAAAATCCGATACTGCATTTTTATTAACCAATGGTCCCATTAATGATCCATTTTTCAGGGGATCGCCAATGTTGACTTGTTTATATGCATGGAGTAATCGTTTAATAAATTCCTCTTGAATACTTTTATGAACTATTATTCTTCTAGTCGATGTGCATCGTTGTCCCGCCGTACCTACAGCCCCAAATGCAACAGCAGGTATGGCCAAATCCAGGTTGGCTGTTTCATCGATGATGATGGCGTTGTTTCCTCCCAATTCTAAGATTGTTTTCCCAAATCGGCTGGATACCGTTGAACTCACATGTCGCCCCATAGCTGTGGATCCAGTAAACGAGATTAGGGGTAGTCGCCCATCATTTAACATTTTTTCACCGATAATTGATCCTTGACCTATCACGATTGAAAATATTCCTGAATAGCCATTTCTCTCCATGACAGTATTACAAATATTTTGCACAGCAATTGCACACAGCGGTGCTGTCGAGGATGGCTTCCAAATTGTTGTATCCCCACAAATTGCGGCAATAAATGCATTCCAGGCCCAAACAGCAACTGGAAAATTAAATGCGGAAATAACGCCAATGGATCCTAAGGGATGCCACTGTTCATACATACGATGATCAGGCCGCTCTGAATGCATGGTTTTTCCATACAACATTCGTGACTGACCTACTGCAAAATCTGCAATATCAATCATTTCTTGGACTTCGCCGTCGCCTTCGGCCTTAATTTTACCCATTTCTAAGGAAACCAAACTTCCTAAAGCATCCTTTTTTTCCCTAAGCGCGTCAGCCATTTCACGAACAAGTTGTCCTCGAATTGGTGCGGGCACCTTGCGGAACGATTTGAATGCCACTGTCGATGCTTCTACAATTCGTTCATAATCTTCTTCTGTCGCTTGATATACACCTGCAATCACTTCACCCGTAGACGGATTAACAGATTCCAGGAGACCCCCCTCCTGCGATGACCACCATTGATTCGCACTTGAGCAAGCGCCATAATTTTCATGCTCTATACCTAATTCTTTTAATATGGAATTCATTTATTTTCCTTCTCAAAATGTGTTGATCAATTTATTGAAATAATAACTGCTAAAAACAGCCTGCAAATATACATTTTTGACTAATAATTTGGAAGCATTGTTCGTTAAATATTTTACAAATATGAAACGAATATAAACACAAGTGGACTCGTAAATATTAAAGAGTCAAATCGATCGAGAACGCCCCCATGGCCCAATAATAATTTCCCCGAATCTTTTACACCTGCATCTCGCTTAAACATGGACTCAACAAAATCACCAAGTTGTCCACATACGCCCACAATAATGGTGAGAATTATAATATTAACCAATGATAGGTCATATTGAATGAATCCATTCATATTCATGAGATAAAATGAAACAAATGAGCCAACAATACCCCCGACAAATCCAACAACTGTTTTCTTGGGACTTACACGTTCAATCAGTTTTTTCTTCCCCCACAGCATTCCAAATACATATGCACAAGAATCACATATCCACACCGAAAAAATCATGGACATGGTAAAACGCGAACCATTTAAAGCGTCCCAATTCCGTAAAGCAATCATTGTACCCAATAGAATGGCGATATAAACAACCCCGCCGAATGTAATGGAAATATTATCTATTGGGTCCGATTTTCCACTGAATAATTCCATAAACAAGCTCAGTATAATTAAGAACGTGAATCCAGCTATTATATTAGCTAAATGTGGTTGGGGATATTCTATATAAAAGAAACATATAATCAATGCCATCACCATTCCAATTAGATAATTTGGATGAAATCCATTATTCCTTTTGAATCCATAAAATTCATACAAGCAAAGAAAAATTACCAAACTAACAAAACCGGCAAAGATGATCCCTCCAGTATTTAATACATAAATGACCGCTGGAATCCCCAGAATAGTAATGGGTAATCTTGTCCAAAAAGAACTTTTCATTAGACCAACACTTCTATCTCTTTTGACATCATTGTAACCCGCACAGGTGTGCAACCCAACATTTCTCCATCGATATTTAATGTATTTTGATCCTCAGGTTTGATACAAAAATCGCTAACTTGTCGATAATCTAAAGCTGGATCACCAATGTGTCTTCCGCTAAATATTTTTGGAAATAATTTCAATAATTTTAACCGGCCCACTTTTCTTACAATAAGAAGATCAATGAGCCCATCATCCAATCGCGCCAATGGAGCCATTTTCATTCCTGCACCCGTATGTATTGTATTGCACCCAATAACAAATCCAAAATCAGCACCAATCATATTTCCATCAATTTCAATTCGAGCAAACCGCATTCTATGGCGAATAACTTCGATTATGGCAGCCACATTATACCGCTGTTTACCCATCCATCTCATCTTTTCGGCTAAAATATTCATATCTGTGGGTATACCCCACCCAATAATATTAAATCCATAATAAACAGTACCATCGGCCTCACATTTGAAAATATCTATTAATCTACGTCTCCCTGTAACGATTCGTTTTGCAGCATTAACCGGATCCAAACAATCCATATCGTGCATAAATGAATTTCCTGTTCCGCCTGTAATCAAACCGATTGGAATCTTTTTTCCATCTTTTCGAGTCATTATACCATTAATAGCTTCGTGCATGGTACCATCACCACCGATGCAGCAAAATCCGTCATAACCATCTATCTCTACTTCTCTGGCTAATTCACGTGCATGCCCCGCATATTCTGTTTCAACTACTTTTACTTCTGCATTTACAGAATCAAAAACAGGTAATACCTTTTCAAGAATGGCGACACCCTTCTTTGTCCCGCCATGGGGATTTACAGTTATGTAGTATTTCGACATTTTATCTTCCAATCATGATTAAGCAATCAATCCTCTACATGAAATATCCTTCTTCAAATCAGTCCCGATGTTTCATATATTTGTTATCACCAACTTCGATGATTTCGATTTTCACCTTCGCTGTCCCATTATTTATAAATCCCAATTTTTTTGCTGCACCATAGGAACAATCTAAAATCCGGCCTTTCACATAAGGGCCACGATCATTAATCCGTAAAATCAGTGATTTATTATTCTCTAAGTTCGTCACACGAGCAATGGTATTCAAAGGAAGAGTTTTATGAGCCGCAGTAAGTCCATACATGTCATATACCTCTCCATTCGCAGTCAATTTACCATGAAAATCTTCTGCATAAAATGAACTGATTCCTGTTATTACTCTTCTATAATTGCCTTTTGATACGGTTTTTAAAGATGGGGGGCTTGATTTTACCGTCCGGGATTTTACAGGCCCGGTGTGATATCGCGGTGAATTTGAACAGCCACTTAAAAAGGCGAAAAAGATTATAGCAAATAATATTTTAATCATGAATATGTGTGAACCTTACCAATTAATTCAGTCACCGATGACCGGTTGGATTCGTTTAAATATCGAGTGAGTGAATCAATAATATTTTCTGTTATACCCGGGTTTCTAAAATTAGCTGTACCCACTTGTACTGCCGTGGCACCGGCTAACATATATTCAGCCGTGTCTTCTCCAGAAACAATGCCCCCAATTCCAATGATTGGGATTTCCAATTTCTGATGAAGTTTATGCACCGCTGCCAGACCAACCGGTTTGATAGCCGGCCCGGATAACCCTCCATAATTGGTATAAATATCACTCATGCCTGTTTTGGCATTAATGCTCATGCCTACAACAGTATTAATCGCTGACACCGCATCTGCACCGGCATTTTCTGCGCTTACCCCTATAGAAACGATATCAGAAACATTTGGACTTAGTTTCATAATAATCAATCGCTCTGTAATGTCTCTCAATTTCTCAGTTAATATGGCTGTCATATCACAATCTACACCAAATTCCATACCACCTTTTTTTACATTGGGGCAGGATATATTTATTTCATATCCAATAAGCACAGAAGATACTGATTCCATCATTTCAATTATTTCTATATATTCCTGAATGTCTGTACCAGCAATGTTCATAATGACCTTGGTAGAAAGCCCTTCGTATATGGGCAGTAAATCTTTAATATATTTTTCAACACCTATGTTTGCAAGTCCGATTGAGTTAATCATGCCCGATGGCGTTTCAACTATTCTAGGCGGTGGGTTGCCTTCTCGTGGATGCCGCGTAATTGATTTAGTTACAATGGCACCCAACCGATCGACATCAACCAATTCCGGGGCTTCTGTCCCATAGCCAAATGTTCCAGATGCTACCCATACCGGATTCTCAAATAATTCTTTACCTATACTGACTTTTAGATCAGCCAAAATAGATTTCTCTCGCATCGTAAACGGGGCCATCGACACAAACCAATGAATACTTTTCATGATAGCTGCGTTCATTTATAGTAGAATTCTTCCGATGTATAGCACACCCTTGACATAATCCTACGCCGCAACCCATATAGCTTTCGACAGATAATTGTGCCTGAATATTATGGTCGAGGGCAAAGGATTTGATTACTTTCAACATTGCTGTCGGTCCACATGCATAAATAGTTACATTTGTATTACTTAGTGCGATGCGTTCTAATGGTCCCATGACCGTTCCTTTCTCACCAATTGAGCCATCATCGGTCGTGAGAAATATCTGGTTATTGGGTTCATTCCTTATGAAATGTTCTTCTGCATTCTTCGCACCAATTATCATCGTATGTTCGATGTTGTGATGATCACATGCATATTTTAAATTAAGAATCGGGGCCAAACCAACGCCACCACCAATTAAAATGGGGTATGAATCATTATTCCATTCCGAGAATGTATTCCCCAGCGGTCCCAATAGTTCAAGGAAATCACCGGGTCTTTTTTGGGATAACCTAAGGGTGCTTTCTCCAAATAATTTGTAAATAATTGAGACAACCCCTTCCCCAAAAGACGCAATACTCATGGGCCGCCTCAAAGGATGCTGCCAATGATCCGTAGTAAGTATCTCGATAAACTGACCAGCGCCTTTAACATCTTTTGCAATTTTAGGTGTATCAAATTTCATTTTCCAGATGTCTTTTGCTAATTTTCGATTTGTGATTATTTGGGCACGTTCAATGATCATTTGATGCTGTCGAATCTGATAGAATTTTATTTAAGAATACCAATCGCTTTTCTGAAGGCTTTGCCTGTTCAGATTCCCCATGATATTTCAATATCCATTTGTAGTATTTCAAGGCACTATCCGGTTGAATAATATTATAATCATATTGATAGGCTAAAAAGAATGCTGCTTTCACACTTGACGCTGAAACTGTGTCTCCAATAATTATTTCTCTATATTTGTCTAATGCGAATATGGAGTCACTAGCCCAAGAAGCTTCGGCATTTACCAATTGTTGATCAGAGGTTGTCGTAACAGGTGTATATGAATTATCCGCATTAACGATAGCTAAAGCGTAATCTGTCTTGGGAAATTCAGCCATAATTCGTTGTTTTAAGCTTTTTGAATTAACGGAGTCGCCTTGCGCATCTAAAGCAAGCGATTTTGCGTAAAGAGCTTTGGGTAATAACATTGATTTATTTGCATATTCAATCAATAATTCTAAATAGATTAATCCTGAATCAGGTCTATTGAAATGAAATGATTCTAATTCGCTTAAACTATATAATATAGTGGCTAATTCATCTTGTTCACTTTCCGGAAATTCATAATTCACCATTGTATCTAAAGAGGTAATTCGACTTTCCCAGGGGATAAAATCCAACTTTGATTGTGTATACGCACTAATTTCCTTAATTCTCATTTTTGCAGGTTGGCGATACAGAGTGGTCTTGGTTTCCTTCTCAACTGATTTAAATTGTTTTAATGCTTTTTCCAAGTCCCAATTTTGAGTGATTGAATAATTTCCTAATAAATAAAATGCTTCCGCAGACGCTTCTGTTTTCGGATAATCCTGGACAATGGATTCTAATCGACTCATGGATTCTACAAGTCTCCCTTGAATTTCATATAATTTAGCCAACTCCATCTCAAGGCTCGGGAATATTGATTTATAGTCCTCATTTAATAACATGTTTTTAATGGTATTTCCTGCAAGATCAAGATCACCATTCAAGCGGTATATTTGAACCGTTTTCAAATGACCTTCCTGGACCTGCTTCTTGGATCTGGAATTTTTAATAACGTGTTTATATGCTGAAATCGCCCGACTGTAATCCATATCCTCAAATGATAGGGACGCGATTCGGTAATATAGTTGTCCTTTTTCATTGGGCTCCTGAATGATCTCTGCCGCCTTTTCCAGATATTCCATTGATTCCAGTTTCATTCCCTGTTCAAAATATATTTCAGCAATTGACAGATAGACTTTGGCTTCGAAATCTGAAATAAGGTCAAATTGAATTAAATCAATAAGACCATTAATAGCAGGTTGCGGTTTACCTTGTTTCCATTTAATCATTGATCTCCAATAACTCACTTCTGTATGAACCCTATCTCCAAATTCATTGTCGACCTCCCCAAGAATACCATTGGCATTACGAAGTTCACCTAAATGATAATAGGATTGAACCATAAGTAGTAAGGCTTTATCCCTCATTGTAAATTCTGGAAATGTATCAATGACGAATCGTGATTTTTCAATTACTTTTTTGTAATCATTTATGGCGGACTGAGGCAAAATATCACCACGAGATTCAAGACGAATTTTTTCTGCTTTATCAAAATATTCTTCTGCATTATAAAAGGAATTGAAGTAGGGTTTAAAGTTGACACAAGAAATAAATACAAGTGCCCCAATTACTAAAAGGGTCTGAGGTGGTATATAATGTTGAATTTTGCGCATTTTATATGCGAAGAAGTTCCTTCATTCTAATCATCAATTGAAAATAATTTATTACATGCTTAATAAATTGATAATTATCCTTTTGATATTTTTCAACTCCTATGCTGCGCAATCATATATCATTGAGGATAAACCCGCTTATTTTCAAATTAGCGCAGATACTATTGGCGTACCTATTTACATAGATGGTGCTCTTATAGGACATACGCCCATAGAAAACCCAATTCCAGTTTTGGCGGGAATTCATCATATTACCCATCAACCGCCTTCCATTAGAGATCCTTTCTTACAATATGGCCAAACAGATGGCGTAAAACAGATTTATGTTATGAGTGGGGATACAGTAAAAGTGAGACTTGATACCTATTTATTTTCTCAACGATTATTACAAATGAAAAAAGAATACTATTATACTAATTACATTGGAATTGGAATAAGCTTATTAATTATATGGCAATTGTGGATTGTAGCAAATTAATTCTCGAAAGAATTATTGCCATGCACACATACATGTATAAATTCATCGATGGAAAATAATCAAAATACAGAACATTCAATCAAATTTCGTCCAGATTATCAATGGCCCGAAAAAAATGCCCAAAGGGATTGTCCGAAATGCAATGAGCCCTTGCAGCGTCAAGAAAATGGTCCAGAATATTATGGAAAACCTTGGTGGTGTCATTCCTGTCAATGGCAGTATTCTGAAGAAGAATTAAGCGATTAAGTCGTCACGATTCATACACTTTAGTATAATCAGCCATAATATTATCCACAACCCATCGAACCAGTACATAATCGTCTAATAGGCCAATCTGTGGTGAATCATCAGGTATTTCGTCCTGTTCTTCTAAAAAGTATTCCAATGCGAATAAAATTCGTTTTTTCAACATGATACTTTCTGTCGGAAGTTCCAATAACACGTTCAATAGCTTTGAAATATCCGAAACAAGTACAATTTGGAAATCCGATAAACCGGGAGCGGCGATTAGCCTTTCTATCTTTCCAGGAATATCCCGGGTTACCTTGGGAATATCATCCAGATCGATTTCAGCAATACGTTTTTCGTATCTTGCCTTATCTTCACTGGTGAGCTGGAGTTGGTCTGAAGGATCCATCAATGATAATTTACCCCTAATAAGGACCAAATAATAATATGAAAATTGAACAAGTCATCCGAACACACTTAGAAAAAATAATAACCATTAAGCATTTAGAGATCACAGATACTACAGGAAAACATGTTCACCACGAACAATTTACCGGTGGACATCACCTGTCAACGATTATTGTGTCAAAGGATTTTGAGAATATGGCATTAATAGAGCGACATCAATTGGTGTATCATGCATTGGGGGCAATGATCAAGAAAGAAATACATGCGCTAAGTATCAAACCATACACACTTGAAGAGTGGAAGAAAAAAAGTTAATTTGATTTCAACATTGCTTCCCGTTTAGCTTTAAATTCCGTTCCTTCGCTCCATTGTGGCCATTTATTATGTTGACCAATTGCATATCCAACCCTGAATAAAATCCGAGCATCCTCTACCATGCCTGAAAAATCCCAATCCTCTTTTATTTCGTCTGTGACGGCGTGATAATCTATATTCGTATATTTTTCCTTCATTTTATGCCCATATTCCTTTCCTTTGCCAACAACATCTAATCCCCCATCTACATACAGGGCTGGAATCCCTTGTTTTGCAAAGGCAAAATGATCCGAACGATAATAGAATCCTTTTTCCGGTTCTGCATCAGGAATCAGGTATTTACCATCTTGCGTTGCAGCAAATCCTAAAATCACATCCAATTCTGAATTCCCTTTTCCCACCACAATTAAATCTTTAGTCTTACCATAAGTATTCCCCATTGCATCGATATTCATCACCGCAACTGTTTTTTCTAATGGAACTAAAGGATTAATGCTATAATAGGTGGCGCCAAGCAATCCCTGCTCTTCAGCAGTTACAGCAAGGAATAGAATACTTCTTTTTGACCCTTGGACGAGTTGGGTAAATGCTTCGGCAATATTCATAATGATTCCGGTACCCGATGCATTATCATTTGCACCATTATATATTTGATCTCCATCCAATTTTATATTCTTTCCTAAGTGATCCCAGTGAGCGGTGTATATAATGTATTCATCTTTCAAAACTGGATCAGTTCCTTCGTATTTAGCTACAATATTATTTGAATCAAACCTTCGAACCTCGTTGGTCATTTTACTTGTAAATGTGGCTTGTAATGGAACAGCTTTAAAATCAGGTTGAATTGCAGATGTCTTCAACTCTTGATATTTCATACCATTCATATTGAATAATCTTTCTGCAGTGGTCAATGGAATCCACCCTTGAAAAGCCAAAGGTGTCAAATTGGGATCTTCTATCATGAGTTGCTCTCCGTCATATCCACCCTGCAAAACTGCAAAAGGATAGCCTGCCGGTGCTGTCTCATGAACGACCAACACACCTGCAGCACCCTGGCGAAGCCCTTCTTCAAATTTGTAGGACCATCGACCATAATATGTCATGGCTTTGCCGCCAAACATAGATTCGTCCATTTCTCCATTTTTCATGATAGGAGGATCACTCACAAGTACGACTATTACTTTTCCTTTAACGTCAACGCCTTCAAAGTCATTCCAGTTGTATTCAGGCGCATTAATGCCATACCCACAAAAAACCATGTCAGCCTTATTGATGTCCACTTTATCCTGGGTCTGATACGAATTGCCAGCAATATCAATCCCTGCCTTCATCACCCATCGCTCATCATTTGTTAAAAATTGTGTTTTATACTTGGAAGTGACGCCTGTCATGGTGGCCTTTTGGATCCACGTACCGTTGGGGTTTCCTGGTAGCAGACCTAACCCTTCAAAAGTTTTTGATAAATAATCTACCGTTAATTCTTCACCAATAGTGCCGGGGAAACGGCCCTCAAATCCATCCGATGCCAGTGTAGAAATATGTTGTCTCAACCTTTGTTCTGTGATGGCTTTCTGCGCGTTGAATGCATCTTCCGAATGGACATATTTATTCCATCCTTCCAAAGGTTTTTCGCATCCTATCAGTATAATAAATATGAGCAATAGCGATTGAAATCTTTTCATTACCATGATGTCTTCCTTTGAAATGTTTTTTATGATGATTTAAAAATGGGTTATTCGTTCGAATGGTTGGCGAGTAATTTCGAATTGCCAGCTGTTTGATACAAGATTGACGATATAAATGTAAAAACAATAATTTTTTGAGAAACCACGTTGAATAATAACGCAAAATCAGAAATTTTTGGGTCCGGTGCCAATTCCAATACCAACACATATAAAAATGTGAGAATTGCAAAAATAAGGTACCCGTTCGCATATTGATTTTCAAACCGTTTATCCTTATATAATGCAATAGAAAGCATTATGCCGGTGATTAAAAATAAACGAAATGCCCAGTTAACGAAAACTATGTGTAGATCCAGAAAAAGGTTATGGGGTGTCAAACCAACGCCGATAAAACATATAGATCCTATTACTCCCGCAAAGGATCCAACCTTTGCTAAAATATTAATTAATGTATTTCCGTTAAACAGTTTGGTAAAATAAAAAAAGTATACAACGAAGAACAATCCACAGATAATTAAACTTAAATTAAACATTATGGCAGAAATTATATTTTCACTTGTGAATTTCCCTAAGTCACTAAAAAAGTTTTTTGAGAAGGAATACCCTATACTTTCAGGATTATTTAGGGTACCTCCTGCATACATAATCATGGCCAAGATAAATAATAGAATAAATAAAATGCAGGCAACGCGAGGAAGCCTGATTAGAAATAAATGTTTAGGGCGCATTATAATGAATTATGATTATGGGTTAATGTTCATTTAATTATGAGAAGAGCCTCAAATCACTGAGGCTCTTAAAATTATGCGGAGGGGGTGGGATTCGAACCCACGTTAGGATATTTCACCTAAAACACCTTAGCAGGGTGCCGCCTTAAGCCGCTCGGCCACCCCTCCAAATATCGCATATATGTTTAATTAGGTCACATGAAATTACTGTAATTAAACGGGAAACAAAATAACCTAAGCACGGGCAAATTGTTTACCACTTAATTGAACGACAGCACCCTTTAATTCTAATTTTAACAATAAGGTCAATGCTTTGGTTATTTCCAATCCCCCCTTTGATACAATATCATCTATAAAAAGTGGATCATCTTCTAATAAATCAATTAACGCATGTTCTTCTTTTGTAAGGTGAAGTTTTATTTTTTGTTGGATAGGATCTCTTGGCGAGAACAATTGGTTCTTTATGTGATCCATAATTTGATCACCGGATTCCACAGGTATGGCCCCATTTCTTATTAATCGATTACAACCGACACTCATTTTATCTGTCAACCTGCCTGGCACTGCAAATACTTCTCTGTTTTGATCCACGGCGTTTAATGCAGTTAAAATTGCACCACTACGATTCCCAGCTTCTATTACAATGGTTCCATGACTTAATCCACTGATTATTCGATTTCGTTGAGGGAAATTAATCGCGTTCGGTTGGGTGCCAATTGAAAATTCAGAAATAACCGTCCCATTTTCCATAATCTGTTCTGCTAATTTGGTATTTTCTGTTGGATAGACGAAATCAATTCCATTTCCAAGGACAGCAACCGTTTTACCGCCATCGTTCACTGTCTTGCGATGGGCGACACTATCCACGCCTCTGGCCAATCCACTCACTACAATTAAACCTGATGAAACCATTGTTGCCACAACTGACGTCGTGATTCCTTTACCATATGCCGTAATATTTCGTGTACCCACAACGCTGATGCAATCCATTTCTCGTTTTAATGGCTGTCCCTTTACATACAGCAATACAGGCGGATCATATATTTTCTTTAATAATTTGGGATATTCATCGTCCCAAAATGTAATGATTCGTGCTCCGGATTTATTGGACCGATCAATCTCCGCTTCTCCATAATTTGGGTGTTTATGGCGATGAATCGCTCGGGTCGTTTTTAAATCTACCCCAGGAACGGCACATAGCGACTCAGAAGAAAGGGAAAATATTTCTGAATCTACACCAAAATGTGAGATTATAGAACGTACCCGCTGTGGGCCCAAACCCTTCACGGACAATAAGTTTAAGATTTGAATAAGTGGCTTATGCTTCATCTAATTGATGGGAAATTTCCCTAACTAATTTATCTAATCCATTTCGAGTAACAGCAGAAATCTCCATTAGAAATTCTGGAATAGCATCCCATTTTGATTGTTCTATTTTTCCAAGTGTATCTCCTTTAGTTCGTATCAACATGATGGGTTTTAACATGAGGGATTTATTAAAGGAGGTTAATTCTTTTTTTAGAGCATTAAATGCAGATTCCGGCTCAGGTTCTGTTCCGTCAATCAGAAATAGCAATAAACGATTCCTCTCTATATGTCGTAAAAACTGGTGACCCAATCCTTTGCCTTTACTTGCGCCTTCGATTAGTCCAGGAATATCGGCCATGAGAAAAGATTTATACTCACCTGATTTTACAATACCTAAATGCGGCTCCAAAGTCGTGAAAGGATAATCTGCGATCTTAGGTTTGGCCTTTGATAACACTGATAATAACGTCGATTTTCCTGCATTTGGGTATCCAACCAACCCGACATCCGCTAATATTTTTAATTCAAATTCATAATGCCCAGACTCCCCATCCAAACCGGATTGAGCATATCTCGGCGCTTGACGCGTTGAGGATTTAAAATTGACATTTCCCCTTCCCCCTTTACCACCGGCACAAATTACTACCTCGTGTTTTGGCTTTATTAAATCCGCCACGACTTCATCAGATTTTATATTTCGAATTAACGTACCCACAGGTACCCGAATATATATATCATCACCATTCTTCCCAGTTTTCAACCCCGAAGCACCTTGGGTACCGCTTTTTGCATTGTAAATACGCGCATATCGAACATCTTGCAACGTATTGAGGTTCGTATCGGCAACAACAATAATATTTCCCCCACGACCCCCATTCCCTCCATCTGGGCCGCCTTTGGAAACATATTTTTCTCTTCGGAATGAAACACACCCTTTTCCACCATTGCCAGCATGGAGTTCTACTTTAGTGAAGTCAATAAACATAATTACGCTTTATTTCGATAATAAAAAAAGCATGCAAAATATTACATACCTTTTGTTTGAGATATTATCTTCATTTGTTTACATATTAGCAATAATTGCTTCGCCAAAACCCGAACAGGACACTTTCGTTGCGCCATCCATTAATCTGTGAAAATCATAAGTAACCGTTTTTGCCTGTATTGCGCTTTGAATGCCCTTAGTAATTAATGCGCCGGCTTCATGCCAACCGATATGTTCAAACATCATCACGCCGGACAAGATGACCGATGATGGATTCACCATATCTTTACCTGCATATTTTGGTGCAGTACCATGGGTGGCTTCAAAAATGGCATGGCCTGTCATATAGTTGATATTTGCTCCTGGGGCAATACCTATTCCGCCCACAATCGCAGCCAATGCATCCGAAATATAATCCCCATTTAAATTCAGAGTAGTGATCACATCATACTCACCAGGGCGCAATAATATTTGCTGTAAAAAGGCGTCTGCAATTACATCTTTGATGATCAATTCTTTTCCATTATTATCAATCACTTGCCAAGGTCCGCCTTGATAATCCTTTCCGCCATATTCACGTTTAACTAAATCATATCCCCATTCTTTGAACTTTCCTTCGGTAAACTTCATAATATTACCTTTATGAACAATGGTAACACTCGCTCTATTTTGAGAGATTGCAAAATCTAATGCGGCTTTTACAATTCGTTCAGTTCCTTCTATGGAAACTGGCTTGAGTCCAATCGACACTGTATCAGGAAATCGAATATTTTTCACGCCCATTTCATTCATTAGAAATGATTTAACTTTTTCCACTTCTTTCGATCCATGCAACCATTCAATACCTGCATAAATATCCTCTGTATTTTCACGAAAAATAATCATGTCCACAAGGCCAGGCTCTTTGACCGGAGATGGAACGCCGTCAAACCATTTCACAGGTCGAACACAAGCATACAAATCTAGGATTTGTCGCAATGCCACATTTAAAGATCGAATGCCACCCCCAACTGGTGTTGTTAAAGGACCTTTAATCGCGATTAAATATTCTTTTAATATATCAAGGGTTTCATCCGGCAACCAAGATCCTACTGCATTATTGGCCTTTTCTCCAGCTAAAATCTCTTTCCATTCAATAGACCTTTCTCCACCATAAGCTTTGGCTATAGCGGAGTCAAAAACAGCTTGAGATGCCGCCCATATATCCGGTCCAATTCCGTCACCTTCTATAAATGGAATTATTGGATGACGTGGAACAATTAACTGACCATCTTTAAACTTTATTTTTTGACTATGATTCTCGATATTCATGATTTTGTACTTTCTTTAACAGTCTTCTTTTTCGCAGATTTTTTTGTGTTATCTGACGATTTATTGTTTTTACTTTTTTTGGCATAATCAGTGAGATAAAACCCACTGCCTTTAAAAATTAATCCCGACCCACCGCCGACCAATCTGCGTATTTTCCCATCACATTTTGCACATTTTGTTAATGGTGCATCTGACATCGCTTGGAAGTGCTCAAAAATATGATCGCATTTTTCACATTTATAATCGTACGTAGGCATTTTGTTAATATTTTCCTAAAAATTAGGTGGTGAATTTACGGTTATCCGACAAATATTTATGTCGGTAAAGTCGCAGAATTAAAAGAAAATTATTTCTAAGAATACTTTTCGTTCAACTTCGCCATGACATTCGCCGGAACAAATTTTGAAATGTCACCCTTAAGTCGCGCCACATCCTTAACGACAGTAGAATTAATATGAATATATTTTTCCGATGTAACCATGAGAAGAGTAGAAACTTCCGAATTTAAATGATGATTCATTGTAGCCATTTGGAATTCAAATTCGAAATCGGATACGTGACGTAGACCACGAATCAATGCGACTGCTTTTTGATCGCGTGCAAAATCTGCCACCAATCCATCAATTGAAAAAGCTTTAATATTTGTCAAATGCTTTGTGGCACCTAACACTAAATCAATTCTTTCTTCTGCGGTAAACAATGACGATTTTTCTGAATTCACAGCTATCGCGAAAACAACTTTATCAAATAAAGCTGATGCTCTTTCAGCTATATCGATATGGCCGCGATGGATTGGATCAAATGTGCCTGGATAAATTATGGTTCTCATAGTTCGTTTTTCCAAAAAGTTAGCTGTGTATCGCCATATTCCTTTACTCTTGTCGGTGAAATTGAATACGATTGAGGTGAAGATTCAAGTATAAAATATCTATTTTTCTTTAATTTAGTTTTACACGATTCAATGAGTAAATCTAAATTTTCATAGTTATAAGGCGGATCTGCTAATATCAAATCAAAATGATTCGAATCATTTAAATATTTTAGCGCATCTGTACGAGAATAGTTTATCTCAGTTTCCTTAAAATATGACCCGTTTATTTTCAATAGGGAAATAATCCTCATACTGGATTCAACAAATGTAATTGATTCTGCCCCCCTGCTGGCAGCTTCAAAACCCAGAATGCCTGAACCTGCGAATAAATCCAATACATGATAACCTCTCAAATCTCCAAGAATATCAAATAGACTTTTACGTACCAAAGCCATTGTCGGACGATAAGATACATTGGCCACCGTCTTTATCCGACGACCTTTATAACGGCCGGCGTGAATCTGCATTTATTATTCCTGTAGTTCTAAATGTTTAGGGGAAAACAATGACATATAAAAAATAGCCGAATGAGATAAATTTTCGGTTTCGCTAACGAATACAAATTTTTCCAAAGCTAAATTTCTTCCCCATGATGTTAACTTTAATAGAATATTGCGAATATTATCTTTCCCATTTATTTTAATAATAATTGGAGTTTGACTCTGATTTTCTCTTTCTATGGGGTCTAAAATCTTGATAAATGATGATCCAAAGGATGGTACCCACGATTCTAAATCTGAGAAAGCAATAGTGCTATGAATTACAGGTAGATCTTTTTTTCTATATTTGACTAAATATCCATGCTTAAAAAGACTATCTATACTCATCTGTTTCAGAGAATAATTTACCACATCACCGAGAGAATCAATTGGCGCATCCATTATTTTGTCACCAATTAATTCTATATCCATTTGTCCACTGCCGATCGATAACGATGTGATGCGATGCATTTTTAACAACGCAAGTGTCTGAGAAGCGATCGAAATTAAATTTTGAGATTCAACCAAATATGACGGAACTGTTTCTTCCGGAACGGCAACTTTTTCTTGATTCACAGGCGCTTTTTCAAGCGTTGGTTTATCCACAATACCGGACGATTCTGTGAGTTTAAATTTGTGAATAAAATCGAACAATTCAGGTTTTTGATCAAAAGTTAGCATGAGTCCGATCACCATGAAGAAGAATATATATAAAGTCGGCTTGAGCAATTCTCGATCTTTTCTGATTTTTTTCTTTTTAGGCTTTGGTTTCTTTTTTTCCACTTTTTTGGGCTTGGGCGGCAACGCTTCTAATTTTTCATAATGATATTTTTGAAGTCCAGATCGGCTAAAGAAATTGATGGCTACACCTTCTGTTTGCCCTGTGGCAATTGCTGTCAATACATATAAATCATCTTCTTTGACATTTTTGGGGAGAATCTCACCTTCAACAGCCATACCTGCAAAGGCAGTTAGTTGTTTAATCCTACGACCTTTAAAATTTGTTTTCCGCTTTTCAGAAAATTTACCTGCATAAAGTAGATTGCCAATAAAGGCTTTCTTATCAGAATTGCTTCCAACAACAGGATGTAGCTTCCATTGGTTCTTAATATATCGTGCAGAACCATTTTGAAAGCTTGACTGTGAATACTGGTAATACCGATAACCATTACTACTGGGCAGGAATACGGTGCATCCAAGTTCAGGATACAGTCCAAAAAAAGTGCTGGATTCTGTCCCCATCCATACGGCATCTCCACCTAATTCCTGGATGGCCAATTTAATAGGTTCAATAAACAAATTCGGAACACGGATTGCAAATATCGATTGAGAATCACCCAAGAATGAACGACCATAATATTGACATGAATCTTCAGAGGACCACCTCTGGTCAATTGTCCATTTGGCGAACGCCCATCCATCATTTTCAGTCAATTCCGAATCGATGGGAACTAAAACGGAGTCACAATAGTGATCAGGGATAGTGACATAGACTTTATCACCCTCAAAAGAGATATCTTCACGGACTAAATGCAACCCTGCATTTAATACAGAAATGATTTCTGATTTTGAATTACCGTGTACGTTTAGGGGTCTGGGAAGCGGTTTATAGGAAAAAGATGTTAGTATGGATCGACCATCTTTTACAGACCATTGCGCACATAAAAGGTGGCTATCTGAAATAGCAAGATGGATCACTTAAGAATAATCACCTATCCCAACTTTTTGAACCATCATCAATAAACCCATGATTCCCAGCTTTAAAAGCAAATATGGCATATCGATTTCGAACAATTGTTTCTTCTATTGGACTGTCAACTCGAATTGTATTGCCTTCATCCTTGATAGAAAATAAATATGGTTTTTCTGTTACTGGGCAAAAATACATAGAAGAATCAGGCATATAGGAATCGTAATAGCTCACGACCTCAACGCGTTCAGACCCAACTTCTTCTAAAAGGGCTACAAAATTTGAATCTGCTTGAAAATGGTCCAGTCGTTTCTTTTGAATATAAATCGTATCATTGCGGGATAAATCCTCAGAAAACATGACAATAGTCATGGTTGTATCCATAATCGTATCCCGGCGTGTCATGGGAAAACCAAATGTGGTATCAAAATCAACATCGAAGCCTTTGGGTACGTTAACAGTAAAGGATTTTCCGTTAAGGGTTATGGGTTGTTCTCCGAGATATGTTGAGTCGCCGGTTAAAGAATCTCGAACAGAGTTAACCACCTTCATCACCCAAAGCCCATCCGGGTTGTATTCTTCTAAGAGAGAATTATAAAAATTCTGAACGTCATACATATTTTCCATATGAAATCGGCTTTGATTCTCAAAATATTCCTCTTCATCCCAAATCGCTCTGGGGACATATATACTAATAATCAGAAAAATAAAAGCCAATACAATTGCAACTTCCAATAAATCAGAATGCATTTTTCGTTTTTTTCTTAATTCAGATATATTCTTCTCAGACATTCGGTCAATCCTCAATTTTAATATAAGTTCTAATTTTCTTTAACGTTTTTGGACCAATACCCTTAACGTTTAATAAATCTTCAACGGAATTATATCGCCCATAATCTTCCCGGTGCAATATTATTCTTTCAGCTGTAACAGGGCCAACCCCGGGTATCGTCATTAAATCCGCTTTATTTGAAGTGTTAATATTAACACTTTTCACTAATTGATTCTGCCTGTTTTCAGCCAGATTCTTTTCTTTTTCTACAGCAACGCGATTCACTGCCTCCTTAAAGGCATTTATTTCTGCTTCTGCTGAAGGGATCGGGTCACCAAACCAATGTCTGTACCCTGTTACAAAAATACCAAGTAAAATTACACCGAGCAGGGATTTTATGATAAATTTTTCCTGCTGGGTAAAAAGATTCAATCTAATTCAACTCTTGTAAAAATAGGATCTGATTTTCCATCTAATTTTGAAAATTCTTCGAGAAGTTTTTTCTGTTTTCCCGACAGCGATTTTGGTGTCATAATCTGAATTCTCACCAATTGATTCCCACGGGATGATCCTCGAACTCTAGGAAAACCTTTTCCTCGCATTCGTAGTATCTGGCCAGATTGAATTCCCGAAGGGATTTTTAATTTGGCCTTACCGTCTAAGGTGGGAACTTCTAGATTGACGCCTAACGCTGCATCTTGAAATTGAATTTGCGCCTCCGTTATCACATCTTCCCCATTTCGTGTGAATACAGCATGGGTTTTTTCTTCGAAAAATACAATCAAATCTCCAGGGTTATGTCCTTTTGGCCCCTTGTTCCCCTGGCCACTGAGCGTCATATAGTTTCCCTCGGCAACGCCTGCAGGAACTTTTACTTTTATCTCAACGGTTTTACGTAAGATACCATTACCGCCACAGGAGCGACATGGGTTTTCAACCATTTCTCCAGAGCCATGACACACTGGACATTCCCGAACGACGACGGATTGGCCAAAAAACGATTGAGACATTTGGCGAATTTGTCCTGATCCACTGCAATGTCGACATGCGGTTGGCATTGTCCCAGATTGGGCACCGGTTCCTGAACACGAGTCACACGTCTCGTGACGTTTTATTTTAATTGTTTTATCGATGCCAGTAACAATTTCGGAATAATCCAACTTGAGTGCGACTTTGAGGTCTTTCCCTTTTTTTACCCCTCTTTTTCCACCACTGCCACCAAATATTCCACCGAATGGATCGAAATCACCGCCAAAAATATCCCCAAAATTGCTGAATATATCTTCCATGGACATATGTCCTTGAAATCCACCGCCACCACCAGGAGTATCTCCCAACCCGACACCGGCATGGCCAAACTGATCGTATCGGCTTCTTTTCTGACCATCTGATAGGATTGAATATGCATCAGCGGCATCTTTAAATTGCTGTTCTGCTTCAGTATTGCCCGGATTTTTATCCGGATGGTATTTCATAGCAATTTTACGATATGACTTTTTAATCTCATTATCGGTTGCACTGCTGTCCACGCCCAGTATGTCGTATAGATCCCTCATGAAGATTTCTGGTTTACAACCACTTTGGCATGGCGAATCACGCGATCTTTATACCGATAGCCCTTCTCAAATACATCTAAAATTTCATTCTCTTTTTTCCCTTTTTCTGATCGCATCAATAATGCGTCATGCAACTCAGGGTCAACTTGATCGCCGGGCTCAGTAAAAGAAGCGACTTCGAGATCCGTAAACCGTTTATTTATTTTATTGGAAATAAGATCTATACCCTCTTTAATCTTTTCTGAATTGGTATTGTCATTTTCACCTGATGCCTTGGATAGACGTTCTAAATCATCTACGACGGATAGAAATTCCTTTATCACGGATTCACCATCGTATTTTAACAAATCGATAAATTCTTTTTCTTTTCGCCGACGATAGTTATCAAACTCAGCTTTTAATCTTAAATATCGATCATTTTGAATTTCGGATTCAGCTTTCAGTATATCAATCTTTTCGTTCAACTTTTCGGTAGGCGTAAGTTTTTTTAATTTTGGTTTGGTTTTCGTTTTTGTCTCTGTTTTTTTAGAGGGCATTGTGAATAATCTCCGCAAATTTTTCCAGAATGGCTTGCACCGACATATATGGAACGCGTTTGGGTCCTAAGACACCAATTCTTCCTTTAATGAGTCCACTGTCAAACTGGGTGGTTATTATTGAACAATCATTCAAAAGCTCATCTTCATTTTCTTTTCCAATGAGTGTTTGTGTCGAATGATCTTTAAAATTTTCTTTAAAATGGTTATTTAAATATGTTTTATCCAATGCAGGTAAAATCCGTTGAAAATTTGATATATTTTGAAACTCAGGCTGTTCAAGTAATACATTAGCAGATGATGTATATATTGACTTATTACTATCAATATTAAAATACTTATAACTGTCTTTTATTAATATTTGAACCAATTCATGGGAGTACATTTCTGTATCATTTAATCGATTTTTAATTGAAAATTGAATTTCTTTAAGCGTACACCCAACGAGTCTATCCTTTAACATATGGGTAATCTTGTGAATTAGCTTTGGTTTAATATCTAAATTGAGGTTAAGAACAATAGATTCCACAAGGCCCGTATCCATCGCCAATACAAGCATCACGCGGTTACCTTCAATACAAACCAATTCGATATCGGTCAAGATACTTCTCTGATATCCTGATACAGATATCACACCGAACATATGGCTAACCTTTGCCAACATAAATGCCGTGGCATCCAGCAGTTCATCTACATTGTTTGATATAATCAATAAATCTTGTTCAATATTTTCTGAAAATGGATTATTTGAAGATTGAAATTCAGGTAAAATGTTCACATAATATCGATATCCAATATCAGTGGGCACTCGACCGCCCGATGTATGTAAATGGGTTAAATATCCTTTTTTCTCCAAAGAAGACATTGCGTTTCGTATTGTAGCTGGAGAAATATTTAAATCACAATTCTTTTTTATATATCCAGAAGAAATCGGCATACCCACTTCTATATATGATTCCACAACAACCGATAGGATTGTTTCTTCTCTGTCTGTCAAATTCGGAATATAATTTGGGTACATAGCCGTCAAAATTAGATGGTTTGATTTTTATCAGTCAAGGGGAGAATCGATTCTATTTTAAAAATCTCGAGATAGCGCGGCTGCTACCTAAAAAGCTGATGACAATACTCAAGGATGACAATATTCCGAATAATACAAATGGGCTGTATTGGATTTTAAATTTGCTGACCGAATAGAGCAAATCCGACCCAACCTCTACACCTGCGATTAACAAAATAGCGGCTAAAGTTGCACCGATTAACCCGTGCAAGACACCTTCAATTACAAAGGGTGCTTTCACAAATGATCGCGTTGCGCCAATGAGTTGCAACGCCTGGATGAGTTCATGCTTAGCAAAAATAGTCAACCGTACCGTATTAGAAATAATGAGCACCGTAATAACCAATACCAATATGAGCAGCGCTGTCATTACTTGCACGAATTTTTGATAATACGTTTCGATCCGATAAATGAGTCTCCCTTGATATAATACCTCATCCACCTCGGGGAAACTTTTAATACGCTCCACGATAGGCATAACGTTCATTTTATCGTTTTGAAACGTTACCACATTCACCACACAACTCACGGGCAATGGATTATATCCAACAATATCTAAAATATTTTCTCCAAATTGAGACTTAAATATTTTGCCTGCATCGGATCTCGAAATTAGCGTGGTGGACCGCACCCCATTAATTTTATTGAATGCCTCAACAACAGTTGCAATTTGTTTATCAGGTACATTTTCATTAAAAAATACCTCAATCTTATATTTCCCTCTCAGGTACTCTATTACTTTATTTGTATTTTGTCCCACAATCATCAACGATCCCGCCACTGATAATGTAAGGAATGTAGAAAATATGGCTGTAAAAGCTGTGAGTTTGTGGCGCCAAAGATTTTTGACTCCCTCCGATAGAAGAAACATCATTTTGTCCATTAGGATTGCCTCACAGTGCCATCCTGAATTTCCACAATGCGATGCCCGCGACCTTTAATTAAGTTGTAATCATGAGACGCCATAATAACAGCTGTCCCCTCTCGATTCACTTCTTCAAATAATTTAATTAACTCAAAAGACGTGACCGGATCCAAATTCCCTGTGGGCTCATCTGCCAATATAATGTCCGGTTCCTTCACCAATGCCCTTGCCACGCAAGCACGTTGCTGTTCACCGCCTGATAACTCTTCGGGATACCGATCTTCTTTTCCATCCAGACCCACTTCTTCTAATGATTCCGTCACCCGGTCAACAATTTCATTTTTAGAAAATCCGATAACGTGTAAGGATAATGCAATATTGTCAAAAAGGTTTCGATCCTCCAAAAGATGATAATTTTGAAAAACCATGCCGATTTTTCTTCGTAGATATGGAATTTTTCGAAGTTTAATTTTTGAAGAATCATATTTATCCACAACCACTTTTCCCACTTGAGGCATTAAATCCATATAAATCATTCTGAGAAGTGTGGTTTTACCTGAGCCAGTTGGGCCAATGATAAATGCAAATTCATCATCGCCAAAGGTTATATTGACATTCGATACACCACTGCCTTTGGCATAGGTATATGAGGCGTTATCCAGTCGAATCATAGGATTAATCTAACCGTTTTTATCCCCGGTTAAAATAGGAGATACAGAAAAATAAAATATCCCGCCAAAAGAATGGACGACGCAATTCGATGCATGGGTTGGTTGAGTTTTGCGATTAGAATCATAACCAAACCATATCCAATCATTATGGGGACTTCTAATGTCATGATGGATTTAGGGGAATCTAATGGCTGAATCATGGAGGAAATACCCAAAACGGATAAAATATTAAAAATATTGGATCCAATTATGTTTCCAATGGAAATTGCACTTTCTTTATGATAGGCCGCCATGGCGGATGTGGCCAATTCCGGCAGTGAGGTGCCAAATGCAACCACACTCATGCCAATAATGATCTCCGAAATACCGAGCAATCGGGCCATGAAAATGGCACCATCCACAAACAAATCTGCACCAAATCCCAATAATAGTATACCTCCTATTAGATAGGCCACTAACCGGCCCATGGGTGCATCCAACCTATCTTCTGATGAAGTCTCTTCTCCGTTTGGATGCCTAATACTCAGCAACACATAAAATATTAAGCTAATAAAAAAGATCATGCCTTCGAATCGGCTTAATCGTCCATCAAAGGCGAAAAACACAAATAAAGCAGAACCGGCCAGATAAATATATAAATCGCGTTTAATATTGTTATAATAAATTGATATTGGAAAGATTAATGCGCTGAGACCCAGCACTAAACCCACATTTGCAATATTTGAACCAATCACATTTCCCACTGCAATTTCTGAACTTCCTTCCATCGCCGCTATAATACTCACCACAAGCTCCGGTAATGAGGTGCCAAATGCAACAACAGTCAATCCAATAACCAATGGGGGGATGCCCAGACGCGCTGCAATACTCACACCTCCCTTAACAATCCACTCTGCACCAAAATACAGCATGGTTGAGCCTACCGCCAGAAAAATGAGGCTCATTAACATATAATTAAACCAGCGATGGTTATAGATCGATTGGGGTCGTTTCCTTCATGGTTGACATATGTAACACGTTCTATATTAACGAACCCTTGCTTTAAGGCTTCCTCATAAAGGAGATATTTTGATGGGTTAAAAAAATTTGAAAATTGATTCATCCTGGACCAACTCAATATAAATTATGTTTATTAATAAACGTCCAGACCGGCTGTGTGACCATATAACGTATCGTTTTATCTTCCACCCATCGTTCTCGAATCTGGGTAGAAGAAATTTCAATTCGAGGAATATTCGCGAATTGTACTTTGGCTAAAATCCAATTTGGAATGTCACTGGGTCTAAATCCAGGACGAATGGCCACAATCAGTTGGCATTCGTCTAATATAGCCTTTGGATCTTGCCAATCTTGAAATTGCTTAAGCGAATCACTTCCGATAAGATAATATAAATCTTTTCGACCCAATCCAGTTTGCTTTTTATAGGTTTGGATCGTCTCTAATGAATAAGAAATTCCGCCACGCTTGAGTTCAATATCGGATATTTCAAAATTGGGATTATCCTTTGTGGCTATCTTGAGCATTTCAAGACGTATTTCCACCGAAGATATTTTTCGTTCTTTTTTATGGGGCGGAATATGGGCGGGAACAAATACAATTCTATCAAAATGTTCAGCCTCAAAAATAGTTTGGGCTACAATTAAATGTCCGAAATGAGGTGGATCAAAAGTACCACCGAATAAACAGGTTTTCACTCGAGCTCAATCCTGTCAAAGACTTCTCCCCTAACAAACCATTCATCGACGAGGTCATCCATTTTTATATTTTCAATATTTTTCCGGTTTGAATCATAATGATCTCGCGCTTCGTCCATTTCTTTCCTTTGGATATAACATTCAATTATTTTTAGATGGGTCTGGTCTATATAATCCGTATCGTAATACAAATCTGTGACTTGGTCGAAGGTTAGTAATGCGGATTTATATTCTTCCAACTTCATATAAAGAATGCCTGTTTCATATGCTTTATGAGACATTTTATTTCTTAATATTTTAATATCCTCTTGCGCTTCCACAATTTTCTCGGACGTAGGATAATCATCAATGAACTCTTGTAGTTTACCCAGAGCTTTCTCTGAATAAGTTTGATCTCGAAAATAATCTGGTGATAATATGACATAAGATTTACAAATGCGATATCTTGCCTGTTCCACAAATGGACTAAAGGGCATTTTTCGAATTAATCGGTCGTATTCCGCAATCGCCAATATATATTCTTTGGCGTAATAATGAGACTCCCCAAAGTAATACAACGCATCGTCTCCCAATTCCGTGTGAGATGCACCAATAACTACCGTATTGAACAATAGCTGTGCTTTGACATATTTCTTTTTGTTAAAGGCGTCCAATCCTTTTTCATATTCGGCGGTATAATCGATATCTCGTATGGGTTTGTTTCCCGCACATCCTGTAAATAATAGCGTTAACCAACTTAAAATAATCACTGCAATTCGCATTAAACTTTTTCTTTCTTTCATTTTTTTGACGAGGAATTTACCACGTAAATGTTATTCCTACACCCCCAACTCCCCACTTATTTAATGGGTCATAATTCAGATGTAATTCTGGAAAATGTTTATCCTGTTTATTTGCAGTCCAAGCTGCATCCAATCCACTCAATACATGGTTAAACATCACTACCGATACGGCATAGCGGGAATAATGTTTCAAGATATTACTCTGGTGACGAAGATCTCGGTAATAATCTTTTTGTTTGGTGAGAATAATCGATTCTACATCTTCTTTTTGTACGGACCACCAATTACCTTCTGAGTCAAATGGATCATCATATTCATCATCCCATCCCCCAACAAATTGGTCGTATTTACCGATATTTTCGTAGAAATCTCGATCTCGAATTACTGATATGTCCGACCATGAATATGCCTTTAATAATTCTGATAACTGATCCGAATGATAATAATTCCCGTCTACTTTTAAACCCAACTTATGGGTGCCAATAATTATATCATTCCAATTATCTGGAAAAATAGTTTGTGTTCTAATGTACCACCTCTCTAACCCCCAGTGAATATCACCATAAGCTTCAAAATCCCTACGAATACTCTCTGCACGGCCGCTATAACGACTGGAAGACACCCAACCGATTGTCTCTACGCCTGCAAAAAGCACGGGCTTCCACCAGGGATCACTATTTTGAATTTGTCCCCATCCTGGAAGGATCAAGGATTTGAACATGGCCTTGGCAGGTAAAGACAATTCGATAGAATCTTTTTGAACGGTAAAATTTGAAGGGCCTAAAGGGCTTACTTGACCAAACCCAATGGAAAAACAAACAATGAATGGAATGGTTTTTCTCATATCAAAACCCGAATAAAACAGTCAAGTAGAATCTATTTTCTTGCCCATAACTTATGAGCTGGCCATCACCGATATCCATCTCAAATGTGTTCAATCCTCGGTGCATTTCTATACCGATAGATGTGGGGTAATTATAAAATGAATACCCGGAAAACCTCAACGCGACTCCAGCCGATTGTTTGGCATTAAATGTAGATATACTACGATTCCAAGCATCGCCCATTTGCCTCACAATCCCAATGGTACCATGCTGAAGCGTAAACCAACCCATGGGGAAATGCTTTTCCCTAAAAAGAGGTACTCGCAATCCCAATTCTCCGATAGCCATATTTGTTCCCTCAATACTATAGAAAGGATACCCTTTTAATCCGGGCAATCCACCAGCAAAAAAGTGAAAAAAGGAATCAACAGATGTTTTCGAAATCCATCCGGCTTGCCCACCTAAGGAAATGGTCCAGCGGTTTGTCTTTGGAATCTCCCATAAATATTTTCCATTCACTTCTGCCCTTACGAGATTATGTTGACTAAACGTGGAAATCAATGTACCCGATTCAGATAAATCTAATCCATCTATAAACTGATTCCATTCTTGGACCAGACTCAAATTCGCTTCAAATCCCACCGGGTTAATATTTTGATCTATTCGACGTTTATATTGTTGTATGGACCAATTTAACCCTGCTTTATTTCCTTGAAAATAATCATAACCGAATCCCGATTGGAGTTGTGGTTCCCCGACGACTTCGTCTTTAATAGACGCGCGAAATCTGGACCAACTGCCAAATAGTTCAATATTGGAACCGTAGAATGGAATGCGTAACCCACCTCGAAATTCAATCAATCTAAATTTGAGATTTGTGTCCAATTTATATACAGAATATGCAGTGCGTTCTTCAGTATTTCGAGTCAGGTAAAACATATCAAAAAAGAATGTTGGGTAAAGATGTTTGTACTCAAATAGAAAAAATATATCCAAATCTCTCGATCGATTCATTGACGCACCCCCGATAAGAGATACTTTTTCTAAAATCTCCGACGAATAAAAATAAACACCCGGCTTAAAAGTGCCATAGTCAATGGTCATCCTCGGCATGGTAAACATGGGTGGAAAATGATCCATATATTTTGTTGAATTTGACTTATCTGCTTCAACAATTGGTTCATTGGATAAACGACTATTCCGCTGGAAATATAATGGTGTATATCCAACGTTGGCATCATCACTCACCGTTATACTATCCAGAATCGCTATTTTATATCCACCATCTTCAAATAATGAATAGGCGATTTTTCCAGTGTCATGAATATTGGCCATAAATGCACCACCAGAAACATTTGTCAAATATCCTTGTCGATTATCGTCGATATAATACAGATTGAATATTCCAGACCGATCATCGCTATATACCATCCCATTGGATGTAAAATCTGCCTGACGCTCATCCCATAACTCATTTGCCATTAATTCCCCAGTTGTACTGTCTTTTAGGCTTAAATAATGAATATCTTTAAAATGATGTGTGGTCATATCGTATATGAGACGGTTCTTCGTCACATCATAGTTTAAACCACTGATTATTTCTTGATTATTATATGAGGTTAATTTTTCGGTAGACTTTGACTTAAGATTAATTTTGAAAATATTTTGAGTACCATCCTTAGTCGATAAATAAAATAACGAACTATCACTTAAACTAAATACAGGAGAAAAACCCCTCGCGTCTCGGGTGATCCGGGACTCCTTTTTCGATTCAAAATTATACGCATAAATATCATAATATTTTGACCCCACCTTATTGGGTCGATTGGCCCTTTTAGAATAATAAATACTTTGGCCATTCCATGTGGGTTTAGCGTTGACACCCTTGGCGATTTTCTTAGATTCCTCGGTGGCCAGATCATAAATAAATAAATCAGTGCTGCTAAAATAGTCGTGATCTTGGTTGGAAAGGTAGGCGATCTTGGTGCCATTTTCATTCCAAATGGGGAATAAATTTGCCGTTCCCTTCTCTTGTACTATTTGTCCTTTCACTTCATTCTCTAAAACAGATAGCGCTAAAGTTTCATATCGTGTTTCTAATACAGTTACAAATTCATCATATACTTGTTTTCCATCTATTCCCGTCCCGTCTTTCATGCCCTTGTTAATGGAATAATTCATGGGCTTGCGCAATGAAGCCATAATCTTCATTAATGACTCAGGACCGTATTTAACGGATAAATAGCGTGATAATGCAAATCCTGCATTATATACAGATTCATTTCCAATGCCACTTTTACCAAAGGTATTCATCTCTCGCCAGGAGAGCATATTATCATTCAAAATTCTATCGCGTAAAATCATATCTCGGACTGAGTCCCAATTATCCCAATCCGCACCGGGATACATATATTGGGCCACCCCCTCCGCCAACCATGGCGGTACCACCGTACCTGGGATAGGATAACTTGCCAATGTATTGGGGTAGCCATAGAGCACATCCGGCCGTTTCTCTTTTTCGTAACCTATCCATTGTACATATCCCCCAGGGATGGACTTTCCAAACTTTTGTGCACGCTGGATAGAAACTATATGGGTGAATTCGTGTGTGATCACGTTTTGGAGCCAACGATGAGAACCACGCAATTCGAAATCCAATGGGCTTGTCCAAATCACAATTTTATTATCATAGAAATAGGCGGCACCGTTAGAAATATCATCTACATCCGTAAATACAATATCAGTTTTATCGAATGGTTCATATTGATATAAATCCGTCACAAATGGGTAAATCCGCTCTGCCACAGTTGCCCCTTCTCTTGCGGACTGTTCCGTCTCAGCATAATAATGAATCCGAAAATGGTCTGTTTCAATGGTTTGCCAGTCCAGTTCGGGATGGTTGTAACTCACTTGCCCGAAAGCAAAAGAAATAAATAATAAGAAACGAAGTTTCATTATTTGATCACGCCCACTTTAATAATCTTTTCTTGCGATTTTCCATCTCCATTCACGATGACTCTGGCTAAATAAACGCCAGATTGAATGTTGGATACGTCCCAAGGGATTTCAACGACGCCATTTAATGTGTATTTTGTAAGGGAAATATTATGAAGTTGGAAATCCTTCTTGAGTTCTTCAACGGGAAAGCCAGCTATATCAAATATATTAATTTCAATATTTTCTGCTTGTCCAACTTGAATACGAAAAATAACATTTTCACCATAAGTGGGGTTAGGATAACCATACGTTAAATTTTCATCCAATAAATATGTATTATGCATTACCGTTTTTTTTATCTTTAGAATTCGTGAAAAATCTGGCGTTCCAAAAGTGTAATTCCATTCGTTCCCGCTCGTATTCGAACTCTTTTTGTATTTATATATCTTTTTTTCAGTAAGAATCGCATGGTTCCCATCATATATTCCCAATCCTTTTAATTTATCTCCAGTTGAAATCCGGTCCATTTCAACCCCTTCATTGTTTAGGATCCGAATACTTCCATCACCACCTTGGTAAACCAATTCGGGATTCTCGTTTTCCATTATATCTAATCCTAAAATAGGACCAACAGCATTTGCTTCAATAGGAAAACCATTTTTATAAATAAGTTTAGAATCCAATGCATGGATTTTACCTTGATTATCCGTTAGAATTATTTCAGCATGCCCATCATTTTCAAAATCGACCAATGTCAAATAATTGAAATCTCCTTTAAATATGAAGTTTTCTATTGAAGGTGAAGAGGCAACGCTTAATCCTTCAGGATTCAAATAATAACGACTTCCACGATTAACATCAAGGGGCGAATATTTTCTGTATGGTAAATCATCTTGGAGCTGAACCGTTTTTTTAAATTCACCCTCAGAAACGATAAATTGTGAATCATTATCTAAAATCCATATCTTTTTATCTATAGCATCGGCTTTAAGTAGCCGGGTTGATCCAGCATCTGGTTTCCAGTTCTTCCAAATAAGTATAAAGTTTTTTGTATCAAAGTCAAACTCAAACCATTTTAATTGTATTTTATCATCTTTTTTACTTTTAACGGCCAAATTTGTAATAATAGAGCTTTGCGCCACACATATTTGTAGGTCCTCACCATCATTTTTATAGAATGCATTTATATTATTTAGATCATCACCCCACCAGAGCGAATCCCCTTCGCCTACAAAATCCAAATCGCCGTCCCCATCCACATCCCATTGAAATAGGATGGATTTATTATTTTTGGTTAAATAGGTCACATCATAACTGGATGACAAAGTAAATGACATGGTTTCCTCAGCTTTTGATATATTGCTGATATTTATTCCCGAATTGGCGCCGGAATTGGATTTTGTATTGGGATAAGTAAATGAAGAGAAATCCAGACTTCCTTCTGCGTTGGCGCGGAAATATTCTTGGTTTTCTGCAAACCACATATCGCCCCAATATCCGGAAGATGGATCCGTAAATAAATTTGATACATAACCCATATCCTGGGCGCCATCTGCTTCTTCTAAATCGATTCCTCGATGTTTTCGATCTCCATTGACCGAAAATGAATTAAGGCCCTCACGTATTTTTTGTTCATCAATATGCCAGATTAAAAGCCCTGACGCTGGCAAACCCAAATCATAATTGGGGATATCTGTTATTACACCATATGCATTCTTTTTAACACCCACAGAATCCATCAGTACATGAATAAAAGGAGGATAGGTTTCCGTTTTTTCCCAGACTCCATATCGGGCCGAATCAATGCTCACACCATCTCGGTACCAATTATTTCGATTTTCTATTAAATAATATTCATCAGTGCTCATTGGAATTTTGGCAACACTATTAATCGCTCCACTTTGGATGAACAATTCTCCAGGATATGTGAAAGTCGTTGTTTCCTCCCAACCAGCATAAATTCGCGTCCATGCGTCTGGTGGTGCAGGGATAATTCCTCTTCCATTATTAGAACCCTGATCCATAAGAGTAAAAACGCCCACACCAGATAGGCCGGATTCTAAATCCCATAATGGGGGTAACCCCACCGCAAATCCAACCATCATGGTCAAAGTGCCCGTAATACTGTATTGGATGTCACAGGGGCTATTCAGTTGGTTAAATAATGTTTCGTCATAAAAAAGGTGATTTTGTGTTTCAGGAATTATAATCCCATGTGAAATATTTGCGACACCCACTTGAATTGATCCATCCATATGTGTGTTTACCATATTCTCATCCACGTAGGTGGAAGGTATATCTTCTGGCGTTGGATCGAGAAAAGGCAATTGAAAGTCCTGCCCCACACCGGGATGCACAATCGTAATTAAATCAAATTGGCTGAAGTCAATATTATCTACTTCATATGCATGAGTAACAGCATCTCTTAACAGTTCAGTTATCCGTTTTTCATGAACTTCATCCTGCCCAATCTCATGATAATAATTCATGGGTGTATTGATTAAATAACTGGATTCATTGTCTAATGGAAAAACGGTTGAATTCTGTAAATCAATTCCAAATTTACCATAGGAAACAGTTCGATAATAATTATTCACCGCTTCAAGGTGAGATATAAAATAATGGCCGTCATGAGGAGGCGGATCTAAAGTATAGTTACCACATTCGATTGGTGTTTCTGTATATAGAAAATCGCCATTTCCAGTAACCCCGGGGTAATCTTGAAGCGGAAACGATACTCGAATAACGGCAACTTTAAGATCTCCCAATACTTGGGTATTTACGGGGAATAGTGCATAAAGCAGCAGGACAATTGTCCACCTGCTCAATGAGGAGAGGTTCATTCGAAAATCAGGTTAAAACTGAATATTCATAGAAAATCGCATGGTATTGGTCAACGGGTGACCTGGTTGTCCAGAAGTATATCCAAAATCGAAACCATAGTTAGAAAATCGCAAACCAACACCAAAAGTTGGATTTTGAATTTTCCCGGTTTTGTCAAAATAATAACCTGTTCTCAATGCGAAATAGGACGAATACCAGTACTCTAACCCAAAGTTATGAACCAATTTATCTAATTCATCTGAAATAGAACGGTCTTTGGCTGACCCGACTTCCTTTTGACCCCACTCATTATATATACCCCAGTTGTCGTCTCCAAAATTGGCACCATATTCATTGGCCGTATTTATCATTTCCTCAGGGTCGCGATCTCCATTTCCATTCGCATCGCCAGCCCATTCCCAACCACCAATTTTTCTGTCTGATTCTTCTCCAGCGGGAGATCGATCGATGTCCCCGCCCAATAGCCAGTCGTCAACCCAGGATGTAAATATTGCTTTAAACAATCGATCTTTATGGGCTGCTTCTAATACGCCATTATGATTGTAATTTGCATTTTTTACCGCCTCTTTTCCATCACTATCATATCCACCTACAATGCCATCTCCATCCCAATCCATATCCGGATATGAGGCCACCAATAGCTTATCAACATCATAGACTACTTTTATACTGTTATAGTCATTTTTGAATAATTCGTATGCCAGTCCAAGGGTCAAGTTTGTGGGTTGAGGATCTGCCTGATCCGGATCAATAAATGATACTTTTGGACCAATATTAGTCATGGTAACACCTAAATCCATTTTTGGTGTTAAAAATTCTTTATGCATGTATCCTAAATCAAAACCAAAATCCGTGGAAGTCCCTTTACCCTTTTCAGATCCAGTACCCAATTCTACCAAATGCTGGTAGGATATTTTTGCATTCATTCCAAAAGAGGATTTTGATGAAAGCTTTGTACTATAAGAAAGGGCTGCTGCCGTCATATATGATGTGAATTTTCCTTGATATTGGGCATATTCATCCATTCGTACTTGTTCACCCAAATTTAAATAGATTAGATGCCCCCCGAGCGTACCCAATGTAGGGAACGTCTTTCGAAATCCTAAAAATTCGTAGTAGAGGTCATCGGCTAAATTTGGAAGCCAATTCACATGCATAAATGCAATTTCAGATCCAGTTTGGAATGCGAGCCCTGCTGGGTTCCAGTAGCTGGCATAAGCATCATTGGCAACGGCCACTTGTGCTTCTCCCATTCCTCCGGCTCGGGCACCAGGAGATATGAGCAGAAATATAGCACCTGCTTCACTTTGAGCATTGAGGGACGGACTGCAAAAAAGCAGAAGCGCCGCAACAATTGAATATATTCGTTTCATAGAATTAGTCCTTTCCCCGATTCGGGGTATAATGTTTTTTTGATTTTTGAAACGTATCAACCGTTAGCGATGTTTTATTGGCACTCCTGTTATTTGTCTGAAATTACCCTATTCTGATCTATCGAGGCAAGGAATTGTACAATATTTAATTGACAGCCCATGTAGATAAAATCGGAATATACGTGATGGCCAAAACACTCAAAAGCATGACCATAAAGAATGGTAAAGTGGATTTATATATCGTGGGCATATTCTCATCAAATCTATAAGCGGATAAAAAGAGATTTATACCAACGGGAGGCGTTAAAAAACCAAGTTCTAAATTCGCAATAAAAATAATGGCTAAATGGACGGGATCTATACCAAAATATGCACCCAATGGTGTAATGAGTGGCACCACAATGATAATGGCCGAAAAAATATCCATCATACATCCAACAACAAGAAGGAAAATATTTAACATCAACAAAAAGACGAATTTCGAACTAATAAAAGTTTGCACCCAAGCCAGAAGTTTAAAAGGAATTTGTGCGTCTACTAAATAACTGGTTAACCCCATGGCCACACCTAGGATAATCAATACACCACCAATCAATGTGGCGCAATCCAAGATAATTCGCCTCAAATCTTTACTCTTTAGATCTTTATAAACAAAAACCTCTATAACCAATACATAAACGACCGTCATTGCAGCCGTTTCAACCAATGTTGTAAAACCACCAAAAATGCCAAACAAAATTAAAAAAGGTATCATTGCTTCCCATTTCGTCTCAATGATGGATTCTTTAATTTTCGATAAATTAAATTGATGGCGTTTCACGTGCTGTGCTTCACCTTGCCATACGGCCCAACCTCCCACCATTGCCAGTCTTAAGAACCCTGGTATAATACCAGCCAGTAATATTGCTTTTACCGATACTGCCGCCGTTACGCCATATATAATCAAAGGCAAACTGGGTGGAAACAATAGGCCCAATGACCCTGCAACTGTGATAAGACCTAACGAGAAATGTTTTGAGTAGCCTTCCTTCATAAGCAAAGGAAATAACAGTCCGCCCAATGCAAGAATCGTTACACCGGACCCACCCGTTAATGCCGTAAAAAACCCGCATAATAGGACGAGAACGATTGGAGTGCCACCAGGAATCCATCCAAATAAAGCCCGAAATAAACGAACAAGACGCTCTGAAGCTTTACTTTCAGCTAATATATATCCAGCCAATGTGAATAAAGGAATCGTCGATAATGTCGGAGAGACTACGATTCGATAGGTTTCAGCTGAAATCGCAGAAAGCGGTGTATAGTCTTGCCAGAAAAAAAGAATAGCCAATCCACCCATCCCAACGAATATCGGGGCCCCTTTGTAAAGGGTCAGTATAATTATTAGAATACTCAACCACATAAAAACTGTGGATTCCCGTAAATAATCAAAATGATTTAACTGGGATAATAGAATAACTCCCACGAGAAGAAATCCCCGATTCTGCCATTTCTTATATCCATTCTTAACCAAATGTACCGCAATAAGAAATAATCCAATTGGCATGACAAGCTGTGCAACCCATCTGGGTAAATAGGGTGCAATATTCACAGGATAAGCCATTTCAACTTTGATTAATTCCCAGCTACCAACTGCCAACGTTAATACAAGAAATATCGTTGCAATTTTAGCGATAAACTTTGACCAATTAATAGTAGGATTCACGACGAATAAAGGCTCGGTTGTTAATGCTAAAAGCTTATTCCGTCTTGCCGCAACTACGGCACCCAAAAAGCCAATCCATAGCGTTAAATGTTGAACCAATACTGGTGAAGCGACTACACCCGTGGTGCCAAATATTCGTGTAATTACTTCGATAGTCGGGAGAAGAACGAGGGCAATAAAAACAGATTGTGTCACAACCTGTTCAATCGATTTAATTTTAAATATGGGTAAAAGGAATAGTGACTTAATGGGTTTTCATTTCTTTTTTGATTTCCATGAGACGATCGAACGCCTTCGTTTCCACCACCGTCCCTCGAAAATCTGGCGCCATATTATTAATTAATTTATGCCAAATATCAACCTGGGCAGGAGTAGGTTTATTTACCTGTAACCCATGACTCTGCATTACCGTAATCGCTTTATCAGATTCATGCCGATTTTTTTCTTGAAACCCATCACCAATATTTTTTGCAATAGCCATCATGGCCGACTGATGCTGGGGTTTAATCCTTCGCCAAGTTTTTAAATCTATGATGACTGCAGCTGTCAAATTACCCCATTTCATATCGAGCATATTATCGGCAATACCAAATAATTGTTGAGCCAATGCATACATAGGATTAAACCCAATTGAGGTGATTAAACCAGTTTGTAACCCCGAAAGGACATCGGTCATTGCCAAAGGCACGGGTTGATAACCGTGCTTTTCATATAGTTGGGCAGACTTGTAATCTCCAGCCCAGATAAATATTTTATTCTTTTTTAGGTCTTCAGGTGTATAAATCGGTTCTGTGGAAAACCAGTAAGCCCACCCTACATCAACCATTGTTAGAATTTTAAATCCATTTTTTTCAGTTTCCGAAAGTAATTCATTTTTGAGATTTTCACGAACGAAATCTACCTCTTCATATGTTTGGTACATCATTGGCATATAGAAAGTTGTGAAATATGGATTGATTTCAGTCATGCCTTCATTGGAAATAGCTGCACCATGAATTTGACCGATTCGCATCTTTCTGATCATATCCCTTTCGTCTCCTACCACACCACCAGGATATATTCTTAATCGTACTTCGCCATTGGTCGCTTCCGTCCATTGTTGACCTAAATCAACAAGCAAACCATGCCACTCAGTCCCTTCCGGCGCCAATGTTGCCATTTTAACGATAATTTTTTTTGCCCATAAGGAATGAATCGTTAGACAAATAATAAGGATGGGTATAATGCGTTTTTTCATAATTTTAGATTAATAAAAGTATTCATCAATATTATCCAGTAGCCACTGTGCTCTATTTCGGTTAATTTGATTGGTTAAAGCTAAATCTGGGTCTGCCTTCATATCAATATTTAATGCTTTATATAACAAATTAGTAAATTGATTTTTATTTTGCGTTGGGATGGATACACTTTCGGCCATATTTACATATGTACCAATATCTAAACCATTGGAAGCCGCGACAGCTTTATTAAAGTAGTCCTCTGCAACCCTTTCTTTCTCTTTCGGTGGGTCATGGCGACTCATGGTGTAGGAAATCATTGCTGAATATAATGCACCCTTATTCCAGTCAGGATCAATGTTCAAACCAACTTCCAACAATTGGCCAACTCTAGGGAGCAACACTACCCACTCAGGATTACCCCTGCTTGATTTAATCGCACCACCGTATGCAGCGGCTGTCCAAAATAGATAGGGGATATCTGCTTCGGTAAAATTTGGAATTTGATCAGATTGATTGCTAATCCAATTATCATATTGATCGAATTTCAATGATAACGATTTATTACCATAGTTTACAGCTCTACCAAAATGAAGATTTGCTTCCATAAATATTTTTTTTCCACCCAGATAATCTGTCATTATAATTCGATCTGCTTCTTCCATTAAAAAACCAAATGTATATTGTGTTAACGCCTGACATCCTTGTTGAAATAGAACAGGATCATTTTTACTTTTCGATAGCTTATGTTCTATTCTTCCAACATAATAGTTATAGCCACCTTTCGCCCATTCCGGTTTTTGCTGAAGAATAACCAATTTTGGGCTACAGCCTAATCCCGCAAAAATTACGAGACTCAATAATGATTTGGAGAAACCGTGTTGAGTGAAGTTCGGAATCTTAATCGTGTAATTCACGATACAATGGAAATGATTCGCAAATTGTGTTGACTTCTGACTTTACGCGATCGATGGTTACATCATTTTCTATGTCTGAAATGACCTGATCAATTAGATCTACAATGTGGTTCATTTCGTTTTTGCCCATACCGCGCGTCGTTATAGCTGGCGTTCCCACACGCATACCACTTGTTATGAAGGGACTGCGCTTATCAAATGGAACCATGTTTTTATTGACAGTAATTCCCGCCATTTCCAATGCTTTTTCAGCCGCTTTCCCCGTCACGCCTTTATGCGTCAGATCAATAAGAATTACGTGTGTATCCGTACCCCCAGAAACCAATTGATAGTCTTTTTTCAATAAAGCATCAGCCATTGTTTGGGCATTATCCACTATTTGTTTCGTATAAAGGGTAAATTCCGGCCTTAAAGCTTCCCCAAAGGCCACTGCCTTCGCAGCAATAATATGCATCAGCGGACCACCCTGAATTCCCGGCATAACTGTGGAATTCAATAGTTCAGATATCATTTTTGTCCGACCCGATTTGGGCGCCACATTACCCCATGGATTTTCCACATCTTTTCCCATTAGAATCATGCCCCCTCTTGGGCCACGAAGTGTTTTATGCGTGGTGGTTGTCACCACATCACAAAATGGCATTGGAGATGGGTGGATCCCTGTGGCTACCAATCCTGCTGGATGGGCGATATCCGCCATTAAAAACGCACCCACTTCATTTGCAATTTCACGAAATTGTTCAAATTCGATAAATCT
>Ga0208411_1000271_pt1 | contig 41424 bp, 39 predicted proteins | sample ETN01SmetaG_4_FD_185793 | JGI IMG/M metagenome (GOLD analysis project Ga0208411, IMG submission 185793) | Marine microbial and viral communities from oxygen minimum zone, Eastern Pacific Ocean - ETNP2014F12-01SV261 (SPAdes) (version 2) | ecosystem: Environmental > Aquatic > Marine > Oceanic ... | reverse complement strand
ATGGCTTCGCACGATCCTATCCGGATCACCAAATACAGCAACAGAAGGCTTTATGATGCTGCTAATAGTCGACATCTGACACTGGATCAACTGGTGGAACTGATCAAGGAAGGCCATGACGTGGAAGTGATTGACTCCAAAAGCAAGGAGGATCTCACTCAAAGCCTTTTGATGCAGATTCTGCTCGAGGATAAGGGGACACATCTATTTTCAGTTCCTTTCCTGCACCAGTTGATCCGAAACCGGGATGGGATGCTGGGAGAGTTTTTCACGGATTTAGTACCAAAGATGCTCGATTCCTACCTCGATACCCAGGACTCGGTGAGAAAACAGATGGAGGCTTTTTCCGTTCCAACTCAGTGGATGGACGCCTCACGGGAGATGAAAGTTCCCGTTTTTAATCCATTTGCTCCTTTTCAGGCATCCTCAGAAACAACAGCAGAGACCCCACCCTCCAACGCAGAATCGAATCAAAAAGAGGAAGTCGAGGAATTGAAAGACCGACTCAGGGAGCTAGAGGAAAGACTGAATCTGATGCATCCCAAGTCCCCACAAGAGTGAACTGAGCATAGCAAATTAAAGAGGAGCAGTTTTGGAATTTGAAACGGTGATTGGACTGGAAATCCATGCACAGTTGGCAACAGAATCCAAAATTTTCTGTTCCTGCTCGACGGAATTTGGATGTCCTCCCAACGCCAATACCTGCCCGGTATGTCTTGGCCTACCAGGGGCCCTACCTGTTTTGAACCGTATGGTGATCGAATATGCAGTCCAGTTGGGGCTTGCTACGAATTGCAGCATCCGATGTGATTCCCAGTTTGCACGGAAAAATTATTTCTATCCGGATCTGCCCAAAGCCTACCAGATTTCACAGTTTGAACGTCCAATTTGCGAAAATGGGTATCTGGATATCAACACTGGAGAAGGTGCAAAACGGGTTGGGATCACCCGCATTCATCTTGAGGAGGATGCAGGAAAACTGATGCACCAGGAAGTTGGTGATTCAAGTATGGTCGATCTCAACCGGGCAGGGATCCCTTTAGTTGAAATAGTCAGTGAACCGGAGTTGTCGAGTTCTGAAGAAGCTAAGGTTTACATGGAGAAAATGCATGCGATCCTGACCGCCCTTCACATTTGTAGCGGAGACATGGAAAAAGGTCATATGCGCTGTGATGCCAACATTTCCATTCGTCCCAAAGGGCAGCAGGAATTTGGAACAAGAACTGAAATCAAGAACCTGAATTCATTCCGTTTTGTCAAACAGGCCCTGGATTATGAAATTGAGCGGCATCGTGAGGAAATTTTGGATGGAAGGGAACTTGTCCAGGAAACGAGACTATGGGATTCAGAGCGTAAACTGACCTTTTCCATGCGTTCCAAGGAAGAGGCCGAGGAGTACCGATATTTTCCTGATCCGGATTTGCCTATGGTTGAACTTGATAAAAACTGGGTCAACGAATTACAACAGCAACTACCTGAACTCCCCGATGCACGGAGGATGCGATATCAGGAAAAACTAGGCTTGAGTGATTATGATGCCGAGGTGCTGAGCATGTCAGGAGAATACTCGGATTATTTTGAAGATGTTCTTGCTGCAGGAGGGGATCCCAAACAGGCTTGTAATTGGATTCTTGGGGAATTGACACGAATGATGAACGAAAAGGATCAAGGTCTGAGGGAACTCGGAATTGATCCACCAAGGCTTTCCGAACTGATATCATTGATTCAGAAGGGTACCATCAGTGGTAAAATTGCAAAAGGTTTGCTTCCTGAAATACAAAACAACACAAAATCTGTTCAGGAATTGGTTGATGCAAAAGGATTGGTTCAGGTTTCTGATGAAAAGGAACTGCTCTCGATGATTGATGTGCTCATTCAACAGCATACGGCCCAGGTTGAAGAATTCCGTGCAGGTAAAACCAAAGTGCTTGGTTTTTTTGTGGGGCAGTTGATGAAACAAACCCAGGGAAAAGCAAATCCAGGTTTGGCCAACAAACTGATCAAATCTAGGTTGGACGGATGAACTCATCGCATGGGAAATTACTGCTGGAGTGGGGCACCATACTTGGGTTACTCGGGTGTGGTTATTGGATTTTTGAATGGACTCCAGTTGAAACAAGCCAGGGTTTTGCCCAGAAAATCATGTACCTGCATGTTCCCACGGTGATCATCGCCTACTTGGCCTTCTTCATCGTTTTCGCCTTCAGCATCGCATACCTTTGGAAACGGGATCTGATGTTCGACCGGATTGCGAAAGCATCGGCCGAAGTCGGGCTCCTCTTTTGTGCATTGGTACTGATTACCGGGGCCGTATGGGGCCGGCCAATCTGGGGCACCTATTGGGTTTGGGATGCGAGGTTGACGACCACGCTTCTTTTGTTTCTGATTTTCATGGGCTATTTCCTCCTGCGAATGTCAACGGACGACCGGGACAAAGAATCCCGGCTGGCTGCTGTTATCGGGATCATCGGTTTTCTCGACATTCCCATCATTCATAAATCGGTGGAGTGGTGGCGAACCCTGCATCAGCCGACCACACTCTTCAAGGCGGAGGAAGGTATCGCAAAACCCTCGATCCCAGACGAATTGCTTTATCCACTGTTAGCCACAATGCTGGTGATGCTGTTGTTTTATTTGTTTCTCCTTCAACTGCGTTACCGTGTTGAAGCATCGCAGGATGAATTGAATTTGCTTTTGGCTCAGAACCGGGAGGATTGATGCCGGATAGTTTCGAATACGTTGTAGCCGCCTATGGAATCTGGACGGGAGTATTCCTGCTCTATGTGCCCTTGATGAAACGTAAAGCAAGGATATTACAGCAAAACATAGATGCCCTTCGAAACCGGGATTCCGGAATCACCGATTGAGATGAAACAACGCACCAAGTTCGTCATAGGCGGCATCGTGATTCTTGCTGCTCTCAGCATTCTCTCCTTTCGCGGGATACAGGAAATGACGGTTTTCTTCTATACTCCTTCAGAAGTCCTGGCCAGTCCCTCAGAATTTCAAGACCAGACGATACGAATTGGGGCTCTTGTTCAAAGTGGTAGCGTGGTTTGGGATGCTGATGCAATCAAACTTTCCTTCGACATTACAGAAGACGGGAATAAATTCATCCCGGTTGTCTATGAGGGTGTCAAACCGGACATGTTCCGCGAAGGCCAGGGAGTGGTGGTCGAAGGTAGAATGCAGAATGGAAGTTTCCATGCCGATCAATTGCTGGTAAAACACAGCGAAGAATACACCTTGGAATCAGGGCACCAAAAAAACAAGGAAGACTATTACAAGTCGATCCTCAACCAGTAACCTTCCTTCATACCCTGCCGGTCAACTCCGGCATCCTCTCCAGTTTGGATCCATTTCATGAGCGAATCCCTGAAATCACGCTTTTACAGTTTCCGTAATCAATACCGGGAACTGCTGCGCTCCGATCCACGCATCCGCAATAGGCTGCTTGCGATTTTGATTCTGCTAGGACTGCTGAGCATCCTGATCGTATTTAATATCCAGCAAGGTTTTGCAGGCTTCGAGGAAGGGCAGTCCCGACTGATCCTTTTCATTGCCGTCAACATCAACATCGTCTTGCTGGCAATCGTATTTTACCTGATTGCCCGTAACCTGCTCAAATTGGTCTATGAGCGCAAACAGCATGTTCTCGGCGTCAATCTTAAGACCAAACTGATCATTTCCTTCATCATCCTCTCTCTGCCTGCGATGGGTTTTCACCTGTTTGCCAGCATCTTCATTGCAAATAACCTGGAATCATGGCTGGAGGGGCAACACCAAGCCGTCCTCCATCAGGCTAGAAGCGTTTCCGATGCCTTACACAGCAACCTCAGGAAAAACCTCGAACTCCAGGGATGGATCTGGCAATCGGAACTTCTCCGAAACCCTTCCGTGGCACCTGAGGCTTTTCAACTGCCGGATAAGGAAGCTGGGGTCACAATTTATGAGAATCCGAGCCAAGTTGTTTTTCAACGCTTTTCTTCGAAATTTGGTCCAGAAATTTGGTCTCCACTTTCCCAGGAGCAATGGCTCCGTTTTCAAGACCAGGAACAGCTTTGGGTGGCCGAAGAGAGGATGGCACAGAACTTTTTCAGACACCTCCGCAGGGTTGATTTAGGGGGGCAAGAAGTGGTTCTGGAAATTTCTCAGCCTTCCCTCAAGTATGTCCCAGGCACGGTGGGTGAGATGGCTGAAATGCAGTTGAATGCCCTCTTTTTCTCTGAATCCCGAGAACTGGTGCAACGCTATTTCCTTGTCATTTTCCTGTTGATGCTCCTATTCATCATATTTGTGGCAACCTGGATTGCCTTTTATCTGGCCCAGGGATTTGTACAACCGATCGAGGATCTTTCCCAGGCGACCCAGCGTGTTTCTGAAGGGCAACTGGGATATCAAGTGGAATTGAAAGGACCGTTAGACAAAGACTTTGCCCTGCTCGTCAATTCCTTCAACGCCATGAGCCGGGATCTCAAGGAAAACCGGATGGCATTGATCAAGACCACCGATTTTCTCAAACACAGCAAAAAAGTACTCGAGGAACACACCAGATTTGTCGAACTGGTTCTCGAAAACATCACCACCGGGGTTATTTCGATGGACATCAACGGCAGGGTCGAGGGCATCAACCGTTCTGCCAAGGAACTACTTCAACTTCAAACCACAAATTTTTCCGGGAAGCATTTTCGTGAAGTTCTGACCCAGGATTCCCTCAGGGTTTTGCAGGAAATGACAGAAGAACTTCACGAAGAGAATAAACAATTCGTCTCTCGCAATCTGAATCTGGTGAAAAACACTTCGCCAGTGATGGTTACAGCGAATCTACTGGTACTCAAAAACCGGGATGGTAAGCCAGTCGGTATGGTCTCGATATTTAACAATATCACTGAAATGCAACGGCTTGAAAGGGCTCGTGCCTGGCGGGAGGTAGCCCGCAGGATTGCCCATGAAATCAAAAATCCTCTGACCCCGATCCAGCTTTCAGCGGAACGCATACGTAGAAAATATTCCCCTCAGGTGTCTGATCAGGAGGCTTTGATTCAGTCCACAGAAACCATCATCAAAGAAGTACAGCAGTTAAAGATGATGGTCAGTGAATTTTCGAAATTCGCCCGGATTCCAGAATCCAATCCTCAGCCCGATAATCTGAATGAGGTGATCGAAGAAACCCTGAAACTCTATCACGACAACCTTCCCTCTAGGATTCAGTTGAAGACCGAACTGGCAGACGACATACCTCGGATCCCTATCGATCGTGAGCAGATGAAACGGGTTTTCATCAACCTTTTCGACAATGCCATCGACGCGATAGAGAAAAAAGGACATCTGTCGAGAATCTTCCGCCAGGGAGAAATCCTGGTTCGCAGCACTTTTCTCCCCGATTTGGGCATTGTCCAGGCAGAAGTCCAGGATAACGGAGTCGGGATCGATGCCGAAAAAAGTTCGCAATTGTTCGATCCCTACACGACCACCAAGGATCATGGCACCGGGCTGGGCTTGACGATTGTCAGTCAGACGGTGACGGATCATCAAGGGTTTGTACGTTTTGGCAGTAGTGATGGAGGTGGTGCGGTGTTTACCATCGAGCTACCGGTGATGTAATCCTGGTCAGTACTGTTTTCCTTAAGCAAGAAAAAACCGATGAGTTTGATGCAGTTTCAGGGGGAACTCCACATCCAGACCCAGGGGGGCCGACTGTTTGAAATCACATCCGAGGTGCAGCGACTGGTTTCGGAATCCAGGTTGATCAATGGAATCTGTCACCTTTTTGTTAGGCACACTTCTGCCAGTTTGACGATTCAGGAAAATGCGGATCCCACGGTGCTAATGGACCTGGAACATTTCATGAATAAACTGGTTCCTGAAGATGACCCGGATTACCATCATACCTTTGAAGGGCCGGACGATATGCCTGCTCACATCCGAAGTGCTCTGACTCAGGTTTCAGAACAGATTCCTTTTTCTGAAAAAAGGCTGATGCTTGGGACCTGGCAAGGAATCTTTCTTTGGGAACATCGGTTCCGAGGAAGACAGAGAAAGGTGGTAGTGAACCTCTTCGGCAACAAAGAAAACTGAAATTTTGCTTGAGTTCAAACGAGTGCTTCTTTAGATTCAAACAATTATTTGGAAATAGAGTTTCTGATCGGAAACCCTGATCCTTTAAAATCTCTCCCATTCAGACAGGAAGTCTTTTGCAAACCAAATACATTTTCATCACTGGCGGTGTCGTTTCCGGATTAGGGAAGGGAATCGCTGCTGCTTCAATTGGAGCTCTACTGGAGACCCGTGGGCTGAGCATCAGCCTGATGAAGCTCGATCCGTACATCAATGTCGATGCGGGAACCATGAATCCTTTCCAGCATGGGGAGGTATTTGTCACAGAGGATGGAGCGGAAACAGATCTTGATCTGGGACACTATGAGCGATTCTCCAGTGCAGTTCTGGGGCGCAAGCACAACACCACCACAGGTCAGATTTACGATGCGATCATCCGTAAGGAACGCGCCGGGGAATACCTTGGTGCCACCGTCCAGGTGGTACCGCATGTGATTGATGAAATCAAAGCACAGATTGCCGAAGCCTCGGCAGGTGTGGACATCAGCATCATCGAAATCGGTGGGACGGTGGGGGACATCGAATCACTACCTTTTCTGGAAGCCATCCGTCAGTACCGTCATGATCACGGTAGGGAAAACACAATATTCGTGCACCTGACGCTGATTGTCGAGACCACCGAGATGAAGACCAAACCTACTCAGCACAGTGTTGGCAAATTACGTGAAATTGGGATCCAACCCGATATCCTCATCTGTCGGACTACGAAAAGCCTGTCGGATCATCTGAGGAAGAAAATATCGCTGTTTACCAACGTTCAGGAAGACGCAGTGGTAGATGGCCTCGATGTGGAGTCGGTATATGAAGCGCCGTTGATGCTCCAGCAGCAGGGGCTGGACAACACGATTGCCAATTATCTGAAAATGTGGACCCGACGTCCCATGCTTCAGCCCTGGATCGAACTGGTGAACAAACTGAAAAATCCTAAAGATGCAGTCGACATCGCCTTTGTCGGAAAATACGTTCAGCAACGGGATTCCTATGAAAGCCTGAATGAAGCACTAATGCACGGAGGACTTGCAAACCAACTGAAAACCCGGGTGCATTATGTGGATTCCGAACTCCTAGAAAACGAAAAAATCGCCGAGCATCTCTCGGGTATGGATGGGATTTTGGTTGCTCCGGGGTTTGGGGAACGTGGAATGGAAGGCAAGATCGTTGCGGTCGAATACGCTCGTACCCATAACATTCCCTTTTTCGGTATTTGTCTTGGACTGCAGATGGCCATTATCGAGTGTGCCAGGAATTTGGGAGGACTTACGGATGCCCATTCCGCCGAGTTTCGTCCTGATCATAAAAACAACGTGGTTGATCTGATGCCCGGTCAGGAAGGCCGTCTTGAAACTGGTGGTTCGATGCGGCTTGGGAGTTATCCTGCACATTTGCTTAAGGGATCGAAAATTGCGTCCATTTACCAGGCCACAGAAATCTCAGAACGGCATCGTCACCGTTATGAGGTGATGAACCATTTCATCCCGATGCTTGAGAAATGCGGGATGCAGATAAGCGGTAGGAATCCTGAACTTGATCTGGTAGAAACCATTGAACGTGCAGATCATCCCTGGTTCATCGCCTGCCAGTTCCATCCTGAACTCAAATCCAAGCCTCTTCTCCCTCATCCTTTGTTTGCATCCTACATTCATGCAGCCCATGAACATCGAAAGTTCCGTTTGGGCCAGGAACGGCGTCAGGTGGAAAAGGCCCGGGCCAGTCATGGCTGAACGTCGATTTTTGTTTTTCAGCATTTCTCGAATCTTTCTTCTGGCGATCCTGGCCATTTTCCTGAATGGAGTTACTCTTTTTTTCATGGAAGCGCCGGCAGTTTATGCCAAGTCGCGTTACCTGATCAACCGCAACACACTGGACCACCTGAATCGGGAAGGATTGCCAGAGAAGTTGGTCCAATCCATGGCCCCTTTGCTGGAAAAGGTCTTTCCCAGCCGGGAAGCCTTCCTCAAGGTCTTGGGCGAATTGGAGGTACCACCACGTGCTCCATTGGAAACTGATATCATTCTGCGTTATTCCGCAATGGACCAGATCACCATCCAGGCGGAAACCTTTTCCAGTGACCAGATCTCACGTGAATCAATTTTCAAGGGGAACGTCCAGGGTAAAATCCCACGGGAAAACATCCTGTTCTCCACAGCAAAACTCCGGATGTTGATCGGTGAGTTTAATTCGTACGAACGGCTAATCGGCGAGGGTGGAATCCGGGTGGAACAATGGGACCGTGAGGTTCGTGGGGATTACCTGAACTACACACGTGTCTTCGACAATAATTCCCAAGATATGCAAAACCCAACACCTGTTGATGAGACCCTCAAGCTGGAAGGAAGCGTCCAGATCAGTGCCGCCCAGGGAAAGGCACGCAGCAGCACACTTTTTTTGGATCTGCTGAATCAGGAAGCGGTGCTTGAGGGGAAATCTGCAAAAGGTTCAGAACGCGTCAGAATCGAGGCCTATCCAGATCGGCTGTCCAAAGGTGCAGAAGGACAAACTACAACAGATCCATCCACTTCTCCAGCTCGTGAAATCGTGGTTCAGGCTGCCCGTGCCAGCCTCGAAAACAAAAAACGAAGGATCATCCTGGAAGGAGCGGTGGAAATGCAGCGAATGCCTGAGGACTTCTTTCTTTCCTCGGGGATTCTCCAGCTTTTGTATGACGAAGAACAAATGCTGACTGAGGCCAATGCCAGGCAAAGTGTATGCATTGAACAGCCCGGAAGAGTAGCACGTGCCGATTTGGCACGCGTCGATGAATTGAAACAAACCATCCGGCTGGAAGGCAACGCGGAAGTGGATTCAGGTCAATACAACCTGCAGGGTTCTCAAATCAACCTCTTCCTCGACGTGAACCGTGGCGTGGCTCAAGGAGATGGCAATGCTCCGATTCAGATGACGATGAAAATGGGAGGAGAATTCACTCCGGCCTTCAGATGCCGATGAAAATAGGAACTGCAGTCCCGCCGCCTAAAACTGAGGGGGTTAAAAACAAACGCCCTCAACTTGCGATCGACCAGGTTTTCAAAACCCTTCGCTCGGGTCTCAAACTCTATGTGGAACGTTCCGGAGAGGGGCCCAAGGTGGAGAAAGGAAGCCAGGTCAAGGTCCACTATGACGGCTGGCTTGTGGAAGATTATTCGAAGTTCGACAGCAGCCGCGACAAACGTCGTCCCTTCGAGTTTGAATTAGGTGCAGGCAAGGTCATTCAGGGCTGGGAAGAAGGACTGGAAGGCGTTCGTGCCGGGAGTAAAATTCAACTCATCATTCCTGCGAAAATGGCCTACGGGGCAGCAGGAGTTCCATCCTTGGGAATTCCAGAAAACGCGGATCTGATCTTCAAAGTCGAAGTCCTCAAAGTCACATAATCCTAGCTGTTTCCAGGATCATCCTTTCAACAACTGAAAAATCTGTTTCAGCTCCGGTTTTTCCAAAAGGTTCCTAAGTTTTTCCAACTGAAGTGAAAGTTCTTCCAGTGAAGAAGCTTTCATGGTCAGTGTCATTTCTTCTTTTTCAAAAAAAGCATCCGTTTCCATCACAACTCGTTCCGGAAGTTTCAATTCACGGGAGAATTCTTCGAATTGCTCACGAAGCCTTTCCAGTTCTGGATTTCTTTGCCGTTCGAGGAGTTGTTTGAATCGCCGGTAGAGTACAGGGCCCTGCAGATCTGGCTTATTCAAAAGTGTTCGACAGTCGCCATCCTTAAGGAATTCATGAGCCTTGACTCGACGGATGCGGCAGTTTTCATCGATCAATTGAAGCATCGTTTTCCATTTGTTTCCTCCTGGGGTCATCAACCTGGCGAGTTCCAGCAGTGATGGAAGATCTTCTGCGGAAAATCGGAGCAGAGGCATCAATTCCTGAAGAGTCATCTTCTGCATAGATTCTGGAAGTTTCAGTGCACCAAGCATATTTCCAAGTTGGAGCATACGGTTAGCCCGATGCTGCGAAGCAGGCTCCCCAAGCCAAGGCAGAACCTTCTCTGAAAGTTCCTGAACGCTGAATCCGGATTGATGGAAACGGGAAAGAATCTTTGTCGATTGGTTTCCGGAAAGCCCTTTACGTTTGGAAGCCGGGAGGTTCTGTAGACGAAAAAATAAAATTTCTCCCAACGAAATTTGAGCAGGGATGATACGGCATTCTAAAATCATCCCTTGCTTAATTCCCATGGCTTTGAGGCTTCTCAGCCTCCGGTAACCATCCACGAGCATGAATCTGTTTCCTCCCTCCTGAGACTGAACCACCCATGGCATCAGCGAAGGTTGTTCCAGGACTTGGGCTTTTTCGGAAGCATCCAATTCTTCCGGAAACCAGTCCAGAGACTCATTTCGAAAAATATGGGAAATTTCCACATGCTCTAGCTTTTCCAAAACCAACTCAGTCAGAGCTTCTGTCTTCACCAACCTCCTTTGCTTGTCATTCGGTTTTCATTCAAGGAAAGTGTTAGGGATTCAATGAATAAATTTTATGGAAAAAGTTATGAATCAAATTTTGGAAACGTTTCTGCATCCGATCATCCTGCCAGGTTTTCCGGATTTATCATGACTGCTGAAATCCTTTCCCTCCTGATTCTGGGTGGAGCGGCGTTATTCGGACTCCAGGGTTCTCTTGCCATGGCGATGAGACATTACCTTTTTAGAAACCAATCCCGACGCTCGGCTTGTGACCGTCTGCTTGGGAGTCCAGAAGCTTACATTGGGCCCATTCCTGTAGCCTTAGTTGCTTCATTTTATTATGCCCTCGTGTTGATCCTTCTTCTTCGTATGCTGCTTGGGGGAGACAACCCTATGGCTATACTTACACCGTTGATCCTATTCAGTCTTCCAGTTACAGGTTATTACGCTTGGCTGCTCTTCTACAAGCTACGTCTACTTTGCATGGGATGCTTGCGCATCTATCTCGCTAATTTCATCATATGTGCAGCTTGGGGATTTATTTTTTCATTGTAAAATATTGTGGCAAGTTCTCTGATTCTAACTCGTAAAAAGATGATTCATTGTGTTATGTATACTTGAATCAAAAGTGTGAAGTGCTATGATGACCTGTCTAAAAATATTTCACGATTCTCTAAGGTAGTTGATGAGCAAAACATTATTTGAAAAAATTTGGGACGCCCACTTGGTTCATGAACAGGATGAAAACTGCATCCTCTACATCGACCGTCATCTGGTTCATGAAGTGACCTCACCCCAGGCATTTGAGGGTTTGAGGTTGACAGGAAGAAAAGTGAGGGCTCCTCAGGCGACCTTCGCGGTTCCGGATCACAACATACCCACCAGGAACCAACTTCAACCGATCAAGGACCCGATTTCTGCAAAGCAGGTGGAGACGTTGAGGAAGAACTGTAAAGATTTTGGAGTTCCACTTTTCGACCTTGGAGATCCCCGTCAGGGGATTGTTCATGTAATGGGGCCAGAACAGGGGTTGACACTTCCAGGTTCGACGATTGTTTGTGGGGATTCCCATACGGCTACCCATGGAGCTTTTGGAGCATTGGCATTTGGCATTGGGACTTCCGAAGTGGAACATGTTCTGGCGACACAGACCCTCCAACAACAGAGACCGAAAACGATGCTTGTCGAAGTGACCGGAAGCCTTCCGGAAAATGTCACCGCCAAAGACATCATCCTTGCGATCATCGGCCGTATCGGCACCGCTGGAGGGACGGGATATGCCATAGAATTTTCAGGTGATGCGATACGTAACCTTTCGATGGAAGGGCGTATGACGCTTTGCAACATGACCATCGAAGCTGGTGCACGGGCAGGGATGGTGGCTCCTGATGAAAAGACTTTCGAATACATCAAGAATCGGGATTTTTCCCCCAAGGGAGATGCTTTCGAGGAAGCAGTCAAGGCTTGGAAACAACTTCCATCGGATGAAGGAGCAACCTTTGATGAAACTGTCAGGTTGACTGCTGAGGATGTATATCCGCAGGTAACCTGGGGCACCAACCCTGGAATGGTCACCGACATCAATGGCAAGGTTCCTGATCCGGCCAGCATCAAAAATCCTGCAGAACGTGAATCGATCGAGCGTGCCCTGGAATACATGGCTCTCAAACCCAATACCGAGGTTAAGGAGATCCCCATCGACCGTGTCTTCATCGGTTCCTGCACCAATTCCCGCATTGAGGATCTGCGAGCCGTGGCCGGATTCGTTGAGGGCCGTAGAGTCAGTGATAAGGTTTCGGCAATGATCGTCCCCGGCAGCGGACTGGTGAAACAACAGGCCGAGGCAGAAGGATTGAATTCTGTTTTTGAAAAGGCTGGTTTCGATTGGCGCGAACCGGGATGCTCCATGTGCCTGGCCATGAACGACGATATGCTCAAACCCGGTGAACGCTGTGCCTCCACCAGCAACCGTAATTTCGAAGGACGCCAAGGGAAGGGCGGCCGAACTCATCTGGTCAGCCCGATCATGGCTGCCGCTGCCGCCATCGCAGGAACTTTTGCTGATCCAAGAACCCTCTGAAACCATGGAAGCCTTTACCCAACTCGAAGCATTGACTGCGGCTTTGGACCGCATCAACGTTGATACTGACCAGATCATCCCCAAACAGTTTCTTAAAAAAATCGAACGTACCGGTTTCGGGAAACATCTCTTCCACGACTGGCGATTTGTTGATGATGAAGGGACTCGGTCGAATCCTGAGTTCGTACTGAATGAGCAACGATACCAGGGAGCTCAGATCTTATTGGCCCGTGAAAATTTTGGCTGTGGTTCGAGCCGTGAGCATGCACCTTGGGCTTTGCTGGACTATGGTTTCCGATGCATCATTGCACCGAGCTTTGCAGACATCTTCTTCAATAACTGCCGCAAGAACGGAATCCTGCTGGTTGTGTTGGAGGAAGATCAGGTGCAGGCCCTTTTTGAAGAAGTTATGGCTAACGAAGGATGCCGCCTCAAGGCTGACCTGGAGCAGAAAGAGATCCGCTCTCCCTCCGGACTGTGTTATTCCTTTGAGATGGATGACTTTGCCCGGCAGTGCCTGCTTGAAGGGATGGATGACATAGGCTGGACCCTTCAATTTGAAGACCGCATCAGCAGCTATGAACAGAATACTGCAGTCCAAACTCCCTGGCTCAGGCTTTCCGCTTAAATCACCTTTTATGCAAAGTCTTCCCTTCGGTTAGGCAGGACAACTGACGGGAATTTTTTACCCTTTGCATTCCACTAGGAATGGCTAAACTGGAAATGAACCAGTTTTAGCCGTTTCCTGTGTTTCTTCAGGGCCCTGGTTCAGACCCGAAATCCTTTCCAAGAATTCATTAATCAAAAAGACCATGAAGATTACCATCACCATCGATGCCACTCCAGAGGAGGCCCGTCGGATCATGGGACTACCTGAACTCCATGATGTCCATGAAGCCATGATGGAGAAGGTGAGCGATCACGTCAAAAAAGGAACTGTAGACCCAGAAAAAATCATGGAAATGCTGGGTCCTTCCATGAAAGCTGGACAGCAGATCATGGAATCAGCCCTTCAAGGGATGGGTTCTGCCATGGATGCTGCTTCAAGGATGGATCAGGATTCAAAAAAGAAAAAATCTGCCCCAGAATAACGGGTTTAAATTTCGGGTTCTAACGTAATGGACCCGAAGGAGGGGCAAATGAACCTCAATTGTATATTTCTTGAATGGCATGATCTGTTTTCTCTGACTCAGGCTTTGCACTGTAGAGCATCAAGAAATTCTAGGCCATGCGCTATTCTTATTATTGTCTCATTCTCAGCCTCTTGCCACTGTTGTTAACAGCCGCATGTGGTCGCACAGACATGATGCGTATCCGGTTAATGGCTGGGGCTACAGAGAAAAAACAGGACCTCGCCCTTCTCACCAACAAGCAGTCCACCAGTTCCGCTAAAGAAACGGTCACAGATCCAAAAACGAGTGGAAACAGCATTTACCTGATGCTGGGCAGTATCGGATTTGGCAGCACCGCCCTTGTTACCTCATTCGAGAAGGAAACACGGAGCAAGACCAACGATTCTCTGTTGCTCAAAGAAACGACCAAGATCAATGCCCGATTCAATGATCTTGCCTTTGTGATTGGGGAGGACTACACATTCATGTGGGGATTCGGTGCATTTGCCGGTGGAAGTTTGCAGACCAAGGTTGAATACGGATACTCTGGAGCGACTGATGAAACTTTGGACAGTGATTTCATAACGGGTCAATCGACTTTCATCATACTAGGCCATCATGGTAGCGGTTTTGAAACTCTGGTAGGTATGCGATCCAATGACATCAAGGCAGAATTAAAGACTACTGGTACTTCCGCCAAAACCCTGCATGAAGCCAACACCATCAAAATGGAGGACACCGGAATTCATTTCAAAACTTCTCAGTTGTTTCTTGGAATAGGCATTACTTTTTAAAAGAAATTTTCATATCAATTTTTTGGGTTAGGAGCATCCAGAATTCCCTCCATGTCACTCCAATCCATTCAATTCCAAAATGACAATGACTTCATGACTTTTCACTTATTTCTTCGTCAATCACATATTTTGATTGTTTGAAATCTTGCATGAATTTGCCAATTTTTACCGCAAACATTACAAGATAAATAGTGTTTCAAAAAAAAATATCTATCATATTGAAAATATTATATAAATAATTTATTAAATTAATTGAATATGTCCACGCTTTCCCCTTGACATGATTTCTTATAATCAAGGAAAATTAAATTCATCATAATTCTGACTATCAGGTTAATCATAAATGCAAGCCTAGGATTATTATTAGCTGCCTTGCTTCTATGTGGAGAAGACCATGTTCGGGTTGAAGGAATCAGGTCGTTTTCAATGCAGTCTATCGATGCTGCTCTCTGCCTTTCTTTTGTTTTCCTGTGCCAAAGGCAAGGATGACACTGAAGGGGAAGATCGCTCCACCCCTTATGTGGCTTCGATCAGTCCAGATAACGCAGCAACCGGGGTCCCAAACAACAGCACCATCACCATCACTTTCAGTAAAGCGATTCCTCCGAGTGTTGTGACGGTCGATAGCGATGGACAATGCACAAAGAATGTCCAGGTTTCCTCAGATAGTTTCAGCACCTGTCTCCCCTTAAGCAGCGATGGTGGTGACATAGCTTCCAAAATTTTCATCCTAACACCCAACACCTTTAACAACAAAATACCCTCCGGGACCTCATACTCAATCAAGGTTTCCAGTAGCATCAAGGACTATTACGATATGACGATGGATGCTGAAAAAACCTCATCTTTTACAACCGCAACGCGCTGTTCCTCCGGATGTTCCTGGAGCCAGGTCAGTTCGGTGGGAGATCTGACTGGACGATCGGGGCATTCGGGTTTGGTTTTCAGCAAAAAAATGTGGCTGTTCGGAGGTTATGACAATAATACAGATTACTTTAAGGATGTCATGTCCTCCCCAGACTCTTCATCCTCGTCTGAGGGGAAATGGGACAACCTAACCACGACCATGGTTTGGTCTAAGAGGAACGAACACGTCTCCTTAAGTTTCAAGGGTAAGATGTGGGTCATTGGAGGAAAGAATGCTTCAACCAACCTTGCTGATGTCTGGTCTTCGTCAACAGGACTGGCTTGGGACAATCAGACTCTAACAGGAACTCCTCCCAGTTCCAGAAGCGGTCATGCGGGAGTGGTATTCAATAGTAAAATTTGGATCCTAGGAGGACAGTCCGGAAGTAGTTGGGTGAAAGATGTTTATTCCTCCTCTGACGGTGCCGCCTGGACTCAAGAATCCGATGCTGGTTGGGGTGGAAGATCCGGTCATGCCGCGGTGGTATATGATAACAAAATTTGGATTATGGGAGGGAATGACAACAGTTCCGATTTGAAGGAAGTTTGGACGTTTGATGGAACTTCCTGGGATAATCAAACAAGTCCAACTGTGACCTGGGAGGGAATGAAGGACCACAGTGCACATGTTTTTGATGGAAAAATCTGGATCCTCGGAGGAAATGACAACGGTTCGAGGATTAAAAAATTTTACACCTATGACGGAACGAGTTGGTCTTCCGCAGTTGTTCCAAGTTGGTCCCAAAGAAGCAGTCTGGTCAGTTACGATTTTAACAATTATTTATGGGTGGTCGGGGGTGATAACGGGACCAGCGGGTCGACCCATATGAAAGATGTCTGGAAGTTTGGTAAAACCGACTGAATATCAGGCTTCATTCGGAGACGGATTTTAATACTTCAAAATAATCCGGAAAAGTTTTGCTCACGCATCCTGGGTCAAGGATGGTGACTGATTCAGCCCCACAGGCGGCCAAGGAAAAAGCCATCGCCATGCGGTGATCATCATAGGTTTCGATTTCAGTGGATTGAATCTGATCCGGTGGATCAATGATCAGGTAATCATCACCTTCTTCCACTTCCGCTCCAAGCTTACGTAATTCTGTTGTCACTGCCTTCATTCTTTCGGTTTCTTTAAGCCGCCAGTTGTAGACGTTTCGGATTTTGGTGGTGCCTTCAGCAAAAAGAGCAGCCACCGCTAGGGTCATGGCTGCGTCAGGCATGCGGTTCATGTCAAGGTCCACCCCCTTTAAAGTATTTCCTCGGACGGTCACCGAATGGGGCTGCCACTGCGTTTCTGCACCCATCTGCTCAAGAACTTCGGCGAATTTTGAATCTCCCTGCAGGCTCTCTGTGCCGCATCCATGGACAGTGACGGTTCCTCCTGTAATGGCAGCGCCTGCCAGGAAATAGGAGGCGGAGGAAGCATCGCCTTCCACAAAAAAATCCCCTGGAGAATGGTAGGTCTGTTTTCCAGGAATGTGGAATTCTTGAAAATCTCGATTCTCAACATGGACGCCAAAACGTTCCATCAGTGCCAAAGTCATTTCAACATAGGGCACCGAAACCAAGGTATCATCGATTTCTAAAGTGACATCCTTCTCCGCTCCGGGTGCGGCCATCAGGATAGCGCTGAGGAACTGACTGCTGACGCTTCCTTTGATTCGGGCTGTTCCACCAGGAAGTCCCTGAGCCAGTATTTCCACTGGGGGACCAGGGGGGCCGTTCAATAAACGGACTTTGGCGCCAAGCTGTTGGAGTCCTTCAACCAGATCAACGATTGGCCGTTCCCGCATTCGCGGCACGCCATCAAGCACATAGCGCCCCTGCCCCAGGGTCAATGCGGCGGTCAATGGGCGCATTGCGGTTCCAGCATTTCCAAGCATCAATTCCAGGTCCGAATTCGGAATCCGTCCCGAACACCCCTCGACGGAGATTTCGTTCTTTTCCCGGGTTTCCTGAAGGGTAATGCCTAGTTTTTCCAGAGCACCGATCATGTAACGAACATCGTCACTGTCGAGCAGGTTTTGAATCTGTGTCGTCCCTTCCGCAAGCATGCTGAGGAGCAGTACCCGGTTGGAGAGGCTTTTGGAACCGGGAAGGTCCACCCTTCCAGAGATTCGCTTGATGGGTGCCAGGATTAGGGAATCGGGGCGGCTCATGCTTCGCCGCGTATTTTACGCTCGATGTAGAATTCGGCAGCACGATAGGAACTCCGGACCAGTGGTCCTGAGGCAACGTAATCGAAACCCATCCTTCGGCCTTCTTCAGCGAGTTTCTCGAAGGTTTCCGGGAGCAAGTATTGCTCCACCTTGAGGTGTTTACGCGTCGGTTGAAGATACTGTCCAAGGGTCAGGAAATCGACCCCGACCTGACGCAGGTCCTGCATCGCCTGCAGGATCTCTTCTTGTTCTTCGCCGAGCCCAAGCATCAACGAAGATTTGGTGTAGGCACCTGCTCCTTGGTTTTTCAGGTATTTCAGCACTTCAAGGGACTGTTCATAGCCTGCTCTCGGGTCACGGACCCTGGAAGTTAAGCGGCGAACCGTTTCCAGGTTGTGGGCAAGCACTGCGGGTTGGGCATCGATGACCTGCTGAAGGAGATCTGTCTCTCCACGGAAATCAGGCATCAGAATTTCAATCAGCAATTCCGGATTACGACGTTGGACGGAGCGGATGCAACGCGCGATTTGGGAAGCCCCCTGGTCCTGGAGTTCGTCACGGTCGACCGTTGTCAGCACCACATACCGCAACTTCATGTTTTCAATGGTTTCTGCGAGCTTGATGGGTTCTGAGGCATCCAGGGCAGGTGGAATGCGTGAGGTGTTGACAGAACAGAAACGGCAACCCCGCGTGCAGGTGTCTCCCATCAGCATAAAAGTTGCCGTTCCACTGTTCCAGCACTCGCCAATATTCGGACACTGGGCTTCCTCACATACTGTACTGAGTTTCAGATTCCGTGATTTGTCCCGGATCCAGTTATAGGTTTCGCCAGCTGGGAAACGTACCTTGAGCCAGGGCGGTTTAGCCGTACGGGATTTGGGTTCTTGAAGTTCACTCATCATGAATTATGGACCAGATTTCTTGATGAATTCATAGTAACACAAGGCGGCTTTACTCGGAAACCGTTTGGGAGAATCACTGGGAAATGTTACGCTCCAGTTCTTCTCGAAGATGCTCCAATTGGGCCTGAACCCTAGTGTTGGCAGGATCAAGTCGGACGACTTCTTCAAGAGCCTGTTCAGCAGATTCGAGTTCGTCGATTTTCTGATAAAGCAACCCGAGGTTCCACCATCCAACGGTATAATCCGGGTATTTTCGTGTCAGGCTTTCGAGGAAGCTCCTGGCTTCTTCATATTTCCCCGTTTTGATCAGCAGAGTACTTAACCGCAGCATGGCCCGGTGATTTTCCGGTTCCATCTCCAATGATTTGCGATAGAGGATCTCCGCATTTCCAAATTTTTTCAGCAGTTCATAGACATATCCCTGAAAAAGCACGGTCGCGGCATCTTCAGGAAAACGTTTTCTCAGATTGTTCAAGCTCTTCATTGCCCCTTTAAGATCCTTTTCCGCGATTTTGATGCGTGCCAAATAGAGGGGGGCTTCAGAAAGTTCAGGTTCGAGGGCCCAGGCATCTTCGAAGAAGCGCTTCGACTTTTTCCATTCCCCATGGATGTATAGCTCTCGCGCTTCGTCCATCAGTTGCTGATATTGAGGCGGATCAGAGGATCGGTTTCCGACCAGCCAAGGCGCTAAATCCGGAATCAACACCTCGAAGGGGTCTGGATAAACCGAAGGGGCCTCTCGATTCATCGGATACCAGATGAGCCCCTGGCGGATGTATGCATCCCCATCCTTCGCTTTTCTACCAATACTCAGGCCATAAAGGATCAGAGCCCGGCCGTTTCTAGGATTTTCAGCGTTGGCGATCACGGCTTCCGCCTTAGCATGCATTTTCTCCTGCCGTAGATAGTAGATCAGGGAGAAAAGAGTATGGTAATCGCTGCTTTCAGGACGCATCGAAAGAGCATGCTTCAGTTCTGTTTCAGCATGATTCAAAGTGGGAACATAGACAGGCAGACTTGCACTGGCCTGCATAATGAGTATCACCGCCTTCTCGTAATGGAGCCTTTCCGCTAGCGCAGGGAAATCTGCAAGTAGGATTTCAAGTTCTTCGGAACGTGTGTTCCAGCCTTCAGAATTGACAGATGGGACTGGAATTTGATGCTTCCACGAATAAACAGCTTCTAATCCCTTCCAGGAAAAACCTTGGGGATGATAGAGCAGTTCCTGTTTCGGTTCTTTTTTAAAAAAGCTGTTCAGTACTTGTTGTAGAAGGGAATCTGGATTTTCAAATGGAAGGATTTTTTTGAAGCTTCGAACTGGAATGTTTTTTCCAACATGCTTCAAACTCCCCGTCAAGGAGAGTTGTTTCAAGACCAGTTGGAGTTCCAGTTTCAGCGTCCATTGGGGTTTGACGGATTCCAGGAAATTCTGTCTGCGTCCCTTATCAAGATCGTCGTCGTGGAACCAGCGGTTTGTTTCTCGTGGAGAAAGAGCAGAGTAATTTTTTTGAAGTTGAAACTGTCGACTGAGTTCATCCTGCAGAAAATGACCGATCCATTCCTTACCATGGGCAGGGTAGAGGACCTCGACCGGAAGTACTGCAATCAAATCACGTTCTCGGCCCTCAAGGCCGGACGCGGAAATAAATATTAGCAACACCAGGGCTTTTACAAACGTAAGTAGCCCTGATGAGTTATATTTTAGAGGGATCAGAGAAACCGAGTTAGTGCTCCCATTGAAAGGGGCGCTGCTCTTATTCGTCTTGATTGGAATATTGGTAGGAACTTGCGACAGCCTGGCTTCCGAAGCTGGTGGTGGAAGAATAGGAAGACGTCTCAGGTTCGTCTTGGGATCCTTCTTCCGATGGGGTATCTGACGTGGATTCGTAGGTATAGGAAGAATCAGTGCTGGCGGAAACATCAGATGTTTCCTCCGTATCCGTTTCGTCGGTTTGATTCAGTGTTTCAAATTTTTGAATCAGTGAACTAAGTTTGTCTTCCCAGACTTCATGCTGGTTTTCAAGTTCACTGTTTTTTTCTTTAAGCTCCGCTATTTCCAAGCGGTACATTTCGATGGTTTCAACAGCCTCCTGGATTCTTTTTTCCAGTTGGTTCAGCAGTTCATTGTACATGGCTCATTCCCTTGATTCAGTTGACAATTTTCAACCGTTCCCTCATGGAAGGTGGCTTCATTCAACCATCAAACTAAACTTTGATGATTAAACAAAACAAGTTAGTAATGAGTTTATTAGCCTTAGAAGTCAAGAAAAAAATAAAAAAACTTAACAATAAAACATTTTTTTGTCCATCAGGATGCTTTTTTTCTTGTCAGTTTGATACTTTTCTTTCTAACAGGTATCCGAATTTGTTTCAACCTTTCATGGATGTTGTTGAGCATATGTTCTGCACTCAGCCCTGCATCCCTCCTTTGCTCTTCAGGGCTGCCTTGTGCAATGAAACGGTCAGGAATGCCGAAAGAAAGAGTTGGCGTACTATTTTCAGACACGTTTAGTAATTCAAGGACTGCTGAACCAAATCCTCCTTGAATGGCATTTTCTTCCATCGTTACCACCAGCTTGCAGAAGGACGCAAGTTTGAGGATCAAATCACGGTCAAGGGGTTTAACAAATCGAGCATTGACGACTGCAACGGAATAGCCTTCTTTCTCCAATTTTTTTGCTGTTTCAAAAGCTGCCTCGACCATAACACCGACTGCCAATAGTACAATGTCCGTTCCGTCCTGAAGCAGGTGTGCCTTTCCCATTTCAATAGGAGGCACTTCTGTTTCTTCTGTGGAGCATGTGTTTCCCCTAGGATAGCGTAATGCAATGGGGCCAGTTTCATGCTGGTAACAAAAATCAATCATCCTCCTCAATTCTGCACCATTTCTTGGAACAATGAGGGTCATTCCAGGAATCATTCTAAGGTAGGTCAGGTCATAGACACCCTGGTGGGTCGGGCCATCGGCACCAACCAGTCCTGAACGGTCGAGCATGAAGCGCACTGGGAGTTTCTGGATCGCAACATCATGAATGATATGATCCAGCGCTCGCTGCAAAAAGGTTGAATAGATGGCAACAAATGGCTTCATACCCTCGGTCGCCATACCCGCAGAGCAGGTGACGGCATGCCCTTCTGCAATTCCAACATCAAGAACGCGGTCTGGAAATTTCTTTTGAAGTCCGATCAAACCGGTGCCGCTCAGCATTGCAGCACTAAGCGCTACGACTTTGGGATCTTCTTCCATCAGTTCACCCAACTTTTCTGAGAAAACCTTGGAATAGCTGACCGAATTATCACCGCTTTTGGATTTCTTCAGGAATGACCCATCTTCGGGAACAAACGGAGAAACCCCATGATATTTGAATGCATCCTCTTCGGCGAACGAATATCCTTTCCCCTTTTGTGTCAAGGCATGGATCACGATTGGCCCCTCAAGATCCTGGACATGGCCGATCAACTCGATTAAATCCTCCAGGCTGTGCCCGTTGACTGGCCCCATGTAACGCCATCCTAATTGCTCGAAAAGCATCCCGGGCGGTTTAAAGAAGGCCTTCATCGAGTCATGCATCATCTGAAGCGTTCGCTTCAATCCTAGGGTTTCGGAAAATGGAGCACGCTCTGCCATTTCCAGAGACTCTTCCCGAAATAGATTGTAAAGCCTGGAGGATGCAATTCGGGTCAAAAGTTTCGACAAAGCACCCACATTTGGATCGATGCTCATACCGTTGTCGTTGTATATCAAAAGCAGATTTTTATCCAAAAATCCATTGTGGTTGAGAGCTTCAAAAGCAAGTCCTCCGGTCATTGCACCGTCTCCGATTACGGCTACAACATGATTCGATTGCTCCTTTAAATCTCTTGCGATGGCCATTCCAAGTGCTGAGGAAATGGAAGTCGAAGCATGGCCCGCCCCAAAATGATCGTACGGACTCTCATCCCTCGAGAGAAACTTCTTCACCCCGCCAGACTGGGCCAAAGTTTCAAATTGATCATTGCGACCAGACAGAAGTTTGTGGGTATAGGCTTGGTGCCCTACATCCCAAACCAGCCTATCCTTTTCGAGGTCAAAAAGTTTAAAGAGGGCGATGGTGATTTCGACTACTCCAAGGGAAGAAGCTAGGTGACCTCCGCGCTTGCTGGTGACTTCAATGATCCTTTGTCGGCATTCAGTCGCTAGAGCCTCCAGTTGTTCCAAATTAAGATGTTGAACATCCCGAGGTTCTGATATATTTTTTAAAAAATTCGTCATCTTACGCTCCGGTGGACCCTCCTCTGCCCTAATCAAGTTTGTTGTTTGAGGAGATTATACTTCATTTTAACTCTTTAGTCTGAAGGTTTCATTTTGGCAGATCAAGTCGTAGAAGGCCTGAAAAAGGCAAAGTCATCTCTGAAGCAAGAACGTAAACCAGTTTCCCAAGTCGTTGCAGCCCAAAAAGCAACCCGCTCGATCAATGATTTTGTGAAGGCAGCTTTGGCGGAAGAAAACCGTTGGGTTCTTCACCCTGAGGAACAGACAAGCATCGTTGAAACTTTGCAATCCATCAATACTCTCTACCAAGAGTTATACGATAAATGCCGCACTCCCTATCACTTTGAAAAAAATGCTGCAAAATTCATTGCGATGCAGCAGGAGATCAGCCACCAGGTCAGTTGCATTCACTTGAGTTTGGATCAGGGTTTCTATCTTACCGAGCCGAGGGGGTTTGCTCCCGGACAGGCGGTAGAACTGTCCTGGAACGAAATTCAAAAAATCCTTAAGGGAGTCGAGTCAGAAGGTGCCTGGACTCGGGTTCCCCTGTCGGTTCCCATTTCTGATGAAGACAAGGCTTCCGTGATACAACTCTGCACGGACTTGAAAACCGATCAGGATCAACTGAAAAAAAACCCGCGTCTCAATAGCTTTGATCAACCACTTTCCATCAAGGACATCCAATCGATCTACGGATATTTCCATAAAGTACATGAACTTCTGGAAAAAGAGGAAAAGGCTCTTGGGGATACTCTGAAGAATCAGAAAAAATCTTCTGAACCACTGACTCTGGAACAGGCTCTGGATGAACTGAATACCATCGAGGTTGATATTCAGCGACTTGAAAAAAAGCTGGGTTCAGATGTCCCGGATTTCAGCCGTAAGCTTTATCAGTCTTCACGTACGGATGCCCAGTTGAGGATGAATCTGCTGCGGGTGCCGTTTGAACCATTGGGCTTGATTGAGAGGCACATGGAACGTCTTCGCTCGGACCGTGAGGAAAATGGTTTGGAAGATTCCATCAGTGATTTCAAGGAAAACCATCTACTCGAAATCGAGCAGTTGCAAATGTTTCTGGAGACGCTTGGCAGTGTCAACCAGACACTTCATCAGGTAATCAGCATCCTGCACAATCTTTCCATTTCATTTGGCAAGATCTATCACAATGCTTCTTCAGAATCGATCACCATCGATTTCCTACAACGCGCCCTGAGTTCGATTAAGGGACTATTGGAAAAAGGGTTGAGGGTGACGGGTTCACGCAAGGAACACCTGCTGAAGATCCAGCAGGCGATGAAGGAAACGGAGCTTTTTGACAATTCAATCGTCGACGGCCTTCTTTATACCCTTGATCTGATTGATGAGGGACGGGAAGAAATGAGGAGTTACCTGGAACGTTTGGAAAAACATTTGGAATTGCTCGAGAGCGTTTCTGACTGGGGTTCTAAAAGGGTCTACATCTTACTTCAGGGAGCTTATGAAGAAAGGACCTCCCTTTCTGCATCAGCCATGATATTCGACAATGTGACTCAGACCTGTGAGCTTTTTCACCAAACCCTCAAGGAAATCCTGGGGCTTTGGGAATCTGTTCAGGAGGACCTGAAGGTTTCATCCGATGAAGAAACTGCCTTTGCTGAAATCGAGAAACACCTGGGAAGCCATCCGGAATCATTTAAGAGCATGATCAATGAATATATGTTGAATGTGCAGGAATTGAGATGGGTTTTGGACGAAATGTTGGTTTCCACGACCCATGAGGAACACGTTTTTTTAAGTGAACTGCGTGATGAGATGGAACCAGTAAAAGTTCGGCTTCAGGCAGCAAAGAAGAAAAAGGAAAAAGAAGCCACATCACCAACTCAGGAAACCGAAAAGATCGTCCAAAAAACATCCCCCTCAGCCGCACCCAAAAGGGTCGCTCAGAAGAAAAAGAAATCTTTGGCAGGAGGCTCACCAAATGATCCATTTCCTCCGGAAACGATGTTCAAACTCCGGGAAAAGATGAAAGGAATGACCTCAGAAAAGGTGAAAATGATGTATTTCGTCCTTACCCACACGCATATGTTTTTCAATATGCTGGAAAAACTAGAACCGACTTTCAAACAGGAGGAAAAACCAACCGAGTATCAGATGGAACAGACCCTGATGAAAAGCAAAACCACCAATGATTTTCTGCTCAATTTGGGAAGAATGAAATTTCTTTATGGTGGTTTTTTCAACCCTCACAATGTTCCCTATGAATACGATGAGGAGAAAAAACGTTTTGATATCAACACCGGTTCTGAAAAATTTCTTCAGCTTTCCAGAAAAACCTATGACACCCCTGAGGGGCTCTTCACTCGTTTGGTTAGGATTCTGTTGGGTATGGAAGATCCCGGAGTGATGGTCTCAGCTTTGGGTCGCCAAGTTGTGGCGATTGTTGAAGAGGATTTTAAGCTCGACCGGGAGGAACAGCTCGAGGTTCAGGAAGCTCTCAATTGAAATTGATTTTTTCGAACAACATGAGAGCAAATTAGGCTGTTTCAAGATTTCGGATGGAAAAAACAAAAGATCAAAACGCCGTTCTTAGACCAAGCGCGAGTTGGAATTCCATCAGTTTTTTGGAAGGAAGCTCTAGACTCGCAATATCGATCCCAAAGAGCCAAACGACAACTCCCTGTCGGACCATGCTCCAGTTCCAACCCATGTGGAGCAGGTCGTTTTTTGCCTTTCCTATCGGCTGAGATCCCTGTTTGATTTCATTCCATTCAATCCTTCTCAGTGAAAGCGTTGCTCCCTTGCCTGAGGGATTCAACCACTGGTCATGAACTCCAACTTCAAACCCTTGTCCTTGGGTACCAGTTGTTTGATTACCGACACGGTTATCAAACCCAAGGGTTTTTGGGGGAACCAGGATGCTCAAGAAATGAAGATAACGCCCTGGACCCCCCTCTTCGTCAAAAAGATGAACTGCCACCCCTAATGCCCCACTTGAGTAGTTGCTCCCACCTGTTCCCAAGGTATGGTAGACTTGGAACTCGGGAAGGATCGGGAAGGATTCTGCCTTGAGTAAAATAGGTATGGTCAGAAAATTCAACAGCATCAACCACATCATCCAAAAAGGAGTAACGGCTTTGAATATAGCCTGGCTTCTGACCAGATTTTTTGGAGTGATGGACATACGCATGGAGCATTAAGAACAGGATGAAATATTCAAGCACCCGTGGTGCAGTGAGTGGGATCAGTTTCAAACAGGCAGTGATGATGGGACTTGCAGAAGATGGTGGGTTGCTTGTTCCAGATGAGTTCCCGGAAGTTAGCAACCATCTTCCAGATTGGAGATCGCTTTCTTTTCAACAACTCTGTCTGGAAATCATGCAACTTTTTGTAGGACAAGATTTGAGACGAGAAGAACTTGAGAATCTGATTGCAAAAAGTTTCGTTTTTTTTCGTCATCCTCTGATCACACCGTTGAAAAAGTTGAAACACTGTTCCGTGTTGGAATTGTTTCATGGACCGACCTTTGCGTTCAAGGATATCGCTCTCCAATTTTTGGGCAACCTGTTCGAACATTTTCTTGCAGAGGACGGTCATTCGCTGAACGTTCTTGGTGCCACGTCCGGGGACACAGGCAGTGCTGCAATCCATGGTTTACGCGGCAAAAAAGGGATTCGCGTATTTATGCTTCATCCCCAAGGACGGGTGAGTCCCGTTCAGGAAAGGCAGATGACCACCGTGCTGGATTCGAACATCCATAATCTTGCAATTGAGGGTTCATTTGATGACGCCCAGTCCATTGTAAAAGCCCTTTTCAATGATCCGCAGTTGAAACGCTCAAGAAGACTTGGTGCGGTCAACTCCATCAACTGGGCTCGGATCATGGCCCAGATTGTCTATTATTTTCATGCATGGACCCAAATTTCCAGGGATCATTCAGAAAACGTCAGTTTTGTGGTGCCAACCGGAAATTTTGGCAATGTCCTCGCCGCCCATTATGCACGCAAGATGGGACTCCCGGTGGAGGAGTTGGTGGTGGCATCCAATCAGAATGACATCCTGCATAGGTTTTTCAATACGGGACGTTACGAGACCAGTACTGTTGAGGCAACCTGGAGTCCCTCGATGGACATCCAGATCTCCAGTAATTTTGAACGTTACCTGTTTGAACTTTGCGATTTCAAAAGTGAAAAACTAAGACTACAGATGGAGGAGTTTTCATCTTCCGGAAGCTTGATGGCAGATCATCATCTTCTCAAGATGGCGCAAAATGATTTCCTCTCGGCCAGTGTGGAAAATGGCGAAACCTTGGAAACCATCCGAAAAGTCTGGCATGACGAAAACTATCGGGTCGACCCCCATACGGCAGTAGGAATGCGTGCTGCAGAGAAATCCGGACTGAAGGCACCCTATGTCTGTTTGGCATGCGCTCATCCCGCCAAGTTTGGAGAAGCCATTCGAACGGCGCTAGGAGAAGAACCGGAATTGCCTCCTGAAATCAAACAACTGGAGACACTTCCGGTACGTTGTGAAACAATGGAAGCCCAACCCGAAACAGTGAAGCGGTATATTGAAAACGTGTTGGATGCCTGAATGATGCAAGCTCAATCCGTTGTTCCGGATCAATCACGAGAATCATTGGATTCAGAAACCAATTCTGCGTGTTCGAAAGAAGCAACTGCTGTGTTGAAGGATCAGGAAACTTCTGACCTTAGGGAATTGGAGCAGGCACTTCACTATGAAGAATTCCGCAAGCACAGGCCCAGTTCCACAAGGTTTCTTCGCAGAAATGCCGAATACCTGATCTACCTGGCTGGCTTCTGGCTGGCAGACCGGTTCAATCTAAAGCGTCTCCAAACCGGGGGGAAGGTGATCGGAAAGCTGGCTTATCGGCTTTTTCCGAAAGAAAGAGGGATCGCCCTGATGCAGCTTAGTAAAATCTATCCTGAACTCAGCCCTGAAGAACGGGATTCCTGGTGCCTTGAATGCTTTATGCACTTTGGACAATTGCTGACCGAATTCCTGGGAATGCAAAGGATTGAGGAAGTCTGGCCAGAATGCCTTGAAATCGTGGGCGATGAACTTCTGCAGGAAGCCCTTGCACAAGAGAAAGGGGTGCTAATGATGGCTTTGCATCAAGGCAACTGGGAACTGATTTCGCTTTTTGCAAAGCATGCACAGATTAAAATGAATGCCGTGACCGCGAATTTCCCCGAGTCGCGCGTCAATGAGAAACTGCTCGAACGCCGTGAGAATCCCTGGATGAGCATCATCCGCCGAGGAGAACCGGGGACGGTGAGCAAGCTTTTGAGAAGTCTCAGAAACCGGGAGGTATTGATCCTTGCCATCGATCAGGACACCAATGTTCCCAGCAACTGGGTGCCTTTCTTCGGTATGCCGGCCAAAACTCCTGTAGGTCTGGCAAAACTCGCATGGAAGAGTGGTTCGCCCCTCCTCAGTTATGCCATCTTGCGACAGCCCGAAGGGAAGTTTAAGCTCATTTTCGAGAAAATCGATGCCATCCCAGGCAAAAATGCTGGGGAGGAGGAACTTTTCCGTTTGAACCGCCTGCTCAACCATCATCTAGAACAGGTGATACGCCGTGAACCCAAACAGTGGGCCTGGATCCACCGTCGTTGGAGGCATCAACCAGACATAGAATCCCGATTGGAGATGGAAAAACGGGAAGAAATGCAGAATTCTGATCAGAACATTCAAATCGACTGAAACCCATGTCGTTCGTAATTTCCAACAAGCATCGTATTCATTACCATCTTTCCGGCGAAAGGGGCCCCTGGCTTATTCTATATCCTCCTTTCATTCTCGACAATGAGGCCTGGGATATGTCGGGTTACGTCCAATTGCTGGAACGTGATTTCCGCCTGATGCTGATCGATCCTCTGGGGCAGGGGCGCAGTGACTCTCCTGAAGATCCATCCTGCTACACCATGGAATCCCGGGTGCAGAATGTGTTGAATGTGATGCAGGAAGTTCAGATGGATTATGCTCATTTTTTTGGGGTGGGTCTTGGAGGGCAGGTAGGTTTCCAGATGGCGGTCGATGCTCCAAATAAAGTACGTTCGCTGATCACTGCGGCAGCCCATCCCTACCCAAGACTTGACGAAATTAAAACCCTTGAAGAAGGCCTGGATCAACTCCGTTCTGGAAATATTGAAATCTACCTTCAACAGTGGCGCAGCGAAGAACACCTTTCCTTGGAGCAGCAAGATCAAATCCTCAAGGGAAATCCTATCTCGCATTCCATCGGCCTGGAGGCATGCTGCCGATGGAAAGGAGTGGCCGATCATCTTGAATCGATCAACATCTCTTCACTTCATTTTACCTGTACCTCAGAACCGAGCTTCCTCTCCGTTAGAGAAGCAGGCCGCCGACTGCGCTACGGACGTTATGTGATTCTCCCTAAAATCGTCTATAGTCACGGGCTTTGGTCCACGGAAACCATTGTCGAACCGATGCTGGAATTCATACGCAAGCTCAGAAACTGAAGTTCCTATGAAGTTCCGGATTCCCCTACTGCTTTTTTTCGCAGTCCTGCTGGTTTCTCTTTCGGAAGTGCCGGGACTCGAAGCCCGGGGACGTCCGGTCGCAGTGGTGGAAATGCTCGAAGGGTCGTTTACGCATTCGACACCTAATACACGTATCGGCCTCAAACGGTTTGATCGGATCCCATCAGGCAGCGTGTTGGAAGCTGGTAAAAATGCTAAGATTCTGTTGAGGTTTCGGGACGGAACCTGGTTGCGTCTCTTCCAAAATTCCAGCCTGCTCTTAAAAACGGAAAAAACTCCCGAAGGTTCATATCAGCATTTTCAAAGAGAGTGGGTCCTGCTTCAAGGTTCTTTGGTCGCTGGTCTTGTAGGAGCTCGGCAGCAACTGGCGCTGAAGGTTCCCGAATCATTCGAAATCCGTATCAGCGAGGGATTGTTGGGCGTATCAAATCATGCTGAGGGAGTCTCTGTATCACTTTCATCGGGTGAGGCCCGGGTTCGCAATGCTTTGTCCTCGGTGACTTTGAAACCCGGGCAATGGCTGAATAAAGTAGCTGCCAGGGATCCGTTGAATCTGAAAGTGCTTCCTGTGCTGAACATCCTTGAAGTTGAAGTGATTCAAGGAAAAGCAGGGACAGGCAAAAAAGATCCTGTCAATCCGATTCTGAAAATCCAGCTGAAACGTCGAAATTCAAAAAGGCAACTGAGTTTGAAACTGCCGGTTCTGCTAAGCAGCAACATGGCATTTCCCCAAGCAAAGACACTAAAACTGAACAGCAGAGGGGCTACCAGCATGGAGCTTTCTGATATGGCATTTTTGAGTGATGACAAAGGTTACGCAGACCGCATTCAGCTGATGCTTTCTGCAGATGCCCCAGGATTTGAGAAAATCGGAGCCGGTTTCACTGAAGTGAGTCTCATACCTCAGTCTTGATCGATCCTTTGTACGTTTCTTAACGGAACCTATTGTTTCATCCTTGATGATGAACCATCCCGTTTTACTTCTACTTTCCGGTATCCTGCTGGGTTTGCTCCTCGGCGTGTTTCTGAACCGGCTGGCATCAGTTTTTCTACAAGAACAGATATCGGAAGATCATCAATGGGATGGAATTCCGGATAGTCATTCCCGTCCACGTCAGTTTTTTCTGCTGCTGCTGCTTCCACTGATGCTGGCACTTATAACGGCCTGGCGTTCCTGGACCCCGGAATTACTGAGTGACATAGTGCTGACGGGTTCTCTTTTTGTCCTAGCTGTCATAGACTGGGAGTCCCTTCTAGTCGACATGCGGGTCGTGATTGTGGCCATGGTGTTGAGGCTTTTCTGGCTCCTCGCGTTTGGAACGGATTTTCTGCTTCAGGCCCTTTTGGGATTGTTGGTTGGAGCGGGCATGCTCTACCTGCTTGGAATCATCTATGAAACGCTCAGGAAACGCCGGGGACTTGGGGAAGGAGACCCTGCCCTGCTTGGCCTGATCGGGATGTGGGTCGGTTGGTCAGGACTGGGACCAGTACTTCTGGTTGCTGCTGGATCGGGAATCATCATCGGGGGATTTTGGCTGCTGAAAAAGAATCAACCCCTTTTACATACACCGGTCCCTTTCGGACCGTTTCTTTGTTTAGGAGGCTTGCTGGTACATCTACTTTTGCAAAACGGGTGGATGCCCTGGCATTTGGAGTTAACCGCCTTCTAAGCATCAAAGTCTTGAAGGGATTCAGAAGTTTTCCATCTCTCTTCAGTCAGTCGGATCAGGCTGCTTTATTTTTCTTTTTTTCAGGAAAAAGCATCGGCTGCCTTGAAACGGATTCGGGAAGATTCCAAATGGAACCCCTTCCTGAAGTATCCGTGGAGAAAGCTGTTTCTGTGTTGAAACGGTTGAAAGGCAGTTGTTCTGCACGGAACTGGGTTTTTCTCTGGGAACCTCCATGGATCTTCTCCTTTTTCGATCGGGCGATTCTTCTCAATCGTGAGGAAATCCGGGCCTATGCTCTGGGGCGATTCCTGGACGGGCCCAAAAACCCTCTGGACGCAGAAATTGAATCCGGAGAATGGGATGTTTCCCCTGCGGAAGAATCTAAACATTGGGTGGGCGCGGCGTATTTAGAAAAAAATCTCCGTGGTCCGCTCGGGCTTCTCACCTCTATTTTAGATCCAAAGGCGAAGGAACTTCGAAATCAATGTGAAAAGCAATTCAGCAGGAATATCGAACATGCTCCTCTGATCTACCCCGTCCTTTCCCTTTTGGGTACATCGGATCAGGATTCCTTGCTTTTTTACGGATTGGAGCAGAGTTATCATCTGCAGTGGGAAGAAAAACGACTCATTGAAATCTCTCATTTGCCAAGGTTGGAAGAAAAGGCCAGTGAGCACCTGATCCAGGATCTTTTTCCCAAGCCGATGAACATGGTTCGGCTGGGTTTTCCCAATGATCAGTCGGAAATCCATGATGTGGAACTCCCTCTGGAGAAGATGGTTTCTGCCTGGAATGGGATGGCTCGGGATCCCCAAAAAGGATTTGCCTGGATTCCTCCCTCCCGAAAGGGGTATAGCCCCATTTGGTTGATGCTGATTCCGCTGATCTTCCTCATACCGGTGTTTTTGTATTACTGGGTCGGCGAGACGGACCGTCATCTTGAACAAATGCATTCCGAGTTGCAGACCCTGGAACAAAAGCTTGATGCTCAAAGGAGGCAGGTCCGTGAATCCGAACAGGTTCAGAAGCAACTCAAAAAACTGGAGAATTCCCGGAAACAATTTGCATTCCAGCAACAACAGCGCAATCAGTTGTTGGATGGCCTGGAGAAGCTTTTTTTTGCTGTGGGAGGTGCTTGGATCGAACAGATACGTTATCATCAGCATGGTATGGAATTAAGCGCTTATGCTGAAGATCCGATGATCGTTCCTGGACTTTTAGAGAGGCTTTCAGGTTTACCAGATTTTGAAAAAGCCCGGTTAATGTCCCGGAGCAAAGTGAAAATCCAAGGTAGGGATGTGATTCGAATTTCCGTGAAAATGAAACTTTCGCCATTGAAGTCACAGGAAAGCAGTCAAGATGGATCATGAATCAGGGTTGATCGGGATCCTCGGATTAGGATTCCTGGGCAAGGAACTGGCAGGTTTAACGGCCTGGAAGGAAGGATCCTGGGGAAGTTGGCATTCCTCTCCGGTTATGTCCTGCTCCCTGGACCAGTTTCATTTCAACTGGCAGGATTCGTCTAGCTGGTCCGGGATTCCGAAACTTCCGGTGGTGATGGTCTTCACCATACCAACGCCTGCCTTGGAACTGGAGGTGATTGCGGAACAACTCCGTCTGTGGAAGGAGTGGATGCAAGAAAAGAGACCGATGCTCCAACGCCTGATCCTCATTTCCACTACCGGGGTTTACCCCAAAAAGGAAGGAATTTGGAGTGAAGATTCAAACTTTGAGCCGGATTCCGACTCGGGTAAACGAAGGCTTTTGGTGGAACAGGAACTTTCGGAAGGCTTTCAACTGCAGTTGATTCGTCCAGGTGGAATCTATGGACCGGGAAGGAATCTTCTGGAACGTCTGAAAAGCGGCAAGAGCATTCCGGATACGGGAACTCCCACCCACCGCATCCACGTTCATGACCTTGCGCGGATCACCGAATATTGCATCCTTCATCCGCAAGTGAAGCTGATCAACGCGGTCGATGATGAACCCTGTCCCTCGTGGGATGTGGTCCAATGGCTCCTGGAATATCACCCCGAAGCGAAAGGAATGCATCTGGGGCTTCCTCCTCAGACGGAAAAAACTCTGCTTCAACGTCGAATTTCCAAACGCCGACTTGAGGCGTTAGGCATAAGTCTGGAATATCCTACTTTTCGTGAAGGAATGCTTTAACCTCTAGTGACCCCCTGTTTCTTATTTCAGGCCAAAAGTTTTGAATAAAATTCCATCCCGAATCAGATTCAGGCTGCTCCTGATCCTCCTTCTGGGAATTCCCTTCAGCGGGCATGCGCTTCCGCTCAAAAGCCAGATTCTGGGGCCGAAGAACAGTCCTGTCGGGTTGGCACACATATACATCGACTACGTTGAGTTGATGCAACTGGACGGAACGCCTAAAGGCCGTGTCAGTTTCGTCAAAACCCAGTCCGGTTTCGAACTGTTTGTCGTGCGTAAGGATGAAAAAAACGAATGGACAGGAAGAGCTTCCGATCGCAGGCTTTATGATGTGGAGGGTAAACTGCTGGCATTCTATGACTGGACGACTTTCTGGTCCTACGTCTATGCCCCCGATGGAACCCGGCTTGGGCAGATCAAGTGTCTTGCCTTTCGGGGTGTCTGTGCTGCGGGTGCAGCAGCCTATCTGGCAGGAATTCTCGAAAAATAATCATCTCGCAGTCCCTAACGCTCCTTTTCGTTTTCTGGAAGGTCCCTGTTTTCCTGCAGACCATTTTCCGGAGAGGACTCATTGGACTCTTTTTGCTGGTAATATTCTCCCATGGGATGGTAGCGGTGATAGACTTCAAAATAGTCAGGTCGGTTGATGTGGGCATACTGCAGAGTTGAATCGAGACTGACGTAGCCGAAGAGATCCTGAATGTCAGGAAGGTCCATTCCGTTTTCCAGAAGGTGAGCGGCAAATGAATGCCTTAAGATCCTTCCATTGATAGGATTCTCTATTCCAGCTTTATGGGCGTGTTTCCGGATCATCACCCAGAATCCCATGCGGCTCATGCGGGTACCGTTTCTCCCTGGAAAAAGGCAAGGGTCCGATTTGTTGAGCAACCTCTGTTCCCGGCTGGTTTGAAGGTATTCCACTAGCGCCTCGACTGCTTTCACTGTCATAGGGACCATCCTCTCCCTTTTGCCCCGGACTTTAAGGAAACTCATTTTAAGGAAGAGGTCCTCGACATTCAGGTTCAGCAGTTCCTTGACCTTCAATCCACTGGAATAGAGGAGTTCCAGGATGGCCCGGTCCCGTAGACCAAGGTAATGAGCAGGATCTGGAGTTTCCAAAAGCCTCACGACTTCCTCTGCCGAAAGCGTTTGGGGAGCATCTGCAATCACTTCCGGATATCGGACACGATGCACAGGGTTCATACGGATTTTCCCACTTAATTCTAAGTCGTTGAGAAACAGTTTCAGTGACGAGAGGTGTCGGGCGATGGTGCTCGGTTTGTAATCCTGGTGCAGGTATTCGACATATTCTTCAATATCATCAGGTTTCAAATCCTTGAGCTGATCAAGCCGGATTTCACCACCATCGCCCAGCCAGTCAAGGTATTTCTGAATATCAAGACGATGGCTTTGCAGACTGTTTTCAGAATATTTGCGTTCCTTGAGCAGTTTCAGAAAATCCTGCAACAGGGGCTGGTTCGTGGATGACGTCGGGGTAGACATTTGGAGGAAAGGTTGTGATCAGTTTTGATGATTGAGGGTCCTGCCAAAGAATTCTTTCATCTGGTGGTTCCATTCTTCCAATTCGGTAAGCATCGCAACGGCGTGTCCAGTGGTTTTATCTTCTCCAACCGTTACCTGTCCCGAAGGGTACCAACACTCGACAGACCCATCCTCAAGCATGAATGCATTTGCTGTTTCACACATCAATTCCCCATGAAAAACAGGAATTCGTTCATCCTGTTTTCCATGGGCGATGAACAGATGTCGATTGCCGATGGACTCTGCACCTTCCAGCGGGGTGCGACCCATGATATCGATCCCACTAAATAAGAGTCCTGCGAATTTTGCACCCCCTGCTAGGAATGCTGGAAAACCTGCAATCTGGAGCTCACTTCGGATAATTTTTTCCATATCAGCAAAAGGAGAATCGAGCCAGGCGGCATGTATTCTAGGTTCTTCGGCAAAGGCCAGCGCCACGGTGCCTGCACCTAGCGAAACTCCATAGACACCAATTTCCTCGGCGGGAATCCCTTTTTTTTCGTGGATCCACCTCCAGCCGCTGAGGACATCATGCAATTCTTCCTGGCCGGCCGTGTGAAGCTGGTTAATCCGTGAAGAAGCACCGTGCTCCCTCATATCCAAAAGCATCACAGAATAACCTTGACGGACCATCATCGCAGCAGGTAGCAAAACCGCATGGTTGTTTTTGCAACTCCCAAGGCCATGAATGAACAGGATCCAGGGTGCGTTTCCTTCAGCTTCCCTGACCCAGGCACTGATTCGAAGGGCCTCGTTTTCCAGAGTCAGTTCCACTTCCTGATAATCCCCAAACCACCATTCAGAAAGGTCGTGTTCAGTCCTGATGCCCCAGAATCGGGAATGAAAACGGTCTGGTCTGTTGGATAGATTGCCCCAGCATTCGCCGTTAACATTGGCTGCGGTTTCATAGATGTACTTGCCGATGAAAACCCATGCTGCAGAAAATAGCAGCATGAAGCCAAGCAACCAGACGAGTATCCTTTGGTTCACAAGTTTCATCGACTGGTTTTTGGAAAAAAATTTCCCACTTCAGGTATTGAAGTCAGTCTTTAGAAAGAAACGTTGATAATTTTCTATAAAAACAGATGACCCTGAGGGGAGATACGCGAGTAGTAATAAAAGAAGGGCATCTAATGACTTTTGATCATCCATGATCCAGAAGATTCCCGCAATGCCGTGTGCAAAAGAGGGCTTTTGGTACCTCGCCCAATAGGTGGGGAAATGTTTGAAGAATTTAGGCTTCCTTCAGCATGGAAGGCTTGCTCACCTTCTTCAGGGACCAACCCCTTTTAGTAAATATAAGGTAGCAAAAGTTTAACAACACGAACACCGCAGGAATTTTCTGACGTCATTGAAGATAACAATCCATGGCTCATGGCGCCATTCCTGGAATTTATACTTCAGAACCGTGAACTGAAATCCGGTAAAGCCATTCCTTTTGAGTCGGAATTTGAAGGACTTGATAGAACGTTTTCAAGCCTTTCACAAAGCCTCGAAAGCCCTTCTTCCACATTTTCGTAACGGCTCAACCTTCCACGCAGATTCAAGAGCTCATCCGCAAGGTTTAAGGCCACCAGAAACGCTAAATTGGTGGGGCCGTAGGCATTGGTTTGCTGGTTGACCTCATTGATCTGCTCATCGAGAAAACGTTCCACTTTGCGGATGTGCTCCTCTCCACAATTACTTGAAATCTGGAATCGGTTCCCGTTGATGTTCAGTTCATATTCTTTGTAGTTTTGTTCCGACACTTTTTCCGCCTCCATACGGTTTATGACTTATCCATGTCAATGCAATTTGCTAGAGTTCCAAAGATGAAGCAAATTGATATTTGTCAGCGACACTATGAGGATTATCAGTTTTACAATCAAAATACAACCAATTTCCCCGGATTGATTGAAAATGGAACAGGAAAGTCCGAATCACGCCCAACGCCCACCTCTTGATGAAGCCTCCCGTATTGAACTAAGGATGCTGCTGTTGCTCGAATGGATGATGGGTTATGACCAATTGCATCTGGAGAAAAAGAATCTTGAAAATACCCTTCGCGAGTTGGAGGAGCAAGTGACTTCACTGAAGAAAGGTTTTTTCAAGTCTGCAGAAGAGGAAGACGAGTTGCACGATGCGAAAAACGACCTTCATGAAGCGGAAAGAGCCCGGGATGCCGTGGATCGGGAAATGGATGAGGTAAGATCACGTCGATTTCATCTTTCCCTGGCAACGAATGATGAAGAACAACTGGAACCAACCCTCAAGGAGATGGAAAAACGGAGATGGGTTGAAGTGGGAGAAGATGATTTTTATATATCTACTGAAAAAGGTCGGGAGGTCTATGAAAGATTGGCCGAACAGCAGGGTTCCTATGTCTCTCATTTTGATATCTTTGCCTATGTTGACCTGGAAGAAGGCAGTTTTGCCGATCCGCAAACCGACCTTCTTGAAGGAGATCGCTGGAGTGACCTCCGCGTTGCAGTGGCAGAATACAAGGGTGTCGACCCTTACCGTGTCGTCTTCCTCTCCTTGCTTGCCGAAGGAGTGTGGTTCGAAAATCCGGACTGGCGGTTCGACCTTGGCATGGGAACCCTCTTCGATGAGTTGGAATCCCTTGTCATGGACCAGCTTACCATTGAAGAACTCGGTTACGAAGATGATCAGGGACTGGTCGAAGGTGAGGAGGTCATCGCCGATATCACCGAACAAGGAACGGTTCTGGCACGCGAAAGACACGTCAAGGACGAACGTACCGACGGAGGCTGGCCCGGTGAAGAACTCATCACCTACACGTACCTCAACTGAACTATAGGATTACTTTTGAAAAAATTATGTTTGACCCTATCTATTATTTCGATTATTCTAGAAATACTAAATTAAAGAGAAGATGGAGTTACAGACCGCAGCAGATACTTTGGCACAATTAGGCAACCCGACGAGACTTGAAGTGGTGAGGTGTCTGGTCAAGGCAGGTCCATCGGGAATGACAGTGGGAAGCATCCAGAAACAGTTGGACATTCCGGCATCGACCCTGACGCATCATCTCAAGCATCTCAAAGAAGTAGGGCTGCTGGTACAGAAACGTGAAAAAACCATTCTCTGGTGCAGCATCGATTATCAGCGTTTGAACGAAATTTCGGTTTTTCTAGTCGATGAATGTTGCAGCTTCTGTTCAAAGGAATTTGGGAATGAGAAAACGGAACTGGATGCAGCATGACCTAAAGAGTCATCAATAGAGGACAAAAGGAAGATCGATGAGTGTTTTTGGAATGAATATTAAAGTACAGACTTTTGATGAAGGACTGTACCGGCTGGCCAAATGGAAGGTGGAACTGGCACTGGTTTTGGCTTTGGTTCTGCTGGCCTGGATGGATTCATCCCAGGCAGCGGAAAGTTTGAACTTCATCATCGATCAGTTGATCGGACTTTCTCCCTACCTGCTCGTTTCCATCGGACTGACGGCATATGCCAAAGCAACTGGAGCGGATAATCTCATTGCAAGAGCCTTCAAGGGAAAGGAGCCCGTCATCATTATATTTGCTTCTTTGATGGGCGGACTTTCTCCCTTTTGTTCCTGTGGAGTGATTCCTCTCATTGCTGCCCTTCTGAGTATGGGAGTTCCATTGGCTCCAGTGATGGCTTTTTGGCTTTCATCTCCTTTGATGGATCCTTCCATGTTTTTTCTTACGGCAGGAACCCTCGGGATGAAATTTGCTCTCTTTAAAACTTTTTCTGCGGTGGCAGTCGGAATTCTGGGGGGGTACGGGACCTATTTCTTGATTGGTAATGGTCTGATCACCAATCCTCTCCGTGAGGGAATCGGCAGTGGTGGATGTGGAGGAAGTGTGATCCGCAATCCAAAGCAGATTATCTGGAAATTCTGGACCGAGGAAGAACGCAAAAACCATTTTTTCAAAAGTAGTGTGGAAAATTTAATTTTTCTTGGAAAATGGATGGCCATTGCTTTTTTTCTGGAAAGTCTGATGCTGGCATACCTTCCTGCAGAAATGGTTGCTCATTTGGTAGGAGATGATGGTTGGGGAGCCGTGATGCTTGCCTCTGTGGTTGGTATTCCTGCTTACCTAAACGGCTATGCGGCGCTTCCTCTGGTTGCGGGTTTGATCGAGCAGGGAATGGCCCCGGGAGCAGGGATGGCCTTTCTTCTGGCCGGGGGAGTTTCTTGTATTCCTGCGGCAATTGCAGTCTGGGCGTTAGCAAGGCCTCCTGTTTTTGCGGCGTATCTGGGTTTTGCCTTCATCGGAGCATGTGTGTTGGGCCTCTCATTCGGTTATATCATCTGAGTACGACCCAGTTCATTTGACGAAGTCCACAGTTTTCGGAGTATTTCCAGTGCTTTCATGAAAGCGGCAGCCACATTGATCGGCCCGATGCAGGTGGCGGAACAGGTGGTGATGATCTTGCCCGAACGATGTGTTTCGATGAGCCCAGTTTGTGGCACCACCTTCCTTTGCATCCTCTGGGGAGCTCTCATCTTCGTGGGGACCAGCCCGGAACTGGTAATCGTATTTGTGATCCTTCACTGATCGGGTTACGGTGTGACCATTATCACCTGTCAGATGGTATTCCTACTTGTTGGCATTGTGAAACATCCAGTCAGGCTGTAAAAAGCCATTTAATGCGTCAGATACATCCCTCAACCAGACCTGAAAAAGAACAAACTTCATTCAACCTTGCCATGATTCTTGAAAGTGAAAGAGAAGTTCAACGCGAATTCAATGCCATCTACAATCACCTGATTGAATTGAAATATGCCCTTGACCAGAAAAAAGACACACGATCCAACCGAATCCTGGGGATGATCCGTAAGATGGAGGAACTCATCCACGAAACCGAAGTTGAATGAATTTTCACAGCGCATGATCCTTTCCACAGCATGATAGAAAAGTTCTGAAAGACTTTTGCCCTCTATCCTTGATCTCTATAAAACCATCTCAAACCATTCAAGTTTTGGCTGCATTTGCCGATGAGGAGTATGAATAATGCTAAATCATGAAGTACTTCCTTATTTTCTTATTGCTCGTATTTTCAGGCTCGGCGTTCGCTGAAGACCTCTATTTTTTCGGTGGCGGGTTTTCCAGAATTTACCGAAAAAGCGATCCTTTTGATTTTTCCAAACTGGACTCGGATCTTTCAGCAAAAGAGGAGATTTCAACTCAGAAGGCAAGTTTCATTGCCGGTTGGAGACCGGACTGGGACTTGAGCGTGTTCAGTCCTGAATTCCGAGGACTGGTCACGAAGCATTCACTCCTCAGTTCGAGTTATTATGCGGATATCATCGGCATTGGCCCGGAACTCAGGATCAATGCCTGGGGGGGCATCCATGGTTATGCAGGCTACAATTTCAATTTTGTCGACGACTTGATCGTCTTCAAAAATCATTTCCATTTCTATGACGGCAATAGGCGATACAGCGGTTACCTGAAAAACATCTACTGGGGTTACTCCTTTGCCTTGGAATCACGGGAAAAGCCATCCTTAGGCATCAAACTTTCCTATGAAATCAATTCCTACAGTCTCTCTCTCGACAATGGCAAAACCATCAGGCTTCCCAAAGATGGAGACGGCTTCATCACCCACAACCTCGTTTTTGACCTCACTTTCAATTAATCTGGGTTTGAAGGGACAAGCTTTTCACCCTGGTTTTCCTCACCTTCTTTGACCTTCTGTTCAAGTCTGGCAAGTCGTTTCCGGTTCGTCCTTGTCCTGAGCCACTCCAACTGTTGTTTCAAAAGTAATCGATCCTGATGCGATTGTATTTCCTGAAGATCTTTGTTGACCTGAAGCATGATCGGAAATTGAAATACTTTATGAAATCTGTCCCGAAAATGGGCTCCTCCTCCTAACATTTCCCGATAGAAATGATATTTGAATTATTGGAAACCCAAGAAATATCCCAGTACATATATAGTATAAAATGATTGAAGGTATTTTGAAATTCTTGTTTACCCTTTGCATTAAAAAATCACTTTCAACCTTTTCCTCCGTGGAACCTGTTACCAACCTTTTTCAATCGGCGATTGAGATGAACTGAAGTTTTTGGAACCGCTTCTCATATGAAATGAATTATTCCAGCATAGGATGTAAAAAATATTGTAGACTGGATTTCAAGATGCACGATAGATCCAATAAATTTCATCCTCTAGATCGATTCCGGGACATCCAGCCTCAGGATATCAACTGGTTTATCTTGTCGGTGGGTTTCACAGCACTCAAAGCACTGTAAATATTGAGGAAAATAAACTCAATAACTTTTTATTTACGGGGCAGGTGTGAGACTGAATGTGAGACTTAGTTTCTGATTGTCTATCCCAGAAAAACTCTCACACTTACTCTCACATTTGAGGTCTTTCACTCAAACTTAAATCCCAACTGAGCATCAGAGTTTTCACTCCTCAAAAATGAGGTCTGGGAAACCTCTGGAGAGTCTCTCTGAATCCATCCGTTCTCTCTGATCTCATTCTTGATTTCATGAACGTGTTTCAACATCTCCTGTTCAAACTCGTACTGAAACTCAGTTGGAAGTCCTTCCTTTTCTCCATGTCCGTTGATCTCTCCTTCATAAATCTGAATGATGTATTTCTTCCCTTCCAGACCATAGTGGACTCTGAGGGTGTGGGTTGACCTTCGATGTTGGAGGGTGAAGGAGATAGAATGAATGGGAGAGTGAACAATCTTGGATTTTCAAACAGATCAATCAGATCTTCTTCGGCAAATTTTGAACAACTCTCAATTACTCTACAATGTTCTACTGAATAGATCTTCCTGGTTTCATAAAATTGTGTATTGTAAATTCATATCATTTAAATTATAAGCAA